>SDBT01001145.1_pt1 | contig 45716 bp, 88 predicted proteins | sample 2277101 | NCBI WGS metagenome assembly SDBT01 (sample SAMN10404973, study PRJNA504765) | marine sediment metagenome | isolation source: marine sediment core GS10_PC15, 103 cmbsf | place: Arctic Ocean: Southern Knipovich Ridge | collected 2010
CCCGGATTAAGACGGCCTCGCTGAAGATCACGAATACCGAAGACTGGATAAATATGGGGGGCAAGCCCTATCTGCAGGCCACCGGCTGCGAAAAGTTGATGGCGGTATGGGGCATCTTCATCAAGAGCTATACCATGATCCCGACTGTTCCCGAGGCGCAACGCATGTTTCGTGACGGCATCCCGGTGGCATTCTCGGTCGAGGGATACGCAGGCTGTCGGACGTTCAGCTCGGACCCGGACCACGTATCGAAGTTCTTTGCCGGACGCAATTCCGACGATGACTTCTTCCGAGTACGCTACGAGGGCGAAGGCGATGCCCGGCATAAGGTAAGGCGGCCCATGACCGAGATCGACGTCCTCGACGTCGCGAAATCCGCGTTTAGCAACTTCAAGGTTCACGTCGTGACCGAGATTCTCGGTATCCGGAACATGACGTGGAACGAATTGAAGGCACATGACATCAAGGCAGGCGGTAAGGTCGAGTTCAAGAAAGGCACGACACCTAAAGTAGGGACTCCGCCCCCGCCGGACGCGCCCCGTCAGTCGTCAGACACACCCAAACCAACAGACCAAACACCAGCGGCGACTGGTGGGGCGCCTCTCGATCTCGACCTCAGACGCGACTACGTGATGGAAGTGATCGGGGCACACCCGAAACCCGATCTCTACGTCGGGACACTCACCAAGGGATCCGTCAAAACACACGCCGATCTCGCCGAGGCCATACCGGCGGTCATCGACCGCCTGTACGACCGACTGAAGAAATAGGAGTACATCGTGGCGAAGCGAAACAAACCCACCGTAGCCGTAGCCGAGCGAGCCTCTAATAATCGTGAGATGACGCGCTCAGATGCCGCAATGATCGCGCGCCGCATCGTCGACGATCATCCACGGGTGAAAGCGTTTCGGAAAGGCGTCGAAGGCCGGCTCATGTCGGCCATTGCTAAAGTCCAACGCAACCGCCCTAAGCTGTAACGCAGCGCGTCATAGGACATGGCTACACGCAAAATTCCACCGCGGGCAAAGAAGGCGACCGCCCGCGTGGCGCGTGCCGATCCCGGTTCGCGCATCCGTGATCCGCAGCGCAGGGGCGGTGGCCCGCTTGGGCCGGCACCGACACGGCACCTTGACGAGCCGAGTCGTTTCCATTCGCAGCACATTCCAGGTCGACCGAGCAACTTTCCGCCAGAGATGGGGCACCGCCTTGAGATCAAACGACGCGAACGCCGAGCCCGAGAAGAACAACGTCGCCGTAGCCGCCGTCGTTGATCCCGGCGACCTTTTCCGGAGCTACCTCGACGGCGAGCGGAAGGTCTACCCCTGCTACAAGAACCGGGCGAGCCAAGCGGGGTCCAAGTGCGAGCGGCACCTCGTCTACATGCGGACGAAGTGGCAAGAGGCAGAGCCGTTCAGTCGGCGGGTGCAAGGGATAGTGATGTTCGGGCGCGATTTCGAGCACGACCTTCGCAAGATCCTGATGAACGCCGGGTATCGGTTCCGTCAGCCATCACGTCCATATACGTGGGACAAATTCAATCTCTCTGGGACTGACGATGGGGACATTTCGTTTGACGACGGGAAGACTTGGACTTTGATAGAAATTAAGGGCCTCCACACATTCTACTACGAGAGGGTGCGGACATGGCGAGACTTCCTCGACTCCCCTATCTACGGCAAGTACCCCGCGCAGGGCCAGCTCTACATGCTGCTGCTCGGGGTCGACACTATGTACTTCATCATCGGACGCAAAGGCACCTACGATATCCGATTCATCCCAATGGAGTTGGACTACGAGTACGCCGAGTCGATCCTCGCGAAGCTCGAGCGGGTGAATAAGCACGTTGCGGACGGGACGCTGCCCGATCGTGTTGACGATCACCGTATCTGCGACCTATGTGAATTCCGAGTCACCGTCTGTCGCCCCCCGGTCTTTTACGGACCTGGCGCTGAGTTGGCGAACCCCGACGTGGAGGTCATGCTCGACCTCCGCGAGAAACTCCGCGAGGAGAAGACGAAGGCCGTCAAAGCATTCAAGGAAGTCGATGATCAGGCAAAGGCCCTCGTCCAGTCACGCCCCGTGGTAATTGCCGGTTCCTGGCAACTGACGAAAAGCACCCGCACTCGCAAGCCGTCACCGGGCAGCACCTACGAGCAGATCACGATCCGCAGTCTCAGCAAACAGAACGCACACCCGGAGGGAGCGACAGATGAAACAACAGATTGAGGAACACCACTTCAGCGACGACGTTGGCAGGCCGGCTGGCGGGACCACGCAAGGAATGGGAATCACAATTACCTGGCAGGACGGGCCGCTCGGACGGGGGGTCAATCGCATCCCCCCCAACGGGGCCTTCGTCGAAGGAGTCATCCAGGCGGCGCTCGGCCGGATACAACACTACCAAGCCAGCCAGTTTAAGTGTCGGGAAAATGCTCTGGCAATCACGCACCTCGAGGAAGCCTTGCATTGGCTGCAGGCACGTACCGAGGACCGCGAGGAGCGTCAGGTCGAGGGGACACACGGGGTATGAAGGTCCGCAAGAAGCCGGTCGTGGTCGACGCGGTGCGGATCACCGAGCGCATGGAGGTCCGCACTCTCGAGGGGACCATGGTCGGCGAAGTGGGGGACTGGCTGATGACGGGCGTACAGGGTGAGCAATACCCCATCAAGCCGGACATCTTCGACGCGACCTATGAGATTCTCCCCTACCAATGAAGGCGGGCACCTTCCGACCGATGACAGAAAAGGAGAAGGCCAACTTCTTGGGCTCGGTTTCGGTGATAGTCGTTGGCGTTGCGGTAGTTCTCTGGCTAAGTGGCTGCACCTTCCATCTCCACGTCCTTGAGACGACTGCCACCAATGACCCCGTTCTGATAGAATCATTGGACGACATCACCGTACAGTTGAACAAAAACAGTCTGCGTCTTGACGCTCTTGAGGGAGACACCGATGCCGACGACACTCATTAAGCAACCGAGTAAACGACTCAGCCGCAAGATGACCGGCGTTGGTGGTGGAGGCGGCATCGCCGTTGCCTTGACCTATGGACTCCGCCTCGCGGGGGTTGAGCTGCCCCCGGAGTTAGTCGTCTCGCTCGCCGGAACATTAATGATGGTGGTGGGGTACTTCACCCGTGATAAGGGCTGACCGATCCGCGACCCTCCGGTGCGTGGGGTGCTGAACCGCCGATGAGATGGGCGAACCGAGTTTCACATGGGACTACGGGACGGACTTCCGGTTCGTGCCGTGGGACCAGCTCATTCTCTGGCCGAAGCCCCTGTCACGGATCGTTGCACAGATGAATTGGCCCACATTGGAGTTTTTCTGCGCGTCTGAGTTCGACTCACCGGACGAGCCGGGGAGCGGCCTCATCCACATGAACCACGACTTCGTGATGAAGCTCGATCAACTACGGGCACGGATTGAAGTACCGCTCCACATCAACAGCGGTTTCCGGACAGCCGCTTGGAACAAGCGTGTTGGGGGCAAACAAAGCTCGGCCCATCGGAAGGGCTTTGCGGTCGACATCCGCGTTGCACAGAGCGGACGTCGTTTTACGATCGTCGAGGCCGCGCTCGCGATGGGATTCAAGCGTGTGGGCATCGGGAAGACTTTCGTCCACCTCGATGCCAGCCTCACGCTGTCACAGCAAGTACTCTGGTTGTACTAGCCCTCGACGTCAGGCTCGAGCGTGAGCTCACCACCCTTCTTGAAGACCTTCCCGGCGTAGCCCATCAGCTTGTCGTAGATGCGGTTGAGCTTCACCATGAAATCCTGATCCACCAGCACCTCACCGTCCTGGCTGAGAACCTCGATGCTAAGCCCGGTTCCCATCGGATTGCCCAGGCCGTTGAAGTCGAGCCGCATCGTGCCGCAGCCGGCCAGCATGACCAACATCACCGCTACTAGAAGTCCTCGCATTACCGTCTCCTCCCTATGCGCCCACGTCGGCCCCCTCTACCGACGGGCTGGGCGAGTAGTCTGCTCGGTTGTTGCCGTGGCTGACCGACACTCACGCCGGGAGCTTGCCGTTGTAGTCTGCCCGCGGGTCTCCCGGCAACCGCTCTCTGTTGTATCAGTCCGCCCGGTGCCCCCGGTGCCCTGCCAGGGCTCACTTGCGCGGTTAACGGTCTTTGCCTTCCGGGTGCAGGAATGCCTCGTCTCTGTCGACCCGGTGTCGGTGGATGTGGATGTGCCATGATTACTTTCCTCCTTCTGTAGTTCCCGCTGTACCTCTACTTACGTAGTTCGTTGAGAATCTCAAGCTGGTTCGACAGCAACGCGAGCTGGTCGCTGGCGATGTCCTTCATCTGTTTCTGTTGTTCCGCGGTGACTTCCTGCATGGCCGTCTTGATCAAGTCCGTGAGTTGCGCCTTAATGTAATACCCGCCCGTCGCCATGATGATCGGCACGGCGAGGGTAAGCAACGTCTGCGGGCTCACGAAGTTGGTGATGCTCTGCGTCGTCATCGTTGGTCGATGCGGGCCTCTAGTCGATCAATACGTGTCCCCTGTTCTCGGTGGATCATCCGGTCTTGGTCCTCATGGCTCGTCGACCATTGACGAATCACCTTCACGTCGCCGTTGAGCTGCATGATCCGTCGATACGTTGCCGCAACCCCATAGAGCGTGGGTACAAGCAGGACGGTAAGTCCTTGGGCAACAACCTCGAAGATTTGTGCGACGGTGGTCATCTCTCTTCATCGGAATCATTGCGTCCGTGAGTAGCGAGTCCGTGGCGCATTAAACTTGACCGACACCGTACAGGCGTTACATTGGATGAGCCGGGCTTTATACACACCAACCGGATCAACAATGGTTATGAGGGTTGCTTGTGTGGATTTTGTCCCAGGCACCGGGAAGAACACCGTACTCTCGATCAGTCGTCGTTGGATCTCGATCATCGCTGTCCCGGCAATGAATTCGTATTCGACGACGAGACTGTAGGCGCCATCGACCTGCACGGTATTGGTGGAATCTGCTGGGCCTGTTTCTGTCTGAGAGAACGCAAAGGCCCCGATACGGCCATGCTCTTCCTCCGCATGAACCGGGAGCACGGCCACCAGACCAGAGAGCAGGCATACCGCGATCCATCGCCATCCACGCCTCATCGGCTATAGACCACCATGTAGTTGATCGTGACCGTACACGCGGTACATGCGGTAAAGCGCGCCTTATAAGTCCCGCCAGGATCCTTAACAAACACGACGCCGCTGGCACTCAAGCTTGTGTTGGCAACGGTGTTGTCGGCATTCGTGCCGCCAGTCAATTGTTGCTGGATTTCAATCGTGGCCGTCCCGGCTTCGATGACATACTCGAAAAAGATGACGCGGGAGCCGGTGGCGCTCATGGAGTTTGTCGAATCTGCCGGACCGACCTCTGCTTGGCTCGCGGACAATTGCCCTGTTTCCTGTCGAAGTGAAACCGCGTGTGCGTGTATTCCGCACCCGGCCATCAAGACGGCAAGGCAGAGTAGTGGTATCCAACGCATGAGAGTCTCCTGTGGATTTAAATCCCGTTAGGCCCCGCTACGTAGCGGTTGATGTGAATGGTCGCGCCAACCTTGTTCAGCTTCCGACACGGGTGACACACCCACATTGCCATCGTATTGTACGGCGAGCGTTCGCGCTGCATCGGCTCGTGACAGCACGGACACGGGAAGTTCTTTTTGACGTCTCGAGCAATCATCGGTAGTTCACAAAGTGCCAACTCGCATTGCCGGCGCACCCGGTGCACGTCGTGAACCGCGCACGGTAATGCCCGGCGGGGGCCTCGTAAGTATAATTCCTGACGTCTGCCGCGCCCCCGCTGTCGGTCAGCGTATCCAGTTGGATGTAGTTCGTGCCACCGAGCAACCGGTGCTCGACGATGTACGTCCAGTTCCCCGAGACCATATCGACCGTGACATGCAACACTTGGGCACCGCTAACGTTGATCTCGTCCGAGAGACACGCCCCGAAACATGCGGTAAGGTTCCCCTTGTACGACGGACTGTTGATGACGATGCCCGTCGCCGCTGCAAAGACCGACGTTGGCAGCAAGAGACACGCGAGCAGGAGGAGCGCACGTCTCATCGTCGGTACACCGCGTGGTAGTTGACGGTGATCGTACACGTCGTGCACGCGGTTGCGTTGATTCGATAGGTACCAGCCGGATCTTCCACACTTTGAATCGCGTTGGCGGTGACTGCGGCCCCCACGTCCGTAAAGTTCGTTCCACCCGCGAGCTTCTGTTGCAGTTGCAACGTCGCGGTCGTGACCTCGAACACAAACTCGATGTACAGGCGCTTCGCACCGTCGACGGTGATCGTGTCGTCGCAGACGAATGGGGCCGTCTCGACTTGCGAGGTGCAGAGTTCACCAACCGGCCCACGCTCGAGCGCCGCCTGCGCAGGGGCGCACACCATCCACGCGGCAAGCAAAACGACAAACAACGATCGTAGTATGTTCATTGACGACTCCTCCGTGTCTTCGGTAGTTTCTTTGCCTCGATTACCTTGCCATTCTTTATCGCCAGCCGCACCTTGCCCTTCGGTGTCTGCTTCACTCGGAACCGTGTGCCTGGCGGGACCGGCATCTACCTCAACGCCTCAATGGCTTCGCCGAAGCCCATCTCGAGCAACGCATCCTTCACGTTCACCTTCTCCCTCTGTAGCTGCATCTCTAGGAACAGGTCGGGACGATTGGCAATCAGCGTTTGCTTCACATGCACCCGTGCCATGCGCCGAATGAAGCCCAGCTCGTTGACGAGTCGGATCTTCTGATTCGTCGGGCGTCCACGCGCATCGAGCGGATTGTCGGCGGCAGCGAAGTCCGGCAAGCTCCGAAACTCCTGCGACTCTACGATGGGAATGAGCCGAGTCTCTGTGAGCTTTCCCATGATGTCGATGGTCGCATCGTCGACTTCTCGGATGCCCGTCTTGGGGTAGATCGACCCGAAGTCGATCGCCAGTCGATCCACCGCGCGCTCCACCGGATTCCGTTCGACGATGGTGGCCGCTCCGAGCTGGCGTGCGAGGGGATTCCGTGTCCGCCGAATACCAGAGCGCAGCGGCGACTTACTCGGGGGCAATAGCTGGGATGCAACCGGAAGGTTACTCAGCGCCGGGCCTATCAGGGGCCCGACATCCACATCGCCCACACCGGGGACTGGGATCTCTATCTGTGGGCGCGTAGACCGCAGCGTGGCCTCGTAGGTGCTCATGCTCGCGAGCACGTCCTTCGGCACCCGTCCCGGTACCGTAAACCGTCCGAGGTATTGTCCTGCCGTCTCCGTGAACATGCGTCGTGCCTGCTTCTCGTCCAAGCGTCCGGTTACAAAGTCGAGCGCGACAAGTCCGGTCCCGGCAATACGGTTGAGGGACGCCACACCCTGCAGGATATCCCCACCTGTCATACCGTCCAGGTCACCCCGCTCGGCCAGTTGCCGCATCACCTCACCGTAGAACATATACGTGGAAAACGGGGCAAGCGCGCGCGCGTCACGCAACGGACCATCGGGCGACAACCGGAACTGATACCACTTGTCCCCGGCGAGTTCCGGATCGTTCCGCAACGCCATTCCAGCACCGAGCAACATCGTCCCGATCTGTGCCCGTGAGAGCACTTGCGCGCGACGTAGCGGGTCCGCAAACACCTTGTCGGCGTTCCACCCGAAGAGCTTCAGGTAGCCAGCCGGCGAGAAGTCGGTGAGGAATTGGTACGCATTTACCATGAACCTCGGAAAGGGATTGATGGGCGAGGACAGCAGGCGCGTGGCCTGCCAACCATTGACGAATGCCTTGCCCAGCCCTTTCTCGGGACGCTTCGCGAACGTCACCGTCAAGGACTGGTCGACTGCATCCTTCAGCACGTCGCCAGGGATCATCTCGGGGTTGGTGAAGGCGAGCTCCGGATCGATACCTTTCAGTCGCAGGCCGCGGCGCAGCGAGAAGTCGAGTGTAGACCGACGAAAGTATTGCTCCTGCAACGTGTTGCCCGTGTTGATCAACTTCGTGTAGCGCCGCCCGAGGGAGACCTGCCCTGCCGCGCTATCGGCGATCGTCCCTTCGCCACCGGGGAGCTGTTGGAGACGTCGTGCCTCGAGCGGGTACTCGTCCAACACCCGCGCGAGCTTCGAGGCCGAGGCTGGCTTGAGCCCACTCCACAAGGACGTGAGCCCGCTGAGCATCTCTCGCGCACCGGACCTGGCACCCCGACCGAGGATGATCTCTTGCTGTGCGACGTCGAAGACTTCAAGTGTGAACCGCGCAGCCTGCGTCTCGATGTTCCGCATCGTCGTTGCGGTCTGTGCGATAATCGACGCGCGGGTGAAATCATCCATCTGCGTCAGCAGGCCCGTCGATCTCTCCCAGAACGTCTCGTCCTTCTCGAGATCGTACTTCTTCAGCGCTTTCGCGAGGTTGGCATCCTTACTCGCCAACTGGTTAAGCTTGCGCTGCAGCAGCCCGAGTCTCCCGAGTTGTCGCCCCGCTACAGAGAAGGTCTCGGCCCATTCCCGCATCAAGGCATCGGTGGTGATGCCGAAGTCGTTGGCGGTGGCGATGAAGTCCTCGGCGGGGATCGAGCCGTCCTTGAATCCCTCGGTAAGTTGTTGAAAAAGCCTCTTCCCTTCCCGGCTGGCCTGCGTGTCCCCAAGGGCCTGCGCCGTGCGGTTGAGGTCTTTCGCTGCCGCGTCGATCGCCTGCCGGGTCATGGGCTCCTGTAGCCGTGGAGCGAAGACTTCCGGGGGCGTGGCAGCAGGATCGACAGGATCGACTCCTGGTGGGAGCGTCCTTGGTGGCGGCGTCAGCGCCGCGCGGGCTATGCCCTCACCTTCGGTCGTTGCCGCTGCGACATCTGGCCGTGGTGCATCGGGAGCGAGGGGCTCGGTCGGTGGTCCGCCCGTCTCCTTGATCTTGAAGGGGGGCTCCCCGGCCTGACGGGCGATCCGCGCGTTGATCTGATTCGCACGGAGGCCGATTGCACCGCCAAGCGTAGCGCCGATGCCACCCGCGAGCAGAATGTTCTTTCCGGAAACGTCACGGCCTTCCGCAACGTCGGTCAGTCCCGCCCCGACACCTGAAATGGCTCCGCTCGTCAACGCTTGCTTGGCGACACGCGCTGCGGGACCGAATTGTCGAACGTTACTTGGGATGCCCGGGATGCCGCCGAGCCCTGCCGATACCAGAGCTGGCGCGAGCTTGATCTCTCTCCGAATGCCCTGCGCTTTCTCAACACCTTGCCCCAAGATGTCTGAGACAAAGCCCGTGGTGGCACCGATCGGTCCCCCAAAGAAACCCCCGAGTCCGCCCACACCTCGGATCGCCGCCGCGGTCTTGGAGAACCCTACGACATTGGCCTCATCACGCGCCGTCTGTTTCTCAACAGCCTCGCGTGCGGACTCGAGGGACGTGATACCCTTGCCTTTTACCGTGACGAATTCGCCACTCGGCAGTTTGACGACGCCTGTACCCATCGGTCACGGCGTGAACGATTCGACGGTGAAGGGTTCACCCCCCTGCAGGAGTCGTTCTTCGTCCTGCGCGCCAGCATCCAAGCCGCTGCCCTCTCCGGTGCCACTCCTGGCAATCCTGGCCTGCGCGTCTCGTGCCATTTGCGCCATGGCGTCCTCGAGAGTGCTGCGGAGACCCCAGGCTGTCACGTCTTCATCCTTCATGCCTTCAAAGAGCCGATTGGTGGCGGCTTGCGTCGGCAATGTGGGGGCCTGACCCGGATCGAACTGTGACGCCAACACTTCGGGAGTTGTTCCAAGCTCCTGCGCTTGCTGAATGATCCGCTGAATACTTGCGGCGTGTTGTGCAGCGGCAAGCGCGCGCCGCTCATGTCGCCCTTCGAGTTCCAGACCCGCGGCCTCGAATCGCGACGGACGACGCCTTTGCTTGCCGGTGGCAATGAATAGCGCGTTGTCCTCGTCGTTCGGGTCGAGCCCCGCGTCGATGATGCCATCCCGCCGCATAGCTTGTTGCCGGGTCTGTCTGTCCGTTGGAGTCTCACGCTCCTCGAACCGTGTCTCCGCACGCGCCGCAGCTCCGCGTTGGAACCCTTGATCCTCGACCGCCCGAGCCTCGACCTTCGCCGCCCTGGTCTGTGCCCGCACATCCTTGCCACGCGCGAATTGGAGTTGTGCTGCGGACACAAGATTCCCGAGATCGGCTCTTGCCGGCTTCACCGGTTGCCCAAGGGCACCCGCAATGACTGAGCCTACCGCACCGAGCCCACGCAGGGCCTTCCCCGCAATGCCTCCCGGCAACTGTAGCGAGGGTGTCGGCGCGAACTGTTGGGGATTCGCAATACCGAGCTTCCCGAGAATAGCCTGATCAATCTGCGCCTGACGTTGATCACGCTGGATCGTCGCCGGGAACTTCAGAATGTTCAGGATGGGATCGTTGGGGACAACGATCTGCGCCATTAGATGAAGACTCCCGTGGTGGCACTCGTGCCTCCCGTCGTGGTCTGCTGCGAGCTGCCTGCCGGGAACAAGCCTAAGGCTTGCAGAAACGCGCTCAAGCCGGGCACCTGTGTCTCCGCTTGTTGAAGGGCGGAGATGGCCTGACCTTGGTTGAACTGTTGCTGCGTTGCCTGCAGACCAAGTTGCTGTCCGGCGAGCTGTTGTTCACCGGCACCGAGTATGGCCTGGAGTGAGGTATTCGCCGCCTGTTGGTTCAATCCCGCTTGTTGACCCGATGTCGCCGCGAGACGATTCAGGTCCGCCGAACGCTGCTGTAGGCCACGCTGTGCAAGGATGTCTCCGAGGTTCGTGCCAATCTGACCGAGTGCCGCGCCCTGTGTCAGCGCTGAGCGTGACGAATTGCCAAGGCCCTGCCCTGCGAACTGTTGCCTGATTCCGGCGAGCTGCTGATCGGCGAAACGTTGCGCCGCATCCTGTGCGGTCTGCAGCGGATTACCAAAGAGATCGCTCGGGGCGAACGGTGAGCCCGCTTGTGAGCCCTGCGTGGCAATATCTTGGATGCTCGCCTGACTTCCCGGTGCGAACGGATTACCTGCGCCGAACTGGTTGGCGAGCACATCGGTGAAGTTTGGTGGCGCTTCCGGTACCGCAGGCGTCGTGGGGGGCGGTCCGACTTGTGGTGGAGCCTGTCCTGGCGGCGGGATGGCCTGGCCTCCTGGCGTCACGGTCGCCAGAGGGGCGCTTGCCGCCGCCTGCTGTGCCTCGAGATCACCTGGGCTGGCCTGCCTGGGCTGGAACGTGTCGGTGCCTGCCAGAGCGGCTGACGCGCCACGGCCGGCTTCTACAACCTTCCCAAGTCGTTTTTGTGCTTGTCCCGGCCTGGGTGCTGTCCCCGCAGCGATCCGGCCTGCGATCTGACCTGTCTTGTCGGAGAGCTTACCGCTGACTCTTGTCAGCTTCTTCTCTGCACCCGCCGTCTGCTTCCCGGCGGCGCCACGGCGCTCTATCCGCTTCTCGAGTCTCTTGGCACGTTTGACGAGTTGCTTAGCCTTTGCCATCCCCTGCTGTTCCTGGCCCCCCAAGAACGATGCGCGTTATATCTGTGCGAAGTTCCGGAGCAATGCGAGCGGATCTTGCTGTGCGAACTGCGGTACCTGGCCGAGCAGATCGGGCTGTTGGACCGGAGCCTGTTGTTGGACCGGAGCCGGTGGAGCTTGCGGCTGACCGCCCCCACCACCCAACAGACCACCGAGCAGCTTCCGTATCTCGGGATTCTGCAGAAGCCCGCCCAACTGCCCTACCCCACCTTCACCACCACCTAAGAACGAGGGTGGGGTGGCCGCCTGCGCTCCTGGCTGACCACCCGTGAACAAGGTCTGCGCCTCTGGTCCCGATACAGCGGTGCCGGGTCCGACAAGTTCGACGCCTTCAGGAACCGTCTGCCCAAGGCTTTGAAGACTGCCGGCTTCGCCGCCTCCACCACCGAGCGCGCCTTTGAGAAAGTCCGGTACTTGCGAGAGCGTCTCGCCCACTTGGCTCAGTCCGGAACCGAGATTCCCACCGAGATTGCTCCCGGCCTCACCGACGATGTTCCCAAGTTGGCTCGCACCGCTGCCAATGGCCTCCCCGAGGGCACCCCCTGCACTCCCGAGCGCACCACCAGCCGCACCTGCGGCGCCTGCGGCGGCGCTCCCGACTGCACCCGCGGCGCTCCCTGCCGCACCTCCGACTGCTGCCAATGCTGCAAGTACCGGTGGCATCTCGATCTCCTTCTCAGTTAGGCCCTGAGCCGCCGCTGCGTATCCGCCCGCTTTTCTTCCTTACGTCTGACCTGGCGCTGTAGTTTCTTGCCCGCTCGCTTGTCGCCCTGCCGGAATGCGGCCTTGGCTTTGCCTTTGAGCTTTCCGATGCGCTTGCCGAGCTTTCTGGTCCGCTTTTTGCCTTTGCGCTGCCCCTGCGATTCCCTCAGAGGCCGCAAGAGACCCAACTCCTCGACCTCCTCCGGTGTGGGGGTGAAGGGAAACAGATCGCGACGGCTCTCCGTGAGCCCGATGTCCTCCCGACTCGGTGTGGCGCTTCCGCCGAACTGCGGTACCTGGCTGCTTGGTCGTGCGAGTCGTGACGCGAGACCGCCGGACCCCGACTGAAGAATCTGCGGAATCAGATTGCGAAGTCCCCCGATCGACTCGCGCTGTAGCTGTGTCGGGATGTCGGTGATCTGTGTTGCGGCGCCGATGAGCCCGCGCTGCAGGATGTCGAATAGCTGCCGGGTGTCTCGGCTCGGCCCCCGACGCTGTGTCCCTTCCGTGAATGAGGAGCTTCGGCCTCTGGACCTCTGAGGAATCAGTCCGCTCATGTTTCAACTCCTTCTTGAACACCGCACAATGCCATTCATAACCGAATCTCTCAAGGTATCGCCCAAATGCCACCGCGCGTGTCCGCCGCGTAACGAGAATTTGCGGGACCCCCCGGTCACGAACCCATTGCTCTACTTCGCCATGCAGAGCGATCGTCACGGCCTTGTCGGTTTTGGGGTGTGCCCACGCCCATGTCACCGAGGCCGACGACATGGCCCCTTCCTCGTACAGGCGGACGCTCATGTAGGCGACAACCCGGAGGCTCTTGTCCGCGACGGCGATCCACAGCCCCGAGACGTTGGGGTGCTGCACATGCTCGATCATGTCCCGACACGCCGTCTTGACGTCGGGAATATCGAGACGACCCTCGTGGAGAATGTCGGCAAATCCCTCGACGATCCCGTCCCGTAGCCGCCCGAGATCCTCGAGCGTCTCCACGCGGGCAATCATGTAGCGACCGCGACGGGTCTCTACAGCAATGCCGGGAGAAATCTCACGTACAGCGTCCATGCTTCTATCTGTCCGTCGACTCCTGCATCCTTGATCGCGTGCAACCGGAGCGCCACGATCGTTTCGCCTGCGGGCACCCCGGCTGTGGCGAACATATCGAACGGTCCCATTGCCTTCTTCACAAAGCCTGAGCCCGTGGCTGTCACCGTTCCGAGTGTGAGCTGTGTCTTGTCGTCCTTCTCATACCGGATCGAGATGGTCGCCACGTTTCCATCCATCGGGTCCACCCACCCGGCAGCGTAGACGAGCCACCGGGCGTCCGCCAAGCGCGGTCGAAATTCCGAACGGTCGATCAGCAACCCACCGAGCGTGCGTCCCGCTGTGGTGAATTCCGGCATCTACGCCTTGGGCTGCGCTGCTCCATTCGCGGCCATCCCGGTCCTCTGCTTCTTCTTGATCTTCGCCAAGGCCCGGCGGTCTGCGCGGTTGGGAATGTGTGCCCCCGCCCGCATTGCCCGCTCCTGGGCCTGTTCTTTCGTCAACTGACTCACCGGAAGGGCATCGAGCTTCTCCTGCTCTTTCGCAGCCCTCTCCTGGGGTGACGATGACGAGGACACCTTCCGCTGAAACTCCTGCAACTGCGCTTGCATCGACGAGAACGTCTCAAGCGATGTCTTCAGCGGCAGTTCCTGCAACGCCGAGATCAGCACGTTGATTTGTGCTGGCGTGAACTGTAACGGAATCAACTGGTCCTGCTCCTTCGGCATGGGTTCTCCTTTACAGCGCCCCGACCTCGGTATTCGCGCCGTCAATATCTGTGAGTTCGTCGTCGAGCTGTGTCTTCCGTCCTGTCGCCTGTGTATCTACCCCATCGCGCAACGCCTGCCGAGTGATCCGATACTTCGTGAGGACATCCGCAAGCCGGGTCTTCTTCAGCGGCTTCGGGCCGATAATCATGGGGAGCAGATCCCGCACCGTATCCTCGACCCGAAGGATCTCCCGCTCGAGCAGATCGGCGACCAGCGCCCGCCTGAGTTCTCGTCGCTGTGCTGGCGTGAAGGCCATTACTCCCCCCCTTAGCTACTCACGCGGTGTGTCGTCTGCGTCGCGTGCCAGGCGATGTTGTTGTTGATAGCGCCTGCAACCTCAGTCAGAACATTGCCGCCCGAGATCGTATATTGCGCATTCCACCCTGACTGGTCCTCGGCAATGTAAATGTGACCGACCACATCAGGATCGATATACGTTGGAGGTAATGCACCAGCAACCGATGTCACGAATGTTGCAGTCCCCGCGACATTCTTGAATGTGCCAAGCAATTTATACGCAGCGGTGTCCTCCGCTGTCCCAGCCGAGCCCCCGGTACGACGTGCGATGATTGTGGTTTCGATGACGATGCTGGTGTTGGCCGGAATCGCTGTGCTTGTAATCGTCGTGACCGTAGCGTCCGTCGTGGTTTCGTCATGGTTGGTGACTCGGGAGCCGGGGTTGTCATCGGTGTTCGCGCCCGCGGTCTCCTGCCGGAACACTTCAGCGTCCGCGACCGGCTCAACGAGATGCAGCCGGGCTTGTGGTGCTTCCGAATGGCTATGGATCACCGCAGCGGAGGTCGTCTGGTCGACGAGAAAGTCGTTCGTGAAACCGAGGCACGTCATCAGCGAGCTCGTCAACGCGCTGATCGTCACGGAGAAATCGTTGAAGACCGTATTGCGGATAAGAATTTGCTGGCCCACCGCGAAGTTGTCGGTCAGCCAGCTACCCGTTGCGCGGCTGATGGTTGTTGCGGCGGCGCTGAAGGTCAATACGGGAGCCCCGGTCAGCGTGCCCAGCCCGCCAACAATCGTTTTCCCGTGTAGCGCATTCTCGGCCGTGCCTTCGCCTTTGATCCCCCACGTCACCCCATCGTTGAAGCTGCTTCCCATAACCAAGGTGGCGTTTCGGTCACCATTTTTGAGGTCAGCCAAGGAGTTAATTCCATAGCTGATGGGAACATTCTTCGTGCCGGTGCCGAGCTTGTTGATGTCGTTGATGAGGACCGTGTTACGGGCAAGAATCGTGGCAATGCCCGTCCCATCCGCCTCGATGACCGGCGAATGGACCAGCGCGTTGATGCTGTTGAGCTGGATCGACCCACCCGTTGCACATTCGAGCTTATGCGAGATGTTCACGGTCGTGAGGGTGCTCGCCCCGATCGCCGCCGCTGCTGCCGTCTGTTGAAACAATGTGTCGTCGAACAGCGTGACGGTGCTCGCCGGAATGTTGGTGCTGGAAGTCTGAAGGATGGCCCCAGCAAACAACAGGGTGAAAAAGCTGAAGCCCGGCGCGGTGTTCTGATTGACGGTCGGCGAAATGTCGAGCCCACGGATGGCGTTACTTCCGGCCCCGGTGATCGTAATGGTCGGCTTGAAATTGAACCCCGTAACATTGACCAGGAACCCGTCAATCGTGAACGCCGGAGTAAAGTTGATGAGGTTTGCCGAGAGAATGACGGGCGTGACAATGTTTGGTAAAATGTCGAGCTGCCCATCGACGACCACGAGGTTGAGCAGACCCGGCGCAATGTGAATATCGTCTTCGGCTGTGACGGTGAGATCACCTGTGCTGTGGTCATAGATGACCGAACACTCGTCACCGCCCGCTGCAGCGTTCGATCCGAAGAGAATGCCAACTTTGCCGGTGGTGCCGCTCACCAGGGACAAAATGGCTGCATCACCAGCCGCGGCATTGTTCTGCATGATGAACGTCGGTGCATCAACGTAGGTCGAGGGCAGCGCCGCGGCCCCATCGGGGCCGACGACGTGCAAAAACGCCTGCGGGTCAACCGTGTTAATCCCGAGAAGTCCCCCATTGGTCAGCCGCATCCGTTCTGCGAGCCCACCGGCACCGGCATTCGGCACGGTGGAGAACACGATACGTCCCCCAAAGAACGGCGGACCCCCGTCGGACCAGTTCTCGTCGGCGACGAACTGAATTACCGCCCCACCCCGAAAGTTCGTGCCGTCGTACCCGTCCCCACTTAGGATGCCGACGATATTATTATCGACGACCGCCGTGGGCAACGCTTCTGTGCCATTGGCGCGTTGTAATTTGAGCTGCGACCCGCCAATGCCGTAGGTGCGTTCCGTCAAGATCGCAACGCCACCGTCACTCACGATAGCCATTGCTTCATCGGCGAAGAACTTGTTCGCCGCCGAGAACGCCGTTGGGACAGAGTTCAGACCCACGAGCAATTCGCCCGCCGCCGTCATCCGCATTTTCTCAACGAGGTTCGCGCCGAAGATGATCGGCGTTGCGTCCCCGGTCCCGATCACAAAGGCCGATCCGCCCTGCGCCTCGATCAGCAGCATGTTGTCGCGGGTCAGTCCGTAGCGCGTGCCACCGTGGTTTGACCCGTGGGCCAGCGCAAAGAACCCGGCCGCGTTGGCGTTGATGTTGAGCCCGATGTTCGCGGTGTCGACTGAATTCTTGAGCCGTATCCGAGTCTCGGCGGCATCTGTACTCGTGATGGTGAAGATGCCCGCCACCGGCGGCGCGGTGCCGGTGTCGCTGATTTCAAACCGCTTGTTGACGTTATCCCAAAAGAAGTTTGTAGGATCTTCGTCGAGGAGCGTGCCGGCGGCGCCCGCGAAGATGATCGACCCAGCGGTCCAGTTCCCGTGATTCGTTCCGCCGCGGGCCGTAGGCAAGAGACCGGCGTTGAACACCGCCCCCGCATCGAGTTGCCCGCCACCGACCGTGTCCTCGTGATCGTGCTGCGACAAGAAAAAGCTGAGAATGGTTGGCAACACCAGGGTGGGCGTGGTCAGGATCGGCGTATCTTGCAAGACGAAAACATCGCCCATTCCGGTCGTGGACCCCATATTGTCCGCGACCAACTTCCGCCACAGAAGGTCCGTCCCCGACCCATCCATCGTGAGGACTTCATCCGTAAGGCCCTTGGCGAACCGTTCCCACTTCGGCGTAGCGGTGCCCGAGATCAACGCCCCCTGCACGGGCGGATTGTCCACGGTATCGGTGTGAACAGCGGAGCCGAGCAGCGGATGCGTCGAGACCCCACCGGTCGCGTCCAGGGCGACGACAGCGACTTCGATCAGATCTTCGTCGGTATTGATCGCGTGGGCGATGTCCAGCAGAACCCGCCGCAGATCTGCAACCACATTGGCAATGTCATCGCTGTGGTCGCCAGGCGTGAGGACGTTACGCATCTAATTGTTCGGCTCGCCGCGGTCTCCACCTGGCCCCAACATTAAGGTAAGACCCCGAATGCGCAATCGACCGGAAGCGTTCTGAAACCGGAAGCGATGATAGCGCCCGTGTCGGCGAACCTTGAGTACACTCTTCCCTGCCGTCAACGTCCCGACACTCGTAAACGCCAGCGTGGACATCTCGCGCCCTTCCGACCCGAGAATTCCTGTGGTCACGCGCGCGAAGTTGTCACGGCTGTGCGCAAAGATTTCAATGGCATCTGTCCCGGCATTCGTCAGCGGCTCCCAATCGACGAGGATGCTATCGACGTAGATGATAGTGTGCCCGACGTGAAAGTCTTTCGTATCGACGAAGGCCTTATCATCTGTTAGCGCGACCGTGGGTAGCTGTTCTTGGTACACCTCTCCCGCAGAGGCCACGAATCCCTGCATGAGCCACAGATCGCCGCGGGCGCCTGCCGCACCACCAATGACCGCCATCCGATCAATGTCGCTCGTGATCCCACCGAGGATTAGATCGTTGAGCGTGAGTCGTGACCACGCCTTCGATAGCGGGTCGTACATCATCAGCTCACGTTGATCAGGCACGGGAAAGATGATTTGTCGCCAGCCAGGATGCCAACAGACGGGCCGCGTGGCCGCGAGGACAGATCCGGAATCGTTGGTCACATTCTTGAACCAATAGTCGGCAATCTTCGCCCCGATGTCGCGTAAGCCGGCGCCTGGTTGCAAGAGGTAAAGCCGGCTATCACTCGCGAACGCCACGCCATGTGGCGTCTGCCCAAGAGCGAGTTCCGCCGTCACCGCCACAGAACGATCTTGCAATGAGACCGCCCCAATCCCCGCCACCGCTGGCTGACGGGTGTAGGCCGGGATGCGGGTGGTTGGGATGAGCGCCGAGATCCGGCTCCGCGTGAACACCCCCATCGTGTTGTTCCCGATCTGCTCAAGGCCCGTGATGTAGCTCTCGAGATCGTCCAACACGACATCATCGGCGCTGTTCGAGAGCGCCGGTACCCACAGGTCCGGATCTTGTGCATCCGACCACGCTACGCGGCGCCCTTCGATATACGCGAGCCCGCCTTCACGGTTGACCCCACCGAGAATGATATGCCCGCTGAATGATTGGAGGTAATTCGCCGCCAGCGCCCCACTTGCCGGCACGATCGTCGTGTACGTTGTCGGCACGGTGCCGCTAACCTTGATGACCGACGAATCCGTTGCGCCGCTTGTGCGCCCACCGCAGAGCACCAACACGCCATTGAGGACGCCACCGCGCATCGTTGCTGTTGTTGATGCCTTCGCCCGCGCGCCAGTCGTGAGTTCCGTCGCGCCTGCCGGGGTGCCTGCATCCATTTTGTAGAGGAAAAAGTCGCCCCCCGACTCCAACCCCACAAGGACGATGGAACGATCAAATGGATATTGGATCGCCCCGATGACGCTCACGGTGCCAAGACTGGCATCAATGTCGCTGTTCACACTCGTGAATTGTCGCGCGACCTCCGCGGCGCCGTCCTTCGCGATGAAGTTCTGCGACCATGACCATTCGTCATCGCGAATGAACGCTGGGTGTTGGGCGAAGTTGAGCCCACCCCCAAAGGATTGCACCACGAGATCTGGCATCACGTCCCTCGGGCTCGGGGCGGGCCGCTCATGGAGAGTGAGGCGTCGTTCTTGACTGCGTCGGCGAGTAACCGACCGAACATCTGCTCTGCAGACGCCGACCGTTGGTCTTCGTGGAGGAACGTCCACGCATCGACCAACGCGCCCCACTTCAACACTTCGGGGTAGTCCGTCGAAAAGAAGTTGGACGTATTCCCGGCATTCAGATCTGCAAGCCGCTTGTAGTAGTCGACGGTGACGGTGATGGTTTTGCTCGGGTTGGGCACGATAAAGAGTAGGCCCGTCCAGATGTAATAGAACCGCCCACTCACCTGCCCGGCGCCGGGGACCGCGACCTGGGGAAACACGGTATCGGTCTCTTTCTCGGTTGGCAGATTTTCGATCCATGCCCACCGTCCCCCGACGATCTTGTCGATGGGGGTGAGGGCGCCCGATGGATCCGTCGTCACGGTGTCCTTGAGCGACACCTGACGCTCGCTGATAAAGCCGCTGGCCCCTATGACTTTTCCGTCGTCGGTGGTCCCATACGTGACGTCGACGCTCGTCTCTTGACCGATCCACGCATGGGAGTTCTGCATCCGCGACATGGCGGTATTCACGAAGTCGTCAATGATCGTGTCCGTGAGGATGGTCGACGTGCGTTCGGTAAAGTCCCGCACTCGTGTCCGAAGATCCGTGATCGACGCCATGCCGTTCTCCTACTCCCAAAACACCACGGGCGCCGAGCGCCAACGCGCCGACGCCCGTGGTCGACCGGTGCAGTCGTGGCTACTTCTTGCTGCTGCGCGCTCCCGGCGTCATGCCCGACGAGCGATTGCCGCCCGATGCGAGCTGTGACCCAGCACCAGCACCACCCTGCCCAAGGTTCGGCCCGCCCGGTGAATTCGCCGACTTGTTCTCGTTCGAGGACAATCCCTGCAACTTCTCCGGTCGGTGTTGTCCAGTTCCGTCACCTACGTTCGGCATAGCTCCCCCCTTTTATTTGCCCTTGCCGCTGCCAACATCTCCGTGGATGTCACCCGACTGCACGGTTGGGACGGAATCCGCGTCCTTTCCGGTCCCGTTCCCCGGTGTGTTGTGTATCGGCATCTTCGTCTCTGGATGCACAGCCATATCAGACTCCGATGATCGTGCAATTCAAGATGTCGTTGTTCGTGAGGTCGCCGCTCAGGATCTCTGGCAGTCCCGCATCAGCCGCCGGGTCGCCATCGAAGAAGAAGCGGATCAGCTTGTTCTGACGGTCCCATAGAGGCAACATCCCTCGCTGCGCGCCGCCGGATGCGCGGATGGTCCCATGCGCCGCCCAAATCTGACTCAGGCCGAGCTTCTGTCGGATCGCGTTCAGGTCGAAGCCAAATAGATAGTCCGCCGCCTGCACGGTGATGTCGACGTTGATGATCCGGAGCCCGCCGCGCGTCTGCACCGTGCGGCCTGCGTTGCCGATCACCGTTGTAGGAACGAGTGCCATCTACCGTCCTATGATCAGACACCGGATCACGTCATCGGTCCCTAGATTCGCGCCAATGATTTCTTCCAGCTCGCCATCGCCGACCGGGACCGGTGTTTGATCTCTGTAGAAACGCAGCTTCCCGGTGTTCTGATCCCACAGCGGCAAAAAGCCGCCTTCCGACCGCACGTTCCCATTCGACCCAAGAATAATCGCCTGTAGCACGTCCCATATCACCTCGAACCCAAGTTCATTTTTGATCGAGTCCAAATCGAAGCCGTTGGTGTAATCGCTGCCACCCGCCACGGCCACGACTTCCACATTGGCGATCTTGAACCCGCTCATCAACGCCAGATGCCGCGAGGCACCCGCCGTGTTGCTCTGCACCTTGAGCGCCATTAGATCCCTACGATGATCCCCGAACACTTATCGCCGTCGATGAAAAACGCATCCGTCTCAACGATCTCCTCGAGATCTGCTGCCGCCGCCGTTACGTCGTCTCGATAGAAACGGAGCTTCTTGCTGACGTGATCGTAGTGGCCGATCAAACCGACCCGTAGCACGTCGCCCGTTGTCCGGAGACTCGACATGATCACGGTCCAGATCTCCCCGATGCCGAGTAGCCCCTTGATCAGTTCGAGGTTCAGTCCATTGACGTAATCGACGGAGACGTCGCCCACGACCAAATCGAACTGCACGAACTTCAGTCCCGATTCGGTCTGGACGTGTCGGTTCGCGTTGTCGATAACTGATGTGACCCCGGTCAAGCCCATCTACGACGAGTCTCCGCTCCCGAACTGCGACTTGCCCCCGCGCTTCCGCTCGTCACGGGACGGTTGCGGGAGGTCGGTGGTCACGCCGCGTTGGGCCTTATTCCATTCCACGGGTGGGTGGGCATCGACATCGTGCGACCGCTGCCGCACGTTGGCGATGACCTTCCCGCCCCGCGTGTACGATTCACTCGGCATGACTACTAACCGCCGTAGTCCGCAATCCCTCGGAGGCGACCGTGCGCTGCCGTGGTCACGATGGCCGGCAATTCCCCAGCGCCACCTCCCTCTGAGGTCGTGCCGCTGAAGTGGGCCTCGAGCCCGGCCTCCGTCAGGTACTCGTCCTTCGACGCATCATCTCCTGGCGACTGCCGGTTCACGAGGAATCGGGTGTCGTCGATGTAACGATACGTCAGCTTGTCCGTGTCGATCGCCATGATGTCCTTCCGCCACGTCGGATTGGCCGACATGAGCGGGTGGTTCTTGAGCAACAGGGTGCCGAACGGCGTGATGAATTCCATCAGCGCCATGCCGTAGGTTCGATCGGTCGGCACCGCCTGCAGAACCATCTTGTTCTTCGCCATCCGGTTGAGGACGTTGAGCGCTGTGCTCCCGATAAACCCGAGCTTCGTGCTCGACCCGTTGCGGAACAGGATTTCCAGCCAGTCCTCAAACGCCTTCTCCGTCAGCAATCCGTTGAACGTCGCCGCGAGGCCGATGTCCTGGTGGATGCTGACGACCGTGGTCGTGTCGTTGATCGCCGGCAACCAGTTGATGAGTCCTCGGGTCGTCCGCAGCACTTGCTCTGAGCTTGGAATTAGCTCGAGGGGTGGTCCGGAACCGGTGCCGGTGAAAGCGGTGGTGAATTCGGTACGCTCACCGAACATGAACGCGCGTTCCAGCTCGAGCCCGTGGATTTGCAGCGCCTCACGCCTGGCCTCAAGCCATGCGCCCGTGCGATCCCACCGCAGCTTCGTCTTGCGTGCGGTACGAGTCAGGAACAGCGGCGTGCGAAAGATCTGCGTGAAGTTCTTGAGCCGCGCCGGCTGGTAGGCAATCGCCGCACCAATCGGGGCGCCTTCAGGGAAGCCCGAACCGACGATGGAAAGGCCATCACCAGTCGTGGCGTTACCGGTCACGGCGGGATTGCTTGCGAACTTGTTACCGACATCACGCGAGACGATGATGTAGTCATCACCGCCCTCCGCGTTCTTCTGAATGATCAGGAAGACTTCTTCTGTCACCTCGTTGTAGAGAAGATGACCGACCTTGAGCCAGCTAGTATCGAAGTTCGACCCGCCATCCGGCAACACCGAAAGCGCGATCTCAACAGTTGTATCGGCAGCGGCCACGATGTCGCCGATCGCCGGGCTCAGGCTGGTATCAGCTTCGTCTGCGCCGATGATGATCCCGCGTTGGACCGGGAGACCCTTCTCAAACCACGAGAATTCGGGATCGTCCGTCTCCTGACTCCGCAGCATCGAGAGGATGGCTGTCAGCGGTGCGTCCCCGTTCGGGAACAGGAGCATGATCATCTGACGGAAGTTCTTCGGACGCTCACTCGTCGAAAAACCTCCGCTACCTCGCAATCCTAGTACGGCTGCTGCCATCGCACCCCCCCCTCGTTATTTCTTAACCTTCTTGGGCGACTTCCCACCCGAGTTGTCGATTCCTGCGCCTTCTTTGGTGACGTTCCCGGTGCCGCCGATTTTGTCACGCCGCCGCGGTTGAGGCCGTGCCCCCGTCCCGCGTCGTCCCATGCGTGTTGCGGTGCTCATCCGTAGTGGTGATCGTTCGGAATCAGCTCAAACATCGTCTTTTCATCCTTGGTCAGTCGCGCCGACCCATTGCCGCCACGTCCACCACTCATTTCGGCACCGGCTGGCCGGATACGACGGGTCTCCCCCTCGTCCTCGCCCTTGGGCCGGCGTGTGCGCTTCGGCTTGCCCACGGTGACGCCCATTTCCTTCAGACGGACACGGGCACGCCGGCTGATCTCGGACATACGCATGTTGAGCGGGGCGTTAGGGAATTCTTTCCACACGGTCTCGGTGTGGGCCTGCACGATGTCAGGGAAGGGAGTGAGATCTCGGTTGTCTCGCCAGAAGGCGGTAGTGAAGTTCTGAGCCGTCAGCGTCTCGTGCTTATCCTGCACGTAGGCGTTCGCCATGACCTTCGCGCCGTGGCGGGCGCCGGCTTGGGCTGCGAGCCTGAGCGCACCACTCAACAGCGCCGCACCCTTCTCGCCCCCCTCGTTGATGGCTGCGAGATCTGCCTCGCTGACATTGAAGGGGAGATTGAAGTCCGCGAACGGATCAATGGGCAGTTGGTCTACTACCGGGGCGGCTACGACCGGAGGACGTCGGTAGGCGTCGAGTTCGCGCTGTTGCGCTTCAATCCGCTTGTCCTGGTCATCAAGTCTCTGCCGAAGTTGCGCCGCCGCGTCATCTTCCGACTCTGAGGGGCCGTCCGAGTCGTCTGTGCCATCAGCTTCGTCTTCACCAGCGGCTTCGTCTTCACCAGCGGCGTCTTCGGCAGAGGCTTGAAGGCCCTCCTCTTTATCGTCGTTCTCTTGTGAGGCGTCCTCGGCGTCCGTCTGCATAGACGTGCCGTCGAAACGGTCGTCCAGCGGATCGCCGTGGAATTTGCCGAAAGTATCGGGGGGTTTAACGTCAGGGACGAGGGCTGCAAGCTCCTCAAGGCCCGACTTGGTATCTTGTGTATGCTGTCCGTCGCGAGAACGCGCCATGTAGCTCCATGAAGCCGCACGACGCTCAGATCTTGCCCCTCAGACGGTGCGACGATGCACCGACACAAGGAATGTGTCAAGTCTTGCTAGGTTTCCGGCTCCGCCTCCTCGATCCCGACACGCTTGATCTCATCCAATTCCATGTCTGATCCGCGGGTACCGAGAATGTTGAACACCCGGATAAGTCGTTCTATCCCCTTCACTTCGCCACGCATCTCGTAGAGCTTGCCCACTTCTTTGCGATCCTCGATATCAACGTGCAGGACGCCGATTTTGATGCGGTCTTTCATCGTGGCGACGTGATCTCTCATAAACTGCAAGACGACCTCGAGCGAACCATCTTGCTTGAGTCGCTCAAAGATGCGACGAGCTACTTCAGGTGAAACGTGGGACGGCACTAGCTCCTCCTTGTCCGTTGTCATTTTGCCCCGGCACGCTTGATGGGGTAGGCCGCGGGAAACCATCTGCCGGTGTCAGATTGCCACGCTCGACCTCCCGACTCACATTCTCGTCGGGCTGCTGTTGTGTCGCTTGTGCTTGTGCCTGTGCCTGTGCCTGTGCACGGATCGCATCCATTGGGAACGGGCCGGGCAGAAAGAAGTTCCCGACGTTCTTGACGCCCATGGTCGTCAGCAGGCGGGCAAAGACCTCAAGGAAATTGATCTGCTGCACCGCGGTCGTGGCGACGCCGGACTGCAGCCCCAACGACAAGATCTCTCGCCACAGGTTCGCCTCGAACAGCTTGTCGTTCGGCATCCCTGACTCGAGGAATGGGTAGCGGAATTTTCCTTGGAGTAGTTCGGCGTGAATCACGAAGGTCGAGGCACCGAGAATCTTGTCATAAGGCGCACGGACCTTGACCCCTTGCCGCCCTTCGAGGAATACTTGCTGGTTCCGCACCATCTGATGCGCCCACCCGCGCAACCCTTGCAACGACGCAATCAGCGCATAGAGCCGCAACCGCCCCGAAGCGAATGAGATCTGGCTCTGCGTCTCTGTGGCGGACCGCCGCCCCGTGTTGGCGAGTCCTTGCGCAATGCGATTCCCACCGGTCAGGCTCTCAATCATCTCCTGTACGAGTTGGGAATCGCGCGGATGTCCGGTCGTCACATCCCGCACCGGGAACGGCATCGCGACGTTCTTCAGATCCGCGCCGCTCTGCCAAAACTCTTTCTTCAGTCGGATGAAGCCCGACGCAGACGGTTCGGCGAGATCCGTTTCTTCCACCACACTCGGGTCGATCAACGTCTCATTGTTCAGCGTCTTCCGGACGTTCTCCATGCGCGAGTTGAAGAGCCAACTTTGGTGATATTGGAGATCCTTGATGTATTCGACCACGCCAGGATTGGCTGGGGCATGGACGTTGTGGTTGACCTCGATAATCTCGAACGGGTAGCGGAAGGCCGGCAGATTCGCGGGTTCCGCGCGTAGCACGCGCCGCTCATTCGCAATGGTGAGCACCCACAGCCGGGGTCCTTTCCCGATGTTGTTGCTCGGGATATTCATCTCGTCCGGACGGATGAGACACCACATCTCATCGAGTCGAACATATGGGCGATCAAACTCGTCAGCGACGGCGGTGTCGAAGTCGCCCATATCCATCACGCGGGCGAGCTCTGAGCCACTCTCGTTGCTGCCGATGCTCGTCTTGTCGGCGCCTTGATCCATCCGGGTAATATGCTGGAGTCCCGTGTAGAGCCCGAGATTCTCCTTCGCCTCGATCTCGCTGAAGGATCGGCGCATCCGGTGAAAGACGTACTCGCCGCGATGGAAGTCGCCGTAGGGCCGCCGCGGGTCGGGATAGAAGTCTTGTGGGGCGACGTTTAGGGATTCATTGCCTTCGTAGACGACCTCATCCTGTTCAATAATCTGATCACCCACACGCTGCAGCGTTGGAAACTCACGGACCGTCCACGCATTCTTCACGATGCCGATGCCGTAGGTCAGGCTGTCCATGAGCCATTGCATCATCACGAGCACACCGTGAGGCATCATCTGATCGAATTGGTGCTCGAGGAGGAGCTCGTGCAGGATGGCCGCGTTGATATCCTCTCCCGCCACGCCCTCGACCGGGATCACGGGGCTGCGCTCCGCAAAGACCGACATCATCCACGCGAGAAGCGACTGCACCTGGGAGTAGCACGTCGGGACCACAATCTTCCGGACCCCAAACGTGAGGTCTTGCTTTCGCGTCCGTCGATCGCTGATATCCGGCTCGCGGAATACACGTACAAGCCGTTCCGCTTCTTGCCAGCGTGCGTGTCGCTGCGACCAAAACTGTGTGGAATGCCGGATGCGCTTCACCCCGAAGTCCAAGAGGGTGCGATGGATCGGGGACGTGTCTTTGTCGAGCTCGGCACGGATCTCTGGTGACATCATACCGCGTACCTCTGAGGGAGCACCCTCAACTGCGTCTCGCCCCGCGTGAGCCCTTCGTGGACGGCGGGGGTGATCCAATACCGGGCGGCGTCCATAATGTCGTCGTAGAAGCTCTTGTGATCCTTCTGCGGCTCATCTTTTACCGCATTCCAGGCGTAGCCACCAGAATAAGCGTCGATCGTCTTCTTACACGTCGCATCGACCATCAAAAGCGGCCGTTTCATGTGTAATGTACCGATAAGGGTGCGGATACCGCGCACCGAGCGCATGAGGTGCAGTTTCCGGAATTTGGGCCGGATATTCTGCAGATGCAGCTCGTCAACGCAAGATTGACCGTTTTCGCGGACCTGGATGCCCGAAATGTCGCAATAGTCGATGAATTCGTGACCAGGGAACCGCTCCGCCGACTGTTGCTTCACCATTCGACAAAACGCGGCGATGTCCATGTTGCTTTGGACGCACTCGTGCAGAATGTTGACGTGCGTGGTCTCCAAGCGCTGTCCCCACGAGCAACACGGGTGCCGAAAGCCGAAATCCCACCCGCGATAGATCGGCGACGACTTTACCGCCTCGAGCTTCGCCATGACGTGCATCTCGTCGCTGAAATCCGGGTACACCGGGTCGCCATCGGAGAGAAAGCCCCATTGTCCGTACACGTACTTCCGCGCTTCCCGCGCACTCAGGTTGGCGAGGTTGTCGTTGATGTAGTCCCACCCGAGATTCTCCGCGTTGTCGAACATGGAGAGATGGTGGACGGTGGAGTCGTTCACCGGCGTCTCGACGAACTTCTGGTAGAGCCAATGATCAATGTCGGGCGGGTTCGTCGCCATCACAAATCGGCGCGGCCCGATCTTCCCACGGAGGCGCCCCCGCAACATCCGAAAGTCGGGGTTCTCCGTCTCGTCGGCTTCATCAACGAAGATACCGTCGAACGTCATCGAGCCGAGTTTCTTCCAGTCGTCCAGACCACGGAACCAGAACGTCGTCCCGTTGTGCAGCACGCGCTCCTCGCGCCCTTCGGTGTCACGCCGGGACTTGATCAGTTCCGCGGGGCACACTTCGTCGAACTGGCGGATCGTGGTGTCGCGGAGTGCGGGTGCGGTCTTACGGAAGAAGCAGATCAGGCCACCGGGACAATCCACGGTGCCCATCGCGATCGCTTCCCAATACATCGCCATGCTCTTGCCGGCGCCCCACGCACCGAGCAGCAGACGATACTTCGCCGGGTCTTCGTGGAAGCGAACTTGACCGACGTGCGGCGTATAGGAGTGAAGTTCCTTAGCCTGGCGGGCCACCGTTCTTCATGTCTGGCCCCCCGGTCGTGGTACGTTGAGAAAGAAGTTGATGCCCCCCGCTATCGGTACCTCCCCCTCCTTCTGCACGGGAACCGCGTGCTTCATCGCCAGCTCCCACGCCTTCAGCCGTAGCGCTTGGTTGTTCGATTTCAAGAGGGTCCGGAATCCATCCAAGGTCGACGCCTCCCCCAGGAGTCGGAATAGATCCACCTGAAATTCGCTTTGCCACTCTTTCGCTCTGTCGGCGGCATCGTTCTCGGGCGGCGTCGGCAACCCGGTTTGCGCGCTCCCACTCGTCACGAGTTCGGCGTTCCGAAGGGTCGGTACGTTGGTAGAGCCCGCGGACTTCGAGTTCTCGCGTGATGGCTTCGGTGAGATCAAGGACTCTTTGCCAGTCATCGCTCGCGAAGGTGATCTTTTTGATGCGGATGGTCGTGCCGTGGAGCCATCGACTGAGTTCGATGCGAGGTTTACCGTCGTCCCATCGACTGCGGAGCCGTCCGAGACGGTCGGTAGCTGGTCGGGAAACAAGCCGGCCTCGGTAGTCGGTGAGTCCGCGAGCGGGGACGAATCCGCCGCAGAGGACGGTATCGACGAGGGCGGTGTCTGGCTCGGGGAATCGTCGTTCAAGGTCGCTCTGCGGCGTGCGGGTCGGCCTGACGTAGTTCCGTCGCGACACAGCTCACACGCCATCCTTTCGGGATCACCGAGGCCGCCAGCAGCACATGCCGGGTGATCAGCTTCTCAGCCCATTTATAGTCGATCCGCAGGGCTGCGGCGATGTCGGCCACCGACCGGCCTTCACAGGCCATCACAAAGGCTTCCGTGCCCTCGTCTCGGCGATCGGCCCAAAAGGGGGCGTCCGCGAAATGGTGCATGAAGCACCCGCTGCAGGACTGCACCGGAATCCTCACCACCTTAGCATGGCACCGGTAGGGCGGCTTGTCCATCGCGGTATTGCATTGTGAGCATGACTACGCTACTTACCGGGCATGTTTGACCTCGGAATCGTTTCCATCGGACGAAACCATATAAGGAGCTCAGACGGCATCCTTTTCCGGTGCGGTTGCGAGCGCCAATACCAACATGCGTGGGCGGCGCAGCGTGAAAACCCCACGCAGCTCTCCCTCTGCTTCGACCACACCAAGCTCTACGAGCGCTACCTGTGCGACCTTGCCGGGATCGAGACCCGACCCGAAGGCTGGCTACCGCCTACACGGCCACACCGCCATACGGCGATGGATCGCTAATGCTCGGCATCATCTTCGACCTCGGGATCGTCAAAGTCGACGACGTTTATACCTGGAAAACTTGCCTGCATTTCTCCTGTGGGTGTACGGTCGAAGTCGAGATCCGTGAAGGGCTGGTCCGCGACCTAGGCTTCTGCCTCCACCACCAGAAGATGCTCCGCTCGCTCCTCCGCAACAGCCTCGACCGGGGCCGGGACTTGGAGAAGTGGCTCGACATCCGACGTCAGCTCCTCGACAACTACCTCGAGCTCGCCGACCTCACGGGCCGTCACCTGATCTGATGGATGTTCGACCTCGGCATCACGATCGCCGGCAACACCATGACCGGGCCGGGGATCGGCCCGCGCGTCCGCTGGTGCCAGTTCCGCTGCGGCTGCTTCATGTTCGGTCGCGTCTTCTGGTCCTGGCACCCCTGCCTCAAGCACGCCCATGAGGGACGACGGGCCATCCTCCGCGCCATGACCTTCCAGGCAGACGTCCGGCGTACCCTCGAAAATAACAAGGTCGGGCGGCCTCCCAACCTCGATGATTGTTTCCGATGACCACCGGGGTTGGCTTTGCACACATGTTCTTTGACTTCGGCCTCACGTTCGCCGACGACCGTATCGTCGGATTCGCGTGCAAATGCACGATATGGAGCAAGCTCGCCTACGAGAAAGACCCGCCGCGTGCCTGGCTCTGCCGAGAGCACTTCATCGAGCTTCAGTCCCTTCTCCGTGCCGACTACGACGAACGGAGAATCCTCGGTGGAGACATCTAACATGTCGGCGGCGTTTCCGGATTGGGATGACGTCGTAGCCAAGCTGCAGATCCATTGGTGGGAGTGGGTCGTCTTGTTCTTTATCCGGGGGCATTGGTCGCATGGGTTGTATGTGAAGTGGTGGCGTGGGAAACTATATGTCTTGAAGGAAAGGAAGCTATTTACATGAGCATAGAAAGTTTACGAGGCCCGTTCTGGCCGACACGAACAACTCCGTGGCTGCAGCCGCCGCAACCCTACCAATGCCCGCGCTGCCATGGGTGGTATCTCCTCGGCTCCATGTCCTGCTGCGTCAATCACCACCCCGGAACGTGCTGCCACTACGGGGACGCCAAGGTCGACGATCCGCGAGAGATTACAGACGCCTGGTGATGTTTGACCTCAACATCGTCGCCGTTCTCGACGGACCTATCTTTCTTGTCCGCCTCTCCTGCGGCTGCAAGTGGTGGACGATCCAAGACGAATGGGGCCTATGTCACTTCCACACGAAGATGCTGCAAGAGTTTCTCTGGCAAGGGCTCCGCGACAGCAAGGAGAAGCCGGGGCATTGGTTCAACCGATGGATCACGGGCTGGTAATGTTTGACCTCGGGATCGCTTTTGTTCACCCGATCTCGCTGGTGGAATGCGATTGTGGGTGCAAGCTGATCGTCTGGCACGACGGTGACGCCCACCAACACGAACTGTGCCCTGAGCATTGGCTTGACGAACAGAGCGGAGATCTCATTCGTGTTTGACTTGGGAATCGTCTTCGTCAGCGACCATTGGGTCTACGTGCGTGGCCCGCAGGGGTGGCTGTTTAGAGCCGTCTGGTTCAAGGATCGACTCGATCCTTCCTTGTGGAGAGCCCACGAAGATCCGTTCCTCTCCCGCTGGTTGAGTCCTGAGTTCATGGACTTGGTGCTGTGATGTTCGGCACGGCTGACGAGCACCGCGCGCATCTACAGACGACGCTGCAGCGAGAACGCCTACAATGGGGCATCGACGCGGACGCAGAGCGCGTACGGTGGGTGGGAGTGATTGAGGCAATGGAGAAATCCCAGCGTATCACCCGCTTCGTCTGCTTCTTCAGCGGCATGATCTCAGGCGGCGCCATCGTCAACGCATGGTGGTCATGGTGATCGACCTCGGTATCGTCCTCGTCTTTCTCGTCGGCTACCGTTTCGATCACCCGAAGGGCAACGGCCAGCGTACCTGTATCCCCATCTACGCCCTCCGCTTCGCCTGCGGCTGCGTGGCCGAACACGAAGGCGTGCAGTTGCGAGTCACCATCTTTCCAGGGTGTCCCTGTGGCCCCCACCAAGGAGGGGCCCGTGTTTAACTTCAATCTCGTGGTAGCACAGCCGAACGACGGAGAACTGCTGTTCGCGTGTGGCTGCTGGACGCCGACGTCGCACGCGGGCACGTATCTCTGCCACGACCATTGGCGTCATCTCCAAGCGCTCCTCCGTGACAACCTCGACTACCCGCCCGCAACAGATATCATCGCCGGCATTAGGTCGTTTGATGTTTGACCTCGGAATAGTCGCGGTCGACGATCTCGGCGATCTCTGGTTCGGCTGTGGCTGTGCGGCCCATTCGTGGGATTGGCGCCGTCCAACCTGGCGACTGCTGCTCTGCCACCAGCACACCATGCTCATTCAAGGGCTCCTCCGTGACTACGCCCGCATGTACTTCATGGGCCTCACATTGTTAGCGACTGACGTGGTGCTGGATGTTTGACTTCGGAATTGTGAAAATCACGAAGGTGGTCGAAGGCCCGTACTCGATCTTCTACCATCTCTTGTTTGCCTGCGACTGCGATCTCTGGACACGTTACCCCGAAAGCGCCTATCTCTGCGGCATCCACCTCAAGTGGTTTCGGGGGCTCTTCAATGCAAAACTGATCCGTGAGTACGACGCCCTACTCACGCAGGTCCAAGAACTGAAACGTGCCGTCAATAAACAGACCAGCGCGATAATGACGCTTCACGATCGGATCTGGTAGGGTGACGCATGGCCGGCGAAGACTGCACGCTCCCCGTCATTGATCCGCCCACCTACGCTATCGTCATCAACGGCGCGTCTCCTCAAGCCATCATCGACACGCTCCGCACGCTCGGGACCGTCACGCTCCCAGAGCCCGCACTCACCAAAGGCCCGTGCAAGCTCCTCGAGCTCCGACTCAACGGTCTCCCTGTCTTCCGTCTCGTCGGCGTCATCAAATGAGCCCCCATCCCATCGACTTCTGCCCGTGCTGTGACGATAACCTCGATCCCGAGGGGCTCTGCATGGCCTGCTCCTCGAACGTCTGTCCTGGCTGCGAGCGCTGCCTCCACCATTGCCGCTGTGTTGGAGAAGATCCGACCGCACTCGACATCATCTACGGGAGCGGCGTCTGATGATCCTCGGCTACCTCAAACGCTGGTGGCATTGCCTGTGGCGGTGGCATCGAGGGAAGACTTGGTACGGCTTCGACGGGAAGACGTTGATGGTCGACTGTGAGTGCGGTCGTCTGTTCTGGAAGCGCTACCCCGATGTTTGAGTTCGGGATCGTCCGCGTGGGGATCAACGGGAGCACCGTGCTGCGCACCGGCCTTCCCGCTGTCCTCATGCGGCGCGCGCTCCCCGACCACCCGACGCTTGTGTGGGTCCGATCGTGGACCGTCTACTTCCGTGACGGGAAGAACATGGAGGTGCCTGGCCGTGTTTGACCTGGGGATCGCTGACGTCCAGGCGACGACGTGCCCCGACTGGTACTTTAACCGGCCCTGCACTCAGTCGTCGGGCTCCCACATCATCACCTGGACGATCGTCTTCGAGACGTGCGACGTCATGCACATCTGGCCGAGATACGGCGTCATGGTCACCAAGCACCGGTCCAAGCTGGTCACGCTCGGGACCTTCCATGTTTAACCTCAACATCGCCACGATGGATCTCGGCTACATTGCGGGGATCGGCCTCGTCTACGTCAAGATCGTCTTCCGAGACGGCCACCAGCTCGAGATGTGTCCACCGATGAATGTCCGCTATACCACCGCGCCGTCTGGCTTCCGATGGACGAAGGACGACTTCGACTGGCTGCCGGGAGCAACGGTCGCCCGCGGAGGGTACGATGTTTGACCTAGGGATCGCCTGGTACCGCGTGATCGCCTACGGCGACGTGCCCTGCTGGATTATCGTCGCCTTCCACAACGGCTGCGCGGTCGAGTTCACGCCGGGAAGTATCGGACAGCCCGGTCTGATCTACGCCCCCGCTCGTGTCGCCATCGAGCAACCATCATCCGATCTGAACCCGCCGCTTGTGGGCCTCGCCACGAACACCACGCACTACCGCCGACGTCCGTAGGAGGTTCCAATGATCACCGAGGAGAAGCTCGATGAGATCCTGACAAACGACCGTCGTGATGCTGCGACCGACGTCAGGGCGGCTCTGCTCATTGCCCTCGACATTCGGAAGGAGCTGACGCGGATCGGGGATGCCCTGCTCTCGCTGCGGGCTCCCCTCGATGCCATCGCCACCAAGCCGCAGTCGAAGCTGCAGCCTCGTGACGTGCCGGCGCCGGGACCGGGCAATCTCCCGATAGGTGAGTTCCGATCCGGCTAGTAGCAGATTAGGAGGTCCACATGCCCACGCTCCCCCGCCGCTGCGCTGACGGCTCCCTGATTGTCTTCGATGTCCCCGACCCGTTCCCCCGCTTTTGGGCCAAGGTCGACCGCAGCGCCCTGGATGGCTGCTGGCCGTGGATGGGAGAGATCAATAAGGGCTACGGACGGATCAGTCTCAACGACCAGCCCATCCGCGCGCACCGCGTGGCCTACGTCCTCGCACACGGGACCATCGACCCCGACATGACCGTCGATCACCTCTGCCGCAACCGCGCCTGCTGCCGTGCCGAGCATCTCGAGGCCGTCCCCAACCGGATCAACCTCCTCCGCGGTGTTGGGGCCTGTGCTCAAAATGCCCGCAAGACCCATTGCCTCAACGGTCATGCCTTCACCCCGGAGAATATCCGTGCCCGCAGTCGGTATGGAGGGGCGGTACACCGAGAATGCCGAACGTGTGGTCGAGAATGGCTACGACAGAATCGACGGACGCCCGCAGGAAGAGAAAGGAATCGTCGGAAGAAGGCCCGACGCCACACACGCCTCAGACTCGCCCTCTAGGCCCTGCCAGAAGAACCACGACTGCTTCGGAAAGAGAGCCTTTGCGGGAGTCGAAGGTATCTTACGTTCCCAAAGAGAAGAGGCATCTACGGGCAGGAGCAACACGGTAAGACGTTGTGCCCTAGAGCCTGTGAGACACCCATCGGACACTCGCGGATAGACTCAGGAGGGAGGCTCTTACGAGAGGGTTTCTCACAGACGCCTTTGACTGCTTCCTCTCTTGGCTGACGTAGCGTCTTATATGTGTTCGTTATACTTTCCCTCTGTCAAGGGCGGCCTGTACTCTCCCCTCTGGTCTTGAGGTTTTCTCCCTTGGCTGTTCTTGGAGGTCTGAGAGACTGAGAGGAGAGGGTGTTTTTGCTTGTCATGGCATTTATGTAAAAAGTCCAGAGAGCCAGGCAGCGGGTAAGGGCGACCCGAGAGGGCGAAGGGGCACCCCCCATTCATACGCCTGCGCGCGAGATGTCCCCATGCTTCGTGCCCTAGGTGAGGGCCTTGGTCCTAGTTCCACGGACGTACGAGTTTCGGCATACTTGGGCCTATCCCTAACCCTACGGCAGGACAGGGTAAATTCGTTCTACCGGTGTGGGAATAGAGCGCGCGCCGAGTGGCACGGCTCTTGCTAGCTAGCGCGAAAGTAGGGAGGAAGACGCATGCTCACGTGAGGGGGAGAAGCATAGCAAGTTGCGCGACTTCGGGACATTCGTCCTCGTCGATGATCGTCACGCTCACACCAACACGCAACGGATACTCCGTCAACCTCGGGACCTATCCGTTACACCCAACCACCACACGGACAATGCCAGCGACACCGGCTGCACGTCGAACAGCGCTCCGGATCCTCGGAGCAGTCGCACAACTCGAGAGGCTCGTCACAGCAGACGCACCGAGGAGAAGCGACAGAGAGAGCGCGACGACAACCAACGGGGCGAACACGGACGGGGTGAACACGGTTCATCACACGCCGCCTCTACCACCACGCTGCGCACAGCACCACATGCATCTCCCTACGGCACCGTAACCACAACCCCTAGCGTCTTGACATGCTTACCATGTGAGCGCATGATCTTGCTGTCACAGCAACAGAAGGGAGACCGACATGCGAGACAACAGCCCAAGTCCCGAGCCGTTCATCGACGGCCCGTACCCCGATGCAGAGCGGATCCTAGTCTCTCACGATGCCACGGGCTACGAGCTACCCGACGGCCGGCTCCGCGTGCTTGACCTCTGGACCCGACCCTATCCGCCCTTGGTCTCGGATCCATCGTCAAGCCTCGAGGTCGGGCAGACGTGGTTGACCATCGAGCGCAAGGATCTACCGCGCTGGCTGGGCTACTAGGGCCCCATGGGGCCACAGCAGAAGGGAGACGACCAAGAGCATGACGCACGTCATCATCCACGGCAATCCTGTTGACGGAATCACGATTTGGGGACCATTCGGCGACAGCGAAGACGCGATCGAATGGGCGACCAGCGACTTACACGGTGACGACTGGCGGCAAGTAGAGGTGCAGAATCCTGCCGATGCACGCACACCAGACCCGGCGTGAGACGGAAGGGATCGTCAGGGCAGCAGAAGCCGCCTGCCGTGATTTCATGAACGGTACCGGTGGTGCCTACAACGGCCCGATGACTGGCGTGTACCTGCGGATTGTCGCCGTATTGCAGACCGAGAAGGCACGAGTGGAGCTGTCGTGGTGCGGCGATACCGAGACCGAAGGGAGACTAGACCAACCATGAACGATCTCGATCGCATTCTCATCGCAATATGCGTTGTCGGAGTGCTCAACCTTCTGTCGTTGGGCATCAACATAGTGGCTGTGTGGTACCGATGATGCTCCTCACCCAAGAGAACCGACGAGCCCTACCCAAGCTCTACGCAACCGACAGCAACGGCCCCCTCGGCGACAAGGTTGCCGTGGTCAAGTTCTTCACCCCAGACTCGAGCTGGACCTGGTATGCCTGCGAGTTCGACGGCGAGGACACCTTCTTCGGCCTTGTGGACGGCCACGAGCTCGAGTGGGGATACTTCAGCCTAGAGGAGCTCATGACCACGCGAGCGGGACGGTTCCGCCTCCCCGTCGAGCGTGATCGGTGGTTTAGGCCGCAAGCCGTCAAGGACGTACAGGCGTTGGAAGGCCGGATCTAGACCATGCCGTCGAAGAAGATTGGAATCGACTGGACAATGGGCACGCTACTTGTGCTCTGGTGCATTGGGTGGGCCGTCTATTTCTGGCGGACATGACATGAAGGGAGACCGGCATGACCGACACCGAGCGCGCGCTGGCGGGCCTAGAGCGAATCACGGCGATCCTCGATGAGCATCAAAGCCTCATGCAACACCACGAAACGCATATTCTCCAAGTGCAGAAGGTCACCGAGCGCGAGCAACGGGCAAATAAGGAATTGGTTGAGCACTTAGCTCGGCTGCAGGTTGTTGTGCACACCCTGATGGTTCGCGTCGCCGCCCTCGAGGACAAAGCCGACGCTGCGGAGACCTATCGGCTCGAACAATCGGAGAAGTCCTGCGCGTGCTGCGGGGCACGATACGAACCACCGGCCTAGCCATGGCCCGCCCGCAAGGATCGACGGACGGTACGAGACGACGGAACCGCCCACGACAACGACGGCGAGAGATTCCGCGAGGGATGACCCTCGGCTTCTGCGAGCGATGCGGGGAACATGAGCCACTCGGGACGGACGGATGGTGCCGGATCTGCGTAAAGCGAAAGGCGGGACGGTAATGAGGACGATCAAGGCGCCGATTAGCTACCATCGGCTTGAGCGATTCCTGGTCCAGCATCCGGAGATGCACTTTGTGACGTTCAACTGTGAGACATGTCCCGTTGGGCGAAGTTTAGGATCTTGGGAGTGGGCGAACCTTGAGGAGGACTGTACGTGGTCGCAGGCGTTCTTTAACTTTCTGGAGCGATTTGACCACGAGGGTGAACGCTACGAAGGCGGTAGGATAAAACTGGACAACGCAACCGTCACGAGCGCTCGCACTCTAGAAATCCTACGCGCAGGACCAAGGTGGTGAAATGAGCGAAACGTGCCCCTGCTGCGGAGACAACAGGATCGAGTGCGACTGTTACGGCACCATACACGACGACTGCGGTCAATGCCCTGAGCATTGCGACTGCTACGGAGAATAACATGGGCTGTGAATTCATTTGTGATGGGTGTGGAGCGCGGCAGAAGGTGAAAAGGTTTCCCGGTGGGTACTTCAAGCCGTCCAGTTGGTATGCCCGATCGGACAAAGACGGAGGTCAAGTAGCGTGCAGCCGGGAGTGCATCAAGAAGGTGGCGACGGACACAGGCAAGACAGATTTGGTGCTGCCAATTTAACGTGGAGGATATTCGATGGGAAGACGCACACCGTGGGGAACCGCGGACCACTCGATAGAGTACCGCCCCGGCATCACGTTTTACACCACGTCGAGTCACGGGGGCTTCTTCGTCTCGAAGCGCTTGAACGTGACCATCCCCGACTACATGAGACAAGGCGACGGCTGGTACGAGGAAGACTGTGATTGGGCCATCGTGGCGATCTGCTTTCCCGACGACATGCAGAAGCGAGACGAGAAGGAAGGCGCGGACGTCCAGAAGACGAAGGATCAAGCCGAGCACACCTTCAAGAACTGGCACCCCGACGCATGGGAGCGCTGGCACGGCAAGACACTAGAGCGCGGCGAATCCTACAAGCGAGACGAAGCGACCTTTCACATGGAACACAAAGAACGCTGGGTGACGATCGCCGCGTGGGGAGATTGGAAGGACGGCGTGCCGAAGGGCATGGTGGGCGTGCTGGCTACCCTCGGGGGCGAGCGTCACACGATGGGCGAGCTCCGACACGAGCGCGCGTTTCTCGTCTCGACGCCTGAGTACAGCCCGCGGGATTTTGGGATGCTTGGGCACCCGTTCGGGTTCGTCATCAACGAGCAGAAGCACGCGGAGATCGAGACGGAAGTGCTGCTGTGAAGCCCGATACCGACCAGATCCTTGCAGACATCAACGAGCAGCTAGAGATATGGCTGTGCATGGTGGATGCGCGAATCACGGTGTCCGAAGCACGCGAAGAAGCACCGGAAGATAGTTACGCACGCGGACGGCTGGAGGGCTACGCGCAAGCGATTGGGTTAACGCTCGATGAGCTGCTCTACGATGCGGGAATCGAGGACGACAAGCTGGTGAGCCATGCGCTCGAGGCGCTCCGGAACTGGCAGAAAAACCCCCGTCACCAACACGGGCCGGAAGGCTATATAACGAAGAAACAGAAGGCCGCAGCAAACGTGCTTCGTGCAGCGCGGGAATGGGTAGGCGTGCCAGACGACCGCAAGCCCGAGTGGCTGATTGCTGCGGTGCGCCACTATGAAGACTTGATCAAGGCAACGAGACGCAAACCGAAGGCGACAGCATGACATGGGGGAGGATCGGCCTACAGCTCCTCTTTTTCTTCTTCCTGCTCATCGCGCTTCCCTTCCTCCACGAGCGGCGACCGTCCTCGTCTCCGAAGTCGGACGAGAATGCCTCGAACGGTTCGACTCGCTCACGCAAGACGAGAAGGAAAAGTTCCTCGTATCGGTCCCCGCGGACCACCGGGCCGTGTTCATCGCGCTCGCTGTTGAGAATTGGACCGTAACCGAGCTGCGCGAGCAATGGGGATGGCCGATCACCCCCGAGATGGCGCGCAGCGTCGTGTGGACGATATTGCTTCTGCTGCGGACATGGACGGGGATTGCGGAGAAGGACGCCGTGGGCGTCGAACGCGCGGTGCTGTGGACCGGGACGACAGCCAACCGGGGCGATGCGATCATGCGACTGCTTTCGGGGCCGCACGAGACACAGGAGCTCGAGCGGTTCGTCCAATGGATCTGCAACGTCGCGCCAGGCTTCGACACGATGCTGTGGGAGTTGATCCGGGTCACGGACGATACCGAACTCGGTCGCATTGCCAAAGGCTTCCCCAAGGAAGTAGAGATCTGGCATCGATGGTCTAGAGGCAGTCTGCGCCGGCAACTGGTTGAGATCGTGGGTCAAGAGAACAGTCGATGGGTGCGTCTCCCGCACCTCCCGCCGACCTATACGTGGGGCTGGCGGCGTGCGTGGGAGGTCGTGCGACATCGAGCGCAGCAGAAGATTACGGGAGTAGACGAGACCTATGTATGGGGTACGCGGCGGTGATCGTGCAAAGCAGGATCCGGTCTCCCAACCAGCCGCCGTGCACCCCGACCTTATGGAGGACGAGATGCGATTCATGAATGTGAAGGATGAAGCGAACGCGACCGTGTTCGTGAACCTCAATTTGGTGCGGCTGATTGAGAAGTTTCACGGCGGCCTCACGGACGGCACCATCTTTTTCTTCGGGGACTCGGAGACCAATCAGCGTCCGTATTTCATTAGCTCGGAATCGTTCGAGTCGGTGACGGATCGGATTGCGCAGACATCATGAGAGTGCAGAAATGACACAGCGAACGACAATAGATCCGATAGAGCAGCCGCCACCTCGCGTCGTGAGCGCGGAGATGGTGGCGACGGAGATGGCGGCACTCGCGAATGTGATTCAGGCGATGTCTGGTCTCAACGAGGGGGCACAATGGAGGATCTTACAAGCGGCGATGGCGTTCTTCGGCGTGGAACGGGAGGATCGTTAAGGCAGTTGAGTTGGCCGGAAGTGCAGCGCATTGCCTATCTCGGGGTAGACGCGCACATGCTACACCTCGAGTGGGGCGATCCGCAGAACCAACAAGGCTCACCGCCGTGGGAGCGGTGGCAACGGTACATCGAGGGATGCCTCGGTGAGTATGTCTTTGCCGATGCGATCGGTGCGCCGTGGGACGGCCACATCGAGGACTACAAGGCGATCGACGTCGTGCATCCTGAGTACGGAGGCTTCGAGGTTCGCACACGGGGGCGGTGTGACTTCGATCTCTTGCTCTACGGGCCGAACAACATCGACCGAGCGGGCAACTCCAAGGCATCGAAAGATCTGCCTTACGTGTTGTTGACTGGATATTTCGGTGCCTACGTGTGCCGTGGATGGATCAACGGGAAGGAGGCGACGGAAGGGGTAAACCCAGATGGAACCGCGAAGTATTGGAACCCGAATGGATTTCGCAGCGGTGGGGGGTGCTACGTGATCCCGCAGCAGCACCTACAGCCGCTCTCGCTCTTGATATCGGGATGGGATGATCGAGGGTACCGAGGTATGAGGTTCAGTTTTTAACCGCAACAAAAGGGGGCCAGCATGAAGACAGAGAAGCGAAAGTTTCTGTGCATCGAGATCGCAACGACAGAGGGGAATCAAAAGAAGCTGAAGCACAAGATCGCGGGCACGCTCATTGACGCCGGCCTGACGGTGTTCCAGGTTCACGTCAACGACGTCGGGGGATATGAGAGCTATGTGCCGCCGGACGAGGATCTCGCGAAGGGGGCGTTGGTTGGCGTGACGCCAACGACATGACGTACCCAAAACCCGATCCACTCACACCGCTCGGACAGTTCTTGAGCGGAACTACCGCGCAGCTCGGGGGCCTCGGTGGACTCGGGCCAGCCTTCGGAACGCAAGGCAATAAAGGGACCGCACCCTTCGACACGCCGCTCGCGAACGCGATGCGGGAGATGCGCGAGCAACAGCTCAAGGGCATGGGGCAACTTAAAACCTTCAAGGATCGGTACCCGAAGCGGACAGGCCCGCTGTTGGACAAGCGACCATGCAAGCACTCGATCGACGACGCCCTGTTCTGTCATGCGTGCGTCGAGAGAAACCTACTTGCGGGGGTTCTGCTGTGATCACGCCCGACGTCATCCGACCATCGCCGGCCTTGCGCATCGAGCATACGGACAACCCGGCGGTGGTCTATCTCGCCTCGCTGCCATCCGAGGTCTCGCGCCGCACGGCGCGGGTGAAGCTCGCGATGGTGGCGAGGCTGTTTAACTACGACTGGCACGACATGCCGTGGACGACACTCACCTATCGAGAGACGGTGGCGATCCGCGCCCGCCTGATCCAGCGGGGCTACCAGCCAGGGACGATCAACACGATGCTCGTGGCAATGCGCGGCACGCTGCGAGCGGCGTGGCGACTCGGGCAGATCGACACCGACCACTATATTCGGGCGATCGACGTGAAGAACATCTCGTTCGCGGGCGACAGCACATTCGTGAGACCGGGCCGGGTGCTGCGCTATGACGAGATCGAGCGCTTGGTGGAAGCCTGCCGGGGCTCGAGCTGTGAGCTAGACACCCACCGCGACCTTGCCATCCTCTCGTGTCTCCGTGTGGGGCTCCGTCGTGACGAGATCGCGCACATGCTCGGGCGCTACGTCCAGACGGAGGATAACAAGGACGCGGCGACGTGGGTGACGATCGCGGGGAAGGGCCGCAAGCAGCGCGAGGTACCGGTGCCGGCTCCGTGGGCAGAGCGTCTCGTGTTCTGGCGAGATATTCAGAACGCCCCGGAGGATCTCCTGTTCGGCCCCTACGGCTACGACAAGGTGAAGAAGGTACTCCACCTTCGGTCACAGCAAGCGGGGCTGCACAAGCTCACCGCACACGATTTTCGTCGCACGATGTGTACGGAACTGCTGGACGCTGGGGTCGACCTCTTGACGGTCGGGAAGCTCCTCGGCCACGCCAATCCTGGTACGACCAAGATCTACGATCGGCGCGACCGAGGGGCGCTGTTCGATGCGGTGCGATACCTCAAGGTCGAAATAACGCCCCTTGATCAAGGATACTCCGGACCCGTCGCGTGACCGCTCGGCCAGCACGAGCCTGGGTAGTAGAGTTCCCCGCCGAAGGTAACGCACACAAGCTCGTCGAGGGCACTATCCAGGGTGCCGTCGTGGTCGATGTCCACGGGGATATACGCCGCCGACCAGCAGTTGCCGTCGCCGCTCTCGCACACGAGGTCACGCGCTCCTGGCGTGTCGAATGGAATCGCAGTCTCAGGATCGACGAAGACGCAGCCCGTCAGTCGATCGCACGTTTGTCCGAGCAAGCCCGGCTCACCGCCGTAGAAGAGGCAGCTTATCGCATTCCAGAACACGCCGCCGGCGCACCCGTGATGATTGTGCGACACCCCCTCGAACCAGCAGCACCGTTGCCCGTTGTCGAGCGTGCTTGTCGTGGTGCTCGAGCTGGTTGTCGAACTCGTTGTGCTCGTCGTCGTCGTGGTCGAGGGCTCGAGACAGATCGCATACGTCTCGAACGCGATCTCGAGGCACAGAAGTTCCTCGGTGTCGAAGTGTTCCGCCGGCGCCGGTACGGCGATGGACAGCAGCGCGGCGGCTATTGCCGCACAATATCGAACGCGCAGTTGCGTAGGTGCTCCGTCACATGATCGGTCTTGTCGCCGTTCTTTTTGGTGACCCACGTCTTCCTCCGTTTAAGTTTCTGACATTGCACCGGACTTGGGCCGCAGATACAGGCCGCGGGTGCCGGTGGGTTGCAATCGCCACACGTACAGTCGTTCCGACACTCTGCGAGGTCGTCGCCGCAGTCGATCGCATCGGTCAAGATGTCGCCGCATCGCTGCTCGACCCAGTTGTCGCACGAGCTGCCGCAATAGAGCCGGATGTACGGGGCGCAGACTGTTTCGGTTTCGATCTCGACCTCAACGCCTTCGACGTTGATGGTACAGCGTGGACCCCCACCGCGATCCCCGTGATCGTTCTCATTCGAGAACGCCGGCACAGAGAGCAGGGCAACACATGCAAGAACGAACAGCGACCGCAGGAATGGGACCATCGCTACCTCCTCATTGGGGACTCGCACACCCGACAAACATCGGTTGTCGAATCAGCCTCGTGATCACCATTGAAGCAGATATAGCTGTAAACCCGCTGCAGCGCGAGGGCGAAACGGATCTCCCGCTCGAGGCTCCCGAGGGCTGCGCCCGTGTAGGACTCAGCGTGGCCCTCCTGCGTCCATCGGGTGACTGCTTCGTGAGCGAGGTCTTTGGGCATAGCCTCGGACTCCGCGCTCGTAATACCACCAACCGTAGTCATGCCACGTAGGCTCCTTCGGCTTGCCGTCGTACCAGACTACATGCTCGATAGAGATAGAGACCGACCTTGGCAAGTGTTCTGTCAGATGGGTCAAGGTGGCGCGTTCACGCGGGGGTGGGGGACTGTTGGATTTGACCTGAACAAGGCGTATATCGCCGCACGTCAGGCAGAACAGCATCAAGTCGATCGGTCCCTTGCTCGCGGCGCTCCGCATTCGGATCACGTTGTGGTCCTTGTGCGCCCCCCCGATCCAATCGCGGGTGCGGGCTTCGAGGATACGTCCCTTCTTGGCGGTGTTCATTTCGGGGGTGGAGTGTTTGCCAGACCGAGGTCGCGGCGATCAAGCATGATGAGGGCTTGCGCAATGGCGTGGATCGCCTGCTCCCCGAAGGGTTTGGTGTTTTCACGCCATTCCGCGAGGTGCAAATGGAGTAGTTCGTGGACAAGTGTCAACTCCATATCCTGAACAGGATGTTCTGGGTCGGTAGGCCAGTCTGCGGTGTCGAGAATGTGAATGGTCGAGTGCCGGCTTTGGATGTGCCAATTATTGCAGCCACCAGCGTTCGCAATATCCATCTCCCTCTCACGCTTGATCTCGATCTGAATGTTCCAATCCTGCAAGCGCAGAATGCGCTGCCACTTCGGGAGGTAGGTGGTTCTCAGTTCTTCGACCGTAAAGATAACGCTCATCCCAATTCCGTCTCCCCGCGGCGCACGCGCTCGGCGGCACCTGTCCAGAATATCTCCTCGGTATCATCGCCGCGTTCGCGAGCCATCTCTGCTTGTCGGATGAATTGACGCTCAATGTCGATCTTCGATCCCGACTGCATCAATCTCCCGATCATCTGGAACTTCTCAAACTGGTTCTCGCTCGTGCCCATCTTCTCGATCGCGTGCGCCGCGGGGTTGTGACGTTCGCGTTCCTTGTTCTTCTGATAGTCGAGTGACTTCACGGTGCCGACGTATTGTCGGATCGTCCGTGCCGCCGGTAGTCCGGTACCGGCCCGCGCTTCTTCCCGCCACATGCCGATGGCGTTGGCAATCTGATCGGCCGTGGCGTTCAATCCTTGCAAGACTTCACGCCAATAGACGAGCTGCCCGTCCGTCATCACTTTGCCGCTGAAGTCCTGAATGGCCTTCAGGAAGATCGCGGTCTCTGCGTCTTCGAGTGTCTCGATCATCCTTTTGGTGCCCCGATCCGAGCCGCGATCCTCTCAAGGTTCCGATTGATCCGCGCGAGCTGGTCGCGGGTGTCGATGGCAACCTCCATGTTGATGCCTCGGATCATGGCGTCGACCGTCTCTATGTCGTGCTCGGTCATGTCGACGATCCGTTGCTCTAATTGCTCCTTCGTCTTCATGCGCCCCCTTTCAGTCGCTTGAGGATCGAGTCGACCCCCTCGCTGCCCCCTACACCGGGCAGCTCGTCCTCCCAATGCTCACCGTTGAGAAACGTAGCAGGCAAAGGGATAAATCGCGTCTGTGTTCCCGAGGTCTGCCAATAGGAAACGTGTCGCTCGGCGCCCTGGACCGCCGCTAAGCGGCTTTTGAGCGCAAGGCGACCCCATGCCCGCAAAGCCTCCTTCCGGTGGCCCTTACGCGGGTAGAGTGCCCAAAAGTCCTCGAATGTCGGGTTCGTCTTCGGGAAAAAGCCCACCCCATTGCACCCCACAACGTCGGGATGTATAGACATGCTGACATGACGATGCAAACACATGCTGATACGGCGACGGAATTACCGACCCCACGAGCGAGTTCTGTCCGGCTCACGGGCCGCGGAATCGCCATGGTGCGGGCACTCGTGGGCACGTACATGACGCAGACCGGCAACCACCTCGTAATCTGCCGTCTCATGGAGCAGTTGATCGAGAACGAATACAACCGAGTCTTCAAGGGTGACAAGAGCAAGAGCAATGCGACGTGAACACGGTAGAGCCAATGGATGTTTCTCGGTTCCCGAAGGTACAAGAGTACCTCGCGCTGATCTTGCGCGGGCAACGGGAGCCGTGCGCCACCCGGCGGGCTGAGGTGGGAGTCCTGCTCGACGTCAAGCTGCAGACGTTGAGCACCTACGAGAAGGATCTGCTGTTGGACATCATCGAGGCGGACCTGATGTTACAGGCGACGGGGAGCTAGATGCCCTGCGAAATCTGCGGAGGACCGGGAACTCGGTGCTGTGCCTTTTTTGATCAGCCTATGCTCTATCTCTGCGAGAAGCATTATTGGGAGCACGTTAGAGATGCACACCACGGCCACGGTGAGGAGTTGCCGGGCAGCGGCAAGACGGGGGCGAACTGATGTGTAGTCACGTGATAGTGGTCCGAGTGTACGGAACCGCAGATCAAGCCCCGACCTGGCATTGCAGGGAGTGCAAAGCGGAGTTTGTAACTCTCGAGCCGAGCCAGGGGGAGGCCCCCGCTTAATGGACGACGGCAATGAAGCGCGTTGTGCGCGTGGTGTGGACGTGGCCCACGGTGCAACACATTTGCGAGGGCGCCGACAAGGCCGTCGTGACGCTACGCTTCAAGGGGTATCGTGATGGCCTCACCGAAGACTGCCCAACTTGTAACCTCCGATTCGAGTTCGTCCGCCCAACTGCCCGCGAACGCGAGTCCTGCGAACAATCTCCCCGAAGTCACTTCTGACGGGTTTCTGCCCCCGGCACTTCGCCTAACCGCGGACTTGATCGACAGCAACCCCGATCTGGCGGCAGAGATTCTTGACCGCCGGGTCGCGTTCCTCGCCCGGATTAAGACGGCCTCGCTGAAGATCACGAATACCGAAGACTGGATAAATATGGGGGGCAAGCCCTATCTGCAGGCCACCGGCTGCGAAAAGTTGATGGCGGTATGGGGCATCTTCATCA
>SDBT01001146.1_pt1 | contig 45700 bp, 44 predicted proteins | sample 2277101 | NCBI WGS metagenome assembly SDBT01 (sample SAMN10404973, study PRJNA504765) | marine sediment metagenome | isolation source: marine sediment core GS10_PC15, 103 cmbsf | place: Arctic Ocean: Southern Knipovich Ridge | collected 2010
TCAGTCTTTAGAAATGGGTGGGGCATCATTAGCTCTTCTCTTGATTCTCAAGGTAACAGGATTGGCAAAACATATCGCACATACCACGACCCCTCTCTTTAAACATGCTCTCTATTTCAGCACGATCAATAGTGTAACATTTGGCATTTTGCTCTATTCGTCAGGAAGAATTCAGGAATCTTTTGAAATTAAAGATAAGAGGGGGCGTTTTGCTCTTCACGCTACAGGCGTCTTGAGCTGGATCTTCTCACGTTATCTCGTTGCAAAGCTATTCAACCAATCCTTTGGTGCAAATTTTTCTAGAAGCTATATGCATCTAGACACTTCAATCCTGTCAATTCTTGCTTCCTCAGAGGCACTTCTATCTAGCTTCAGGGAAAAAGGTGAAGGAAGGGATCAGGCAGCTAATCATCTTGTTGGGTTTTTTAAACCATGATCGCTCTCTTCTTGAGAGTTAACGCAGCTTTCCAGCCCAGCCGAGTTTGGTTCTTAGGGTAGAGAAGTAGTCAATTCTGTTTAGATTGACGAGTTTGAAGCTCTTGCTGCTCTTTTTGATCTGGATCGAGTCGCCCCTATTAGCTCGGCAGTGCTGGCCAGGGTATTCTCTTTACAAAATGTGAACTTTTGTCTATACTCTCTACTTAGAATATTCAATATTTACGGAGAAAAAATTATGACAGGTATAGCAGAAAGGGTGACTGATGCAGTAATAGATCATCCAATAGTTGTTGAATCTTTACTAATAGGAGCGGCATCTCTATCAATCGCCTTGATTTGCAAGGTAACAAGGATTTCCAAGACCCTTCTCTTTAAACACGCTCTCATCTCAGGTGCGATCGATAGTGCGACTTTTGGCTCTGTTGTCTATCTCTCTTTGAAGTGTCAAGATCGTTATAAGATTACAGATAAAAGGAAGCGTACAGCAATTCATACTATCGTCATCTCCCTCTGGCTCACATCGCGTTTCATCATAGCAAAAGTATTCAATCGAAGATTTGGTGCAAATTTTACCAGAAGGTATATGCTTCTAAACACTCTCGGGATCTTAGCACCTGCAGCCACCTTTGGTGTCTTCGTACCTACATTCCCTGCGAATATTTTGTTTGATCCCGAGAAGAAAAAAGAGACTTTTGTGGATCACGTCTTCAAGATAGGCCAACTGTTTGTTGATCCTGAGGGTTTGCATTATTAAGGGAGTTAGATAAGATTGTTCAGCCAACTGTGGCTCAATATTTAGGAGAAAAATTATGGCAGTTATTTTAGGAGCTATTACTTGTACTTGAGCGGGAGTTCTAATTGGGGGAGTGCAATCGGTACTTAGACTCGGTTTTTGCAAGGTAACAGGGTTGGCTTCATCCGTTGCAAAGACCACGACCCCTCTCTTTAAGCATGCTCTACTTTTCGGAGCGATCAATGGTGCGACGAGTGGCTTTACTTTTGCTTGTTCAATTGAGGCTCAAGATCGTTTTGAAGTTAAAAACAAGTGGAAGCGATTTGCTCTTCATGGTTCAGTAGTATCTCTCTGCTTTCTTTTACGTTACGTTGTTGCTAAACAATTCAACCAGTTATTGGGTGCAAATATTTCTAGAAGCTATATGCATCTAGACACACTAATCTCCATGCCTCTTGCCTTCGTAGTTCGGATTATCCTACCTACCTTTGGAGAGGAAATAATCCCAGGTAGCAGCAGTGGGAGTTAGGGTTAACGCAGCTTTCCAGCCCAGCCGAGTTTGGTTCTTAGGGTAGAGAAGTAGTCAATTCTGTTTAGATTGACGAGTTTGAAGCTCTTGCTGCTCTTTTTGATCTGGATCGAGTCGCCAGTGGACATTTCGAAGTGTTGAAAGCCGTCGGCGACGCACTCGATCGGATCATTTTTGCTCACATATTCGATGCGGATGGTGCGATTGGGCGTGATAACGATGGGGCGGTTAGAAATTGTATGTGGACAGATGGGGGTGATCACAAGCGCTTCAATCTCAGGGCTTAGAATCGGCCCTCCTGCTGCAAGCGAATAGGCAGTCGACCCATTTGGGGTTGCTAAGATGACGCCATCGGCTTCAAAGGTACTAAGGAAAAGGTCGTCGATGAAGATGGCTATTTCAATGAGGCTGGGGTTATGCGAGCGGTGGAGAACAAAGTCATTGAGGGCGAAGAATGCATCTCCTCTATTCGATTCCCCTTCGATAGTGATCCGGCTCTGGATCGTATAGGCGCCGGCTAGAAGATCCTTCAGGCAGGGAATAATCTCTGCGATCTGCACATCTGCCATGAATCCTAAGTGGCCAAGGTTGATTCCCAATATTGCACCATCGAGATGGGAATATTGATGGGCGATCCGAAGCATCGACCCATCGCCCCCCATTGTAATGAGGAACTCGACCTCTTCAGCCTTGACTGAAGAGAGAGGAGCGCTATCGAGGGCAGAGGCTTTATCATCTTCGACTACAACGGTCGCACCGCTCTCTGTTAAAAAGTCGATCACCTTGCGTGCCAAGCGCTTCGACTCCTCTTCTTGGACCTTTGGAAAGAGTGCAATAACCATTATACTACTGTTGGTTTGGGCAGCAGTGCGAGGAGCTTCTCAGAGATTGCTCGCGGGGTGATGCCAAATTTTTCTAGGAGGATGCTATACTTCCCATGCTCTATGAACTCATCGGGGATCCCAAAGTTCAATACTTTTAAATGGGTGAGCCCTTTTTGGACTATAAAGTTGTTTATAATAGATCCCAGCCCCCCTTGCAGCGCATGTTCTTCGATTGTGACAACGGCGCTTGAATCTCGCAGTTTTTCAAGTAGCAGCTCCTCATCAAGAGGTTTTACAAAGATGGGATCGATGACAGAGGCTTCGACTCCCTCTTCTAGTAGGAGTGCGCGCGCTTCGAGTGCCACATCGGCCATATGTCCCAGAGAGATCAGCGTCACATCTTTTCCATCCGCTAGGAGCTCTCCTCTTCCCAACTCCCGTTTCTCTATCACTAGATCATCATCTGTGGTTGAAAGGTTGGGATAGCGTATTGCGGCCACTCTGTTCCAATCAAACGCACTCTCTAGTAGCTCTTTTAGGATGTGGCCATTGCGCGGCTGGGCGATGATCATATCGGGCATGCTGTTTAAAAAGGCGATGTCGTAGAGTCCTTGAGCTGTCACGCCATCTCCTGTGTTCAGGCCACAGCGGTCGATGGCGATCACAACGTTTGATCTTTGCACAGAGATATCATGATAGATGCTGTCGAAAGCGCGCTGCAAGAAAGAGGAGTAGATGCACGCGATCACTTTGAGTTTATTGCCATGGGCCATCCCCCCTGCATAGGTGAGGGAGTGGCCTTCAGCGATTCCCACATCGATGCAGCGATCGGGAAAGCGCTTCATAAAGTGGTTGAGGCAGGAGCCGACAGGCATCGCTGGTGTGATCGCCACGATACGAGGATCTTCCTCTGCCATCTTTAAGATATGTTTGCCAAAGATCTTGGGGAAAGTGGGGCGAGATGACTTTGGGGGATGGAACTCTCCGGTCACTCGATCGAAGGGCTTGGCTCCATGGTAGGGGGTGGGGTCGTTGATAGCATTTTTCATTCCCTGTCCCTTGACAGTGAGGACATGGAGGAGAGTCGGGTGGTCTACATCTTTTAGAGCTTCCAAGGCGCTGATCAGTTTATTTATGTCGTGCCCATCGATCGGCCCGACGTAGGAGAGGCCAAATTGTTCAAAGAAGGGGGCTGTGCTCACAAGGTTTTTCAGGGATTCCTTTATCTTGTTCCCCTGAGTGGCCAACGTCTCGCCATATCCAGGAATTTTGGAGATGATCTCTGTCAGCTCCTCATAGATATTATTAGCGACTGGGCTGTTGAAGAAACGACTCAATATGTTTGTGACGGCCCCCACATTTTTGGAGATCGCCATCGCATTGTCATTGAGAACTACCACGAACTTCTTGAGTTTTCGGGGGATGTTATTCATCGCTTCCAAGGTTAGGCCGCACGTGAGCGCTGCATCACCAAGAATGGGGATGATTGTCGCATCTTGATCTCTGAGATCGCGATTTTTTGCCATCCCAAGTCCGAGGGAGAGGGCATTTCCTGCATGGCCAGAATAGAAGAGGTCGTGCGGTGATTCAGGGGGGTGGGTGAATCCACTCAGCCCATCTGTTTGGCGCAGCGTTGGAAAGCGCATGTTCCGACCCGTAAGTAACTTGTGTACGTAGGATTGATGGCCCACATCAAAAATCAGTTTGTCCTGAGGGGAGTTGAAGACGCGATGGAGGGCGATGGTGAGTTCTACAATGCCCAAATTGGAAGAGAGATGGCCTCCGGTAACGGAGAGGACATCGATGATTCTTACCCGAATTTCTTGCGCTAAGGTTTTCAGCTCGTCTTTTGAAAGATTCTGAAGTTGCTCAGGATGGGTTAAGGTTTCAAGTATGGAGTTCACTCCCTAGCACCTTCTCTGTAGTAGAAGTAAGTGACTTTAGCTCAGGCTTGCCCTCTTCATTCAAGGCGAGTTCGCCACTTCTATTTTTGATTAGAGTTTGGATTTTGTGCTCGGCGCGGTTGAGCTTCGTGCTACAAAGAGCGATCAAGCTATCCGCTTCTTCATAGAGTTCAAGAGATTTTTCTAGGGGAGTCTCCCCACCATTAAGCTCATTTAAGATGGTCTCTAGACGGACGTACGCCTCTTCGAAAGAGAAGCGCTCCTCTTGCTTATCGTTTTTTTCCATCGTCTTTAGGGGTGACCTCCTCGATACGTGTCAGTGCGCTCCCATCGTGGAATCGGAGTGATAGTCTCATTCCTTTCTTGAGAGCGTGAGTGGAGAGCATAACGGAATGATCTTTTTCCGCAAAGGGGATGCAGTAACCTTTTTGGAGAATAGTCTCGGGATTCACCGCTTTTAAATGGTCGGTGAGGTAGCTTAACCCCCTCTTCTTCCTCTCATAGAGTTTGAAGGTGGCAATGTTGAGCGAATGGGTTAGATCTCGAGAGAAGAAACGCACCTTCTTTTTTTCAAGAATGGCTCTCTGAGCGCTATCGAGGCGATCTGTCAAAACGTCTAGCTCTCCCCTGAGCACTCTCATCTGATGTTCACTATTGCTTTGAAGCGAACTCGCATATGATCGGAGCTGCACCCTACTCTGCTCCACTTGCGCCCTTGGGTTCAACCCCTGAAGCTGCTTCTTTAGCCCCACTAGATGGAGCTCTTGCCGCTCTATCCTATCCCTCATTGAGCTGTCAAGATCTCCCGCTAGATCGTCTACCTTCTGAAAATGGTCAGCTAGAAGGGTGTAGGGTGAGGAGAAGAGAGGCTGATTTATTGCACCATCCAGCCTGGCGCGAGCATGTCTGATCGTCTGCTTCAGATTCTGATCTATTCCGCCCTCTACCCGTCTTAAAAAATCTAGTTGTGAAGTGAGCTCGCGCACAGAGATTTCCGCTGCCGCTGAGGGAGTAGGAGCACGCACATCTGCGACGCAGTCGGCGATCGTCACATCCGTCTCATGGCCGACAGCCGAAACCACGGGAATTTTGGAGTGGAAGATCGCTTCCGCAACGCAGCGCTCATTAAAGGGCCAGAGATCCTCCAAGCTCCCTCCGCCCCTGCCGACGATAAGGATGTCGGCCAGGCCATGGGCGTTAAAATCACCAATTGCCGCAGCGATCTCCTTAGCTGCCCCCACTCCCTGCACCCGAACTGGATTCAATATGAGGTGAAATTGAGGAAAACGGCGCCTCAGCACGTGGAGGATATCTTGGATCACCGAGCCCGTCGGACTCGTGACGACTCCGATTGTTTTGGGATATTTAGGCAGAACTTTTTTGAGTTCAGAGCTAAACCACCCCTTCTCTTTGAGCTCCTCTTTCAACTGGTGCAATTTGAGCAGTAGTTCACCCACACCTGCGTGTTCCACCTCCCGCACGATGATCTGATAGCTCCCGCGAGGCGCATAGAGACTCAACTCTCCCCGCACGATGATCTGATCGCCTACCTTCGGTAGCTGGGCTACGCGCCGCGCACTCCCTTTGAAGAGGACAGCCGAGATCTGCGCCCCCTGATCCTTCAAGCTAAAATAGAGGTGACCAGAAGCTTGATGGCGCACATTTGAGACTTCGCCCTTCACTTGAAGAGAGGAGAAGCTCGGTTCAAGCATGTTTTTGATGCTGAGGGTTAGTTGCGTAACAGAGAGAATTTCCATATACGAAAATTTTACAGGAAACAGATCCAAAATTCAAGCTAGTGTTCATTTGATGAGGAGATAGTTGAGTGTTCAGATTCAACAATTAAAAAATCAGTTCAGGACTTAAGTATATTTTTTAATAATACGTCGGGGATTGCATCCCCCGCTGCCCCTTTGAGCTTCAACTTGCTGATGATAATACGATCCTCCTCGGGGGTCCGTACCTTCAGTACTGTCGCCCCACTCGTTCGGATCGATTTTCCTCTAGCACCTTGAAGCCATCGGCTGCTGCAGGCACCCATCTTCCAAACTGAAGGTTTGGGATCGGTGTCCCTTCGCAGGACAATTCTGAGGGTTCAAATAGGGGCTGGTAAGATAAGAAAAAAAGTGTTATAGTCGTGGCATGAAAAAACGGGCGATCTACATCTATGGAAACTGGAAGTTGCAGATGACATCTGCAGAAGCGCACACGTTTATGCAGGAGCTTCTTCCTCGTGTGGCAGAGAGCTCCACTATTATAGGAGTTGCTCCTCCCTATACCTCGATCAATGCAGCAGCGAAGTGCGCTGAGTCGACCTCGCTACGCATCGGAGCACAGAATATGAGCGAGTATCCCAAAGGGGCCTATACCGGGGAGATCTCCTCTGTGATGCTCAAAGAGGCGGGAGCTCAGTTTGTATTAATTGGCCACTCAGAGCGCCGATTACACTTTCATGAAGATGACCAGATGATCCACCGCAAGGTGAAATGGGCCCTTGAAGAGGGGCTGACGCCGCTGCTCTGCATCGGTGAGTCGCAAGAAGAGCGCGACCGCGGAATGACCAGAGAGGTGCTCACCCGCCAACTGGGTGAGGCGCTTAAGGGTCTTTCAGTCGAGCAGCTCTCTAAAATTCTTATCGCCTACGAGCCAGTCTGGGCGATTGGGACAGGGAAGAGCGCTACGCCTGAGATGGCGCAGGAGACGCACCAGCTCTGTCGCACCTTTATTGCAGAGCAGTTCAGCAAGGAGGTCGCAGAGAGAGTCCCAATTCTCTACGGCGGTTCGGTCAAGCCCGAAAACACTTCGTCGCTTATGGCCCAGGCTGATATCGATGGAGCCCTAGTGGGAGGAGCCTCCTTGGATGTGGAATCATTTGCCCAAATTATTAAAAACGCAGAGGACTATTAACATATGAGCGCACTCTTTTATATCCTTCTCTTTCTATTCCTAGGGCTCTGTGCCCTCCTTAGTTTTGTGATTCTCATCCAAGAGAGCAAAAGTCTAGGCTTGGGCTCATCATTTGGAGGCGATGCAGGGGACTCCCTGTTTGGTACTTCTACTGCCGACGTGCTAAAGAAGTTTACAGCCTATCTTGCCGGAATCTTTCTGATCATCTGTCTGATTCTCTCACTCTGGACTGCATCGATGGGGAGAGGAAGAGCCGTAGTACCAACCATCAATATTGAAGAGGTAGGCGGCAGCTGATGATTAAGGGATTGATCTACTATGGTCATCCGGGTCTTAGAAAGAAGTGCGATGAGATCCCAGAGATTACCGATGAGATCCGTCAGCTTGCTCAAGATCTGATTGAGACCGTTTTAGCTCAAGATGGAGCGGGACTCGCTGCTCCCCAGATAGGAGAGTCTCTCCGAATCTTCGTCATCCGTTACGATAATGGCAATGATGACGAGGGGTTGCCTATCCTCTGCCCTCCTAAAATCTTTATCAATCCTAAACTCACCAAACCCTCAGAGGAGATGGTCTCTCATGAAGAGGGATGCCTCTCTATCCCCGGAGTCCATGAAAATGTGATCCGTCCCCTCACTATTACAATAGAGGCGATGGATCTAGACGGTAAGATTTTTCATGAAGATGCGACCCATTGGCGAGCCCGCGTCATGATGCACGAAAATGACCATCTCAATGGGGTCCTCTTCATCGACAGGATCCCCCCTGCCAAGCGCACGAAGCTCAACTCTGCCATTAATGAGATCAAAAAAAAGTATAATAGCCCCCACAACTAATCCCCTACGTAAATCGATCCTCTCCGCTGCGTTAAATCGATCCTCCGTCGGGGGCCCGTACCTCCAGTACTGATGCCCCACTCCTTCGGATCAATTTTGCACTTGCGGATGCTGTATTAAATCGATCGTCCGTTGGATCGATTTGCTAGTTTTTGACGAGGGAGAGGCCGAAGGCGAAGCGGTCGTTCTTCTTTTTGGGGGCGGGTGCATGGACGAAGGTGATTCTCAGCCGCCAGCTTGTGCTGATCATGGTGATCAGATCTACCTTCACTTCGTTATAGTTGGGCTCTTTGCCCCTTCCCCACCCAATATGTGACTCTATGCGCGCGATCCACTGGGGAGCAATTTTGATCTGCAATTGGGAGAGGAGGGTGTTGCGGCCGTCTGAGAGGGGGGATTTGAGGAGGTCGGAGATATCGCGGGAGACTTCCATGATAAAGTTATTTGGGTCATCTCTCCGCCAGTAGAAGCGGCTGCGGTGGCGGTACTCTGTCTTAAAGGCGAAGTTTTCATTAATTGTCCAGGCTAAGGCGATATTGGCATAGTCAAGCAGCTGCTCTTCGATATTCCAGCCGAGCCGACTCTGGAATCTCCAAGAGGGGAAGTTCCAGGTGAAGTCGCCTTGAATTTTGGGCACTGTCTTTTTAAAGGTGCTATCGGCAAAAAAGCTATAGGCATAGAGATCGGCGATGATATTGGGTTCGAAGAGGGGGGCGCTTTTAAAATAGAAGAGGTTCCGCACCCCTGTTTTAAGCAGGTTGAGTCGATTAAATCCATCTTGGATACTAAAGATGTAGGGGCTGTCGGGAGAGGTGGTGGGATGGGTGAGTCCTTGATAGACGGCGTAGGGTTGGAGGTGATGGCACGCGCGCGGGTAGTTGCGCTTCAGCATGAGATCGAGAAGTAGCTGGTAGGTGAGTACAGCCTGCCCCACCGGATGGTCAAGCTGGCTATCTCCATAAAAAATTCCGTTAAAACCGATGAGAGGCGTGAGGGTGAATCCACTGCGTGTGAACGGGCGGTAGAGCTCGTTATGGGTTGATAGTCGTGCGGCATTAAAATCTGGGACGCTAGCTTCGATATCTGTTGCAGAGACGTAATCTAAGTAGGCAACTTTAAGTCGGTTTTGCGAGATGATGCCGCTCTCCCCCAGCTGAAAGGATTTTGGTGTCCAGAATGTCTCGGGCAGCTCTTGCTTCATCCCTTGGAATGTGTTGACACGGAAGCGGCCGTTGATGCCGAAGATCATCCAATCTTGAGTGTTGCGCATCTCGAGAACCGTCTCTTTTGCCGTTTTGAGTTCAAATTGATCGTCATTGAAATCGGTCTGCATATTTTTATCGCTGAGCCAATCATAGGTGGCATGAAGGTGAGTGTTACCTTTCTCGTTCTGCACTTTATAGAGCCCTTGCAGTCGATAGTGTGTGCGGGGACGGTCTGAGTTGGTGTCCCGATAGAAGGCGTCGTGGTCGACATAGCTTCGGGTGAGAAACTGCGTGCGTCTATTTAGAGAGTGGTAGTCCGACTCGAAGGCGGCGCCGACTCCTTTTGAGGGGCGGACGTTGAAACGGAGGAAGAGGGCGAGTTTTTCCCAAGAGTAGATGCGGTAGCGCATATCGAGTTTGGGGGAGAGCCCTTTGTCCCAATCCAATCTGTAGCGGACGGGAGAGTCTGTAACTGTTTTGAGATTGCTCTTAAACGAGGGGAGCCAGAAGATGGGGGTCTCGAAGAAGCGGAAGGTCACATTTTTTGCTGCTAACTGGTTCTTTTTAGTGATTTCAACGGTGCGTGAGTGGATCTTCCAATCGGCCTTCTGGTTTTCGCTCGTTGTGACAAATGCGTTATAGAGATAGAAGCTTTTGTCTGGGTTGAGCCGGATTTTTTCTCCCCCTAAGAACCAGAGGTCGATCGCTGTGACCCCATCGTAGACGATCCCTGTCTTTGTGATGAAATCGTATTCAAGCCGTCGCCCTACATAGGTGTGCCCACCTCTATCAACCATCAGCTCTCCCTCTGCAATCACGCGATGGACCGCCTCTCCCTTCTCTCCCCGATTGATATAGACGATGTGCCGTGCTTGAATCCGTAGTTCCGGAGAGGTGATCACTCCGCCTTGGTCGGTAGAGATCGTTCCATCTCGGTATTGCGGATCCTTCAGGTTGATAGTGAACTGCTGGGGAGCGGCAGCAAGGGGAGAGATAAATAATAGTAGCAAGAGTGGTAACAGGCGCATCGCTTCTAAGCTTAAATTTCAAAGCCAAGAGTATACTCTATTGGATTGCCTTGAGCAAGAGTCCAGCGAGTGCATAGCGGTTTTTTGGATGGCCAGAGCGGAGAGAGGTGAGTAAAATATCGATGCCACGCATGTCGTGGCTCTCTGCCAAAGATTCAAACGCTTCGATAAGTAAGCGTGATGTCTCTTCTGGAGTGAGTTGGAAGGTCGAACTGTTAGCATCTTTACGTTCGGTCCAGGGAAGCATCGCACGGAAGCGGATCAGTTCAAGATCTCTCCTCGAGTCGATCCACTCGTAGAGCGTCTCTCTATGGGGGCCTTCTACATTCATGCGGTAGAGTGCCAAGTGGCAGTAGGTACGGATAAATGGGGCACCAGCATGGCGCGATTCATCTTGAAGGAGATGGATAGCTTCGGGAGTATTTAAGTTTTCAAGGAGCCGCACGAGTAGAGGAATGAGATCGTTCTGTTTGTGTGAAAAGATGGCGCGCGCCAGTGTTAAAAACGCCTCTTCCGGCAGCTCTAAGGCGTCCTGCAAGATCTGTTCACGTAGGGCGAGTGTGATCGAAGGGATATCTTGCTGCGTCTTTTTTGCATATTGGGTGCAGGAGGGGATCACCCTCCAGGTCATCAGTGCGTGGCCCAGCGAGTAGACCGGCTTAAATCCTAGATCTTTCTCATCTTTGAGAAGCATCTGCAATAGAGTGGGAAGAGAGCTCGGATCTCTCTTCTTCAGAAGGACGAGTGCGCTATTGGCGCGAATATGAAAATTGTAATCTTTTAGCAGGAGGTATAGGAGAGGCTTACTATTAGGAATATGAGTCAGCATCGAAATGGAGAAGGGATTCTTATTTAACGCACTCTCCATAATCTGTTCACGGTAGCTATGGTCTCCGAGCAGCGCAAGGGATTGGCAGGCAGCAAGTCTTACGTTGATAGAGTCAGATTTCGAGAGGTTTTTTAGAAGGGGGATCGAGTGGGAATCCTTCAGATAGCCAAGTGCGGCGGCGCACGTCTCTTGTTCAGCTTGATTCGAGTGGGTTGCTGCTGCACGGATATCACTTAAAAAATCGTCTCGTCCGAATCTTGCCGCCGCTAAGATGGCAGCTAAACGGACATCTAGATGGGGGGCTCCAACCATCCGCTTAAGGACCCCCATCGCATCGGGGGTGCCGATCATCGCAAAGAGCTCTGGAAAGTAGACGTGGAAATAGGGGGGGAGCTTCTGCATCAGAGAGTCTATCATCCCTGTCACTTGATCTGATTTGCGCATCGCAAGGGCGTAGGCCGCTTCGAGCCGGACCACTAGAAAGGGGGAGTTGAACGCTTTGAAGAGGATCTCCTCAACCCGATCGTCTTGGACATAGCTTAGGAACTGGATAGTCGCCATCTGAATGAGGGGGTTGCGGCTTGACATCCCCATATCGTAGAGATCCATTCCCTCAAGCGACCCTGCAATTCCCAGACCATACATGCTGAGTAGTTGGCACTCCTCATCGGAGCTCTGGGCGCCCTGGTTGATCAGGATATATCCCATCTGCTCTAAAATCGAGAAATCGTGCTTCCCCGTCTCTTTCACAACCTTTTGATAGAGCTTAATTCCCCGCTCTACCTCTCCCGCCTGCATTAAATAAAGTACTTGGTTTTTGGAAATCGATCCAGCTTCCCCTCCATAGGCAGAGAGGAGAAGAGAGAGGGTTAAGAGGGGTACTATGAAGTAATAGCGAAACATTTTTTTAAATTATCACATTTTCTCATAAATCATTGTAAATCTTTTGTTTTTTTGCTATCATTTTCATAAAAAAGATAGGGTAGAGTCTCTTATGAGCATAATAGATGGATCTGTTAAATTTGTATCAACTTCTGTTGCGCTCCTTCTCAAGGCACCTTTTTCTGTGGACAAGGGCCCTCTTCTTCAGCAAGATCCAATGGCTCGAGATGACTCCGTTCCTAAGGCAGAGCGCAAGTGGGATAAGAATAAGCTTGTTATCCAACTGAATCAGGGGGATGTAAAGAGCTGTGTTGATACGCTTCTTGAGGTTGTAGAGAAGGTAAAAGATAGTGATATCGATGTGAAGAAGTCGGAAGCCTTTGTTGTTATTCGAAAGTTCAGAGTGCTCCAACCTATCTTTTTCAAAGTCATAATGACAGCCTACTGCACAGAGTATAAGACGAAGATAGAAGTTCCTGGTGATCTCGATGATCTTTTTGTTAATAGTTTTCGCTTTAACGACTTTTACAGAGCTGTGATTCAGTGCAAACTTGCTCCTATCATCCTTAATATTAATGATTCTGAAGATCAAGAAGCGAAGTTAAAGCTACTTCTTGAACAAATTCCTGAAGGCGCTGATCTAAAAGATAAAGAAATGAAAGAACGCATTGTGGAGTCTATTCGGATTCTCATGCCTCTACTTTCTAAAGAACTTCAACTTGAGATTGCTACTTGCATGGCAGATAGAGATAGAGTCGGCAGTGATGGAGAGATAGGTTTTGATGCGTACTTTAAAGGAGAAGATGAGTTCAAGTGGTCTAAATATCTCAACAAAGAAGAGATCCATCTCGGCCTAATTCGGGAAGCGATCCTTAGGCTACAAGAAGGAGAAGTCGATCAGATAGATTCATTCGCATCTGGACAACCTGAAAGGTCTGATCATGGAGTCGGAAATGAAGGTGTATATCAGATCACTGAGGCAGCTACATCTAATAGTTTTAGCGAGTTTATGAGGGGAGCTAGCGAGGTAGCAGCACCACCTTTCTGGGCCATAGTAGATCTGATCAGCGGCATCTATGATGCTATCGTTCTCGCTGGCTGGAACTCTCTGGCAGCGGCAGGTGTCGTAAACCCACCTAGAGCTCCAGAGGCTCCTCATGACCAATTTTTCTTCGAGCGAAGCGAAGCTGTAAAGGCGCTATTTGAAGAGAAAAGTCTATTAGAACAAGTGGAGACAATCCGCGATATTACCTACTACTGGATGGGTAATGATAGTGAGCGTGGTTCTCTTATAAACGAATTAAAAGAAAAACTCCCGGAGGAGTTATGCAATGCTCTACCAAAGGATGAAAAGGGATATGAGACGTTTATAAAGAGCTTTGCTGAATATACTGTGCAGACCCACGCCATAGATTACTGCTTAAGTGACACTCTGCGGGACCCTTTTAAAGCCTTAGAGTTGATCGTCAATGCAAAACCCCATCCTGATTTTGAGAGGGAAATTGAGGGGCGGGATCCAAAGGATTGGATCAACGCTAAATTCACTGAGGCTAAGGGTAAATTAACACTTAAGGATTTCGATTATCTCCTATCCGCCTTCATCATCCAGCGCGCTAATAACAACGATGATGAAATTCTTCACTATCTTCTGCAATCCCAAGGGATTCTCTCTAAATACGCAACTCTTAACGGAGCTCACTCTGATGGGGAGCTCTTATGCGCTCTTTTCAACACTCTTGTTGTAGCTCAGAAGAAAAGGTTTATAGAAGAGAGTAAAAAAGAGGCGCGAAAAGTCTCTTTAAGAGGGTGGCTAGAATATGTACAGCGAGATGATAGGGATTTGAAAGGGATATTAAAGCTTGCCAAAGAGTTTTCTACCACTTCTACACCTTCAACTTCTCAACCTCCCCCTAGGATCTATTCAGTAGCTCAGAAAAACGCTGCTTCTAAACTACTCAATTCGGTCCATAGTATCGTTTTTCCCGGTTTCTACAAACGCTAAATGCACTCTTGGCTCATTGATTAGAAGGTGCTACTCTTCTTTTTTCTTCTTTCCGCACGTGCTGCAATCCTCTTCAGGTTTGGAGCAGCGTTTACAGTTAAAGGGTTTTTTAGACTTAAGGAGCCTTCCAATGCCGAGAAAGAGCGCAGAGAGAGCGATCAGAATGAGAGCGAGAGCAAGGGTAATCAGAAAAATCTTCACACTTTTTTCTTCTTTTCAACTACAGGAAGCGTGCCATGATCTACCCAGATAGGAGAGGTCCATGCGATGTGTCCATCTTCTTGGAGCAGACGCATGTAGTAGTAGATAAAGGGGGGGTAGTCTCCTTTTGCTTTTAAGAGGGTTTTTTCAATGGGTTCATCATCATCGAAGGCAAAATCGAAGGTATCATCCTTTGGATTGAAGGTATGAAAGGGTTTTCCATTGCGGATGATGAGAACCTCTTTAATGGGGGCGGTTCCCACGCAGTAGCCTGTGATGTGGCGGTTATAAGCAAGACCAGGCTTTATGGTGGTGCTCAGCTCTGAGCCCATCGGTTCTCCAGCGATCTGAAGTCCTGCGATGATGCGTGGACCCGTGGTTGCGTAGCATGAACGTTTATTGAGCGCTTGAATTAGACCATCTCTGGAGTGGGTGGGAGCGAGAATCGCTGTTAAGCCTGCTGAGTATTGCACTTGGTCACTGTCGAAGAGATCGGCAAAAATGCCGCGATCGTCATAGCCGCCGGCGACAAATCCGAAACGGTGGTTCTTATTGAGGGCTTTCCTAATGGAACCTTCGGCTTTCTCCTTCATCCCCTTTTTGGATTTGGAGAGGATGGGACGCAGGTTTCCTTCAGACTTGGTACACTCTGATGAGCCCCAAGCGTTATAAATTTCGACTACTTTTTCATATTCGGGGGTGAAGTTGTCAAAGTTGTAGAGTGTGTCTGATCCCATGGTGAACGAGGGGATGGAGATGAAATCTTTGGGGGTATGGCTCTTGTATATCTTCTTTAGGTTGTTAGCCTTACTCTCTTTCTTGCGGAGTAGAGGCTTATTGTCTTTCAGGTAGATGAGCTGTCTTAACCCCTCTTCTCCAGGAGCTCCTGCCCACTGCATTCCTAGGTAGGTGATGAAGCGGTCATCTTCATTGAATTCGGCGATATGGGCGCCTATCCCTTTCCAGATCTCTAAGGAGGTCTCACTCTCGCTCTCGAAAGAGGAGGTGCCGAAGAATTTATGTGCCTTTTCGTCGCGAGCATAACGGAGACAGGGTTCGATATTTTCTCCTGCGTCATGAAGGGCAAATTCTCCATGGAACGTTCCCCAGTAAGTATGACGATCGGTAAGAGTAAAGCATTTTATAGGAGCTGAGAAAAATTCTTCTTCTGTGGAGAGGTTTTTGAGTCGGATTTTATAGATCCCCGGTTCATTGAAGTATAGATTGGGGAGGTTGATGAATCCTGTTTCGGGAACAAAGAGTTTCCAGCTGATATTTTCTCTAAGTCGCTCATATGAGAATTCAATTAGGGTGCCTTCAGGGGCATTTCCTGTCAGGTTGTTATGGGCATCTTCAAAGCGGACGATCACGTCGAAACGCTCGTTCTTATTGACGACAGATGGGACGATGATGCGGATGGAAGAGAGGGTGTTTCCTTTGACGTCAATGTGGAATGTTTCGCACTCCTTGAACTCGCCTTTTCCTTTCGGGTCGATGTAGAGGTTGAAGGGGCGACGACGCAGAGAGTGAAGTTGAGTGCGGTTCCCCTTCTTTTCGACTCCCGTGCTATCTGGGGTTCCTAGATGGATAGTGATAGATTCTCCAGCTTTGACGGTCCCAGGTAGGGTGAATTCAAACTGAGGAAGGTTGCTATCAGGGATGGGAACTTCTATCGCGCTGACCGATTTTTTATTTGGGGTCTCCAACCAGATCAAGTTTTTTTTGCTTTTGGGATTGGTTTGCGGGATCTCCCAATCGAAATCGCGCCCCTTTGAACCAATATCGAACTTAAGACGAGCTCCCTTGGGAAGATCTACACCAGTAGTATAGATGAATTTCCATGTTTTAACTTCACCTGCGAGGGCGATTTTAGGGTCGGTATAACTAATTGAGCGGCTCATAGGTCCTTACTGTTTGTTTTTTGCCTTAAGTCTATCTGAAAAATCTTTGTTTTTCAATGGTTTGATAGCTTTGGAGGGGTAATAATCACTTTTTCAATCGATCTTTCATTGGTGCTGAGGACTTCTAAATCAAAATTGTCATTATGGACTTTCCATCCTTTGGAAGGGATCGTCCCTGCACGCTGAAATACGTAGCCTCCGACTGTGTCATATTCTGGGCTCTGTGGAATGTCGATGGCTAGCTCTTTTTCGACATCGAGAATGGTCATCTTCGCATCTACTATCCAACCACCATCTGGGTTCTCCGAGTAGAGCTGATCGTCTTCGATGCTGTCATACTCATCTGCAATTTCTCCGACGAGCTCTTCCAAAATGTCTTCGATCGTGACGATTCCTTCAGTACCCCCATACTCATCGACGACGATCGCTAGGTGGATCTGTTTGCTTCGGAACTCTTGCAGGAGTTGAGAGATTTTTTTTGTCTCAGGTGAATAGATGACGGGTTTAATGAGCTGCTTAAGGGGAGTGTCAAGAGGAGATCTATCATTTTTTTCGATGCTGCGGAAGTAGTAAGCCATGACATCCTTGTAGAGAAGAATACCGACGATCGAATCGATCGTCTCTTCATAGACTGGTATACGGCTATATCCTTCGGAGATGAATTTCTGGGCGGCTTCATGGACAGTCTGATCGATAGATAGAGTGAAGATGTCGATACGGGGCACCATGATCTCTCGTACGATACGGTCGCGGATGGAGGCGACAGAGCTGATCACGCGGCGGTCAAATGGGTCTAGGTAGGCGCTGAGTTCGGATTCATGAACGAGTTCTAAGATCTTATCTTTCACTCGAGCGCGAGTATAGGCTAAAGGTCTATCGGTTTTGTTACTGTAGAGGCCTTTTTGAGCTTTGAGTAGAAGGAAGGTGATAGGGGAGAAGAGGAGGAGGAAGAAGGTGGTAATAGGGGTGGAGAAATGGAGGAAGAATGTAGCGTTGAATGAGAGAATAAAACGGAAGAGAAAGTCAAGGAGGAGGGCGAGAGCTATTACAATGACGATAGAGATGAGAAGGGAGGAGAGTGAGAAGGCGTGGTCGGCGAAGAGAACGGTGATGAGTACGAAGAAGAAGGTCGTTGCATAGAGGAGGCGGAGCAGATGTTTGGTAAAGCTAAGGAGATAGAAGAGGTTATCCCAGGGGTCTTTGGAGAAGAGGCGTTTAATGAAGTTGTAGGCAAAATAGAGATGGGGCTTTCGATTGAACTCCTTCTTGCACTGAATACGGCCTAAAATTTGGAGGGATTTCGTCAGGCCTGTGATAAAGGTGGCTCCAATAAGAAAGATGAGTGCAGAGAGTAGAATGGCTAAGTTCATATCTAGCTTATTGACTCTTAAATTGGGTTTTAGGGTTTTTTAGAAGAGATTTTATGATACTCACCTGTGTGAGATCCATCGGTGTTTTTCCTACTTTACATTTTGTTTTGGGATTGGCTCCAGCGTTTAAGAGAATCTTGATCGTCTCAAAGACAGAGACGGTATCAGGATTCATCGCAGCAAAATGTAGGGGGGTGAATCCGGCATAGAGGCCTTGGATGAGGGTAGCGTGGATATTCACTCCTCCTCGCTCAAGCATCTTTCTAACGATCTCCGCCTCTCCTTGCATGGCAGCGAAATGGAGGGGAGTGGCTCCCCCATAGTTGGCATCATGTTGAGCGACATTCAAGTCGGTGCGTGGGTCATCAATAAGGGCCTCAGCTTCTGGAAGATAACCATACATCGATGCGAAATGAAGGGGCGAGGAGCCGTCATCTGTACCAAAGTTAGGGTTGGTCTTGGGATGAGAGAGAAGAAGTGTGATCATCGGAGGCATACGGTTGATCACTCCCTGATGAAGAGGGCTGAAGCTGTGCTGGTCTTGGAGATTGGGTTTGATAGCGGGAGAGTTTAGGAGCAGCTCGACCGCCTCATAATTTCCATTGCATACGGCGATAAGGAGTGGGGTGGATTTATACCGGTTTTGAGCGTTAACATCTGCCTTATTTGCAATGAGGAGAGCGATAATCTCTTTTTTATTGCCCCCCTTTTTTGAGCAGCAGGCGATATGAAGAGCGGTGTTACTCTCTTTATCTTTAGCAAAAACAAGGCTCTTTCCCGCTTTTTCGAAGAGAGTAATGACCTCAGCTTCATCTCCGATTAAACAGGCTCGAAAAAAATCAGATTCGATGCCGGCAAAGCCGCAGGATGAAGCGAGTAGAAGAAGGAAAATAAATCTCTTAACCATTTAAAATTTTCTCTTTTTGTTCTAAATAGCTGATCGCTGATTTTTCTTCATCCCTCATGATGGGTTCGCTAGATCGATCTCGGTCGTCGAAGCCGAGGAGATGGAGAAGTCCATGGACGATATAGAGGGAGAGCTCCCTTTGAGGGGAGAGGTTGTGCTTTTGAGAGTATTCAAGGGCTACTTCAGGGCAGACAAAGATCTCACCGAGAATTTTATAGCCAGAACCCTCTTCTTGTGGGGCGTCGAGAGGAAAAGAGATGCAATCTGTGGGTGTGGGGTCGTCAAAGTGAAGGGCGTGAAGAGAGGTGATTTTTTCTTTATCTACAAAGTGGATAGTCACTTCATCGCACTCCACTTTTTTCCAGCTTAAAAAGGATTCTACCAAACGCTCGACCTGAGATTCATCAATTTTGAGAATATCTTGAGCGTTTGTACAGAGTACTTTCACTGCCCCGCAGGGGTTTTGGGCAGCCCTGTGACTTTTTTGTTTTCACCCTCTTTCCAGCGGCCAAGCTTTTTGAGGACGTCAATGCGCTCGAATCGCTTAAGTACGTTGCGCTTCTTTCCGCCTTTATTTGACTTGCCGTAGCTTGGATGTCTTGACATAACTTTCTCCTATGGGGCTAAACGCACCTACTTACTCATCTTTGCGATGAAAAGTATCTGCTCAGACTTCCCTTTGAATGCGTTTTCATGTTCTCTGTACCCTTTGGGGAGGTTATCCTTTAAAGGGCCTGTTTTGATCGATCCGAATGTAGGTTTACGGGGACAGCGCTTGAGTCGATCTTTTTTACTAATTCTAGTCATATCGGTACCTCTGTTGAAAATACCACTATACGCTAGGGGAGATAAAAGCTCAAGAGTAAAGGGGGCTACTCTGTTTTTTGCTAGGTGAGGGTGATGGTATAACCCTTATCTTTATAATTTTTATAACGCTCTTGGGCCGACTTGTTCTTATTGCTGCTCGCTAGATCTTCTAGCTCATAGATGCGGGTGAAGAAGAGATCTTCATTTGAGATAGATTTCGGGCAGAGGTTTAAAATACTTCTCGCTCCATTCGGATTGTTCTCAGATGTGGTGAGAACGATGAGATCTTTGCAGAGCTCATCTTTGATGACGTGAGGGAGAAAGCTATCTTGGGGAACCCTCCATAGGAGAATATCGACATATTCAAGCGCTTTTTTATGGGGAAGGCGGATGAGCAGGGGCTCATTTTTTTCAAAATATTCCTGGGCAAGATGGAGGATTTTACTGCGCTTTTGCTGGTCATCTGCGACTTGGTAAAAGGTGACGCGGATCTGTTTATGACTCATTTAGAAGACTCTTCCCAAGGTTTATAGACGCCGCATGAAAGGAGGAATTTTAAAAGCTCTTCCGTTTCGATATCGGTATGTTTGATCTCCTCTTCTTTATACATCAGCAAGAATCCGGAGATGGGATGGGGAGCGGTCGGGATAAAGACTGTTTGGAGCCCCTCTTTTTTCTCGGTCACCGCCTTAGGTGGTGTTCCTGAGAGGAGGCCAAACGCTTCTGAACGTGTATGAGGAAAAGGAACCGCGACAGTCCCTTTAAAGAGTGTCTCATCCCCTTTTTTTAAGAAGCTATTGCTGACTTCTCGGCTGATCTTGTAGATGGTTTTGATGATGGGGATTTTGTAGAAGATGCGGTCGGTTAAGTTGATGAACCAAGAGAAGAAAATCCGTCGACCAAAGAATCCTAGGAGTAGGACGAAGAGGAAGCAGAGGATGAGGACGATGATACGGCTTATAAAAAGGAGGAGATAGTAGTGGTGTTCAGCAAGCTCAGTTGCCCCATGTTCGGTGATGAGATCTTCCACAATTCCCACGAAGGGTGCGGTTACAAAGTCGACGATAAAGAAGATGATAAAAAAAGTTACCGCGATGGGAAGGAGAATGGCAAGTCCGGCTAAAAATGTCTTCTTCATTGAGTCTGATTGGCTATTTCCTGGGAGTTTTCCGGAGTGATAACACCGCACGATACGATATATTTAATCGCCTGTTCAGGCTTCAGGTCGAGGAAGATGATATCTGATTCTCTGTACATGAGCAAGAACCCTGATGTGGGGTTAGGAGTTGTAGGAATCAGAATAGAGAACATCTTCTCTCCTGCTTTTTCTGAACAGATCTCAGGGGATTCACGTGAAATGAGCCCCATTACATAGGTTCCTTCTTTTGGGAAGGGGACCATTACGACCTGTTTAAATGAGCCCTTGTCACTTGCAAAGAGGGTCTTAATAATCTCTTGCGTTGTCTTATAGACCTTGTTGATAAGGGGGATGCGATGCAGAATTTTATCGCTAAGGCTGAGTATAGATTTAAAAAAGAACCAGCGCGTGATCACTCCAAGTAGGAGGGTAGAGAGGAGGAGGCAGATCAAAATAAGAAGCTTGCTTCCATAGAGGACCACCTGCTCTGGCGTGAGGAAGAGGAAGCCTTTATTGAGTAGATTCAGATCCTGCAGAAAGTTCGAGACAATTCCGATGAAGGGCTTCGTCAGAAAGTCGACAATGAACACTACTATTGCGATTGTCACTGCAAGGGGAAGAAGTATCACCAATCCGGTTATGAAATATTTTTTCAAGCAGATAGATCCTTTTTTACAAATCTACGTGATTGCAGAGTTCTCCGCAAGGCGAAAGCGCCAGGGGAGAAGGGCGTCTTCTTCTGCGTAATCTATTCCGACACGGGGAGAGCAGATAACCCTATCAGGAGCGATTGTGATGCCGCGCTCTTCGATCCAGATGGTATCGCTCAAAAGAGAGAGTCCAGTGTGGTGAGTATTGATGCCCAATGCTTGGGTGACCGTTCCAGGCCCGTCAGTAAGCGCTGGTGAGAGACTCTCTTTTTTTCTGCGCTTAACCATCGTTTTAATGCCGTCAGTTGGAAGGATGGCGCGCACCAAGATCGCATGGGGAGTGCCAGCTTTATAGGTGACAATGTTAAAGAGGTGGTGGATGCCGTAGCAGAGATAGACATAGGCGACGCCGCCCTTCTCAAAGAGGACGCTCGTACGTTTAGTCTTCCTGTTTCCATAGGCGTGGGAGGCCTTATCTTCTGGCCCTTTGTAGCTCTCGGTCTCAATGATCATTCCACCGGTGAGCTCCCCATCGATGCAGGTAAAGAGATATTTGCCAAGGAGCTCCCTTCCAATCTGGAGGATCTCCCCGCCTCTATAGAATTTTAACGGTGTCTTCTTTTTTTGCGTTTGAGTGCCCATTTACTCTCCATCAGAATAAGGTCTATCTCTTCGAGTAGAACGTCGAGTTTGTCGCCCATCTTAAAAGATCTGCCACTATTTTGCCCCACCAGAGCTTGCTCTCTACTCTGGTAGTCATAGTAGTCGTCTTTCAAGTCGGAGATATGGAGAAAGCCCTCTGCTTGGATGGGAGCGACTGTAAAGAAGATCCCGAAAGGTTTCACCTTGTTGACCGTAGCGTTATAGACTCGCCTGGGATCTTCTTTCTGGTAGATCTTGAGAAGGCGGAGCTTCTTGAGGCCGAGAACGTTCATCTCAGCTTTGAAAGAGATCCGTTCACGCTCAGAGCACTTTTTGCTGATCTCTTCTATATTTTCAGGGACTCTCTTGTCGAAGAGGAGGCGATGGACGATCAGGTCACTATAGCGGCGAATCGGACTGGTAAAATGGCAGTAGTTCTCAAGGGCAAGCCCATAGTGGCCAACATTTTCATGGGAGTAGACGGCAAGTTTCATGCTACGGATATAGGCGATGGAAAGTTGCTGGGCGTAGGGCGTTTTTTTTGCGAGAGAGAAGAGCTTTTGAATGTCTTCCACATTAGGTGTTCCTGGAACAGCGAATCCCAACGTCCGCGCTAGAGCGTAAAAATCTTCAAGATTTTCTGGGGAGGGGTCCTCATGGATACGGTAGACGGAGGCGAGATCTTTCGATGCGAAAGATTCAGCAACAATTTCATTTGCTTTAAGCATAAACTCTTCGACTAGCTGGTGGGTGATATCATATTCGATCTCTTCAAAGCCGTAGGGTTTGCCGTTATCGTCGATGAGGATCACGATATCAGGGAGGGCTAAGTCGACAGAACCCCTCTCAAATCGCTTCTTCTTGAGAAGATGGCAGAGCTTCTCCATCAGCTTGAGCGTAGCGTAGTGAGGGCTGCTCGTCTTATCGTCGAGCACCTCTTTTGCATCTTTATATGTGAAGCGCTTCTGGCTGTTGATATAACTCCGAACAATCTTATAGTTTAGCGTATTTCCACTCGCATCCAACTCGATGAGGACAGAGATGGTCAGACGGATCACCTTCTCCTTTAAACTACAGAGATGGTTGGAGAGCTCTTCAGGGAGCATAGGAAGGCATTTCCCAGGGAAATAGGTGGAGTTACTCCGCAGTTTGGCTTCGGTGTCTAGGGGTGTTCCTTCTTGGACATAGTGGGAGACGTCGGCGATATGCACACTGAGCTGGTAGTGGCCGTTTTTTTCCTCAGTGAGGGAGAGGGCATCGTCAAAGTCACGTGCGGTAGTGGGGTCGATGGTGAAGGTCTCTAGCCCGGTGAGGTCTACGCGCTCTTTTAGATCTTCGCTCTCCACTTCTGTCGAGAACTTCTTTACCTGCTCCATCACGGCTTTGGGAAAGGCGTCGCGAATGCCGAAATCTGCAGAGGCGGCAGGGATATCGGTCTTAGGATCGTCGATGTTTCCAAGCTTTTCCGCGACTTTGCAGAGCACAGGATCCTTCTCATCTCCCCAATCGACGACGTTGAGCAGAAGGCGGTCGCCGATAGAGTAGTGAAGCTCTTTTTGATGTTTGACGAGCGCATCCTTACTCTTGCCGAAGGATTGGATATATAAGAGGTAATCACCCTTCGGGTTGATCTCCAGAACGATCCCTACAAGATGCTCTTTGGCTCTCTCCAGCACAGAGAGTACATGACCTTCTGGGCCCTTGTCTTTACGTCTTTCAGTATGGACAGCGACCTCTACTCGGTCACCATCCACTGCATTTCCTTTTAGGTGTTTGGGGATGAAGACATCTTCTGGGTAGAGTTCACTATCGTCTGGGGATACAAATGCAAAACCTTTGTGATGGACATGAATCACTCCCTGAGCGACTACATAGTCGGTAACTTTTGGTTTTTCTCTTCTTGGCTTTTTTTTAATCTTCTTCTCTTTTTCGTTTTGGTGAATTATTATCATAACCTATTGAACCCTAAATCGCAAATTCCATGATATGAAAAGAGTTCGACCGATCTACCTTCTCCTTTTCATAGCTCTCTTCTCCCTCACTCTCTTCCCTCTCTTCCATCATACTGCGCCTATCGATGAGGCAGAGTTAAAGGGAAAATTAGAACTTTGCACGACTGAGCAGCTCCAGGCGATGGATCGTGCGGGAAGAGAGATCGAAGAGTGGAACCGTCTACTGAAGAGTGGAGGATCCCATATCGTCAAAGAGGTTCTTAGGGGAGAGGGAGCCTTTTCTGAGATGGACCACTACCCATTAAAAGATATCTACGATAGAGAGACGCTCTCTCAATATTACTACCATACCCATAAAAAGGGGAAGCAGGGACACTTCCATCTCTTTTTGCGCCAGAGGGAAGAGCCTGATAGCTACGTCCACCTTTTAGCGATCACAATGGATGATGAGGGCTACCCGATAGAACTTTTTACTACTAATCGATGGGTGACTGGAGAGAGCTGGTTTCCGGCAGATGATGTTAAAAATATGGTCGAAGACTTCCACATTGAGCACAGCCGCCCCTCCAAAGCAGTAAACCGATGGCTCACAGCAATGCTCCTCCTATTCAGGCCCCAAATTCTCCAACTCATCGACAGACGCGATCAGACACAGATCGAATATATGCAGCGGCTCTCCTTGAAAGAGAATCTAGAAAATCGCAACTTAGAGATCACATCTAAATCGAAGATCTCAATCGATCTGCAAATGAGAGTGATCAGTGAGCTCCTAGCCGAGCGCAACCGTTTTTCGAGAGACCTGGAGAGAAATCCAGGTTAATATCGCCTGCAAGGGCTGCAAGGGTCTTCACCGTTTTTCTCGGGTTGACAAGGTTTACACTTTGACTTTGACATGGAACAGGGGCTACACTCTTTTTTCTCGCACGAAACAAGGAAGCTTCCAGCCAAACATGCGATTGCTACTACTAGAATTGAGACTCTTTTCATCATTAACCTCCAATGAAATAATAGTTTCTTGATACTCATTCACTTTTGAGTTGTCAAGAATTTTCTAACGATCCAAAAGTCTACACCTTCGTGTCTCTCTTTGATTTTTTCTGCCCAGCGAAGGGCTTCATCGCCATCGGAGAAGGTCATGCACGCCGTTGCCAAGGCGTCGGCGAGGGCGCAGGTGGGGGCGCGTACCGTGACGCTAGTGAGCTCTTTGACTTCGAGGGCTCTGAGGGTATGGGGGTCTACAATGTGTGTGAAGATCGTATCGTTGACCCTCCACTGCTGCTCACCATTCCCACTCGTTGCGAGAGCAGAGTCTAAATCGATCACCTCACCTTCCACTAAGATACGCCAAGCTCGCTGCTTTGGATGTTGGCCACTCACTCTGATATCACCGCCCCACTCTACATAGATCTGCGCATAGCCGGCACCCTTTAATTTCTCTATCAAGAGATCGATTGCATACCCCTTCAACATCCCATCGAGGTCAACTTCTGGTCGGACAGCTTCAATGTCGGGCAGCTCTCCTCGCTTTAAGCTCTCCTTCCACGCTGCGATCTCTCCCCCCAACGTTGGGTCAAAAAGGCCACCGGTCAACTCCTTAAAAGACATTGCTAACGCAAGGATAGCGCTCAGTTTAGGTGAGCAAGCGAGACCTTGGGTGGTTGAGAGCTCCGAAAGGGGATTCCAGCGGTTGTAGAGGGTATCGACTTCGTCAAATGTATCGTCGATGAGGAGTTTAATCTCCTGCTTTGCGCGCGTAGAGAGCTCTCCTGCCACTTGGATGTGATAACTATGAGTGTGGGCTACTCCCTGAAAATGGGTCACTGTAGAGGAGGAGCAACCGAGAAGGAGAAGCAATAAAATTAAGTAGCGCATCGTTTTTGAAAACTTTCATAGGTGTTGGAGAGAAGCATTGCGATGGTCATGGGTCCCACGCCGCCTGGAACGGGAGTGATCATGGAGGCGACCTCTTTGACAGATTCGAAGTCGACATCGCCGACTAAGCCTTGATCGGTGTGGTTGATCCCGACATCGATGACGACAGCCCCCTTTTTCACCATCTCAGCTTTGATGAAGAGGGGGCTTCCAATCGCAGCGACTAAGATGTCGCCGCTTTGACAGATCTCATTGAGATTCTCTGTGCCGCTATGGGCGATCGTCACTGTGGCGTTGCAATGTCTCTGCTTTTGCATTAAGAGGGCAGCGAGAGGTTTCCCTACGATATTGCTTCTGCCGAGAATCACAACGTGTTTCCCTTCGACCACTGCTCCCGATTTTTCTAGCAGTTTGACAATGGCTAGGGGAGTACATGCAGCAAAGCCGCCCTCTTCCCCTAGGAGAAGTTTGCCAATGTTCATTGGGTGGAAGCCGTCGACATCCTTTGCTGGATCGATCGCTTCGACAATTTGAGAGGTGGAGATCTGTTTAGGGAAGGGCTGCTGCACCAAGATGCCATCGATGGTCTGCTCTTGGTTTAGACGCTCGATCTCTCTCTTAAGAGCCTCTTCGGTCACTTCAAGAGGGAGATTTAATATTTCGGAGTGGATTCCGATCTCATGGCACCCCTTCCTCTTCATCCTAACATAGGCCTGAGAGGCGGGGTTTTCACCAAGTAATATAAATGCTAACCCAGGTCTTCTACCTGAAATCTTCGCGATGCGTCTTTTTAGCTCTTCGCGGATCTCTTTTGCAATTTTTCTGCCGTCAATCACCTTCACTTACATTTTTCTCCAATGTCGCTCTGATATTTTTGACCATCTGGTCGTGCAAAATTCCATTTGAAGCAACGACGGCTCCCTCAGTGAGCGAGGAGAGAGGATTGCCCTCAAAATCAGTGAACATTCCACCTGCTTCCTCTATAAGAAGCTTCCCAGCGGCGTAGTCCCAAGGGTTCAGTGAGACCTCCCAGAAGGAGTCGAAGCGTCCAGCTGCAAGATAGGCGAGATCGAGGGCTGCGGAGCCGAGGCGCCTAAGTGGAATACCCATCTTAGCAAAGTGGCTAAAATGGTCCAAGCAGCAGAGCGGGTTTTCATGAACATTGTAGGGAAAACCTGTGGCGACAATTGCACTGTCGAGGACTGCCGTTTCCGTGACTTTCAGACGCTCTCCATTGAGGTAGGCGCCATTGCCTTTTTCGGCGATAAAGAGTTCGTTCATCATGGGATGGTAGATAATTCCTGCTAAGATCTCAGATTGAAAAACTGCGGCTATACTGATTGAAAACATCGGGATTTTATGGGCGAAGTTGACCGTTCCATCCAGTGGATCGATGATCCATTGTATCCCACCCTGCCCCTTTCCCGATTCACCGCTCTCTTCAGCAAGGAAAGCGTGCTCTGGAAAGTGACTTTTTATGAATTCGATGATGAGCTCTTCAACTCTTTGATCCCATTCAGTGACAAGATTATGGCGGCCCTCTTTTGTCTCGAATTTCATCGGCGTGCCAAAGCCTTTGCGCAGCATTTCGCCCGCTTTCATGGCAGCCAAAGTCCCTACCATTGTCAATCTAGAACGTAAGAGATTAGGAAGGTCAAGTTCATTTGCCATAGGAATTTAACTCCTCTTCTTCTCTCTCTTTAGTTTCTTTCCTTAAAAAAAGGAAGCGAAACCATTGACGGTGCACTAATCGAAAGAGAATCAAGGGACAAGAGAAGCAGAGGAGAGAGTAGATCCCATCAAACAGAGGCATCACGACAAAATCCGTTGCGGCTCCCTTCAAGGTAAGTGGAAGGGTGATTCCAAGGGTCCAGAAAGAGATTCTTGCTAAAATGGAGGAGAGAGTGGAAAAAATTAGTGTCAGAGAGGCGAGTCCGATAGGTTTTTCAACGAAATAACTTCGGCAGTTAAAGAGAAAAAAGCTGACCGCCACATAATTGAGCGTATAGATACCAAAAGGAGTGGTAGTGAGTAGATCGAGAATGAGACCGCATCCAGCAGCTATCCAAAGAGATGCAACAAGTGGATATCTATAGAAGGCTATGACGAGGAATGGGGCAAACGCTGTGAGGGGTGCAAATGACCCTAGAGAGAAGAAGAGTGCGATGAAGAAGAAAGGCCAGATTATCTCTCTTTGTGCCATCGCCATGCCGTGTTGATTATCGTTGATAGATCGGAGTAGCGGGTCTGCCATTTGAGCGTATCGATAGCCTTCTTAGGATTGGCAACCAAAATAGGGGGGTCTCCTGCAAAGCGCTCCCCTTTTTCTATTGGAATCGCGCAGCCGAGAGTCCTCTCCACCTCTTCTATCACTTGCGCCACAGAATAACCCCTCCCAGAGCCTAGATTAAGGGTGAGACTCTCTCCATTTTCAACCATCCATTCCAACGCTCGCACATGGGCCATAGCGAGATCGGTGACGTGGATAAAATCGCGAATAGGAGTGCCATCACTCGTCTCATGATCACTTCCAAAGAGGGTAAAAGAGGGACGCTTCTTCAGCGCTGTCTGAATGAGTAGTGGAATGAGATGGGTTTCAGGATCGTGTGCCTCACCAATCTCACCATCTAAATCGGCCCCTGCAGCGTTGAAATAGCGCAATATCGCAATCTTGATGCCATGCGACTGACCTGCGGATTGGAGGATCTGCTCAACCATCCATTTTGAAGTACCATAGGGATTTATCGGCACTTTCGGATGCGTCTCATCGATGGGAATCTGCTCAGGCATGCCGTAGATAGCGCAGCTGCTCGACTGCACGAAATAGGGGATCTGATGCTCTCTGACTGCTTCGAGTAAAATGGCGCTGCCTCCTACATTATTGCGGTAGTAGGTTAAGGGTGTCTGCTGCGATTCCCTTACGTTAGAGAGCGCTGCTAAGTGAACCACACCTTGGAATTGGTACTCCTTGCAGAGAGAGTTAAGTAACTCCTTATCAGAGATATCTCCCTCGATCAGAGGGCCCCAGAGCGCCGCCCATTTGTTACCTAAAGAGAGGTTATCCAATGTCACTGGAGTCGCGCCATTTAGTGCAAGCGCCTTGCAGACATGGCTTCCAATATAGCCCGCTCCTCCTGTCACAAGAACGTGCATCAACAAGCTCCTCTGGAGAAGAGAACGATGGGGATCGTTTTAAGAATGACCGACAAGTCGTAGAGGAAAGACTGTTTTTTCATATAGATGCGGTCTAATTCCACGCGATCTTCATAGGAGAGGCGGCTACGCCCTGAGACCTGCCACAATCCGGTAACGCCCGGCTTCACAGCTAATACTATGTGTGCATGTTTTTGAAGGGGACTATCCTCTTTTCCCTCTAATTCAAAGATGTAGTGCGGGCGCGGCCCCACAACACTTAGATCACCCCTTAACACATTAAAAAACTGTGGGAATTCATCGAGTGAGGTTCTGCGCAAAAATTTCCCGATCGAAGTACAACGGGGGTCATTTTGAAGTTTTTGAAAGATCTCCCACTCCTCCCGCATCTCAGGGTTAGTTCTGAGCATCTCTTTGAGACGATCCTCAGCATTGACATACATCGTACGAAATTTGAAGACTCTAATGTGTCTTCCCCCCTTTCCCAGCCGTTTTCCGACATAGAAGATCGGCCCTCTCGAGTCGAACTTTACCAGGAGAGCAATGAGGAGATATACCGGCGAGAAGAGAGTGATAAAAGAGAGGCTGAATAGAAGATCAAAAAATCGTTTAAAAAAGGGGTAGATGGTGTGGGATCTTTTTTCAAGAGTCAATTCCATGGAGGCAAATCGGGCGTTGTTCTAATCCCTAGTTATTCTCTCATTTTTCATGATTTTAGACAAATCGCTCTATTGCTTTTTTTTAAAGAAAGCGATTACACTGTCCTAAACTCAGGAGAGAATCATGTTCAAGAAGAGCAAGACACTATTGACAGTCTTAGTTTTGTTTCTAGCTTTAGGGGTAGGCGTTACTGCTTATAGAGCTTCATATAAACCCAAAGTATTCGACTGCTTCTTGTTCTATAATGAATTTGATATTCTAGAGATCCGGCTGGAGGAGATGTATGACAAGGTCGATAAATTTATTCTTGTCGAGTCGACTAGAACGTTTCAAAATAAGTCCAAACCCCTCTTCTTCAAGGAGAAGAGAGAACACTTCGCAAAGTACGCAGACAAAATTATCCATGTTGTTGTCGATGAATTCCCTGAATTTAGCGCAATTACGAGTGATAATTATTGGGAAGTTGAAATTTTTCAGAGGAATCAAATTGGTAGAGGTCTAAAGGCTTGTCATCCTGATAAGCGGGATATTGTGATCATCTCTGATGTCGATGAGATCATCAGAAGAGAGAAGATCGATGAAATTACCCGACTTATTGCTGTGGAGGATAACGACTTAGTCTTTGGTGAATTTGAACTCTACACCTACTTTTTAAATAGGAAGAGTGCTAACTATTGGCAGATCTGTCTTGCCACCTCCTGGGGAAATTTTTCAAAGTATATCCGCACTGCTCAAGCTTTAAGAGATCTCGGAGGTTTTTCGAAGGGACACGCCTATAATGGCTTTAGTGTTCTTGAAAAGATTAAAAGGAAGCATCCAAAAAAGAAATGGGCTTTTGCTAGAACAAACAAGACCGGTTGGCACTTCTCCTCAGTTGGCGGTCTCTCGAAGGTTCTGCAAAAACTCGAATCTTGTTCACATGTATCAGCTAATACGGAATCCAATAGAGATGTTGAGAGGATAAAAAAGAGTATAGATGCCCTTGAATATTGTGAGATCAATGATCAATTCCCTGAATATATTCTTAAAAACGAAGAGAGGTTCAGAGCGAGCGGATTGATTGATAGTAGGGTTACTGTCTTTGAATAAGATCCCCATTAAAGTGAGAAGAGATCTCTCTATTTAGATGCAAACCCGATGTAACCCGTCTTAAGACTACTCGTGAAGTGGAAGCGAAAATTTTCAGGGACTTTACGGGTAAGTAACATTTTAAGGAGGGGCAACTGCATGATTTTAGGAGAGAAGCCCTTCATCTCTTCAATAACGAGCCCTTCAGATTGGCAGATCTCTCTCAACTCTTTGGGCTTAATAAAGAGATTGTAGAGATGCATCCGAGGTGGGGTGTTTTGAACAAACCACTCCACCCCCTTGATGATTAAAAGATAGCTGAGAGGGGTGCGGTTGAAGGTATGGAAAAAAAAGAGACCCCCTTTTCGAAGAAGACGCGCTGCTTCACTGATAAGTAGCTCTGGTCTCTCGACATGTTCCAATATATCCGTTGCACAGACCACATCGAAGGAGCGTTCGGGAAGATCGACATTGCAAGCGTCTCCTTTTTGGTAGTGGACCTGCTTTGTTGGGTCATTATTGCGAGCAACGGTAAGGCTACTTTCAGATAGATCGATCCCTACGACCCGATGGCGCTCCTCTGCGAGGGCATGAGTCAGAAAGCCTCCACCACAGCCTAGATCGACCACATCAATGGGTCGATTGTAGCGCTGTTGAATGGTCTCTACGATCCAGGGAGAGCGAAATCGATTCTCCGCTCTGAGTAGGCTGACTGGATGGTTTTCAGCCTCATTCCACATCTCACCGAGATCATCGTAGAAAGCGTTATTGATCAATACTTTAGTACGGGTTTTTCGCGCCATATTACATTCCAAAAAATTACCTGATAGGAGAAAAAGAGGCTCAGTAGAAGAGTCTGCGTTATGAGCGCCGTTCTGAGAGTTGATGGATTCGTTAAGAAGGGGGAGATCCACTGGGGGGGAGCAACGGCAAAGGAGGCGGCCCAGACGATTCCCGCAAGAGCAAGCACGATTGGGTGCAATACAAATAGTACGGCATGTAGCCAGTTCTCTGAGGCTGGGCAGTGATGTTTATGGATAAATTCATCCTTTGTCACCATTAGGCAAGAGAAGATCGCAAGTCCGATAAACACTTTCACGGCTCCCGGAGAGTAGGGGACCCAGAGGATAAAGAGAAAGCAGAGGATCACGCTCAGTGTATCGGCTGGGTGGCCAATTTTCTCCCATTTTGGGAGGCCGCGCTTGACGTGGAAGACGAACTCATCGACTCCAATTAATAGCGCTTGCAACAAGAAAGGGAGAAAGATCCAATAGCTCATTAGACAACCTCCATCAATCCACCATGAATAGTGAGTCCTGGACCAAAAGCCAGACTTACGACAACTCCTGGCTGGCTACTCATCGCCTCCCAGATATGGGGCAGTGTTGCAGAGGAGATATTCCCATAGCGTTTCAGAATCTGACGGCTACTGCTGATCTGATCATCGCTTAGAGCGAACTCTTTTTGGATATAGTCGAGGATTTTAGGTCCGCCAGGGTGGATAGCAAAACGTGCATTTTTTACGACCTCTTCAGGGTCGAGGTCGGCACTTTGACATAGATGTTTTAAGAAAGGGGAGAGGGCCCTTCGAATGAGAACGGGAATCTCTTTTCCTAAACGCAAGAAGAAGCCCCAAGAGGCAAGATTCCAGACCATGCTTTCCTCTGAATTGGGGATGATCTCCTCATGAAGCGCAACGACTTTTAGAGCCCCTTTCTGCCTCTCCCTTGAGAGGCCATATTTAATAAATCCGTCGGCAAAGAGGCTCTGTGCAACTAGCTGGTCGGCATCATGGAGCGCTGTATTTGAGTGGAGGGTGCACACTTCCGTATGGACGATATCTACGTTTTCAATGTGATTGAGTAGGCCCCTCCCTATTTTAATCGCAGGAAATGCCCCATAACATCCCATGTGATAGGCGTGGTGCGTGGCTGTCTTAGCCCCCCATCCCTTATGAGAGATGAGCTTTTGAAGGGGGCTTGGAGCTAAATATCCGGTGCAGGTGACATGAATGATCTCTTGGGGAGGGTCGCTCTCCTCTTGATAGAACTCTCTCATAATGGGGGAGACGATGCGATCATAAGAGGCGTGCCTCTCCTGAAGGTCGACTCCATTGGGGGAGTCGTGCAGACGGTAGATCTCCATCTCCTCCCAGTTATGGTGCAGGAAATCACGAAGCACATGGCCGCGTGTTGCAATTCGGGTCGGATCACAGCTCACTTGCAGGAGTCTCTTTCGAAGCGCTTCGGCAAATGCTTTTTCCTCTCTCTCATTAAACTTTTTGGCAGTTTTTTCTGCGCGAGTGTGGGCAAGGACGAGCCAATCCAAGGCGTCCTGCTGCTTCAACTCGAATTGAGGTCGGATCATGTGAAATTTTGTCAGATAACAAGAGGCTGGCATAGTACGATTTTGTCCTTAGCTTAAGGCAAGGTATCAGCAATTAAAGTTTTAAGCAAGCAGCGTCAAGTGGAGAGTGGCCATCTCATTAGGGATAGAATTGAGGACTTTTTTTATGAAGGAGGAGGCAAGCTTCTCAGCCCTCTCTCTGCCGAAGAGGGTGAGGGCGGTCGCTTTCTTTTTAATCTAGATCTTCTTCCATTGATATAAAGTAGCTCGGATTTCATTTAGAGTACTGAGCCCTTCTTTGTTTAAAACCATAGTTTTGACATCTAGTTCAGTTTTGAAGGGTGCTTCAAATGCGAGTAGACAGTTTCGTCTTTTTGACAACAAGTTTTGAAGATGGTTTACAGAGGCTAAATCGATCGATGCTTTATCCAAAATGTCCCGAGAAATTTGTGAGATCTTCCTTCCATAAACTTTAGGCTTGCTTCCGATTGTGTTCAAAATTGAGGATAAGATTGATGAAGAATTGTCAATGGATGGAGAAGTCATAAATAAAGCTCCTTATCAAAATTTATGAATACGTTACAACAATTATAACAAAATTCAACAATTTCAATCAATTATTTATCTGAAAACTAAAATGCTTCATAAACCACTAATTATAAATAACTTAAACTATAGCATAATTAAAATATTAAATATGATATAATAGTATTAAGGATTAAAAAGGAAGATAATAATAAAAGGGGAAAGTTATGACAGCAATTACGCGAACCAGTGATAATCAGGCGAAGGTGTCTAGTAATCAAGAAGATAGGGTAAAAAAGGAGACGTCTGTAGTTGATAAAATCCATAAAGTGGCTAAAAATATTTCTATTAACGAAGGAACCGTTAAATTAATAGGAGCCCAGGATGCAATTAGTTATCCAAATATCGATTCATGCATTACTGTGACCGCTATCCTAAAAGATGGTTCAATGGTGGGTGCTCATAGCGTTGCAACTCCCGTAAGTGGGCAGCTCCGTTCAGATCAAATATTGGCAGAGATGAGACGGCAGATAGGAAATAAGAAAGTAGAATCTGTATATCTTATGGGAAACTTAAACGGGGAAAACTGGACTATGACGAATTTTGGTCTTGGGCGGAATCAATCAAATCATGATTTAAGAGCAACCGGTTTAGCAGTTTTCATAGCAAACGATCTCCAGGCTTCTAAAGCCTTCACCCTAGAAAAATACCGTTCTCATTATAAAGTTACAGCGAACAAAGATGGAACGGCACATGTAGTATGCACTCCTGTAGAATCCACTCTGGAAAAGAACGGTCCAGTTGAAGTAGATCCGAATATGGTCCTAGATTCTGCCTTCATCTCACTTGAAGAGATGGTAGGATTTTGTGATAAGCAATAAATTTTCTCTCGAGGCTGCAAGCTCCGCACATTCCCTAGTTTTTCTGATAGAATTTCTCTAGCCATAAACTTGATGTAGGTATTCTGCAAAAGCGCCAGGTCGCCTGAGGTCTGCCTCGTCTGCAATATCATAATCTGGATCATTATAGATAGTTTTCGGTGTATATCCTCCGCGCTCAAGTTCAGCATTCATCATGATACGAGCTGTTCTGTGATTTCCATTCTCAAAAGGTTGGATTTTGACAATCTGCATGTGGATCCATGCAGCTCTGTCTATGGGATCATGTTCTTCGTTGAGCGATTTTCTATAGTCTCTTACAAATTTTCTCATCAGTGAAGGAATTTGTTTTGGACCCGGTGGCATATAAACAACAGAGTCAAAGGCTTGTCGTTCTCTTGTCGAAAAAAACTTCGCATGTTGTTCCAGGTCGAGTTCATTTGGTAGCGTTGTCAGTGATATTTGAAGTTTACTCAATGCGTTGTGAAAAAGTGAACCAGCCTCACTTCCACATCTCTCCCCGGCAAGTTTTGCGAGCTCTCGATTCGTTGCGCCACCGAGGCGAACAACCGTTGATTGAGTCCGAAGATTTCCGCTAGAGATGGGCTCCCAAAGTTCATTTAAGAAAAGTTTGACTACCTCGTGGTTGATTTTTGTCAGAGTCTCTAAAATGTTGCTGCTCTCAAAATCAGAATTTAGAACTTCTTCGTCTGCCACAAGAACAGCATCATCAATATTTCGACTGTACTGTCGATTCGGAGGGTCAGAGGGGGAAGGTTTAACGATTCTTATCTCATCAGAACATACAAGAGGAAGCGGTGTAGAGGAAGCTGATCTACCATTATCAAGCCGATCAGGAGGATTATCAGTTTGTGAAGCATTTAGACGGGGTACTGAAAAGAAAATTCCGCAGAACAGTGTAGCAACTATAATCACAGCTACAATAATAACTTTTTTTGTTGTGGAGTCACAAAATGAACTATGGGGAGCTCTCAGACTCTTTTTCAAAACTGTTATAAAAGCCTTTTCAGAGAGGTGTGAATTTTTTTTCACGAAACGCTTGCTATTAGGCAATTTACGAAAAATACTAAGAGCTGCTAAATCACTCCGTATCGCTGAATAGTCATAAACTGTGTTGCCTGCAGCATCTTGAATCGCACACTCTACACCAGCATTCAAAAGACAGTGCGTTATCTTATCTTTTCTCAGCGCAACAGAAGCCATCAAAGCTGTAAACTTGAGCGCAGTAAATCGTCTATTTCGATGTGAATTGAACGACTTTTTAGTAGAGGCCTTCTGAATATATCTTATAGCAACATCCTCAGGTTGCATCAATATACTAAAGATCATGCGACGCTCTGGAGGGAGCGTTTTTTGTTGATCATTCCTATAACAATCCTGATAGGTATCACAGAAAAACTCGCTTAATGGTAGTTGAGGTAGCGGGTTCATTCTTAACCTCTAAAAATCTTTTCTAGGGTGGGCAGCTCTCTAGTAAGAGAGCTAAGAGCCTCTTCTAAGAAAGAGGCGGCAAGCTCCTCTGCTCTCTCTCTGCCGAAGAGGGTGAGGGCGGTGGCTTTCTGTTTGATGAGATCAGAAGAGGTGCCATCTGAAATGTCATCTCTGATTTGAAAGGCGATCCCAAAGCACTCCCCAGCCCTCTTCAGCGCAGCTCGATCTTCGTCTGAGCTCTCTGCGATTACGGCGCCAAATTCGAGTGCTGCTGAGAAGAGGGCGGCGGTTTTCCCCTTATACATGAACTCAAGTCTCTCCCAATCGATCTCTTCTCCTTCGCTGAGAAGGTCGACCACCTGTCCTCCGATGAGTCCCTCTCCCCCGGCTCGGGAGGCTAGGATGGCGAGAAGTTCTGGCTCTTTGGCAAGGACCTCGAAGGCGCGGGTGAGAAGAAAGTCGCCAGTAAGGACGGCATGCCCCTCACCATAGACTCTATGGAGCGTGGGTTTGCCGCGGCGGAAGTCATCATTATCCATGCAGGGAAGATCGTCATGAATGAGGGAGTAGGTATGGACCAATTCTAGGGCAGATGCGGCATCGAGTCCCTCTTGAATGGGAACTCCATAATCTTCCAAAACAGCAAGGGTGAGGAGGGGACGGAGTCTCTTTCCAGGAAGGAGAAGAGAGTAGCGCGCAGCTTCAAATAGGCGGCCGTGGGGGCCTTCGACTAGGGGAATCAATTTTTCGAGATGCGCATCAATCAAGTTGCGCTTATGCACTATCGATTCTTGGATTTCCATGATGTATTGCCTTCTTTTTTCCAAGGGATCGCAGCGCGCGGAGAAGCTCTCTCGCTCCTGGCGGAACGCCTATTCCATAGTAGCAGAAGCCCTTGGTTGCCATCTCTTTTGGTTGATATTGGTTACGTCCATCAAAAAACGCATTCCCCCGCATCTTATTCAAAACGCTCTTTAAATTCACAAATCGAAATTGTTTCCACTCAGTGACAAGTACGATGGCGTCGGCATTGTGGGCAGCTTGGTATTCACTTTGACAAAAACGAATGGCGCTCTCTCCCTTGAGGAGTTTTTTGGCGTTGCCCATTGCAACGGGATCGTAGAGGCGCACGTTCGCCCCTTTCCGCAGAAGAGAGTGAATGAGAGTGAGTGAGGGGGCTTCACGCATATCGTCGGTATCGGGTTTGAAGGAGAGGCCCCAGATGGCGATCGTCTTTCCAGAGAGCCCCCCATCTTTCGCAAAGTATGCTGAAATCTTTTTGGAGAGCTGTTTTTTCTGCTTCTCATTGATCGTTTCAATGGCTTCTAGTATGGGCGTTTCAATTTTATACTCTTCGGCCATCGCTTTGAGTGCGCGGATATCCTTCGGAAAACAGGAGCCACCATAGCCAGCTCCAGCATAGAGAAAATGGTATCCGATGCGATGGTCGCCGCTCATGCCTCGGCGGACGTGGTTGATATTGGCTCCTACTTTTTCGCAGAGAGCGGAGAGCTCATTCATAAAGGAGATACGTGTAGCGAGCATGGCGTTTGAGGCGTACTTAGTGAGCTCTGCCGATTCGATGTCCATGATGATGATACGGTCGTGGTTGAAGGTAAATGAGGAGTAGAGCTTCTGCAAAATGAGGGAGGCCTTTTCGCTCTCACTCCCAATAATAATCCGATCGGGTTTCATGCAGTCATCGATGGCTGAACCCTCTTTTAGGAATTCGGGGCTAGAGACGACATCGAATGGGATCTCCATCTCTCGCTCTGCTAAGATCTCGTAGATCTGACGCTTGACTTTGCGCGCTGTGCCAACAGGTACTGTCGACTTATTGACGATGACAAGATAGTCGCTCATATGGTTGGCGATCTCATTAACGGCAGCGTCTACTTGGGAGAGGTCGGCAGCGCCGCTACGTGTGGATGGAGTCCCCACGGCGATGAAACAGAGGGTCGAAGATTCTAACGTCTCATAAGTGGTGGTGAAGGTAAGGCGTTCTGCTTTCTGGTTGCGCTCGACAAGCTCTTTGAGGCCCGGTTCGTAAAAGGGGATCGTCCCTCTCTTCAGCTTGTTGATTTTTTCTCTGTCGATATCGAGGCATGTGACCTCATGTCCCATCTCTGCAAAGCAGGTAGCCGTAACAAGTCCAACATAACCGACGCCAACAACAAAAATCTTCATACGCTCTTATCCAAGGTCAATTTTCCATCATAAAGGGTATAAACCTGATCGCACTGCTTGGCAAGTTCAAAGTTATGTGTGACAACGATGAGGGCTTTGTTTAACTCTTTTGCAGAGGAGATCAGGAGCTCGTGAATACGCGCAGAGTTGGTATCATCTAGGTTGCCTGAAGGCTCATCTGCCAAGATTAGATCGGGATCGTTGCATAGAGCGCGAGCGATGGCAACACGCTGCTTTTCTCCTCCTGAAAGGAGCTTAGCAAGGTGATTCTTGTGTGAGGCAAGCCCTACACTTTCGAGTAATTTTACTGCTTGGGCTTCATGATTCTTATTGCGAGCGATCTTTGCTGGCATCATGACATTGTCTAAGACGCTATATTCATCGAGTAGATTATAGCTTTGAAAGATGAAGCCGATGTGTTGATTTCTTAAGAGTGTGTTCGCTACTCCCAAAGCATCTCTCCCCGCGATTTCAAGGGATCCACTACTTGGAGCGTCTAAGGTGCCCAAAATATGAAGGAGAGTGCTCTTTCCGACACCTGAGGGACCCATGATAGCGATGGTCTCCCCTTCGTAAACGGTGAGAGAGATATCCTTTAGAATGTCGCAGCGTAGAGGCTCGAGAAAGGTTTTAGTCAATGCGTTGGCTCTAAGTATGCATCTCTTAATAGATCTGGGAGAAGCTACGTAGTCTGTTTTTCGTGTCGGCAAGATAGGTGTCGAAGGCATTGTTTTTGAACCTTTCCGAGGAAGCAGATAGGAGAGAATTTTTCGGAGGGGACGCTTCATTCAGACCTCAGGATTGCAGATGGGGAGAGCTTGCTCGCTTTGATTGCGGGGACCAGTCCGGCAAGGAGGGAGATAACAGGTGTTGCGATGACGATGAAGATGAGGGCGTGTCTGCTCAACTCATTTGGAAGAGATTTCCCGTAGAAGACTGCGTTGAAGGCGTCATGCCCCTGTAAGAAACTGAGAAAACTCACTACGATGTCGATGTTGTGCAGGGTGAGTATGGCCGCCACTGTTCCAATGAGTGTGCTGAGCATCCCCATGATGCCTCCACATAGGGTGAAGATCAGAGCGATACTCTTTTTTGAGGCGCCCATGGAGCTGAGAATCGCAATTTCCCGCTTCTTATTATTGACCAAGATCACGAGCAGCGAGATGATGTTGCTACAGGCGACTAAGAGGATAATGATTCCAATGAGAGTGAAGAGATATTTGTCGCTCTGAAACTGCTGAAAAAGATCTTTGGCGAACTCATATTCATGGAAGGTGGTGATCTCAAAGTAGGGGAGCAATCCAGCACTATCAAACGCTTCGATGATCTCTGCCTTCGTCTCCTTGGTTTGGGAGAGGTCGTTTAAATAGACCTGAATGCCATTTACCATATTTGAATCGAAGGTGAAGTTTCGTGAAGAGCTGTTGATAGCATGGACGAGTGCAGTAGAGGTTAGGACGCACTTGGCACCGATCGCCATCACACCAGGATCGTAGAAGCCAGCAACGTAGAGGGGGAGGCGCTGCTCCTGCACCGAGCTTGTCGTCGCAGCTCCATAGGAGAAGTAGCCGACATCTCCCATCTTAACGCCGCTCTTCTGAAAGTTCTTAGGTAGGACGACAGCGGGCTCATCGGAGTCGGGGAGGTGCGCTTCAGAGTGGACACTATAGGGCCAAGGGGGAGGGGTCATTGGACTCTCTTCGAACTCTATGCGGGGCTCAGCTTGTGAAATTTCAATGCCATCCCAGGGCAGTTGTCCCTTCAGAGAGCGGCCTTGCAGTGTGGTAGCCACTTCAAAACGGAGATCTCTGAGCGATAACGCTGTGTCAAAAGCGGGGGGAGTGAGGGTGGCATCTAGTGTCAGAATTCCCTCAACAAAGAGGGGAGTAGAGAGGCTCAGTTCGTGGCTGCTGCCATCTCTTCCAAGAAAGTAGAAGTGCTCACCTCGTTTCACCAGTTTACCTTCGCTCTCACTCTTCTCCAGAGGGAGAGAGAGGTGAGAGATCTCTCCACCTCTGATCGACGCATTGGCATCAAAAGACTCCCCTTCAGGCAGTAGAAGAGCGAGCGATTGCCATCGGTGCGAGGTGGTCTTCATCTTTTGGATGGTGATATTCGATAGTAGCGACTCAATACGCCTCTGAAAGACGCTCTTTGAAGCGCGCTTCACCCTCTCAGGTTTATCTTCTTTTGTTCCTTCCGCTGAGACATTTGCTAAGAAAAATAGATGGTTGAGATCTTCCATTCGTGGAGGATCGATCAGTGAGGGAAGTCTAGGACTTTTGTTGCAGAAGGAAGAGATGTAGGAGACTTGAGTGAGGTAGCCCTGGCTCTTCTCCTCTGAAGTGGAGAATAGATTGCCCTCTGGGCGGACCATGCGCAACTTCAAGACGGCTCCCGACACTTCATAATCTTGAGCAGTCAGCTCTAGAGCAGCGAGCGCATTAAAGGCCTCCTTGATCAGATCTTTGGTGGTGCCATCTCTGTTATAGACTCTCTCCGGCCATCTCGGGGGGATTTCCCTGTCATCATCACTATAGGGATCGGTCAAAAGGGCGACAGATTTCTCTCCAATGCTCTTATAGCGGAAGTCTGAAGCGTTGCTGATGCCATCGACTCGATAGTAGTAGGAGTGGTAGTACTCATCTGTAGGGGTGATTCGAATGGGAGCGTTTAGGGAGGTGAGTTTGCTAAGCCAGTTTTTTTCGATTCCATCCGTGATAGATAGGAAGATAAGGACGAGCCAGACAACTAAGGAGATCACTCCCACCGACATGAGGGCGATGAGTGACATCGATAGCTGACCCTTCCTCGGAATGAGGTACTTTCTAGCAATCGAAAACTCAAAAATCACTTTGCTTCTTTAAAAATAACGTGACGACGCACTCTTTTGTCGTATTTCTTCAATTCCATACGATCAGGAGTATTACGTTTGTTCTTGAAGGTCCAATAGGTCTCTGGAGTTTCTGTACTCTTCAGTCGAACTTTTTCTCTTGCGCCTTTCTTTGCCATAATAAAAATCCTTTTTGTCTACTCATTCTACTCCCTCTACCTATTGAAGGCAAGTCTTGGAAAAGCAGTTACCTCATCATCAAAATTTTTTAGATGGTAACCCAATCCTGCGATCATCGCAGCGTTGTCCAGTCCGAGCCCTTCGGGAGGCCAAAATAGGGGATAGGGAGAGCTCTCTTTAAAGAGTCTGCGCAGCTCTCTATTCTGCGTTACCCCTCCGCCTAGATAAATTCCTTGGCAGGAGAAAGTTTCTGCCGCTTTCAAAGCCTTTTTAACGATATCGCTAAGAGCTGCTCTCTGGAAACTTGCAGCGACATGGCGCTTCTCTTCTTCCTCGATCAGCGTAGGGGCGTGCTTATTGCAGCTCTTACCCTTCAATGTGTAGAGGACGTTGGTTTTGAGGCCGCTAAAAGAGAAGTCGAGGGGGCGTCCTTTCACCACTCCCCCGCGGAAAGGATATCTATTAGATTCACCACTCTTCGCCAGCTCTTCAATGTGAGGCCCCCCAGGATAGGGGTATCCGAGGAGAGCTGCCACTTTATCAAACGCCTCTCCTATCGCGTCATCGACCGTTCTACCCAAGATCTCATAGGAGGTGACCCCCTCCATCTTGGCTAGAAAGGTATGGCCGCCCGAAACTACCACTCCAAGTAGCGGAAAAACTGGCTCCACCTCCATCATCGCCGCATAGATATGAGCCTCCACATGGTTGACACCCACGACAGGCTTGTTCCAGCCAAAACCCAGCGTCTTCGCCGCGGTTACCCCCATCAAGAGGGCCCCCATAAGTCCAGGCCCATTTGCGACAGCGATGAGATCGATCGATCCAACCTCAGCCATCGCCTCCTCCACAAGCGGCAGCAACCGGTCGATGTGCTGCCGCGAGGCGATCTCAGGAAAGACGCCGCCGTAGTTCTCATGGATCTTGGCTTGCGATGCGACCAAATTAACTAAAATTTTCTCTCCATCCTCGACTACAGCTACTGCCGTCTCATCACAGGATGTTTCTATTCCCAACACTTTCTTCATGCGAAAGAGAGTAACAAAATGTTGTTTTATTTTATTTTTTTAATTTAGAGAGGATAGGGGTGGCGGCCTCGGTATCGAGGACCCAGAGGGCTTTGTTTTGAGGGGTGCCAACAAGGTCGATCGGGAAGGGGGGGTCGTGCTTTTCAAGGAGCACCTTTCCAACCATCTCCGCTTTATTTTTCCCTAGGAGATAGATGACGATATTTTTGGCGCGATTGATCGAGGGATAGGTGAGGGTCATGCGCCAGTTCTTTTTTTGGGGGATTTGACTGGCTACTACCCATGCACTGCTCTCTTTGAGCGCTTCGGTTCCGGGAAAGAGCGAGGCGGTATGGCCATCCTCTCCCATGCCGAGCATCACTAAGTCGAAGGGACGGTCTCCTAAAACTTCATGGATTTTGGCGTCGTAAGCTTTGGCATTCTCTTCGATATTCTCTTCAGCTTCCATACGGAAAACATGCTTAGGGGGGATGGAGAGGGTTTTCAGTCCTGCATCCATCGCCATCCGAAAGTTACTATCGGGATCGGTGGGAGCGACGCTCCGTTCATCTCCCCAAAAAATGAGCACCTTTGTCCAGTCGATCTCAGTGGAGTTAGGGGCGGTAGAGAGCTGCTGAAAGATCACTTTGGGGGTAGATCCTCCAGAGAGGGCGACAGCGAAGTATCCATGGGTCTTGATCGCTTCTTTGGCGCAGTTGATGAAGTGTTCGACGCAGAAGACGATCGTTTCAGCTTGATCTCCTGGATGGGCGATGTCGCGACGGTCGTCCCAAATTACAAAATGGCTGCTCATAATGGAAGTTGCTCACTGTTAAGTCCGGCAAGTTGGGCGAGCATATTGGTGTAGTGCGAGCTCGTCCCTTTGTGGCAGATCTCTTTGACAAGGGATTGCCCTGAGATATCTTTATCTAGGATATATTGAACGGGGAGAGAGCAGAACTCAGCACTTGATTTTTCAATCATTACGTAGTGAGGACACTTTGCATCGCGTTTGAAGGAGTAGTGATGACCGCTCTCTGTCTCGATTTCGATAGAGAGAATCCGCCCAGGAGAGAGCTCTTCTAAGATGGCTGGATGGAGAGAGATCTTCACCTTCTCATAGGAGAAGATCTGAGAGTCTCCTTCTCTACCCACTTTAGTGAGCTTCCACCTTAGCACTGTGGCAACCCACGCTTGGAGGTAGATCGACTGAATATTGGTATGGCAGAGGGTGTCGCTCTCTCTAGCGTTATAATGGATGGTGATCGCAGTCGCCTGCTTCAAGCGCTCTAGCTCATCTGAGGATTTAAAGATGTTGGCAAAGAGTTGGCGCCAACCCTCTATGCGGGCCCAGTTGAGATCGGCAACATCGGCTTGACAGTTCTTTTTATGAGCTAAGACGGCTTGTGCAAAAGCTGGGAGATCGCATGCTGACTCCGAATCGAAGATGATGCGATTGGCCAGGTGTTCCAGCTGTTCTGCGATGGGGTTGGCCTCTGTGGGGTCGTCGGCATAGACAAGATAGATGGGGAGGTCGGGCAATATATGGGGGAGAATCACGAATGGGACGCGGGGGAGGTAGCTACGGGATACATCCACTTTAATCATATCGCAGGCGATCTCGTTCTCTCCTTCATCTGCGGTCAGTACAGAGACCGACGTACGCAATTCTTGCTTCTCGGAGCTCTCATCGTGAGTGATGAAGATAATACGAGATGGAAATTTCTCGATTATCTTCTGAGCAATCTGGTTCAAGTAAGCGTTGCGCTGCCCCTTTTGCGTAAAGATGATTAGGTTGAAGAGACAGGCGCGCATCTTGTTGGTTCCCTGGAAGGATTCCCAGATACGCTCAAGTTCCGATTCAATTTTAGCTGGATCTATTGTCTCTACCATATTCCCTATAGTCTATACTTTTGTCAGATTAGGCGCCATTTTCGGCCATCGCGCGCTAACATCTCTTCAGCTGCCTTGGGCCCCCAACTTCCTGCTGCATAGTTGGGAAACTCTTTGGGCTGGGTGTTGGCCCAATGGTCGAGGAGGGGAGTGATGAATTGCCAAGAGTGGAAGACTTCATCTTGCCTGGCGAAGAGGGTGCTGTCGCCGGCGATACAGTCGCAGATGAGCCGCTCATAAGCATCGGGGGGTGTGAGTCCAAAAAAAGCTCCGTAGCGGAAGTCCATCTTCACAGGATGGATGGGACTGCTTGGGCCTGGCACTTTACAGTTGATCTTGAGGGCAATGCCTTCATTGGGTTGGATGCGGATCGCTAAGACATTTGGCTCGTAGTGTTCATCACGTTTATGAAAGAGAATACCTGGGGGTCTCTTGAAGGTCACTGCGATTTCAGTGGCTCTCTTTGGCAGACGCTTTGCCCCACGGAGGTAGAAAGGAACTCCATCCCACCGCCAATTGTCAATAAAGAGTCTGATGGCTCCATAGGTCTCCACATTGGAGTGGGGGTCTACATTCTCCTCTTCCCGGTATCCTTTTACCTCTTCCCCGCTGGTATATCCCTTGCCATACTGACCACGCACGGCAGAGTGTTCAAAGTCCTCTTGCTTAAATGGGCGGAGCGCTTCTAAGACCTTTACCTTCTCGTCATGGATAGCATCGGGACTCAAATTCACTGGTGGCTCCATCGCGATGAGTGAAAAGAGCTGCATCATGTGGTTTTGCATGATGTCTCTAATCAGCCCCTGCTCTTCGTAGAAGTGACCTCTTGTTCCGATCCCAATCTCTTCGGCGACTGTAAATTGCACATGGTCAATATAGCGATGGTTCCAGAGGTTCTCGAAGATGGAGTTGCCAAAGCGGAAGACGAGGAGATTTTGTGCTGTCTCTTTGCCCAAGTAGTGGTCGATTCGATAGAGCTGCTTCTCATTGAGATTTTGCATCAGCTCTGTCTGCAGCGCGTGAGCGGAGCTGAGGTCGTGTCCAAAGGGCTTTTCAATGATGACCCGCGACCATCTGCCGCTCTCTTCTTCATGGTCATAGAGGAGTTTATGCTTCTTTAACTTTTCGATGATCGAGGTGAAGAAGCTCGGCTGCGTTGACATATAGAAGATTCGGTTGCCGCGGGTGCCGAACTGCATATCAAGATCTTTGAGGAGCTTTGAAAAGCGTTCATACCCCTCATCATCATCAAACTCCGACTGGTGGTAGAAGATCTGGTTTTGAAAGCTCTCCCAAACGGCCTCTTCAATGGGTTTGACTCGGGAGTGCTCGCCTACTGCCTCCTTCATCTCTTTTCGAAAGAGCTCATGATCCTTCTCCCGTCTCGCAAATCCGCAGCATACGAAATTAGTAGGGAGCTGTCCCTCACGCTTTAAGTTATAGAGCGCGGGCATGAGCTTGCGCGCCGTTAAGTCACCCGTTGCACCGAAGATGACTAAAATACATGGATCTAAACTTCTTGAAGTCTGCCCCGGCTCTTCAAAGGGATTAGGCTCATCTTTTGCCATAGAAATCTCATTCGCTGTTTAAGGTGGGTATAAGGAAAGAAAGATTTTTAAGCTAGCTGTATCTTATGCCAGTCAGCTCTGTAAATCTTTGGAGTCTATCGTTCTCTACTTCAAATTCGAAGCAGGACCTGAATTCCAAGATGGTTATGTGAAAGATTTCCCTGATCTGTTTGGTGATTGCATTCCGATTGTCTTCAGACAAAGGAGCAGCCTGACCTATGAAGGGATGGTCAAATTCCCATTTACCCCTTCGGAGGATCATTTCTAAGCAATGTTTGCTATCTGCAATGTATCTTGGGAGGTAGATAATTTGGGGGGAGTGAAGTTTTTCAGTAGAGATCTTTTCCATTGTGAAGGGATCTTGACGGAGACCCTCTTCATCAGCATCAGCAT
>SDBT01001147.1_pt1 | contig 45688 bp, 45 predicted proteins | sample 2277101 | NCBI WGS metagenome assembly SDBT01 (sample SAMN10404973, study PRJNA504765) | marine sediment metagenome | isolation source: marine sediment core GS10_PC15, 103 cmbsf | place: Arctic Ocean: Southern Knipovich Ridge | collected 2010
TTCTTTGTAGCGTTTGAGCTGCCTGCGGCATCGTCTGGCTTTGTCCGTTTCCATCACCATAGCGGCAGCTATGGCTGCTTCAACGTCCGCGCCAGACTCATCCTCGTCGGCGCCCACATACGACATCTCAAGGGTAAAATGCTCTAATAGCAAAATAGTGTCTATATTTATCCACCGTTGTGCGGCCTTTTACCCTTGGCGTGTCAATTTTTTTAACATTGTGTGAGTTTATGCAGCTTATTAGAGCGTTTTAGGCCAATTTTCAGCCCAAATAGGGCTAAATGGTGCGAGGCACCCTCTGGCACGGCATGTGCAATATATCTTTCCATGAACCTTCACGGAACAGGTCCGCACTCACTGCGCAGATGGATTGGATTGGCAATAGCCTTTACTGCCATCGCCCTGGTCGCTGGCGATCTCCAGGGGCAATCTACCAAAAGGGCTGCAACTGAATCGGCCCAGACTGCTCAAACCCAGCCCACCCAAACCCAAGCGTCCCAAGACAAATCAGACCCACTGGCCGGCCTGGGCACCTCTGAAGCTATTTCCAAAATCTACCAGATGCTCGCCTGGGTGCTGATCATCCTGATCATCGGGGTAGTGGCCTTTGTGGTAGTAAAGAAGTTCCTGCCCCGTATCGGCAAGGCAGCCGGCGGGCAGCTTTCGGTTAGCCAGACAATATATCTCAGCCCCAAGCAAGCGGTGCATTTGCTCAAGGCCGATACCCAAAGATTCCTCATAGCTACCAGTAAAGACAGTGTCTGTCTTCTAGCGGAATTGAGAAAGCCCTTCCCGCCTGAAGGATTCACTGAATCTCTAGCTCTTGATGACCAAAGGGAACCCGAAGGACCCTAGCCCCAAAGAACCCACGGATGGGACTAAAGCTTACAACGCGATTTGCCCGAGCAGCCATTATGCTGGCTGTTGTGTCGGGCCTTGCATGGCCGGCCCTGGTACATGCCCAGGACGAGACGGCCCTGTCGACAAATTCACTTCCAGATATAGCCCAGATGCTAGAAGCGGTGGATCAGGCCACCGGCCCCGACCGGAACGGACAAGCCAACGACTGGTCTGCGCCAATCAAACTTGCGGTAGTCTTTGCAGGGCTGGCACTTCTTCCAAGCCTGTTGGTAATGATGACTTCTTTTACAAGAATCGTCATCGTCCTTGGTTTTGTCCGCCGTGCATTAACTACGCAGAATATCCCTCCCACGGTAGCTATAGTGGGCCTGGCCCTGTTTTTGACAATTTTCACGATGACACCGACACTGGCGGTTATTAACGAACAGGCCTTCAAGCCTTACCTCGCCGAAGAGATCACATTTGCCCAGGGAATCTTAATAGGCAATAACCTGCTCAAAGATTTCATGGTTGCCCACACTCGCGAGTCGGACCTGGATTTATTCATCCAACTGGCTGGGATTCAAAGGCCGGATTCGGTCGCCGACCTTCCCACACATGTAGCGATACCTGCATTCGCCATTAGCGAATTCAGGACAGCCTTCGAGATGGGATGTCTCCTGTTCATCCCATTCCTGTTAGTTGACCTTGTAGTAGCTGGGATTCTGCTTAGTGCGGGCATGATGATGCTTCCGCCTTCGATGATATCCCTTCCGTTTAAGATTATCCTTTTCGTCCTTGTAGATGGCTGGCAGTTGTTAATCAGATCTTTGGTAAACAGCTTTGCGGTTTAGCTTATGAATACGGAACTGGTTCTATACCTAGGACGTCGCGTGCTGGAAACAGCCCTGCTTATGTCGTCACCGGTTCTGGTAGTAGCCCTGGTGGTCGGTTTTGCCACAGCTATTTTCCAGGCAGTGACATCTATTCGTGACATGACGCTGGGCATAGTGCTTAAGCTGGCATGCGTTGGATTGGCAATCATGATCTTCGGAGGCTGGATGATGGAAACGGCTATGGTGTTCACAACCGAGATATTCAATCACATGCAAACGGTAGCGCAATAACCTATGGACTCGACCTGGATACCTATATTTTTGCCTTTCGCCCTTTTATTGGGGCGGATATCGGCATTTATGGCAGCTGGTCCAATTTTCAGCTGGCAGGTCATTCCACCGCGCGTGCGTGTGTCACTCGTACTGCTGATAACCATTTTCTTCGCCATTATAACTCCTGGGAATCCTGGGATCATGGCCGTCCATTGGGCCACTGCCTCCTTGCTGCTTATCAAAGAAATCCTTTTCGGGGCGGCCCTGGGCCTTGCTGTGCGACTGGTCTATCATGGCGCCCAGCAGGCTGGCATGATCATAGGCAGACAAATGGGATTCTCGATGGCAGCGATTATCGACCCGGTCACTGGTGATCGATCCCAACCGATTGCCATGCTCTTCGAAGTAACATTTGCTCTGCTGTTTCTCGTTGCAGGCGGACATCATTTGCTCATTCTATTGATCGGCGGAAGTTTCGACGCTTTCCCCGTAAATGAAACGCCATCTATCGCAGCCCTGACCAGCGGATTGGTCTCAGCCGGGACTGCTATGTTGCTTTTTGCCCTGAAACTATCCGCTCCGCTTATAGCGGCATTCCTGGTCCTGTCGGTCGTGATGGGAATCGTCGCCAGAGTGCTACCGGAGATGAACGTCCTGCTGATGTCGCTTCCTTTACGTGTGGCCTTGGGTTTTTTCATGGCGGCAGCTCTTGTACCGGCACTTGAAGAATTCGCCCATGACCTGGCCAGGTGGATGAATACGTCACTGATTACCTGACAGTAATAACTAACATACAATGCCCGATAAACCAGCATCAGAACGGACAGAGAAACCAACGCCGGATCGGCTGAGAAAGGCCCGGGAAGAAGGCCAGATCCCCCAGTCGCAAGAGGTTCCTTCTGCGCTGATTATCACCATGACGCTGATTGGGCTGGCGCTATTTGGCAGAGACTTACTTGATTGGTTTTGCAGCCAGGCCCAGCAGGGCTTTTCGATGCAAATGCCTGGCCCCAGCGACGCAGATGGGTTTTCACATGCACTAACGGCCAAAGTCGGCGAGTCAATAATGGCAAGCTTACCTTTGATGGCTGTGATAGGCGCATCTTCTATTTTCGCCAGCATGCTTGTCGGAGGCTGGTGCTTCGCACCCAAGGCCATTGCCTTCAAACCCGAACGCCTTTCACCGGTCAAAGGCCTGCAGAATCTGTTCTCGCTTAAATCAACTGTAAAACTGCTGGTATCATTGGCCAAGTTGACTGTAATCCTGGTGATCGTCTATCACTACCTGCAGGACAAACTGGCCGATTGCATGGCTATCCGTTGGTCCAGTCCTCTGGAAATCGTGACAGCAAGCGCCAGTCTGGTTTTCGGCGTATCTGCGCGTATCGCCGCCGGGCTGGTCGTCATCGCAGGGGTGGATCTGCTTTACCAGAAATGGAACCATATCCGTCAGCTTCGCATGACAAAGCAAGAGATAAAGCAGGAACATAAAGAGCATGAGATATCTCCGGAACTGCGAGGCAGAATCAAGGCTGTCCAGATGGAGATGTCTCGCAAAAGAATGCTCCAGGAAGTACCTACCGCCGATGTCGTCATCGCCAACCCGACCCACGTAGCTGTGGCAATCAAGTACGACTCAGCAACCATGACCTCACCGAAGGTCGTTGCCAAAGGCCCTGATCTATTGTGTCAGAAAATCAAGGAAATCGCCCTGGAACACAACATTCCCATCATACACCGACCTGAACTTGCAAGGTCGATATACGGCTCATGCGAAGTAGGCCAATCGATCCCCGAAGCACTGTTCGTAACAGTCGCAGAAATTCTCGCGATGATCTACAAACTCAGACCCTCCAGAAGTTGAAATTGATAATAAACGATGGCCATGGAACCGAATAACACAATGAACGGCTCGCTGGATGAACCAGACCATCCGGGCATGAAGAGTCTGCTGGCCCACAATGACATAATCTTCGCAGCAGGTGTTGCTGCAGTGTTGGTAACACTGCTGATCCCGCTTCCAACGGCGATTTTGGACATACTACTGGCGGTCAGTATCGCTGTGGGCATATCAACGCTCATAGTGGTCCTGTCGACACGGGAGTCTATCGAATTTTCCACCTTCCCCTCACTACTGCTGTTCGTAACACTGTTTCGACTGTCGCTAAACGTCGCCTCCACCCGGCTAATCCTGCTAAATGGCGATGCCGGCAAGATCATTTCCACTTTCGGCCACTTCGTCACCGGCGGCTCAATGGTCATCGGGCTGGTGGTCTTCCTCATCCTGGTCATCATCCAATTCATCGTAATCACCAAGGGTTCTGAGCGAATATCGGAAGTTGCAGCGCGTTTCAACCTCGACGCCATGCCTGGCAAGCAGATGGCCATCGATGCCGACCTGAATGCCGGCCTGATCGGTGAGGAACAAGCCCGAATACGCCGTGAGAAAATCGTCAAGGAAAGCGAGTTTTACGGTGCGATGGACGGTGCGAGTAAATTCATCCGCGGCGATGCCATCGCAGGGCTAATCATAACGGCTATCAACCTGATCGGCGGGTTCATGGTGGGTATGACAAAGGGAATGAGTACCGGCGAAGCCGTCCAGACCTACTCAATCCTCGCTATCGGTGACGGCCTGGTAAGCCAGATCCCAGCGATTATCATCTCCACCGCTTCGGGCTTTTTGATCTCAAAAACAACGTCTAAATCTAACCTATCGATGGACCTGGCCAAGCAGTTCCTCGCTCGCTCCAGGCCGCTTGGAATTGCTTCGTTCCTCATGGCTGGCATGATCTTCGTACCGGGCTTTCCCAAGCTGCCCTTCGTTGGGCTGTCACTGGCTATGGGATTTCTTGCCCGTACGCTAAGTAGGTTTGAGCGGGAAACACAGGCCGCCAAGGAAAAGCCCCCAGAAGCGCCAACCGAAGCTCCCGTCGAAGAGCTGCTGGACATCGATCGGATTGCGGTCCATGTAGGCGCGCGGCTTATCAAGGCGATTGACCCCCGAAAGAAAGGCAGTATTTCGAATCGTATTGCCCCTCTGCGGCGTAAATTCGCCCGAGAATACGGCCTACTGTTACCCTTGATCCGCCTGCGCGACAGCGTAACCCTCGACTCAAATACTTACGAAATTCGAATCAATAACCACGTTATCGGATCGGGCCAGCTTCAATTGGACAAATACCTGGCAATGGATCCGGGTACGGTATCTCAGCCCATAGATGGCGAAGCTGCAGTTGAACCGGTATTCAATCTTCCGGTTATCTGGATCACTGAAGATAAAAAAACCGAGGCTGAGATAGCTGGCTATACTGTTGTCGACCCGGAATCGGTCCTGGTTACCCATCTATCGGAAGTCCTCAAGAAACACTCGTACGAGTTGCTTTCACGGGACGATGTACAGAAATTAGTTGATCGGCTTAGAGAGACCCAGCCTGCCCTAGTAAACGGCGTGGTGGGCGATACCTTGCCTATCGGCCTGCTTCATCGGGTTCTTCAGAATCTGCTGCAGGATGGGATTCCGATTCGCGATCTCTCGCAGATCCTGGAGGTTCTGGGCGACAATGTGACAAGAACGAAGGATCCCGCCCTGCTTACCGAGCTTACCCGCAAGTCGTTGGTCAGGGCAATTACGGAAATGTATACCGACGATGCCGGGCGAATAATCGCCGTCGTTCTCTCACCTTCACTCGAACACGACCTGCGAAACAATCTCACCGTCGAAGGCGAAGGCGAGGGCCTGGCCCTGCCGCCCGAGCAGGCAATGAACCTGAACCAGCAAATAGCTCAGGCATGGCAATCTGCTATGGAGCAAGGCCACGAGCAATGCACCCTATTGTGCAACTATCAGCTCAGGCCACACCTGGCTGCAATGCTGTCACGACAGATACCGCAATTGCCTGTACTGGCATACGACGAGATCGCACCAGGAACAAAAATCGAATCGGTTGGAACTATCTCAACTGATGTCAGCCAGGCCGAGTTGGCAACGGAAGCTATTAGGTAAATAGCGTAAATTTAAATGGGTATAGACCTGAAAAAAATAGCGATACTGATTGCGATAATAGGATTTTTCATCCTGGCCGGGGTGGGCAGCGCCAGCGGAGTTCCACCATTCGTCTGTGCGATGAGGGCGCTCGTAGGGGCTGTGATACTTTTCGTATCAGCCCGGATAGCTGGTGGAATAGTCCAGGGATGGGTGTTGGACCCACTGGCCCGGAAAAAAAATTACTATAAGAGCAAGGGAACGAGCCTATGAGTATCCAGGCTGACCAACCAACCAAGCTCATTGCGACCCGTGCCCTGAGGGCTAAGATCTCCGAGGCCTATGCGGAGCAATCTGCCCAGCAGCTTCGCGAGAAACTCATTATTGATTTCCTGCCCTTGGTTCGGCACATTGTGCGAAAAATTACCTCGCCTATATCCAGCAGAATGGACATTGAAGACCTCATCTCAGCCGGCACGCTTGGACTGGTAAAGGCAGCAAACGCATTCGACCCAACCAAAGAAGTTGAATTCAAAACATACGCCTACATCCGTATCCGCGGAGCGGTCATTGACGAAATGCGAAGCAGGTCGTTCGTTCCTGTAAACGTTCACAAACAAATCAGCAGGGCGCAAAAGGCATACCGGGATTTTACCACCCGAAATGGGCTCCCCCCTACCGACGAAGAACTGGCCGGCAAACTAGGCTGGCCAGTTGAACAGTTGCGCAAAAGTTTCGAGGAAGCTCGCAAACAGCATTTCCTTTCCATACACGGGCTAAGTGAAGATCAGCCGACATTGGGGGCGCTGATCCCGGCGGATTCAACTCCTACACCGCAGGCACTGGCTGAGCGAAAGGAAATGGCTCGTCTACTTGCCCAAGCCATCACCAATCTATCCAAAAAAGATCGGCTGGTTATCCTTTTGTATTACGAACGAGATCTGACAATGAAGGAGATCGCCCAGGTTCTATCGATAACCGAATCCAGGGTCTCTCAGATTCATGCCAGTGCCTTATTCAAACTTTCAATGAAACTAAGGGAAAAACATGAATAGCGCAGCGGACAACACTGTAAGGACATCTTCGATATCCGAGATTTCGAGCCTTATTCCCACCGCCGCTACGGATAATCAACAAAAGAATGCGGCAAAAAAGAACGGTAAGAAACGCCGCCGAAACAAAAAAACCGAAACGGCACCAAAGGTCAATGCCAGGGCAAACAAACTGGTCCAGACCAAAGGGAAAGACGCAAATACAGGACACATTGATTATCTAGCCTCATAGGACCAAATTTATGGATCAGCCAGTAGCAGTATTAAGACAACATGAAGTACGCATGGGTGGGATCTGCAATGTCGGGCAACCTGTGCCCAGAAAAAAGAATAAACGCAATATTGGAACCGGAACTGAACGGGAAAATGCCGGGCCGCAAGCCAAGATCATTCAACAGACAGCCAACCAGACTGTGATTGAGATAACCTGTGGCTGTGGGTGCCAGATTCTCCTCCAGTGCGAAATCGACTCGGCCAACGCACCGGCTCAGACAAATCAACCCAATCCCAGCGAAGCTGAACAACCAGCCGACACATAAAAAGAAAAGACTATAGGAAAGGAATAATAATGATTCGGAACACCGTCATAGCGATCGTTCTTACAAGCGGACTCTGCCTGGCAGGCTGCGATGAGTTGGCGGTCAGTGCAGCTCGCCAGAACCCCGTCCCCCAGACACCAGCCAGGACTACCCAAGCCAATTACATGCCACAAACCGCTATCATAACCGACCTCCAAACCCCAGGCCCCACTGCAATCGAAAGCGCCTTGGCCTGGTCGGGTAAATATGCCGACCTGTCAGAGAAACTAGTTGCCATCCAGGAAGTAAAACAACAACTGGATAAGGACAACCGGCGTCTCCTGGTAGAACAGGCAAAACTGCGGACCGAACTGGAGCAGACTTCAAATGAACTGGATGAGGCAAACGACATGCTGATCCAGATGAGAACTGAACTGGACAAATGGAAAGCCAATATTCTAGGCTTCCGTGAGGAAATGCAGGAAATGGAAATGGCACAGACCCAGGCCCTTACAAAAGTACTGGAGCTCCTGGGCGGACAGATGCCAACCAAAACCCAAGAGCAAAAAACCAGTGAAACTCAAAAGGATGCTTCTCAGTGAGATCCCAACCAATAAAACAATTCGTCTTGATGACGCTTGGGGGCTATTTAGCCGTCGGTCTATTGGGCTGTCAGCCAACTCACCCACCGCCTATAGGTTATTACACAAGCGACCCCTATAATTTCCAAGCGGTCAAAACCGTTACTTTTATCGGCCTGGATGCTAACGAAATACTCAAGCCACAGATCTCTGAAATGACGGTAGCATTGTTCAAGGCAATACAGGCACGGAAGCTATTCAAATTCGATTTGATCCCTGTCGATGACGATCTCTGCAAAGACCTGGCTCTGGAAAACAGAGGGGCCTTCACCATCGAGCAACTCGGCTTGATGAGACAAGTCCTCGGCACGGATGCAGTTCTATTCGGCAGAATTGAAAACTACCAACCATTTCCCCGAATGCAACTGGGACTGACTCTTCGGCTGTTGGATTTGAAAAACGGCAAGCTGCTCTGGGGGGTCGATCATACATGGGACACAGCCGACCAGGGCCTGGAATACAGAATCCAATCATACTATTACGACGAACTGCGAAGCGGTTACGGCCCCATCGAATGGCGATTAGCTCTGGTTTCTCCCAAAGCATTCTTCCGCTTTGTAGCCTACGAAACGGCAGAGACTCTGCCGACCAAAGAGATAACTGAAGAAACGAAAATTGACCGACAAAGAAAAGTGACTCGCAACACATGGAGAATCTTTAAGGAAACCGTAGAAAAACTATGAGAATTTATGAATGTTTGTGAAAAAGTTTTAAGGCCAAAGGCAAACGAACGACAATAGGAGTGGACCGATAACAGGAGAGCCAAATCGATGCGTATAAACGGAACAAATGAACTGCCCGCCAATTCGACCTTAGATACGACTGCCAAGACCACCAAGGCCAAGGCAACCGACGGGCAAAATCTCGACGCCGGTAGCGCCGAAGTGCTCTCAGCCAACCTTACGAAAATCCAGAAGGCTCAGGCAAGTGAAGAAGTAAACGCCCAGGCAGTCCAGGAAGCTCGTAAGATGCTCTCTGAAGGGACGTTAGATACCCAAGAAACAATCATCCAGGCTGCGGAGACACTGGCCTCCCTAGGGCTCTAATTAATTTTCCACGACATCACTCCCAGATCGACAAATAATCACGCCCATATCCTCAGCCCCCGCCTGCTTTCTTTAAGCCCACCCCAGAACACACCGCCTTTATTAGCATATAGTTATAAGCGGTTGCCTCCCCTATCAGCCGTCACCTTTGGCTATCGTTCCCACTCAAATCCACCGAGATCAAATATTAGCATTTTTACCGTTTCATAAGTTTACTGTTAAATTATTCACTAAATCCCTTAAGTACCCCAGACTCCCACCGATAATCCCTTTGGTAGGCCGGGATTTCCGAGATATCCCTGCTAAGGTCGCTTGTCGGTGCGTTGAGGCACCGAGACCACACCATAACTTACTTTTAAATAAGCGTTTAGATCGGCTTGGGGCTGCGGATGCCGCTGCCGGAAAAAATAGCCGTCCAGAGCTCCTGATCGGGGAGCGGGACGCAGAGTAACTCTTCTATAGGAGAATGGTAAAATGGGTTTAACAATCAAGAATAACCTAATGGCTGAAAATGCCGCACGGCACTTGGGCCGGAGCTATGGTGCTCTGGCCACGTCCGTGGAAAGGCTCTCATCGGGCCTGCGGATCAACAGTTCAAAGGACGATGCCGCCGGATTGGCTGTCCGCGAATTGATTCGTGCTGACGTAGCGATGTTTAAGCAGGCATCTCGTAATGCCCAGGACGGCATTTCGATGCTGCAGACCGCTGAAGGTGCCATGGCCGCTATGGATGAAATCCTCATCCGTATGAAGGAACTGGCCGAGCAAGCATCAACCGATGGCTACTCAACTGACCAGCGTACAATTATGTCCGAGGAATTTGCCGAGCTGTCGTTGGAAATCGACCGTATCGCAACTTCGACTAAGTTCAACTCCATCGCGGTTCTCAATTCGACAACCGCCCTTGACATCCACCTTGGTGAGGGCAAGATTACCGTCTCGCCCGAGAAGATGACCGCAGCAGAGCTCGGTATCGACTCGACCACTGGTGCCAAGGAACGGCACGGCAACTTCGCAGTGACCGTAGCTGAAGCCGATAACGCCTATGCTGCAATCGATGTAGCTGGTAGCAAGGATGCATTCGACTTCACATTCACCAATGAAACTGTTTTCACTATAGACCTCAGTGCCTGGGATGCCGGCAATATCTCGTTGAATGAGCTGGTGGATGCGATTAATACCCAGGTCGCGGTGCAACATGCCGACAACGGTTACGCGGCAGCCTTTGCGGTCTATGATCCCATCTTCATGCGTTACCACCTCGAAATTGAAGCTGAGGAGGCTTTAACAGCCAACAACGCTGTGGTTATTAACGGCAACCTGCCTGACGCACTAGTTGCCGGCAATTTCACAGAAGTCACCGACGGTACCGATGGTGGCGGTTTGAACCTGGACTCATCGGCCACTGCCCAGGCCGCTCTGGTATCAGTCGGTCTGGCGATTGTAGAAAAGGACAGCTACCGTGCGAAGCTCGGTTACTGGATGAACCGTCTTGAAGCTGCTTCGACAGTTCTTGACATTCAGGCTGAGAACCTGCTCGCAGCCGAGTCTCGTATCTCCGACGTTGACGTCGCAACCGAGATGGCAGCGATGACGCGGAACCAGGTGCTGGCACAGGCCGGTATCGCCATGCTAGGCCAGGCAAACCAGATGCCTCAGTTGGCACTGCGTCTGCTGCAGTAATTATTTTCGGGATATACCAGTGGATGGCGGCTCGGGCTTGAACGACGCAGAACCGCACCCAAAGCCCCGATCACGCACCGGGTCGTCTCTGCTGGTTTTAACTTTGTAATAATAGATCGGGCAAGATGATCGACAGCCCGCGCAAGCAATTGCGTGGGTTGTTTTTATATACCTACTCAACTCAAGACCCATAAAGCGCCTAACTTACGCGCCATTTGCCTAAAGTTTTCCTCAACCCGCACGATAATCATCATTGGGAACAGAAGGTTAACCCCAAGACAAACGGAGTTGATTCATGAAAGGTCTTTCAGGCGTATTCTCTGGCATCGATACTGAAACCCTCATCGGGCAGATGCTGGCCATATCTGCCACGCCTCTTAACGTCTTCTCTGCCCGCAAAACCAAGGCTACCGAGAGACTCACCGCCCTTACAGCCGTGGAAGCCCAACTTACCACACTGAAAACCATCGCCAATACCCTCACCGACGAAGGTGGATTGAGAGCGGTAAATACTTCAACATCAAATTCCGAAATCTTGACGATATCTGCCGGTTTCGGAGCGATGGAAGGCTTCCATGAAATAGAGATCGATCAGGTAGCCAAAACAGAGCAGGAAGTTCACAAGGGATTGGCAACAGCTGATGCACTTCTTGGTGCGGGGGTTTTCGCCTACCAGTATGACGGCCAGACTATTTCGATTCAAACCGGCGACGCAACCACCCTTGAAGACTTGCGGGACCGGATCAACAGTGACAGCAACAACCCCGGGGTAATCGCAAGTATTCTCCAGTATGACGATGGCGCCGGCGGGGTCTATCACCTGGTCCTCTCTGGTTCCAAACCCGGTAGCGATTACGGTATCACGATCGACGGGACCACAACTCTGGTTGACTTTCAGGCCGGAGGGGGCAACTGGACGCAGACACAGACTGCCCAGGATGCCCGCATTCGAATAGATGGCTATCCTTCCGGGGATTGGATTGAACGTTCGAACAACTCGATTACCGACATCATCCCCAATGTAACGCTGAACCTGCAAACCCCGACAGATCCCGGTGAGACGGTGAGCATAACCCTCACTCGGGATACCTCACAACTAAAGAATAGCCTGTCGAATTTCCTGTCAGCTTATAACGGGCTTGTCACAACTATCAAGGGATACACGGATTACGACCCGGTCACCAAGATTGCCGGTGCCCTGTCAGGGGAAAGCTCCATCGGAGCGATACCCTCTCGGTTGCGGGCATTGATGACAGCAATACCTCCAGGCTTTTCGGCTGGTTCCGACACGTTTACCTGGGCTGAAGAAATTGGTTTGCTCTTCGGAGGAAAAGATGATGATGGCAATCTTGTCCTCGACGGGCAAGGCCGATGGGATATGGACATTCTCGACGAGGCCCTGGAAACAGACTACGACGCGGTCCTAGCCTTTATCGGCGCAGTCGGCAGCGGCGCATCAGACAGCCAGTTCCTGCAGTTCTCCAGTGGTATGACGGGAACGCAGCCCGGCACGTACGACGTGAAGGTTCGTTTCAGTGATACCGGCATGATTACCCAGGCTCACTTTCGCCTTTCCGGTTCAACTGAATGGCGAACTGCTCAAGTTGATACTGAAACCGGCAAGGTAATAGGTAGGGCCGATACGCCGGAAGAAGGCCTGGAGATCTTAGCAATCTGGGATGGCGTAAGCACTGAACAGACTGCCGAAATTCGTGTCCGGGGCGGCCTGGCGAGCGTGCTCTACAACGCCGCAGCGGATTACCTGGCCAGTGATACTGGAATCCTGGACTCCAAGCGCAGCCGCATCGAAGACCAGATTGAGAACATCGATGACAGCGTTGAGCGACTCGAAAAAAGGTTAGCCGACCAGGAAAAGCGTCTCAGAGCGCGATTCGCGCGGATGGAAGTAGCCCTGGCCAAGCTCGACAGTCAGCGAGGCGCATTCGACGCAATGTTCGCGTCCATCGAAGCCAGCAACAACAAGGATTAACTAAGGGAACTGAAAAAATGAACGCTTTTACTGCATATAAAGAACACAACGTTACCAGCCAGTCGCCGGGCGGACTGATAGTTATGCTCTACGATGGCGCTATCAAGTTTCTCCATCAGGCTATAGGAAAAATCGAAGCCGGCGACCCCGGCGAAAAGGCCAAGTTGATAACAAAAGCGATCGATATAATCGAAGAGTTGAACGTCTCGCTGGACCTCGATCAAGGCGGTGAAGTTGCCAACAACCTGAGAAGCCTATACAACTTTATGACCCGCCAGCTTACCACTGCCAATATCAAGCAGGATACCCAGATGATCCGCGAAGTAATCACCCTGCTGAGCGAATTGAATGAAAGCTGGAAGGCTATAAGCTCCTAGGATTTTCCGCAGGTTGTGAATCTGAAGTATTATTTTGGGGGGGGGTAATCGGCATCTCTTACTAACCTTGCCCCCAGTTTGCACCGATAAAATAACTGGATGGTTTCGGTGGTATTTTTACTGGCACATAAAGGCCTGAGGACAGGACTATGATCTCTGATGACCGTATCAGCAAAATTATAAAGCAAAAGGGTGGAGTACTAAACGTTCGAAGCGACTCTACCGTGACTGAGGCTGCTGAGATAATGCGTGACTGCAACGTCGGCTGCGTTATTGTTGAAGATAAGGACGGTCGGATCGAAGGTATCCTCACTGAACGCGATATCATCGCGAAGGTCGTCGCCATCTCCGGCGATCCTGACGACCAGATAGTAGGCCGAATTATGACCACGAGCGTTCTCACCTGCACGATGGAGACGACGGTCAAAGAGGCCCAGCAGATAATGTCGACCCATCGCGTCAGGCACTTGCCCGTTGTCGACGACGAGGGCTTGCCGGTCGGCGTGATCTCCATACGCGATATCGTCTCTCAGCAGTTGACTAATGCTGAGGAAGTTATCCGCGTTCAAGGCGCCGCCATTACGGACCTTGAACACCAGCACCCGGGCATCTCCGAGATTCGCATGGATAGGGCAGGCCGGGTCGTTATATAGGCCCCAGATCGCGTAACCTTAACTGCCAATCCATATCTATTGGGACATACGCGAGTAATCTCTGTACCTATAAGAGGTTACAAGCTAACAAAGTCATTGCCTGTGCCAAGTTCCTTTGAAAACCCTTTCAACAAGCCCCAACACTTACTTCTGTGCCCATTGACGAAATCGCCATTTCAGGGTAAAATCACCTGTGTTGAATCATTGGTTTGAGGGCGCGGGCTTGCGCTGATTCGACGCCGCTGCCACTGGAGGAAGTTAAGAATTATTGCCAGCGCCTGTTCCTGGTTTAGAGCAATGAAAGATATTACGTGGCCGGAGAGACGTAGCGAATTGATCTTGGCCAAGGACGGCGAAACAGGCAACCCTACTGGGTTGTCGATGCAGCCGGAGGCCGGCCAAGGGCAATGTAGAAGTCAAAACGGCTACATGATTTCTTGAGTTGATCTAGCCGGATCAGCCGTCGGTTTTGTTTCTCGGAGGACCTGTTGTGACCCAATCAGGCATTTCGTCTAAGCTGGTTATTGCACTGGCTGGGGTTTTGGCCCTAACAGGATTAACCAAACCGGCCAAATCGGACACTATCGTCGAGTTCAATACCATTCTGGGCGCATTCGAAGTCCAACTATACGACAGTATCACAGTCAATACCGTCGATAGATTCCTTCAATACGTCGAGGATGAAGCTTACGACGACATGTTCTTCAGCCGCCTTGTCGAGGGCTTTATCCTGCAGGGCGGCGCGTTCAATTATGTCGAAACAGCCCCTGGAGTATACTCTTACGGCTATACACCTAACTATGGCACGGTCAACAACGAATTCCAGATATCGAACACACGCGGCACGTTGGCTCTGGCCAAGCAGGATGGCGATCCTGACAGCGGGTCGAATCAATTCTTTATTAATTTGGGCGACAACTCGGCAAACCTTGACTTTCAAAACGGTGGCTTTACAGTCTTCGGCCACGTAGTCGGCGACGGAATGGTCGATGTGGTAGACGTACTGGCCAGCCAGGATATTTGGATCGCAACGTCAATACATCCCTCGCTTACGGACTTGCCATTGATCGACTATATCCCCGACCATTCTCCAGATCAAAATGACCTGGAAATAGTCAACAGCATCAGGGTTGTCTTTACCTCCGACGTTCTGGGCGATTGCTCAGGCGATGGCCAGGTCTCACTTGCGGATCTGACTATTTTGGCGACGAACTACGGGATCCAGCAGGGAGCTTCATGGAAGAACGGCGACTTTAATCTCGATCAGCAAGTCTCACTGGCCGACTTGACCATACTGGCGACCAATTATGGAACAGGCACTCCTGCACCGGAACCGGCTTCGCTGGGCCTGCTGGCCTTTGGCTCATTGGCGTTAATGCGGCGATCCAGAGGTAAATAAACCAACCCCTCGGCTTGCCAGACTCCAAGCCAACTGGATTGATTAGATATGAATGGGGGCTACCTCTTTTGACTAAGTCAACTTCTTGCTGAATTTGACCGCCAGCCCCGTCAACTGACCAAGCGACTCGCTCCTGATAATACAACATTCATATCGATCGAGATTGGGTTCAGCTGCGGCGGGAGTTCTGCCCAGGTCAGGCTTGACGAGTTCCAAAATAACTACCCCATCACTGGGGATTTCGAATTCTCGGTCGGCTATAAGGAAAACGCCGTGCGCAGAGATATTGGAAGTCCGGCCACGAGCGAGAATTTTGCCCTTGCGGCTGAGGATTTTCGCCGGATAGGCGGTACTGATGCGTCCACTACTTCGGCGTTCATTGATTGAAACTCGCATCGAAACCGTCCTCCAACTACTAAATCAAATCCAAGTAAATCTCTGTTGCCCCTGCTGGCTCTGTTGGCTCTGTTGGCTTCGTCACAAAGGCCTGGGGCAGAAACATAACATCTTCCTTCATCCACCTTTTTTTTCGGCAAATTGTAGCAACCGGTTGACTTAGCAGAGAGCACTTTTTAAATAAAACTTCCCCCACCCATTTAAGGGCAAGAATTGTCGTAATCGCACGACTAAACGACTCTTCTTAAACAGTTTTACTTACCCAAACCGAACTGCTGAGCGTTTGCCGGCCGTGCGAATGTGATCTGACATCGAGCGGAGGCGGCCCAAGCGAGCAACACAGCCTGCCCGCTACAACCAGCCAAACCGCGGAACCGGCCGCGCAATGAGCCAGATAATGTGTTTGACGCCTGCGGGAATGCCGACTATAAGAACTGCACAATGTTGAATATCGCAACCCAAAACCTAGCCAGCCAATTTACCTCGGCCGTCTCTGTATGGACGCAGGTAATTACGTATGCGCTAAGCGAAAGGAACGGGCCGCGATAAACGCATAAGAAAACTTTCGATTTCAAAGGCCCGTTCAAGTGAGCGGGCCTTTTTTTATTGGCCACAACAAAGGAGATAAGCCATGGCCAGGCTAACAAAACAACAGGATGCATTCGGACAGGCGGCGTGGGACTACCTACATTACGGCAAGGGATTTGAAATCGTCGAACGTGACGACGGGCTGGCGGCGCTATCCGCCGGGCCGGCCCCTTACTTCAAGTCGCATAAGGACTGGGCTGATTACCAGAAGAAGGCGATCCGTCTCGCCCGAGGCCGGGTACTGGATGTCGGCTGCGGTGCTGGTCGCGTTGGGCTGCACCTGCAGGAAAAAGGGTTGGATGTTCTCGGTATCGATAACTCCCCGCTGGCAATTAAGGTCTGCAAAAAACGCGGCCTGAAAAAAGCCAGGGAGATGTCCATAACCGAAGTCAGTCGGAAACTCGGAACCTTCGATACGATCGTGATGTACGGCAACAACTTCGGCCTTTTCGGCGGATTCAAGCGTGCGCGATGGCTGCTGAGGCGACTGAAAAACATCACAAGCCCCGATGCGAAAATCATCACCGAAAGTAACGACCCATACGAGACAGTAATGCCTGTCCACCTTGCCTATCATCGCGCCAACAGGCGACGCGGGCGGATGGCCGGGCAACTGCGATTCCGCATACGCTACATGAAATACGCCACGCCGTACTTCGACTATTTGCTGGTCTCCAAAGATGAGATGCGTCAAATCGCCGCCGGCACGGGCTGGAAGGTAAGCCGCTTCTTCGACTCGAAGGGATCGATCTACATAGGCGTGCTGGAAAAGGAAAAACCATCATGACAAAGCAATACTTATTCGGCGATACCGCCCTTGCAGCGCGGAGGCTTGAGGTCCTCGCTGGTGCGTTTGCGCCAACGAGCAAGGCGTTTCTATCCGAAGCCGCCAGGCCCAAAGTTAAACTGGCAGCAGATTTAGGCTGCGGGCCAGGATACACGACGCACATGCTGGCTGACGCCTTGGAATGCGAGCGGGTCCTCGGGCTGGACAATTCCGAGCAATTTATTCGCCTGGCCGCCAGGACGGCAACTAACAAGGTCTCGTTTCGGCTGCAGGACGTTACGAACGCGCCCTTCCCTTTCGGTCCGTTCAATTTGATCTACGCACGGTTCTTGTTGACCCATCAACGTAACCCGGAAAAGTTAATCACCCAGTGGGCGACGCAACTTTCCCCGGACGGCCGGCTGCTGCTGGAAGAAGTCGAAGCCATCGATGCCCCCGCGGAACCGTTCGCTGAGTACCTGAAGATCGTCGAGGCGATGCTGGCCGATGCAGGCCACAATTTGAACATCGGTCCGAAACTGGATGCGATAGCCTCGCCGGCTGGGCTGGTGCGGCTATCGAGCCGAATAGCTCGCCCGGTAGTAACGAACGACCTGGCCGCAAAGATGTTCTCGATGAACATCCAGACGTGGAAGCAAAACGCTTTTGTTCAAAAGAACTATTCGCCCGAGATGATCGGCAAACTTCAGGATGAACTAACCGACCTTGCAGCCAAACCGACAAACGAAACAGACATCCAATGGCGATTGAGACAGATCGCTTACGAACGGGAGAAATAAAAATGAATGAACAACCGAAATGGCAATGGGACGAAATGGGAGCTGTAGGCGCACTGCACGAAAGTGCCGACGTAGCGGCCAAATACGATGAGTTTCACAAGAGCTTTAGAGATATCGATGCCGAAAACAGCCGCTCGCTCGGACTGCTGGAAGCCAAGGATCATCAGACGGTCCTCGATTTAGGCGCGGGTACGGGTTTTTTCGCACTGGCTGCTGCAAAACGATACTCAAAAGTCATAGCTGTGGATATCTCTGAGGCCATGCTGGCACTTGCTGCCGACAAGGCCAAAGAAGCCGGCCTGGACAATATCGAATTCCGCCAGGGCGGTTTCCTGACATATCAGCACAAAGCCGAACCGGTTGACGCGATCTATTCGGCCGCAGCTTTGCACCATCTGCCGGACTTCTGGAAATTCGCAGCCATGAGGCGTATGGCTCAGATGCTGAAACCCGGCGGGAAACTGTGCCTCAGGGACACGGTCTTTTCCAACGTGCCAAGCGATTACGCTGCCTATCTTGACGGGATAACGACGTCAAAGGCCGGGGCACCGGAAGATGCTCGCACTCGGCACATACGCGAGGAGTTCACGACGGCCGACTGGATCATGGAAGGTCTGCTTACCCGGGCTGGTTATGCGGTTGAAAAGGCCGATTACAACGGACCATTCTGGGCAAACTATCTGTGCACAAAGGAAGTGAAAAAATGAACATCACGATCCATAAAACGCCGAAGGATTTCCTGGCAACTGCCGGCGACTGGCTTTATGAGCGGGAGGTAGTTAACGGCCTGATGCTGGGGCTGGCTACTCGTCTCGCTGGCGCAGAAAAGCCGGCCGAGGCGCCCCCGGTGATGATGACCGTATCCAGCGGGCAGGAGCTAAAAGCCGCTGTCATTATGACACCGCCGCGAGGCGTCGCGCTGTATGCCCCAGGCGACGACCCAACCGAAGCACTCCAGGCCCTGGCTGAAGCGTTGATCGCCGGCAGCTACCCGGTCCCCGAATGCATCGGGCCAAAAAAGGTATCCGATACCTTCGTCCAGCTCTGGTCCGACCGTACCGGCTGCGCGGCCGTCCTGAATATGGCGCAGAGAATATACGAACTAAGGCAGGTTAACTTTCCTCACGGTGTTGCAGGTTCTGCCCGGCCGGCTGAGATGAAAGAACTCGATCTACTTGCACGCTGGACACAGGAGTTCTCAGCAGAAGTTGGAGAAATCGCAACTGCCGAGCAAGACCTAACAGCAGCCGAGAGGGTCATTACCAGCGGCCAGTTGCTGCTTTGGGAACATCAAGGCCAGCCGGTCTCAATGGCAGCAGCCTATAGGCCCACGCGGAATGGCATTGCGATTGGTCGGGTATACACCCCGCCGGAATTTCGCGGTAACGGCTTCGCTTCTGCTTGCGTAGCTCAGCTGAGCCAGCGGCAACTCGACGCCGGCCGGCAGTTCTGCTGCTTGTATACCGACCTGGCCAACCCGACATCCAACAGCATATATCAGAAAATCGGCTACAAACCGGTGGCAGACTCAAGTGCGTACAGGTTTGAGGAGAAATGAAATGACTGACATTGACAGAATACAAAACTACTACAGCGAATTTGACGAGTGGTCCCGGCTGGATACAGCGGAAGGACAGATAACGTTTGAACGCATCTGCAGCCTGCTGGACAAAAACCTTAAACCGAACAGCCGAATTCTAGACCTGGCCGGCGGGCCGGGGCGATATGCAATTGAACTGGCGAAAAAAGGCCATCGCGTAGCTCTTGCAGATATAACTCCAAGCTTGCTGGATATCGCGCGAAAAAAGATAACCGAAGCCGGCGTTGGAGATCGGATCGAATCCATCGATGAAAATAACGCCGTTGACCTCGGGATCTACCCCGATGCCGGTTTTGATACAGTGCTAGCGATGGGGCCCTATTATCATCTGAGCTGCGCTGAAGATCGCAGCCAGATTACCCGCGAAATTTCGCGCGTATTGAAACCCGGCGGACTGGTGTTTGCAGATTTCATCCCCCGCCTGACCGGGGTGAAATGGCTGATCGAACGATACGCAGCAGATCCAGAACAGGTAACGGCCGAGGCATTCGCTGAAACATACCGGACGGGTGTATTTCGGAACGCTGCACCGCGCGGCTTCCAGGAAGGTTACTACGCCGAAGCGGACGAGATTCGTTCGCTCTTCGAATCGGTTGGGTTCGTCTCGCAGGAGATTGTCTCATTGCGATCAATCGCATCGATGCATGAAAAAGCACTGGCCGAAGTCCGGCAGAGCTGCCCCGAACTGTATGCCGAATATGTGTCGGTAATGGATGAAACCGCCCGCGACCCTCGCGTCATTGCCATGAGCGGCAATGCGATTTATGTAGGACAGAAAGCCATTTAACCTAAAGATACTGCAGAAGAAACAACATGAGCGTTTACATGATAATCGAAGTCGAAGTTACTGATGAAAAACTCTACGCCGAATACGTCGCAAAGGTCCCGGCAGTCATCGCAAAATACGGCGGCAGATACCTAGCTCGCGGCTCGGCGACGCCGCTTTCGGGCAACTGGAAACCCGAGCGGATCATCGTTATTGAATTCGAAAGCCAAGAGCAACTGCACAAGTGCTTCGCCAGTGATGAATACAGCCTGATCGCACTGCTGAGGGAGCAATCCGCAGCCGGGAAATCAATTGTCGTTGAAGCCTGCCAGCAAATAACATAGCCACCAGAAATCAATAGAGAAGAAAGTTGAGACCTACTCATGGAATACCCGCATCCATACCTGGCTGTGTGTTTGCTTGATAATTGTAACAAGGCTTGCGATCACTGTTATCGCACAGCCATTGGACGAACGATGAGAACCAGAACGTACCCCTCCGCGTCTTTGAACGCTACGCCAAAAAAGGTATCAGATATCGGATAGAGGATTTCATGACGTGGGGCCGGGCCGGCGATGCTGCAAGTTTGGCCTGTTACGTTGAGGTTGGCACAAGGGACAAGGCGTCCCTAGGTCCATACCAGGAGATATTGGCCAATAGGATGATCGCCGCCGGACAGATAGAGAACGAAGAAGAACTTGAAGAGCTTTCGAACAGAGAGTTGCTGACCAGAGCATCAGTGTGTGGTCGCAGCCCCAATTTCTTCATCTCGTGGAGCCCAAGATACTACTACTGTATTCCACACATGGGCCACGATTGGTTCGGCATCTCTAAAATCGGAAGGCTGAACTTGGATGCAATGGAGTCATTCCACGCCGCCCGGCCGATTATCAGGGAGATTCAAGACCTGTCGATCTTCGGCATCCTGGACAAATACCGAGGATTGGTTCCCGAGGGCTTGCTTGACCAGATCAATGCAATGCGGGAGAGCATCCGGTTCGCCGGCTGCTCAATCTGCTTGGTGCTGCATAGGCACGAAGTGCTTGAGAAAATAAATCTGGAAATGCTCACCAGATGAGTGCAAAGCCTGCTGCCATTGGAGTTGAGAGGAATGATATAAAACTCACCCTCCCCCGACGCTGGACCGATCAGCCGGCCGACCCCTACGGGTTTGACCGGTCAGTTTTGCCAGAGGAGGGTAAGAATGCGGCTAGCTTTTTCTTGGCGGACTGGATCAGCTGGCCCTGTAACTGCCAAACCTCATCCATGGTTTTTAATATTTCGGAAAGTTCTTTCTTGGCTTTAGCAAGGCTTTTTGGCATAGTCATTAACCTTAACTTTCGCTTTCGCTTCTGCGTTAAGAGCTTCGCTTAAGTGTAGTATATATTCGCGTCTACGTTTTATGAAGAAGAAAATCTTGCTTTTGCGAATTTTATTTGGCTATGACAAAAGACGAGATGCCAGAAATTTGCCAGCGAATCGTGCAAGTTCGCATGGAGACTACCGGCCCGAGAGGTAAAGCCTCGTTTTCAAAGCTCTTAGGGATATCCCCGAGCACCTACGAATATTATGAAGCCGGGCGAGTTCCGCCAGCCCATATACTGATCAAAATATCCGAAATTGCGAATATTGACCTCAGATGGCTGTTGACAGGGCAGCAACCCGTACCGTCCGGCGGGGCTGATCTCGAAAGTTCCAGGCCGATATTGCAGCGGATATCCGCCCTATTGGATACCAGCCCCGCTGCGATTGAAGCTCTGACTGCCTTCCTCGACATACTTACTGAGACCTTGGAGTTCCCCGCCAAAGCCGAATCTGCGAGCGAACAGGTACCGCATTCTCAAGCCACTGGTATCGCGACAGGGCTGCCGGTATCGCAGACCGAGCCGAGCCAACCGGCCCTTTCGCCGGAAGCAACTGGCGAGCTGACGATATCACCGTCTTCGCCGCCAGGAACAACCGCAGCCCCAACGCAGTCGCCGGCATCGAAGGCCCAGCCGAGCCGCTCCTTAATAGATGACACCACCGTAATTGATGACACAGTCGCCGGACAGGACGACCTCCCCCCAAAAACCCCGCCTCAGCGTGCAGGCTGGTTGCCCGTACTCGGAAGAAGCGCCGCCGGAGTTCCGCAATTCTGGTCAGCCCAGGATCAACAACTGGCACTGACTACCCTGGACGATTTGATTGCCCGCCACGTCATCGCGCCGGCCAGTCAAACCACCCCAGCACTTGCCCTGGCCGATCAAGGAGACCCGTCCAAGCCGCTCAGTGTTCAGGTGGTTACCCTTTCCGATCCTGCCCCTGGCCAACCCAGCCAATTTCTCGTTGCCGAAACGATCAAAAACCGCTACCCGGACGCCTTCGCCGTGCAAATTGACGGAAACTCGATGAGCCCTGAAATCAACCACGGCGACCTGGTAATCCTCAGCCCTTCGGTTGCTGGTGAAGATGGCCGAGCATCTGTAATTCAGCTTGTTGGCCAGATAGGCGTTACCTGCAAGCTCCTGAGGCAAACCGACGAACTTGTTCATCTGATCCCCATCAACGAACAGTACGCTCCGCAATCATTCCCGGCCAAGAATGTAATCTGGTCCCTACGTGTCCTTGCCCGCGTCAGACCTTAGTTACCTGCCCAAACAAGATATTCTGAACCGATTATTGGACGAAAAACATCACCCCACGGAAAAGCCTTACCCGAAGTACGTTGACAGGCTTGGGCCATGATCATACACTCACCCGCGTGCTTGGGCTGTTTTTCATAGCCAAAGCCATTGCTCAGTAAAATCTGTCGTATTTCGAGGTCAATCGAAGCACCGGAAGGTGTGAAGAAAAGTTCAATCCCACCACGCCAAAATTAACCAGCCAATAAAGGCTACAAAACCACAGGTTATAACGGAGAGTATCTGATGGCCAAGAAGATCAAGTACGTGTATTTCTTCGGTGGCGGCAAGGCCGAAGGCAAAGCTGCGATGAAACAACTGCTAGGCGGCAAGGGAGCTAACTTAGCTGAGATGTCATCGCTTGGCCTGCCCGTCCCTGCCGGATTTACCATCACAACCGAAACCTGCGACGCCTATTACAAGTTGGGCAAGAAGTACCCCAAAGACGTCCATAAGCAGGTAGATGCAAACATCGCCAAGATTGAGAAGCTTACCGGCAAGACCTTCGGCCACGGCAGTAACCCGCTGCTGTTCTCGGTCCGCTCCGGTGCGGCAGTATCGATGCCCGGCATGATGGATACGGTCCTGAACCTGGGGCTTAATGACGAGACTCTCCAGGCCATGATCGACCTGACCGGCAACGAGCGTTTCGTATGGGACTCATATCGTCGGTTCATGCAGATGTTCGGCGATGTTGTATTGGGGATGGAACATCATGACTTCGAGCATGCACTCGACACAGTCAAGAAACGCCGCAAGGCCGCAAATGACACCGACCTTTGCGTAGACGGCCTCAGGGAAGTCGTCGCCGAATACAAGAAGGTTTACAAAAAGGCCAGGAAAACTTTCCCACAAGATGCACGCAAGCAACTCCAGGCATCGATCGACGCTGTCTTCGGTTCGTGGAACAACCCCCGAGCCAACAAGTACCGCCAGATCAACGATATTCGCGGCCTGATCGGCACTGCCGTCAACGTACAGCTGATGGTGTTCGGCAACATGGGATCCGATTGTGGCACAGGCGTTGCCTTCACACGCGACCCCGCCACCGGAAAGAACAAATTCTACGGCGAGTTCCTGATGAACGCACAGGGCGAAGATGTCGTCGCCGGTATCAGGACACCCCTGCCGATCGATCAGCTGGCAAAGTATGATCGCAAGAGCTACAACCAGCTGCTCAAGATCCGCACCAAGCTGGAAAAGCATTACCGTGACATACAGGACATCGAGTTCACGATTGAAAAAGGCAAGCTGTACATGCTCCAAACCCGCTCGGGCAAGCGAACCGCAGCCGCAGCCGTCAAGGTCGCCGTAGATATGGCCAAAGAAGGCCTGATCACCGAGAAAGAAGCTGTCTGCCGCGTTGATCCGAAATCACTCGATCAGCTTCTGCACCCGAGATTCGACCCCAACTCCGAAGCCAAGGCTGTAAAAATTGCAACAGGCCTACCTGCCAGCCCCGGTGCCGCAACCGGACGAATCGTCTTCTCGGCAGAACAGGCTGAGCTTTGGGCAGAGATGGGTGAGCATGTAATACTGGTCCGTATCGAAACAAGCCCCGAAGATATCGGCGGCATGCACGTTGCCAATGGCATCCTCACCAGCCGTGGCGGGATGACCAGCCACGCCGCTGTTGTCGCTCGCGGCATGGGTACCTGCTGCGTCGCAGGTGCTGGCGACTGCGTAATCAACTATAAAGCCAAGACTCTCTCCGCCGGCGGGAAGACCCTCAAAGAAGGTGATTGGGTCAGCCTTAACGGTTCGATCGGCGCAATCTACGTCGGCCAGATCGACACTATCGACGCAGCCCTGACAGGCCCCTTTAGTGCCATCATGAAGCTGGCGGATAAGTATCGTACACTGGGCGTGCGAACCAACGCCGACACGCCGCATGATACGGAAGTGGCTATCAAGTTCGGCGCAGAAGGCATCGGCCTGACACGAACCGAGCATATGTTCTTCGAGGGCAACCGGATCATCGCGATGCGTAAAATGATCCTCGCCGAAGACGTAGCAGGCCGAAAGAAGGCACTGAAATCCCTGCTGCCACTACAGCGGAAGGACTTCATTGGCATCTTCAAGGTCCTCAAGGGTAAGCCCGCTACGATCCGCTTCCTGGATCCGCCGCTGCACGAGTTCGTACCCCATGATGCCGCCGGCCAGAAGGAAATGGCCAAGGCTATGGGCGTCTCGCCTGCAAAGATCAAAGCAAAGGTCGAGTCGCTTCACGAATTCAACCCGATGCTAGGCCATCGTGGCTGCCGGTTGGGCATGACCTACCCGGAAATCACCGCCATGCAGGCAAGGGCTGTCATTGAGGCCGCCTACGCCGTCCGCGGCGCTAGGGCAGAGATCATGATCCCGCTGGTCGGGCATGTTAAAGAGTTTACCAACCAGAAGCAGATCGTTCTGGATGTCTTCGAGCAAATAAAGGCTGAGAAGAAGGGCAGAAAAGCCCCCGAGATCAAGATCGGTACGATGATCGAAGTCCCGCGTGGTGCATTGACAGCCGACGAGATTGCAAAAGAAGCTGAGTTCTTCAGCTTTGGCACGAACGACCTGACCCAGATGGGTTGTGGCTTCAGCCGTGACGATGCGGGCAGGTTCCTGGCAGAATACGTCGAGATGGGGGTCTATGAAACCGACCCGTTCCAGACGCTGGATCGAACCGGCGTTGGTGAGTTGGTCCGCATCGCTGTCAAAAAGGGCAGGGCGGTAAGACCTGACTTGAAACTTGGTATCTGCGGCGAACACGGCGGCGACCCATCATCGGTGGAATTCTGCCACATAGTCGGGCTGGATTACGTCAGTTGCTCGCCCTACCGCGTACCGGTAGCAAGGCTCGCAGCCGCCCAGGCAGCGATCATTAATGGAGCGCCCAAGGCCAAACCCAAGAAAAAGGCAACGAAGAAAGCTGCCAAAAAGTAGCATCTGATTCATAAAGCGATTTTTTTACCTATTGTCAGTAGTAAGTGCGTCCGCGTGAATCCAGCCAATACGGCTTCAACCAGCGCCGGCTACGATCCATCGGGCCGGGTCGCTGTTGCCCCCAGCGCAGTAACTAGAAGCTATATAAAAACCGGCTCGTCGATTTTTCGGCGGGCCGGTTTTCTATGCGCCATAGGCCCAGGGAGTTAAAAATCAGGGGTTTTGCTGCACCTGGAATCACAATTTATTGTTAGAATAGCTTTTAGTAGGCTTTTCACTTCAAAAGCGGAAAAGGAGCCAACGCGAATGGATTTGAGGGCTGCCATAAAACCCATCTCTTTCTTGCTGGCAACACTTCTACTGACCAGCAGCGCATGGGCTCTGGAGATTGTCCCAACTTACATTGACGCCGAAGGCTATACGTGGGATCCGATCAAGCGCGGCGTAATGGACCAGGCCATCGCCGACTGGGAAATCTGGATCCTCGATAGCCAGACCGTAGAAGTTGACGTCACTTTTATCAGCGTAGGTAACAGTATCCTGGGTCAATGGTCCGGCGGCGCTTCGTCTATACGAAATGGAACTGATATCTATCCGTGGACCAACAAAGTCAGCCAGACTATAGAGTTCAATGTGGATCTGTTTACCGGCGACAACTATCTCTGGTGGGATCCAACTCCACTTACAGTCAGCGACATGCCCAGTGCTCACTGGGATGCCCTCAGCGTCGCTCGTCACGAAGTAGGCCACATGATGGGCTTCACTACGGGGCTTTACTTCAACGACTATAGACGGCCCTGGCAGATAGATCGGTGGGCGTCGCAAATTTCAGGCACGACCTTTGACGTGGGTGGCCTAAATATTCAGATGGCTTCTGCGAGCAACCTCGGCCATGTCTTAGATGCCGGACCGACCGAAGATGACATGATGACGCCATCGATCTATAACGGCACGAGAAATAAAATCTCCTGGATCGACTTACAGATGCTCGAACTCGCCCACGGATATTCTTTGCTCCAGCGTATCGCCGGGGATGCAAATGATAGCGGAACGGTAACTCTTGCCGACCTTACCATACTGGCTACGAACTATGGAATTGATTTTGGCGGCAGATGGGAGCAGGGGGACTTTAATTTCGATGGAGCTGTTTCTCTGGCAGATCTGACTTTACTGGCGACCAATTATGGCTACGGGACAGAAAGCCCAGCCCCCGAGCCGGCAACTTTGCTACTGCTGGGGCTTGGGGGTCCGCTGATATTGACTCGACGGAAACAACCAACTAACACAACCCATTACGCAAGGGATTGATTATCATGGCCGACGGTGCAGCTAAACGGAATGTGCTTAATGTGCTGGTTATGGCCGGGGCTGATGGAAGGATCAGCCAGCCGGAAAAAGAATATATCTATGCCCTCTGTGAGAAGCTGGGAATCGAAACCGAGTTGCTGCGCGAGCTGACAAGTCAGTTTCGCCAGAACCCTCGCAAGCTCTCGCTTCCTTCCGACCCGGCCGAGTTAACCGAAGCGATTGAAACGCTGGCTGGGGTAGCGATGGCTGATGATAATCTCAGCGATCGAGAGCACAAGCTGCTTAAGCGGGTGGCTGACTATGCGGGGCTGAGTGCAACTCGCCTCGAACAAATCCTCAGCGATGCAGACCCAATCGACGAGGGGATGCTCTATGGCCGGATCGAAGAAATCTATACCGGTTTTTCCCAGTGGGATACAGCGACGCGGCAGACTAAGGTAAGCGATCTGGCCAATATGGGACGCGCAGCCTTGCTTGCGATGCTGCGAATCATGGAGAGCTACCGTGTCCCCGACGGGATGGGGACCATGACGGAACTCAAGAGCTTCGTGATCGCCCAGCTTGGCCTGATGGGCGATGACAGAGCAGCCTATTATCTCGCCCAGTTACTAAGCCTTTCAGACACGGATGACGAGATATCCACCGCCCAGCTTCGCTGGACTGCCGCTGAGGCACTCGGCAAGATAGTCAATGAACCCTTCACGCCAGATCAGGCGGGCCTGGACGCTGCACGGCTATGGTGGCAAAGCGAAAAGGCCAGGCAATACGATAAGCTTGCTTATTAGCTTGTAACCGGACGATGGGAAAAAACTTCAAGGACCAAGCCATGGCCTGCCACGAGTTTTCTGATTCGAGATATGAAAAGATGGACTACCGCCGTTGCGGCCGGAGCGGACTGAAACTGCCCGCTATATCGCTTGGGCTCTTCCAACGGCTGGGAGAATCCGGCAAGGAAGATCTCTGCCGGGAAGTTTGCTATGCGGCATTCGATGCCGGAATAACGCACTTCGACCTGGCCAATAATTATGGCACCCCGGCCGGGCGCAGCGAGGAGACCTTCGGTAAAATCCTCCGGGATATGCCCCGCGATGAACTGATCGTATCGACCAAGGCCGGCTTTGATATGTGGCCCGGCCCTTACGGAAACTGGGGCAGCAAAAAACATCTGATCGCCAGCCTGGATCAATCCCTCAAAAGAATGGGGCTCGACTATGTGGATATTTTCTACCACCACCGACCCGACCCCGAGACCCCGCTAGCTGAGACACTAGGTGCGTTGGACGGAATAGTCCGGTCGGGCAAGGCGCTTTACGTTGGCCTGAGCAACTACAAGGGAGCCGAATTTTCCGCAGCCGTCGAGTTCGTCAGCAGCAATAACCTCGCCCCGATAACAATCCATCAAGCCAAGTACAATCTAATCAACCGCAACTGCGAAGCTGACCTCCTGGATAAAACAGACCGGGCCGGGACGGGCGTTATTGCTTATTCGGTACTGGCAAAGGGCGTTCTGACCGATCGATATCTTTCCGGCATTCCTACTGGATCACGGCTTGAGGCGATGGGTGAATCTGGCAGGAAACAGTATCAACAACTGAAACAAGGTGGCTATCTGGAAAAGATCGCTAAACTAAACGCCATCGCTCAAGATCGCGGCCTGACCCTGGGCCAACTTGCTGTAGCTTGGCCTCTTCACGACCGCCGCATTACGAGCGTGCTGGTAGGTGTATCGAATACCCAGCAGTTGGCTGAGAATATAAGGGCAGTCCAGGCCCCGCCGCTGACGGAAGATGAGCTCAAGCGAATCGATGAAATCGTCCTATCTTGAAAAAGACTCTACTGGAACCAGAGAACCCCACCGGCTTTGGTGACCAGGTCGGCTCCGACAAGGGCCAGCAAAAAGTAAACGATAGCATTAAAATTGGTCTGGCCTATTCTCTTGTGGAGAAACACTCCCACAAGCGCCCCTGCGATCACAGCCGGCAGAAGAGGCACGGACGCTGCAATCACATTCCTGTTCAACATGCCCAGAAAAAAGTATGGCAGGATTTTCAACTGATTGTTCACCGCGTAGTAAAGGATGGTGCTGGCTACGTACCGGTCCTTGTTCATCCGCTGGGGGAGAAAGTACATGGTTATAATCGGCCCGGCAGCGTGGGCAATCGTGGAGGTAAGTCCAGCTAAGCCGCCGAATATCGTCCCCTGCCAGAATACCGGTTTGAATGTCATTGGCTTGGAACGGATGGCCTTGATGATCCCCAGAACAACAAACCCGATCGCTATCGAACCTATGAGCAGATTCAGCCATGCACCGGTAATTTCCTGACTTGCCCATTGACCTGAGGGCTTGACGTGCTGGATCAGCCATAACACCAGTCCCCCCAGCAACGCACCAATTACCGCCCCTGGCAGGAGCATCAGCACGATCCTTGAATCCCACTTCCGCCACCAGAGAAAAAGTCCCACCAGGTCGCAGAAAATCAGCAGCGGCAGCATAAGACCAATAGCCAGGACCGAGTCCCGCCCGCAGGCATAAATCAATATCGGTACGGCGAGCATCCCAATGGACCCGCCAAAACCTGTCTTGCCCATGGAAACCAGAGCCGCTGACAGCGAACCGAGCAACAGAAACATTACTGCGCCATCACCCTGAAGACCCAAAAATGAAAACGCCAATAAGTACATAAACTTCTCCTGCACTACCTACGTAACACTAAGATACCATTGTCACAGACAATGAGCATGGTGTATTTGTTGTAAGGGCCCTTTCCCCTGCGATATAATGCCCCGCCAACCCTGTAAGATAAATGGATTGGGTAAGAAAGCTCGAATATGATCCCCATTGGAACAGATTACCGGATGCAAAACAGGCCCTTGGTTAACTACGGCCTGGTGGCTGGGAATGTACTGATCTTCCTGCTGGGCTTTAACGGTATGAGTGAGGCATCGTCTGCGAAAATTGACCAGTGGATGCTGCATACGCATGCCCCGCAAATGTACCAGTTTTTCACTTCGGTCTTTCTCCACGCCGGCTGGGCTCACCTGATCGGCAATATGATATTCCTTTGGGTTTTCGGAAATGCTATTAACGATCGGCTGGGGAATATGGGGTACCTGGCGTTCTATCTTGCCGGCGGAGTCATGGCCTGCGTCGGTTATATCCTATTCAGCGATGGGTCAAGGGTACTGGGTGCATCGGGGGCGATCTCCGCTGTGACAGGCGCTTTTTTAGTGCTTCTGCCAAGAACACGGGTGACAGTGCTGGCGATATTTTTCTATATCCTTACCCCCCTTGAAATTTCCAGCCTGTTCTTCCTGGCCTTCCAGCTTGTCTTTAACCTTATGATGCCTCTGGCACCGGGTTCAGGCGGTGGAGTCGCCTATGTCGCACACTCTGCCGGATACATCTTCGGCATCTCCATCGCAACTGCTCTGCTGGCCGGTAAGTTGCTTCCGCGAGACCAGTTCGACCTGCTGAACATGATATCTTCAGCCCGCAGGCGGTCGAAGTATCGCAGGATGGCTAGACAAGGGTTCGATCCTTTCAATCCGGTTAATCCAGCCATGCCCAACGGCCGCGGAAAGAAAGTCCCAACCCGAACCGTCGAAACGGCCCAGCCAGATATGCCTCAATCCCGCATTATGACATTGCGAGGCGAGATCTCGCAGTTAATCAATAACGGCAATTTACCCAGCGCCGCCAGCGAATACCTCAAGCTCGTACAACTGGATGAAGATGCTATCTTGCCCCGCAACCAGCAATTGGACGTTGCAAATCAATTGATGTCAGTCAACCAGTACTCCGCTGCAGCCGACGCATATGAGCGATTCCTGACCCATTATAAAAAAGATGAAAATGGAGCAGATATCCATTTGATGCTGGGAATAATCTACGGCCGATACCTCAAGCAATCTCGCCTGGCTGAGCAAAATCTGAAACAGGCAATCCAAGGCCTCGACGACCCGAGCAAGGTTGCAATGGCCAGGGCAGACCTGCATGCACTCTCCAAGTCTGGGAAATAGCCTTTAGTTCCCTTCCGAGCTTGGCCCGACTTGACGGCAAAGCCAGATTTGCAGGACAAAACTGCCACTACCAGCCGAAATATTATCAGGCGGGATGTGTGTAAACTCCCCGCTGATGATGAGGCTGATCCGTGTCCCCAGAAGCAACCGAACAACACGTATCCCAGATCAAAACCCTCAGCGAAAGGTTGTTTTCCGGCCAGCTGCCCAGCCAGGCGGAATACATCAGATCGCTGGAGGTAACCGATGCGCTCCAGGCGGTAGTGTTGCTTGGGGTGGGTATAGTTTACCTGCTGTATGGGTGGCGGTACTTCAAAGTTCTTGTAGTCATTAACGCATCGCTAGTTGGAACGCTCCTTGGATATCGGCTTGGTTTGATGTTGGGGGGCAATATGCCCTGGTTTGGAGCAGTTGCCGGGTGTGTGCTATTGGCTATTCTTGCCTGGCCGGCTATGAGATATGCAGTCAGCCTTATGGGGGCGATAGCCGGTGCCGCTGTTGGCTATGGGGCCTGGCAGTATTCTGCAGCGGCATCGGGTAAGGAAGTGCTGCTGGATTACGCCTGGGTTGGCGCAGTGATGGGCCTGATAGGCCTGGGGTTGCTGGCATTTGTAATCTTGCGAGTAACGGTAATGATATTCACGGCCGTTCAGGGCTCGGCCATGACGGTATCGGGGTTTTTGGTTCTCCTGTTCAAATACGAAGGCCTGCGAACCAATATCGTAGATGCCATTCGGACCAACGTTCACTTAATGGCACTGATAATAGCAGTACCTGCGGCGATCGGCTTTGCTGTCCAATACGCAGCAGTGGCGAAAAAAGAAATACGCAAGAAAAAAGCCTCTGCAGGCGGGCCATAGAACAGCACAGGCCGGAAGAGAAAAAACACGCGCGACAGGATTCGAACCTGTAACCTCCGGTTCCAAAGACCACAACGCAGCCTCCATAACAGCATATTACTGCGTCGTATTGTGGTGAAATCGAGACTTACAAGTAAATTGCAAGTCTCATCCAAATCGATAACAATTGGCGATCCGGAACGTCGGGCAAGCCAAACGAAAAGGAGATCGGCAATGATAGCCGAGGAAGACCGGATTCGGCCGTGGGATGCGAACCCCCGCTACTGGCAATATAAAGGTGAGCCGGTGCTTCTACTGGGTGGAACGCGGGAAGACAACCTGTTCCAGATCCCGGACCTTCAGGAGCACCTGGACAAGTTGGCGGCTGTCGGCGGCAACTACATACGCAACACGATGAGTGACCGCGACGAGGGGAACGTCTATCCGTACCGGCAGTTGGACAACGGGCAATACGATCTGGATCAGTGGAATCAGGAGTACTGGAATCGCTTCGCTTCGATGCTGCAGCTGACACACGAGCGTGACATCGTGGTGCAAATCGAGGTGTGGGATCGCTTCGACCTCAGCGACGCCAAGGGAATGTTCAACTGGCAGCGTCATCCATACAACCCGGCCAACAATATCAATTACTCACTGGATGAGACTGGCCTGGCGGATGAATACCTCGACCATCCGGCCTTAGACAAGCACGCTTTCTATCACAGCATTCCTGGCATGGAGAAATACCAACCCGGGCTGGACAGTGTGCGTAAGTATCAGCATCGCTTTGTTGAGAAGCTTCTTGAACACAGTCTTCCTTACGGGAATGTCTTGTATTGCATGAACAACGAGACCACGACGGAAGCGGCATGGGGACAGTACTGGATGCAGTTCATCAAGGATCGGGCGCAAACAGCGGGCATGGATGTCTACGTAACTGATATGTTCGACGACGTATGGAAAGCGAAGGATTCTCAGGACCTTAAGGTCGTGCTCGAGCATCCGGAAGTGTACACGTTTCTCGATATTTCGCAGATCAACAGCCGCAACTTCGGCGAGGATCATTGGAACGCGGCGCAGTGGATTGTGGAGCAGGCACAGCGCCATCCCCGGCCGGTGAATCACACAAAAATCTATTCGGACGGGCAACTGGACTTTGGCTCGGGCACGCCGCAAGACGGCATCGAGCGGTTCTGGCGGAACCTGCTGGCCGGCTCGGCTTCGGTGCGGTTTCATCGACCGCCGGCGGGAATCGCGCTCAATGAGACGTCGCAGGCGTGCATCCGTGCGGCGCGGCAGGTTGAAACTTTGGTGCGGCTTTGGGACGTCCAGCCGCACATGGAACTGCTGAGCGAGAGGGCCGAGAACGAGGCGTATCTTGCTGCGGATCCGGGCAGCGCGTACATATTATTCTTCTCGCACGGTGGAAGCGTGAAGCTGAATCTCCGCCATGCTGATGAGACGATGACGCTTACATGGGTCGATGTAAGCACTGGCGAACGGGCCGAAAACGGCCAAGCCCTCAGCGGGGACGATGTAACGATCACTGCACCTGCGGACTCTCCCTGGGTTGCCGTGGTGCGACGGGTGCGGTGAGACTCGATGCTCCTAGCAGGACCGGGTGAATAGCCGACCCAGAGGAACAATGTTGAGATCATCGCCAACCCAAGCATCTCGCCGCCATTGCGAAAAAAGAAATGCGCAAGAGAAAAGCCTCTGGAGGTGGGCCATAGAACTGGATGGGCTAGATCGCTTTGAGGCAGCATGGACCGGATTAGGTCGAGCGAGGACGAGGCTGGCAAGGACTTCCGACCCAGGCAATACCGTAGCATTGTCGATACAGCCGGACGCCTCCAGCCGAAGCCACAGCCGACAAGAGACGTTTCAGGCTGATGAAAAGCGATCAAGGGGAAATACGCGCGACAGGATTCGAACCTGTAACCTCCGGTTCCGTAGACCGGTGCTCTATCCAATTGAGCTACGCGCGCAGACGATTATTCTATTATCCATATATCATCGCTGAGCAGTTTTTGCAAGGGCGCGTCGGGGGCCAGACGCTCAGGCCGGGAAAATCATAGACTCGGCGAAAATCATCTGAAACTGCACATCCTGCGATAAATCGACATGTTCAGCACGGCGAGTAATCTGCTCAGCCCGCTTGCGAACATCGCGCGAAAGCAGAGCCAATCTCGCTCCGTCCAATGATGCGTTGCCGATATACCGCATCCGCCAGTGGTCGACATCTGCCGGTAGGAGCCCTATTCTCTGGGCACAAGACCGCCTGATAAAACTGCCGAACCCGCCGGCGATAAGAACAGCCGATAGATCAGGACCCGTCAAGCCAGCCCTGGCCAGCAAAATTGTAATCCCAGCCCGAATAGCTCCGACAGCCAACTGGAGCTCGCGAACGTCACCCTCCAAAAGCGTTATCGGCCCGTCGGGGCCATCCCAGGCCAGGACGAACTCCGCCCGCCCTGCCTTATTTTTTCGCACCCGCTTTCTAAGAGACTCATACACAGATTCCGGCAACTCATCGGGCCCCAGCAGCCGTCCCATCTGGGTAACAATCCCACTTTCAAGCAGACCGGCGGCGGCATCGACCAGGCCCGAGCCGCAAAGTCCTACCGGCCTGGCGTCGGCTATTACACTACAGTGGACGTCTCGATCAATAATAACTTTCTCTATCGCACCCCGGGTCGCTCGCATGCCGCACGAAATTCTCGCACCTTCAAAGGCTGGCCCAGCTGCGGTAGAAGTTGCCCACAGCTTGCTGTCGTGGGCGAGAACTATCTCTCCATTCGTGCCGATATCTATCATCAGCACCGGGCCGGCCGCTAATTCGTCCAGTTCTGTAGCCACCAGACCCGCAACGGTGTCCCCGCCGACAAACCCGCCGATGACCGGGAAGATATACCCAGTCCCACCGGCATGTATGGGGATTTCCAACTCACAAGCCGCCAAGACCTGGCTATCGGTTACCGCTGGGGTAAAGGGAACCACCCCCAGTGAACTTACATCCAGTCCGGCCAATAGTTGCTGCATAGTTGTGTTGCCGGCGAAGGTCAACTCGCAGATATCTTCCCGGGCAATCTGCCCCTGGCTGGATAGATCGTCCAAAATCTCTCCGATAGCGATGCTTACACTTTTTTGCAAACTGGCAAGCTCATCCGCACCGGCTGAGGCATATTTGATCCGTGAAAGGACATCGTCACCAAAGCTGGTCTGCGGATTAATCGCCGAAGCCACCGCCAACTCATCCCCGGTTTGCAGATCCAGCAGAGACCCGACAAGCGTAGTGGTTCCCACATCTATCGCTACGCCGAAGCATCTGTCTGTAGTATCGCCCGGTTCAAGATCAACCAAATCTCCGTTAGCCAGCAGGGCTGTTCCCTGGCCGCCTAGCTGTTTAAGTTTCCGGGCTATCTCTTCGAGCAATTCGCTATCGGCGACGAAATCCCCCAACTGACCGGCAAGGCCTTCAAGATCAGCCTGGCCCGAAAGTTTCAGGTACACCTTCTGGACGGCTGGGGCAAGGTGGGCAGCTTTTGTATCTGCCGGGGCGGCGAGTATCTGATGGGGATCGGCGAAAAGTGATTCCGACGGGACGTGGACGGTCGCATCGGCAGATAAAGCCGTTTGACATGCCAGTCGCCAGCCGGCAGATAGCTGGTCATAGCTGAAATGGTCTCTATCGGCCTGGCAAGGTTCGGACGTGCCGGACATAATCTGCAAACGACACTTACCGCATGTACCCGAACCACCGCAGGGAGTATCGACAGTCAACCCAGCCCGGCTGGCTGCTTCCAGCAGTTTTGTACCGGCCAGAACAAAAACCGCCCTGCCTTGTGGCTGGAATGTCACTTGTATCTGCCTGTCGAGCATAAATATCCTCGGGAATAACTTAACCTTTGAGCCTATAGTACCGTAAGGGGCTATCCGTTACACTATTGATTGGCCGGGATGCACTCGGCCCAAGCGTAAGTTATTATTCGATAAAATGGCACCTACAGCAATCATAACAGGCGGAGCCAGGCGAATAGGCCAGGTTATCAGCCAAACACTGGCCAAGGCCGGCTGGGATATCGCTGTGCATTACCACAGCTCCCGCAATCAGGCCAAGGACCTGGCCAAGCATATCAGGCAGGAAGGTCGAAAGTGTGAGACCTTCCAGGCCGACCTGGGCGACACCGAGCAGCTAAGTAAGCTGATCGAGAGAGTCTGCGAGGAAATGGGCGGCTGCAACCTGCTGGTTAATAACGCCTCGATCTTCACCGGGCGAAGTTTTCTGGAAACCGAGCCTGCATGCCTGGCCGGTAATTTCGCCATCAACTTGCAGGCACCGCTGCTGCTTTCGCAGGTTTTCGCCCGGACAGTTGAATCCGGCCAGATCGTCAATATCATCGACGCCCGTATAGAACGAACGGTAACAGATCATTTTGCTTACACGCTGTCTAAAAATGCTCTATGGGAGTTGACTAAAATGTCAGCCAAGGCCTTGGCCCCGAATATAAGGGTCAATGCCGTTTGCCCGGGTCTGATTCTCCCATCCGAGGGCGGGGATGATTCTGTCTTCGATTCGATTATCCCAAAGATCCCGCTTAAACGTCAGGGCAAGCTGCAAGAAGTAGCCGATGCAGTCCGGTTCCTGACCGAAAGCGAATTTATCACCGGGCAGGCGATTTTCGTAGATGGCGGAGAGCATCTCAGGTAGGCTCGAAAAAGCCATTAGACCTGAGCTTAGATCCTACACTCCTTGAAGCTGATTAGCCGAAGTCTATAATAGGCATTTGATGGGCAAGGGATTAACCCAACTCATGGAGACATCTAAGTAGATGAATAGAATTAAAAGCCTTACAATCGCAGCCCTTATGTGTCTGCTCGCTTGCAACATCGCCTCAGCCCAGCAAGATCTTTATGAATGGAAGTCCGGTCAATGGGTCAAAATGGGCGAAACAGACGCAGCCCGCCCTGATACAGAACTGACCCAGATCCGCAATTACCTCACCGACGGAGATAATTCAAAGGCGGTCTCCATTGCTAAAAAGTTCCTCAAGAGAAATCCAGGCCACCGGGCAACCGAGGAAGTTATGTATCTGGCCGGCCGGGCTCAGATGGACCGCGGACACTATTGGAAAGCATACGATTGGTTCCAAAAGCAGTTGGCCAACTTCCCGACGGGCAAATTCTCATCCCAGGCGCTGCAAAAGGAATTTGAAATTGCCGACGCTTACCTGGGAGGGAAAAAGCGACGCTGGGGGCTGTTTAAAATCTCGGCAAAAGGTGAGGCCGTCGAGATTCTCTTCCAGGTCGCCGAAGCCGATCCAAGTTCCAACCTTGCGCGTCAGTGTCTGCTGAGAATAGGGCGACACCAATTTAACGAAGGAAAATACGATCAGGCAACCCAGACATACGATCAGTTCCTGAAACTCTACCGCAAGTCTGGCCAGGCTCCCTACGCGATGGTCCAGGCAGCCTTGGCAACCTATCTTTCATTTTACGATATCGCCTACGATGAGACTCCTCTGGTTGAGGCCCAACAGCGATTTTCTGCGGTGGAAAATATTTATCCCTTAGCTGCCGAAAAGGCTCAGGTCTCTCATTACCTGGCAGATATTACCGACAAGAGGGCGCACAAAAGGTACACTGAAGCTCAATATTACCAGCGCGTGGGTAGGACCGGCCCGGCCCGCTATTACTGTAGAATAGTCATAGCCGAGTACGGAGATACCACCTGGGCCGACAAGGCAAGGGCGGACTTGGCCCGTCTGGAAAAGGCGGACGAGCGGTGAATATGAAACTCTTTGCACCAATAATATTATTAGCCTTAGTGTCCATCATGGCCGGTTGCGCAGCTGACCCTTCGGCCGGCTATACCACCTCAAGCCAGTACCGACCCAACATCAAGAGCGTCGCCGTGCCGATATGGTCCCGAGGCCGAAATATCTACCGCAGAGAACTCGAGACGCGCCTGACCGAAGCAATCGTAAAGCGGATCGAATTGGATACGCCTTATAAGGTAACCACAAAGGCCAGGGCTGATACCCAGCTGCGAGGTTCCATCGACCGTGTGGGCCAGAGGATCCTGTCCACAGTCTCCAGCAGCGGTCTGGCAAGAGAGCTGGAGGTAACTTTCACGGTTTCCTTCGTTTGGGAAGACCTGAGGAACGGACAGATAATAACGGAAAAAAAGAATTTCAAGGTCGCCGCGACGTATACTCCTGATGTACCCCAATCGGAAGATTTCGCCATTGGCAGCGAGGATTTGATTAATCGCCTGGCACAACGGGTCGTAGAGCAGATGGCCCAGCCCTGGTAAAGGGTTCCTGATACGAATCTGATATCTTGACCTCACAGAGAGTTAGCTTTTTGGCCAAAAAGTGTTTTGAACTGATCGGCTTTTAAACCGTAACATTAGGTGAAAGCTTAAAAGGCCGATGGGAACTTGTGTGTTTGTTTCGCGAAAGTGAAGAGGTAAACTCTCTAAGGCCTTGTTTAAACAATAAATGTCAAGCGAAGAGCAAAACTTCTCTTGCCGAGTATTATAACTTCTTGCAGGGGCCTGAGGCCCTGGGGAAAAAGCGTGGATAAACAGACACCGAAAAAGCCGCCAACAGGCCAGGGCCCACAAATTCCCAACCGTTTCGGCCGATCAATGATGGTCTGGCTGATCGTAATAGGTGCGGCGCTGCTGCTAGGAATGTTGGTCACACAATCGCGGACCAAGAGGGGGGAACTGTCCATCCAGGAATTCTGGGCCTATGTCAGCAACGGCGATGTAGTGGGCGAGATTATTGTTCGGGAAGAGAGCATCGAAGGCTCGCTCGCCAAGGAAACGCCCGGCCGGCCGGCTGACCAGCCTTCAGCCTTCTTCGTAAAGTTCAAGTACGCCAACTATCCAGACTTCGATAAGGAGTTGCGAGAGGCGATCGCGATACACGATAAGGCGACCCACAAATATCGGCTAAGAAGCTGGTGGGAAGGCCTGATAGGCAATCTTCTTGTAATGGGACTGATTCTCTTCGGTGTGTGGTTTCTGCTGTTACGTCGTATCGGCTCTGCCGCAGGCGGGGGCGGGTTCCTGGGCAACTTCGGCCGGTCGAAACACCGGTTGATGACCAAGGAGCACACCAACGTCACCTTCGACGACGTCGGCGGGATCGACGAGGCAAAGGAAGAGGTCTCCGAGATAGTCCAGTTCCTCAAGAACCCCAGTAAATTCCACCGCCTCGGTGGACGGATACCGCGCGGGGTGTTGCTGGTCGGTGAGCCAGGCTGCGGCAAGACATACCTGGCAAAAGCCATCGCCGGAGAGGCCGACGTGCCCTTCTTCCTGATCTCCGGCAGTGACTTCGTCGAGATGTTCGTCGGCGTGGGCGCTTCCCGTGTGCGTGACCTTTTCAAGCAAGCCAAAGATAACGCTCCGTGCATTATTTTCCTGGATGAGATCGACGCCGTAGGCAGAAAGCGCGGTGTAGGTTTCAACGGCGGCGGCCATGATGAGCGAGAGCAGACCCTTAATGCAATCCTGGTGGAGATGGACGGGTTCGATTCATCCGACCAGGTGATTGTCATCGCAGCGACCAACCGCATGGACATTCTTGACCCGGCCCTTACCAGGCCAGGCCGATTCGACCGTCAGATCACCGTCTCCCTGCCCGATATCAAAGGCCGAGTTGAGATATTGAAGATCCATTCAGCTGCAATCAAATGCGGGCCTGACCTTGACCTGCATCGACTGGCAAGAGGCACGCCAATGTTCAGCGGGGCCGACCTTGCCGCACTGATTAACGAAGCCGCCATCGCAGCTACGCTGGCCGGCAAGGATTTTGTCGAACAGGCCGACGTGGAAGAGGCTCGCGACCGCGTCCGTTGGGGACGTGCCCGAAAGTCTCGCGTTATTGATGAGCGTGAAAAGGAAATGACAGCCTACCACGAGGCGGGACACGCAGTCGTACAGGTGTTGATCCCCGAAGCCGACCCACTGCATAAGGTGTCGATCATCCCACGAGGCGATGCCGGCGGAGCGACGTTCACCCTGCCGGAGAAGGACCGCTACCTCTACACCCGCAAATGGTGCGAGGCGTTTATCTCCGTATCAGTAGCTGGGCGGATCTCCGAAGAGATGTTCTGCGGCGATGTAGACAGTGGAGCGGCATCTGATATCGCAGCAGCTACCGAACTGGCCAGGCGGATGGTTAAGGACTGGGGCATGAGCGACCAGCTTGGCTTTGTCCGCTATACACCCAACCAACAGCGGATGTCGATGCTGGAAAGCAAAGATTACTCCGAGCGGACGGCTGAGATAATCGACAGCGAAGTCAAGGCCATCATGGACGATGCTACAAGTAAGACCCAGCAGCTTCTGGAAAACCACCGGGAGGTTGTCGGCAAGTTGGCAAAGGCCCTGCTCAAGTACGAAACGCTTTCAGCAGATGAGGTAACCCAGATCATAGAAGGCAAAAAGCTGACCAAGCCGACAGTCGGGGAACTGCTTGAAGCAGAGGCATCGAAAATTGCAGATACCCCCGCTGTCGAAGAAGAGCCCCCCCAAGCCCAGGCCAAACCGGACTCAGGGCCAATCCCACAACCGGGGTAAACTTTCGGCAACCTATTTTCAATGCATTCACTTGCGGTAGGGTTTAAAATCCCTACCGCTTTTTTTGCCTTCGTATGGACATAAAAACGGAAGATCTTAAATCAAGACAAACAAGCATGACAAAAAAACCTGCCACTTTTTTTGCACACGATCCGAGTAATCTTTTTACGAAATTACGAAAACACGGAAACATATCCGCAAAGACGATGTTCTGTATGATGCCGAGCTTTATGGCATCCTCAAGGATGAGTGGCAGCAGGGCCAATGAAACGGCCAAGTTTCAATCGAAAAAAATGGACGAAATTCCCCATCGGCTTGTTTTGGTGGGCTAATGTGGTATGAACGAGGGCTATGAAATGCTCAATAAATGACATTTTGACTTCGCGGGGTACCCACCGGGCCGTGCTGATGGGCGTATTAAACGTTGCGCCGGACAGCTTTTCCGATGGTGGGGAGTTTACCAAACCACAAGCGGCCCTAGCCCATGCCCAGCGCATGATAGATGAAGGCGCTGATATTATCGATATTGGGGCAGAGTCCACCAGGCCCGGCTCGGACCGGGTACCCGCCGACGAGCAGATCGCAAGGCTGGCCGAAATCGTACCAGCGGTCGCAGCCCTTGACGCTCATGTGAGCATAGATACCACCAGCGCCAAGGTCGCAGAATTCGCCCTCGATGCCGGAGCCGATATCATCAATGACGTCTCAGCCGGGCTCGACGACCCAGAGATTTTGTCACTGGCAGGCCAGCGGGCTGCACCACTTATTCTCATGCATATGCGGGGAAGCCCTAAGCAGATGCAGGAAGACCCGACATATGAGGACGTAGTAACTGAAGTAAAGGCCTTCCTTGCAAAGCGTATCGCCGGGGCAGTAGCTGCAGGCGTCAATCGCGATCATATCATCATCGACCCGGGTATAGGCTTCGGCAAACTTCTCGAACATAACCTCACCCTTCTTGGCGATGTCGGCGAACTGCTCGATTTGGGCAGGCCTGTGCTGATTGGTCCATCGCGTAAGAAGTTCCTGGGTGATCTCACCGGCCGAGCGAATCCCCAAGAGAGACTGGCCGGGACCATAGCTGTCTGTATTACTTGCTGGCTGAGGGGGGTAACTATTTTCCGTGTCCACGACGTAGCCGAAGTATCGGATGCATTGTGCCTTGCCAAAGCTATTGAAAAGGCGGGCAAGGCTTCCCACCACAGGTTTAAATAAACCAAACCGGCCGGCAGCCCTGGCCGTAGTACCACTAAAGGCCAGGCCCAACCAACAATAGGTATGAAATTGCCAATGTTCGCCTTCAGTGGCAGGGGCGGGCGAGTCGATGATGATAGTAGGACATTCTGCGGATACCCAGCGCGCAGAACTAACGGAAAATGTTTGAGTTAGCCCAAAGTATAGCCAGAGCTGTAATGACGTACCTACACCAGGTCGTCAACTACAACCCGTTTGAACTCGTCATAGAACTTCTGATTATTGGCGTGGTGGTCGGGTGGGTAATGCGCTTCCTCCGCGGCACTCGAGGAGCCAGGCTGGTCAAGGGCGCAGCCCTGCTTCTGGGGACGGTGTATATCGTTATTCTCATGCTTCCGTCGGAGCTGGGCTGGCATCGGATCAAATTCCTTTACGGAAACTTCCTGTTGTTCACTTTCGTTGCGGTGGTGGTTGCGTTCCAGCCGGAAATCCGCCGCGCGTTCATTCATCTCGGCCAGGCAAGCCTGTTTCGGGGCCCCAGCCAGGTAGTTACCTCGATGATCGACGCCCTGACAGAAAGCTGCGCGTATCTCGCTCGAAACAAGATCGGTGCAATTGTTGCTATCGAGCGAACGGTTGGCCTGGGCGCTCTGTCGGAATCGGGCATAGAGTTGGAAGCGCAACTTACAGCCAGTCTTCTCAATACCATTTTCTACCCGGGCACAGCCCTGCATGACATGGGCGTAATTGTCCGTGAGGGTCGAATCGCGGCAGCTGGATGCCAATTCCCGTTGGCAGAATCTGAGGAGGTCGACCCTTCCCTGGGCTCCAGGCACAGGGCAGCACTGGGGTTGACTAAAGAATCTGACGCAGCTGTGATCGTTGTCTCTGAAGAAACCGGTCAGATTTCGCTGGCACTTGAGGGCCAACTTTATGTGGGGCTGGAACTGGAAAACCTTCGCGGGATGTTGCTATCTCTGCTTGCCCCGGCAAAGGTGGTTCGTAAGTTTCGTAAGGCCCGCAGGCCAAGTGAGGACTCGGCCTGATGAACGGTGGATACTACAGTGGAAATTACCGGCGGTTCTCCCGACAATGGTGGGCCTGCGTAGGCCGAGATGCATTGTGGATAACAATTGTTTCGGTGCTGATCTGGATTTTCGCCGACATGAAATTCATTGACAAGCGCCCGGCCAAAATCGAGCTGCGACTCGTCGCCGGCGACGGCTCGAATATGTCACTTTTGTCTGTGGCGGGTGAAGAAATTGACTATCAGCCTATGACTGTAATCTTCACCATCAAAGGCAGCCGAGAAAGCCTGGATATCTTCGAGCGCGAAGTGCCAGATTATGTTCAATACAACGTAGGCCGCGGTGAACAGGCTGGTAAGCTGCAAATACCAACCGCAGATATTCTTTCGGACCTGACGATTATCTCCGAGAACAACCTGTTCGTCTCTGCGCCAAAGCCAAGTGTAATGGTGGTCTGGCTGGACAGACAAATTCGTCGTGAGCTACCGGTGGAGTTGGTCTACTCTAACGCCGAACTGGCTGAAACACCAAAACCTACCGTTGCTGTACGTTTAGCTCAAAGAAAATGGGATATAATCGAGCAACGTAACCCCGAACCGAAACTCAGAACCGCCAACAAAGACCTCGCCGCGGCTGAAACGGGCAAGCCTATCCAAGTAGAATTCGCCATCAGACCGGAAATCGGACAGGTTCCGGTTCAGCTGGAAACCGAAACGATCAAAGTCGAATTAATAATAACACAACGAGTTCAGACAAAAACACTTACCGTCAATGTAGGATGCATCGCACCTTCAGCTTGGTCTTGGGATGGTACCTGGGAGAAATTCCAACTGCAGGGCGAGGCAGAGGGCCTTGAATGGCGGAAGGAAATCGCCGTCCGAGGTTCCAAGAAAGATCTGGACCGGCTGGAGGCCAAGGATATCGACTCCTACATCAAGCTTACCGAGGATGATAAAGCTCCTGTAAGCTGGCTGCGTAGGCCTTTGATCGTTCGCTTCCCGAAAGGGCTGTCGGTTGAATTAGTCGGCGATCCGCCGGCAGTGAGCTTTAAACTCATCGAACGGACCGAGCCCGAAACGATCCCCCTGCCATAACAGCCCGTCTCAACCGGCCAACCATTTATTGCCCGCTCAGGTTACATCCTTTAAGCTATGGTTCAATCACAGTAACTTTCAGGAGCACTGCATCCATGGACGCTAATGCATATATCGAAAAAATCGCCACCGCCGCCTGCAAGGCTTCAGCCGTTTTGGCTACCACAACCGGACAGGTGCGCGACGATGCGCTTCGAGCCTGCGCAAAGGCCATTCGGGACAGTCGCGAGAAGTTACAGACGGAAAACGAAAAAGACCTCGCCCGCAGCGATGAGTTGGGGCTGAGTGAGGCTATAGTTGACCGGCTTCGCTTGACCGACGAGCGGATCGAAGGCATGGCGGTGGCGCTTGAAGCAATTGCCGCCCAAACCGACCCCGTCGGCCAGACGATTACCGCATATAATCGCCCCAACGGACTGAGGATCGAAAAACGCCGCGTACCTATCGGCGTAATCGGGATCATCTTCGAATCGCGACCTAACGTTACAGCCGACGCAGCCGGCCTTTGCATTAAAAGCGGCAACGCTTGCATACTCCGCGGCGGCAAGGAAGCGATCCACTCGAACCTGGCGATCGCCGAGACTCTCTCTGTCGGGATCAGATCGGCCGGGCTGGAGGGGGCTACCGTTACCGTTATCGACATCACCGACCGGGCCATCGTAAATGCAATGTGCACCGCCCAGGGTCTGATCGATCTAATTATCCCCCGCGGAGGCGAAGGGCTGATCCGCGCCGTCGTCGAGGCGGCGACGATACCTGTAATCAAACACTATGCCGGCAATTGTCACGTCTATGTTCACAGCGATGCCGACGCAGACATGGCCAGGAAAATTGTCATCAACGCAAAGTGCCAAAGGCCCGGCATTTGCAATGCAGCCGAAACATTACTTATCCATGCAGACCTCGCTGAATCCGGCGGATTGGCCGGTGATATCATCGCAGACCTGCTCGCTGAAGGCGTGGAACTTCGCGGATGCGAGCGAACGCGGCAGATCAACTCAACCGTAGCCGAGGCGACCGACGAGGACTACCGCACGGAGTTCCTCGACAAGATCATGGCTGTGCGCGTGGTAGATTCGCTGGGCGAGGCAATCGATCACATTAACGCCTACAGCTCAGCCCATACCGATGCGATCGTAACATCGGCGGTAGCTGCCGCTGATGCGTTCGTAATGGCAGTGGATTCATCCAGCGTCATGGTCAACGCCTCCACCCGATTCTCCGATGGCGGTCAGTATGGCCTGGGCGCTGAAGTAGGAATCTCCACAGACAAGCTCCACTCTCGCGGCCCGATGGGGGCTCTGGATCTGACAACATACAAGTGGATCGTCACCGGAAATGGACATATCCGCCAATAGGCCGAATTGACGGGACTTAAATCTCGCATGATTAATTACTGCGCTTGGGGGGTAGATTCTCGATACTGTTCATAGTGAAAATCAAGTCTGCCTGATGGCCTAAGCCGCTTTCCACTGGTCCTTTTCGGCATAAATTTCGGTGATGGCAGTGGAATGGTAACCGGTGGTGTTTTCCAGTTCGCGAACGTTCCAGGGATAGTCGTACTCCATAAGCTAGCGAGCACCTCCTGGGACAATCCAGCCACGTCTTTTCCATGTAAGCGGTTGAACTTGGCAATGAAATGCTCAGCCAGGAGGGGAATGTCGGCGACCGCCAAGTCCCGTCCCACTCGCCCTTAACGTTGACAATTGCGTGTAACTCTGTACCCTTATGCTCGAAGGCTACACTGTTATCGAATCACCTGCGCAAGAGCCATGGCATTGGCTTGGTATAGAGTGAATCGATCCAAAT
>SDBT01001148.1_pt1 | contig 45668 bp, 58 predicted proteins | sample 2277101 | NCBI WGS metagenome assembly SDBT01 (sample SAMN10404973, study PRJNA504765) | marine sediment metagenome | isolation source: marine sediment core GS10_PC15, 103 cmbsf | place: Arctic Ocean: Southern Knipovich Ridge | collected 2010
TGGGTATTCCTGGAAGCGGTAACATGAGATACGAGATCGTTACATACCCCGGATGTCTTTGTTATAGCGGGGATATGGGTGGCTACACATTCAGCCGCATAGAGGACATGTTTCGATTTTTCCGGCAGACGGATGAATTGAAAATAAATGAGGGGTATTGGCATGAAAAGATGGACGCTGAGGATAGGTTCTCGAAGTCGAAAGAATTTGATGCAGAGACTTTCAAGCAAACCTTGAGGCAGCTACTCGATGATCATTTCGAGTGCGAAACAGACGACAGTGATAAGACGGCTATTTGGGCCGACATTGAGTCTGAAATTTTTGGTGCCCTTGACGATGGTGAATTTTTTGCTCGACAACAAATGGACAGGTTTTCGTCGCATGATTTTGACTTCGAAGGGTGCTGTCATGTTGCATGTTCAGAATATACCTATAAGTTTATCTGGTGTCTCTATGCAATCGTTCACGCAATTATGGAATACGATAAGTTAAAGCGGTGAGGAGTTTTGGTTGCTGACAAGGCTTGGGCCGGCATTGACCCGGAGGCGTACAGTTGTACGTCGAGGACTCAATGTCGGACCGTAACGCAGTCAGCGGGCAAAAGAACCACTGCTATCGAAAGGAGTTTGATATGAATAGTATAACAACCTGGTGGAACGGAAATTACGACTTAGTCGTTGTCGTGTTAGCGATCTGTACGGTCGCTCTGGTAGCGGTAAAGTATACATTGTTTTTCTTAGCGGTGTTGAATTAACTTTTCATCACCCTCCTCCGAAGTCGGGACCTCATTGTGGGGTCCTGGCTTTTTGTAAAATGTTGACAGGATAACAGGACAAATGCCAGGCGATAGACACATACAATTACAGAATATGGTTCGGCGATGGATCGATAACAGATCCTTTAAGATGTGTGCGTTGCCTGAGTGTAATGCGGTCGGTTACGTCGCCGATTTTGTTGCTCTGGCCGGGATGAACGGCGCGGAGCACGAAAAATACACCTCTCGGTCAGGCCTAAAGATGAAATATGTGACACAGGTCTGGCCGAGTGGAATGGGCCAATCTGCAGAATATAAAACGTACGGCGACATCAACAGGTATTATGTTTGTGTTTTTGAGGTCAAGGTCTCTCGCAGCGATTTCCTGAATACGTTCGGAGGCAAGAACTCTGTTCATGCAAGAGCAAGGATGGAGCCAGTCGGTACCGCCCATTGGGTGGTTGCGGATAAAGGTGTTTGCAAGCCCGAGGAGTTGCCGGATTTTTGGGGATTGCTTGAGCCTTACGGTGCCGGGTTGACAGAGAAGAAAAGCCCGAAATTAAATGTGTTATCGGACGAACATCTACATTCAATTGCTTTCGATATGTTGTGGTTGTCAATGAATTACAGGTCCAGTTATTACGACCAGATGATAAAAATGAGCAAGGCTGTCCGGGATATTGAAGTTGCGATCAATATGGGTAAGCCGATCGCAGAGATAAAGAGGCGCACTAAAAAGGCAACGGAATTAAACAGGATCCGCGGGATGTAAAGGAGTAGTATGGAACATTTTATACCTATTAGAATATTACAGGAGATTCACGAGACTTTAGTTCGGGATGGGTATGTTGCGGGGTTTCCGGTATTTATATCTAAAAAAGATATGTGTTTGGATGGTTACGATGAACAGGAGTCCGAGCTGGATTCATTTGAAAACGAATGGGTTAGTCAGTCCTGTGGAATGGGCGGTGATGATCATAGTGGCGACATGGTTTACCTCTATGGCAATACTTTTATAAAAGTTTCATTTTGTTAACTTCGTGAATTTCGTGTTCTTCGTGGTTCAAAAAAGGGAGTAGTTATGGCAATAAACGGTTGTGAGTTAGATGCGATCAGGAGTCGCGTGGCGAAAGGGACGGCGACGAATCAGGATTGTTGTGACGTTCTGGAGTATATGAGGATCAATCTTACTCCTGAAAATTTTTCCAACAAGATAGAGGGTGCGGTTGAACGTGCTATCGAGGGGGCTATTTCGCAAACCAGAATCGTAACTGCTGTCGAACACGCTGTTCGACAATTAAAAATTAGTTAATAACGCTTGTGACACAGCCGGGTGGTCCGGCTGTGATCCTTCTAAGACCCGGGCGGGTTCGCTAAAGCCCGTCCGGGATATTTTAACGGGGTACGATAGATGTTATTTCAAAAGCCGATCAAGAGCATAATTAACCTTGGCCCGGCGGCTAAGGCGCTTGGTTTAAAGTTGAGTGTTGCAAGGTTTAGACTGTTTTGTGTGTCACCTCGCTTGGGATTCGACCGCAAGGCTCGCAAGATGTTAGCCGGTCAGTTCGAGACGTTCAGGGATAACTGAGTAGTGTTGAGTTTTTAGTTTTTTCAGGAAAGGATGCCTATGTTAGTCTTAGATCGTAGAACAGGGGAAGATATAGTGATCGGTACAGGGACCGATCGGATCACAGTAACGCTGATCGATTCATCTCATCACCATGCCAGGCTCGGTATCGACGCTCCGGCTCATATCGCGGTCCATCGTAAGGAAGTAGCCGATCGGATCGAAAGCGGTGAGCCTCGACGGCGGCCGATGGAGCGCAGGCCTCATCGCAGGGAGGTTAGTTTAATGCCTGGGACAGGGGGGTTGTGATTTGCAGGATTTGTTTGGCGAAAACTGGTGGTATGAGACATCGCATGATAACTCTGCAAGGTATGTTCTTGGTGAGCGGGGTCCTAACCCATTAATCTGTATGGGAGTTAATCCGTCGACGGCAGAGCCGGGTAAACTGGATAACACTCTGCGCAACGTCAAGGCATGGTCGAAAAGGTTGGGCTTTGATGGTTGGATGATGCTCAATTTGTACCCGCAACGTGCTACAAAGCCTAACGATTTACACGCAGAATCTCAGTCTTATATCTTCCGTGCTAATCTCAGATGGATCGACAGATATCTGGGTTGTTCTTATATTCATCAACGCACGATATGGGCGGCTTGGGGGACTTTGATAGGAAAACGAAGATATCTATGTGAAAGTTTGAAATGTATTGCAACAGGTTATCATAGTAAGCATAAGTGGATATCGGTCGGAAAATTAAGTCAAGCCGGGCATCCTCATCACCCGTTGTATCTGTCGAAAAAAGCTAAGGCTCAGGAGTTTGACATTAAAAAATATTTGCAAGAATATCTATAGAACTGGGGTAGAATGTGCCGAAAAAACCTCGTCGAAAACATCTTGGCTTATGGATCCCGATCAGGCTGATCAGGGATACGCGGTTCAACTGGATGGAGAAGGGTATCATCGCTGAGGTCTATTCTCTAGACGGCGAGGATTCGTGTTTCGCCGGTAACGATCACTTCACAAAGTTCCTGGGAGTTTCTGCCGGCAGGGTGTCGAGACGGGTAAGTATTCTGGTTGCAAAAGGGGTTCTGGTACGGGATTTGCGGTGGACTTCGCGGGGTCGAAAACGGACGCTCAGCGTCGCTCCGGGAATTATCGACCCAATTGTCGGAAACGACAATACGCCAATTGTCGAAAACGACGATAGCCAATTGCCGTTTTCGACGTCTCCAATTGTCGGAAACGACAGTTGCTATAAGGATGATAATACAATGAAAGAACAAGGGGAAGGCGCGAGCGCCGAGCCCCCCCCCACTTTTGCGCCTCCGGCTTTCAAAAAAGACTCACCTGAAGAGGTGTCCTGGGCGAAGTTCCAGATCGCTAAGGATCAGTTGGATACGTATTTGCCGATAGATTTCTTCGAGTTCTTAGAGAAAGAGGTTATCGGCCAGTGGGATAAGATCCCGTGGACGGTAGCTCTGGTCAATAACTGGCAGCGGCAGGTGTGGGTCAAGTTCGGGTACGAGATAGCGAGCCAGGCGGTGAGCGATCTGTCAGCTGAGGTTGGCGGGTGGAAGGTCTCGATCGCTAAAGTCGTCGAAAAATGCAATGCTGTCAGGCGCAAGCAGATAGAGGGTAAACAATCGGCTGAGAACATCGAGCGGATGAAAAAAGAGGCCGAAGAGTTGAAGAAAAACGGTGGTCGGGTGGGGTTGGGTTATTCGAAGATGACGGTCACTGAGCTTGAAGCCGAGCTTAGGAGGATAGTTCAGGATGAAAAATGGTTTTTGAGGGGTCTTATCGAAAAGGAACTGAAAAAACGGGTTGATAGTGTGGAGGTAGTGGGATGATCGATCTATTTGCGTGGCTGGGTTCCGTATTGGCGGTCTTTGGCGTTGTTGCTAATAACCATCGGCTGCGATGGTGTTTTCTGGCGTTCTTTGTAAGTAACTCGATCGCTCTGGTGATCCATACGGTCTATGGGCTGCTGCCTTACGCCGGGCGGGATCTTGTGTTCATGGTTCTGTCGGTGCATGGTTGGTTCAAGTGGTCGGGGAAAAGCAGGTATCAGTTAACAGGTTATGAAATTTTAAAAAAGGCTGTAAGTAAATGACCGTAATGACGCGTAGTTTTAAGGAAGGTATATCAAGCTGGTTCACTCCGGAGGCTCGGCAGCGGGCCTATGATTACTTAATATCGGTGGGACACTCTCCAGAGAGTTTGAAGCCGATCGAATGGCCGGACGATGCGCTATCGGCTTCGCGCAATGACCGTACTCAAGAGTGGGAGTTTTTTACGATAGGTGATAGGCGCAGGCGCAGGCAAGAGCATGCAAAAGAAGTGTTGTATATGAAGAGGGAATTTGGAGTTGTAAGGATTCAGTTGTTGTATGTATGGGTTTTCTATAATCCCAATTGGATCTATACAGGTTGGTATACATATCTGATCGGGACGGGCGTATCGCAGTCCCTGAATTTTCGCGGCTTTGATGAAAACTTAGTTGCCAGGCTGATGGAACTGTTTCCGCTTATAGACCCTACCTTGTTCGGTCCGGGTGATTTCAAGATATGGATGGAAAAATTTGCCAAAAGGTATAAAAAAGGTAAACCTCGAAACCGTCGGCAAGGCAAGGCGGTTATTCGGTGTGAAGTTAAAGGCGATCAGGTTGTAAAAATTTTAGAGGTCGGTCAATGGCTGGCAAGGAAGGCGGTTTAGATCATGTGTGAAACGGAAAAATTAGATCAAGTGGGGGCTGGGAGGCAGGTTCGAAGTGTAACGAGTGTCAGGAGGTGTAGGGTTTGTGGATGTACCGAGATCGATTGCAGTCAGTGTATCGAGTTGACGGGAGTAGCTTGTCATTGGGTCGAAACAGATCTCTGCAGCAGGTGTCAAGCCGAAGAGGCTTTAGTAAAGGGTCAGCCAACGGCCTGGAACTACCTCCAGGCGATCAAGGCGATCGCTGCTGCTGAGGTTCAGCGGGATATTGTGTTCAACGGGATCCGGCGGATATTGACGTGTGGACTCACTGGTGAAGCTGTTACCGAGGAATTACATCATATCCATGCAAGCGCGATCGCAATAGGGCCCGGTGAGATCACGCAGCGGTTAGCGGTGGTACTCAAAATGTTCCTGGACGATAACGATTTTCGTCAGGCGGGTACCGGGATCGATAAAGAAGATTCCGATGAGATCAAGGAAACAAGGACTCTGCTGGAGTTATTAACGTGAAAAAGCGAGTAGGTCGAAAACCGTTCGGGTATTATAGCGATGAAGATGCGATCGTCGAGATGATCAGGTGTAAGCGCCGGGTTCGCAAGGCCGCAGACGGTAAGCTGACATCTCCGTATCGGATTGCGATCGAGCTTAACGAGCAGGGGTTCAGGACCCAGAAGGAAAAGAAGTTCGCGACCCAGACGGTGATCGATATTCTCAAGCGGATCGAAGGCGATCAGCCGAAGGTTCGCAAGAGGTACGCTAAAAAGGGCCAGCTCGAAGCGGATGACTACCGGACCGCCGATCAGGTCAGGAGCGACCGGTCAAAACTCAAAAAGGTTCCGGGTCTGTTGTGTATTTATGATATTCTGGTCGGGACCGGGATGCGGGCAGGTGAACTCTGTGCGCTCAAGGCAAAGGATATCGATACAGCTAAGGGTCTGATCTCGATAAGGCACGGTAAGAATACAAGAAATAAGGTAATCGGCAAGCGAAGGGTGATTATTGCGATGGCGCCTGCGGTTCGATTGTTAGCTGAACTCATTACAGGACGCGGGAAACTGGCGCCGGTTTTGGTCAATCGGTTCGGCGATGCTCTTAGTTACGAAGGCCTGCTGTATCGGGTGAAAAAGATAGCTAAGATCATTGGCGTTCCGGCGTTCCATCCCCATACTCTGAGGCATACTTTCGCTGTAGTTTTATACGATGCCCGTAAGGACCTTTTATTCGTAGCTCAGCAGCTGGGGCACAGTAATCTTAAGACAACCGAGATATATGCCAAGTGTCTTAACGATAGTAAGTTACAGCAGATGGAAGATTCTACTGATACTCTTTTCGGTAAGATAGCGGTTTAGTTATGCCGGTACTATGTAAGTAAACAGGATAAACAGAGGTTAAATAGTTTCGCGGAAAGAATTAATGCGATGCAATAATTGTTTATTATTTGACCATCGAGGAGGGTGATGGCGAAAATAATATTTAGAATCGGTAGGTGTGGATATGACAGGGTTAGTATGGAAGTGGTTGCCGTTAAAAGATTTATGGGATTATGTCAAGAAGATGTGAAGATATGTCAAGGAAATATGCGACGATACAGGCTCAAAAACGCGGAAAAATAAAATAATTTATAGAAAAAGTCGAAAAGGGGCTCTTTGAAGGGGCCGGAAAAGAGGTTGAAATGAACCCAGAGACAGGACGTATAACGCAGTTTGTAAACATGGAGGAGCTACAGAAAGCACAAAAGAAGTTTGGTGACCGACTTGTTCAAATTGAGCAACGGGATATGACAAAAAAGCAGAAAAACGACAGGAAGGTTTCTGTTAACGATCATCGGTCAACGCTTGGCAAGGTTCGGCAGGAATTGATCAGGGCGGTTGGTCGGAACAGTCCCTGTCCGTGTGGTAGCGGGAAAAAGTATAAATATTGTTGTTTGAAGTAGAAAGCGAGGTTGTTATGGCGGAAAACAAACCGGATATGGTCTTAGGTTTTATGTTCTCTGAGGCGATGGATCTTGTAATGCTTATATCAAAGGTGAAGCCTGATTGGCAAGCAGGTTATCTTAACGGTATAGGCGGCAAGGTCGAGCGCGAGGAGATGCCTTTTGAGGCGATGAGCCGTGAGTTCCAGGAAGAAACGACGCTTAAATATAGCGATTGGGCGCACTGCATTTCGTTTCAGTGTCAAGGTGGAGTGGTTCATGTTTTCAAAGGTAAGTTACCAATCGACCAGCTCGTCAGGCTCGAAGGAATAGACACTGAGAATAATGGGGAGAGGATACATTGCGTGTCAACCACCTCAAGCTTAATTCGCGAGAGAGGTTTATATAATCTCCGCTGGATGATTCCGCTGCTAAAGGACCATATCGAATGGCCTATAAGCTTTATTTACGATTCATCCGGTGGTTGTGTTCAAGAGGCAGAGTATCTTAAGAAAGTGAGTGAGTTATGATCAAGAGAAGGCTTAAGTTGACGTGGGGTAATATTAACTGGGGGTTCATCGGTGCTATGTTCGTCAGTTTCATCCTGGTTATCGCTGTGATCGTGATGGTTGGTTGGGCGATAACGCTGCTGTCGGGATGTAGTGAGCAGGTTGCGGAGGTAACGGATGCTCGGATGTATGTTCGGACTACATGCTTTATGAGGGGATTTACGAACTCTGGCGGTAAGCTGGTGGTTGGTGATCCTAATGGCCGGTGGTATGAGCTGACGTTTGGGGATCATGAGTCGAAAACCTCCACTGGTACGGTTCGCCTGGTCCATCCATCCGGGATAGCGGGGGAGGTGGTTGTCGAATGAATGATGATATGAAGGTCACTGCTCTTTTGTCGTATTACGGTGGTAAACGAACACTGGCTCCGACGATCGTCGAACTGATTGGTAAACACAAAAGTTACTGGGAGCCGTTCTGTGGTTCTATGGCAGTACTTTTCGCAAAGCCGGTATGTTCGACCGAGACAGTTAACGACTTGCACAGAGATCTGATCAACCTTGCTAGGGTTATACAGGATCCTGAGTTAGGTGAAAAGCTGTACGATAAGCTGTCCAGGACGTTATGCGCAGAGCAGTTCTTTCGTGAATCGAAGGAGCGCTGGATCTCCGGTGGATGTATTGATGCAGGTTTGGATATCGACAAGGCATACGATTATTTCGTAGTGAGTTGGATGGGTATTAACGGTTTCTCGGGTACCAAGCGGTATAATTATCAGTTCGCGGTCAGGTGGGTGGACAGCGGCGGCCATGGTGCTGCAAGGTGGAGAAGTGTTACCGAATCTATACCTGCCTGGCATAAGAGGTTAAGGAATGTTTTAATCATATCGAGAGATGCTTTCAATGTGATCGATAACATCGCTGATGCTGACAATACGGTTATTTATTGTGATCCTCCGTATATCACGAAGAGCGACGATTATATTCATGATTTCAAGACAGAAGATCATCGCCGGCTAAGTGAATCGCTTGCAAGGTTTAAAAAGTCCCATGTCATTGTTAGTTATTACGATCATCCGGACCTTGCGAAACTGTACGCCGGGTGGGTGAAGATCAAGATTAAAAAGTCTCGGCAGTCGCTACGGAACGCTACGCGCGGTCCTAAGAAAAAACCTGCGGCTGACAGGGTAGAGGTTTTATTTACGAATTTTAAGGTTGAGAGTAAGGGTTTGTTTTAGGGAGATGTATCATGGCGGATTGTATAATTAAGGCTTATAACGGCAGGCGGGCGGAGATGTTCGGGGATAAGATGGGAGTTATCCAACGTTTGATATTTCAGCGGTCGTTCTGGCTGCATACGGAATGGCAGTTCTCCGAGAGGTTCGATAACATATCGTTCTCGGCGGCGATCGGTGAAGGGGCACGGTTTAAGGATATCCAATACTCGCACGGTTATCGCTGGGATAGTATCCGGATCCCGCTGAATGATTCGGCCGAAGATCGTGCGATGGCTAAGGCTAAAGAACTTGACGGGAAGGAATATGACCTGTGGGGGTTAGGGTCGTTTGGGACTAAGCTTAAGATCATCAAGCCGGATCCCGATAAGGTTTGGTGTAGTGAGACGACGACGAATCTTGCGGTCGCTGCTGTGCCCGGGTTAGGGGTTGCGATGACAGAACGCGGTCTGCATATTGAGCTCAGTCCGGAACAGATTGTACTTTTAGCTCAGTGGTTTTGGTGGATAAGGATAAAATGAGCGAACAGTTATATAGCTACCGTTGGGGTAATAAGAAAACCGAGCTTGGCAGGTTCCGGATGCAGTTCAAGGGTCGGAAGTGTAGGGTTTTAATTCGTGGTGTTATGAACAGTTGCTTAATTAGGTTTGTCGATAATGGTATGCAGCTGTATACCAGTCGAAACGCATTAAGGAAGGTTAAAGTATGAGTGCAAGTAATTCAGTGATCTATGAGACTACCGGGTCAGCGCGGGAATATTCAGAGCTTGGGCTCAATCTTTACAAGGGTTGTTTGTTCGGGTGTAAGTATTGTTACGCTCCTTCGGTCGCGTGGATGAAACTGGATGAGTGGTCCAGGGACGCTCACGCGAAAAAGGATATCCTCGATCGGCTGGAAGCTGACGCTAAGCGTATGGCTGGTGATGAGCGATCGATACTGTTGTGCTTTACGTGCGATCCATACCAGAGCGATGAGGCTGCTGTGCTTACGCGCAAGGCTCTGCTGATACTCGAGAAATACAACATGACAGCTACAGTTCTGACCAAGGGTGGGATGATCGCAGCCAAAGACTTCGACATACTGCTGCGTAATAACTGGAGTTTCGGAATTACGTTGAGTTGGCTATCGGGTTGTGTCGGGCGTGAATGGGAACCAAACGCTCCGGGTCAATGCAAACGTTGTAATGTGATCTCCACTGCGCACGGTATGGGGATCAGTACTTGGGTGAGTATGGAGCCGGTATGGAATACACACGAAGCTCTTGACGTGATCAAAACCCTGTATAATGTTGTCGACTTCTGGAAGATCGGGAAGATGAACCATCGCAAGCTGGATATCGACTGGGTTAAGTTTCGTGAGGATGCGGTTAAGCTGCTCGACCAACTGGGCGCGAAGTATTATATCAAAAAAGAATTAAGGGAGTGTTCATGAACCGTATCGAAGAAAAGATGGCTCTGGAAAATATAGCTTTATGGACAATATCTGCGCAAATAGGATTGGTGTTACGCAGGGGTTGTTGGCCTCAGCTGCTTAGAAGCGTAACAGACGGGGGAGAAGTAGGCGATGAAATAAATAACTGTGTACAATTAACTCGACCTGATGCATATGCGGTTGATGTAAGGAATAACATTATACAAGTATATGAGATTGAAGATCACAGCAAGATGTCGGTATCAAAGTTGGTTAGTTATTACGAGTTGTCAGAGCTTCTTGGTGAGGTGGGATGGGCATTACATGTGTACACCACTGATAGGTATGGGCGATTCATCCAACAGTGTGACACATTTTTTGCTTATTATGGTGACATGGGAAAATTTCCCCTCACTGACCCCAACTGTGATGTATTGCAGGAAGATAAAGAACATTTCAGCGAGGTGATCACAAGCCATGGCGGATAAACCTCCTATATCCCCGTTACTCGTTAATGCCAGCGATGCCGCTGCAATGCTCGGTATGTCAAAAAGTCACTTATACATTCTGATTGCGGGGGGCAAGGTTATACGCCCGATTAAGAAGTACGGGAAATCGCTTTGGTCGGTTGAAGCCCTTGCGGATATGGTACGCAAGGAAGTTGAAAAGCAAGGCATGTAAATGACAAAAGCTAAAATAACCAATTCAATCAACAAGGATATGACCGGTACGGAGCTGCGGAGGTTGCGGGTTGGGGCCGGGCTCGGTACCGAGGCGCTGGCCGATCTTATGGCGGGGTGGGGGTGGAGTCGTATAAAGGTCAGGCGGTTCGAAGATTATAAGACAGAGAAATTCAGTTTGAATCCGGATGAGATGACTTCGCTGCTTAACGCTTTAGGAGCGAGCAGTTTATGAAGGAACATCCACTGAGTCCGTTGTATATTGAGTCATTGATTTACTGTTTCACTTATATGGAAATTCAGTATCTAAGGGAAGGCTCTAAGTGTGTTATCGAATATACAGCATGGACTCAAAACAGCCTGGATCGATTCGGGTCAAGAGAAGTACTTTATCGTATCTGGCATAGGATGAGGTATGTAATATCACTGATAATCAGAATAGTAGGGACGGCGATAAACCAAACGAATAATCTTAAGCACGGGTATCCGGTTGGTTTGAGTCCTGGTCGGCAGGGTTAAAAAGTGAATATGGTATATTAGTCAACACTCAACAAAAGTAGCCTGCCGGCGGATCGCCACGAGCTCGTCGGCAGGTTTTTGATCTTGAAAGGAAAAATGTTATGAAAGATAAGTTTATTATATTTATATGTGGGATAGCAATCGGGATGCTGTGTCTGGCTCCGATGGTGTTTGATTTGTCTGACGGGCCGGAATTTGTATTTAAAGATAACGTTGTGGATAATACTACAGTAGAGCCCGAATCACTGGATCAGCTGGCAGTTGATTGTATACCGGATGGGATGTGTAAGATCGCTCATTTCATATCCGGTGGTAAGATATGCTGGGTCGGGCCCGAACTGTTCACGAAATCCGAAGGTCATGATATTTTGGAATATGAAAGAAGGGAGTATCCGCACAGTTATTATGTTCTGGTTTATAATAAGACCAGCATAAAAAGGCTCAAGCATGATGTGAGGCTCAAGATCGCACGGAAAAGTAACGCAAGTGTTCACATGAGTGTTGATAAAGAATACGCGATCGACCCGAACGGTTTGATCTGGGACGTATCGGAGGAGGTGAATCATGGATCGTAGATCGTTTTTGAAGATGGTGGGGGTGGGGGTTGTGGCTGGTCCGGCTGTGCTGGCTGGTGGCGCGAGCAAGCCGGCGATCACTTCGCCGGTGATGATGAGGTTTGATGTTTCACGGTCTCCTGCGACTGCAACTGTAGCTTTATACGGACAAACGTCCGGCGGGGATTGGGTTGTTTTGGGGCGTCACGGTGATATATTTGATCTCGACGGTATAGAGCGTGTACAGGTGCGGGGTGTGTATCGTGGACCCGTTCGGGGTTGTACGCGGTTTACGTCATGGTTAGAGTGGTTGAGTGAGAAGCGATATAAGTTTCATGTTGATTGGAAATTGCCTCAAAGGAAAGTAAGACTTTAAAGGAGATTTGATATGAATTGGGAAATTGTACGGGGTTGGTTGGCCTTGTGGGCGCTCATAGGTTATTTTGCTGCAGGAGGTGTATCTAAAGTAACCGATAAGCGTTCGGCTGTGATGCAGTGGATCTTACTCGGGCCGTTGTTTTGGGTAGGAGTTCCTATTCGTGGTTTGATAATTAAGCTGTTAGGTAGTTAATCCCATAATCCGCGGATAGAAGTTAGTTCAAAAATTGGCTCAATTTTGAGCCAGCGGGGGTTTGGTTTATCTTGTAAGCTTTAGTGTATGAATTACAAAGGTCCACAATGGCAGCTTACAGGGAACAGTATGAACGGATCATCCAGATCATTAAGGAGACTCACAATGAAATAAACGCGATGGAAGATGGTGCGCCCGCTGCGGTCGCAAAAGCGATCTGGGGTGTTCGGGTCGCTCTTAACGCTGTCGAGTGGGCCGTACATGGATTGTTAACGGCGTTTGAGATACTGGAAAATGGCGAAAAAAACGAAGGCGAAAAATAGGACAGGCACGAAAAAAAAGAAACCAACAGCTAAGAAGAAAGCTGTATCCAAAATAAAGCCTAAGAAAAAGGCTGCCAAAAAGAAGCGTGTTCATTCAAAAGTTAATAGGGAAAACAAACAAAAAAAGCCGGTTGGTGCGCCTGACAAGTATAATGAGTCATTTGACGGTCGGGCTGAGCGGTATATCGCACGGTACGGTATGAACATTATCGATATGGCAAAAGAGTTTAAGGTCTCTACTGCCCTGGTCTATCGGTGGATGAAAAAGAAGCCGTCGTTTGCTAATGCGGTCGAAGCCGGCAGGAAGCTGATGTCGACCGAGATCGAGCATACTCTTCGCCAGGTAGCGGTCCCTCACGATGAGGTTACCGATGAGTATGAGACTACTACCTTAACAAACGATGAGACTGGTGAGATCATGGCGTCCAGAACGGAAGGCAAGCATAAGATCAAGCGGGGTGTGGTTAATGTAAACGCCGCACTTCGACTGCTGCAGGCGGGTGATGAGCGGTTCCGGCCGAATGTTAAGCTCGATGCCGGTGAGGCGATCGATGGTCTATCCAAACTGTTAAAGGAGATCGACGGTGATCAAGAAGGTCTACCCTCCGGAGATTAAGGCAGTTATTTACGACGGCGATATCGCCGGGATGGACCCGGCAAAGCTCGATAAGCGTATGCGTTCTCCGTTCTGGCGAATGAATAACATCTATTGGGTCATGCAGGAACAGGGTCACCCGGTTAAGTTCCATATGACGATCGTTCAGTACATCCTCTACATAACGATGCACTGGATAAATATCGTGCTTAAGAGTCGACAGCATGGGATAACGACGTTCGTCTGCATCTTCTTTTTGGATTATTGTCTTTTCAATTCCAATAAGCGGGCAGGTATCATCGCCCATAAGGATAAAGACGCTAAGCGTATTTTCGACGATAAGATCAAGTACGCTTATTATCATCTTCCGGAAACGCTTAAGGAACGGATCCCCGCGGTAAAGGATAACGACGGTCAACTGAAATTCGCGAACAATTCCTCGATCTACGTTTCGACCTCTATGCGGTCAGGGACGCTGCAACGGCTGCTTGTGTCCGAATACGGTTATATGTGTACCCATTACCCTAAACGTGCGGCTGAGTGTAAAACCGGGGCGTTCGAGACGATCCACGAAGGGGGTATAACGTTCGTCGAATCGACTACCGAAAGCGTTGGAGACGATTGGCAGGATATGTGCGAATTGGCGGAGAAGATGTCGATCGCACGGACCAAGCTAACCAGGCTGGATGGGAAGTTCTTTTTCTTCGCGTGGTTCGATAAGCCGGAGAATGTCGTTACAGATGCGAGCTGGGTCCAGATACCTAAGGACCTGCTGCTGTACTTTGCGAAGATGGAGCTTAAGCTAAATCGTAAGATCACTAAGGCCCAGCGGGTATGGTACTTTAAGAAAAAGCAGTCGCTACGCATGAAGATGTACAAGGAGCATCCATCGACGTCGGAAGAGGCGTTCATGGCGGCACTCGACGGGGCATACTACGGGACCGGGATGGTTAAGGCGGTTGAAGAGGAGCGGATAGGGTTCTTCCCGCACGATCCGACTCACAGCGTTATATCAGCCGGTGATTACGGTGATATGAATACCGGGATATTATTCATTCAGATCATTGGCGGGGAGATCAGGATCATCGATTATTACGAGGATAACGAAGGGGCCGGGGTCGATGCTTATGCTAAGATGTTCCATAGCAAACCGTACATTTACAGCGAACATCTTGGCGGTCCGGATATGGCGGACGATGGCAGTAACTCGAAGTCCATGCAGGCGACTAAGACCGTCCTGGACCAGTTCAGTGAGTTAGGGATCGATATTACTCCGGTTGAGAGGCATTTGGTCGAGAACAGGCACGAAGCGGTAAGGAGTATCCTGCCAGCTTGTACGTTCAATAAGTCAAAGGCCGGTCTGATTATTAAGCGGTTATGTAATTATCATAAGGAAAAGAACGATCTTAAGAGTACCGAAGAGACGATAGTTTTTCGGAACTCACCTTGTCACGATATCAACATGCACGGAGCGGATGCCTTAGGACATTTCGCTATTCAGTACAGGCATTATAAAGTAGCGAACCGGAGGACCGGTAATATCAAGCAGCGGAAGAAAGTAAGAGCCAGAAGAAGCGATGTAGGTGTCGAGAATATAATGGAGGTTTAGATGTCGTTTGTTTATGTAGTAACGTGTCCGGTATGCCATACGCAGAATGTAACCGATGAGCCGGGCACCGAAAAGAAAAAAGAGCAGGATGGAGCGCCGATCGAATGTACCCAGTGCGGGTCGATGATCAGCGCTCACGGCGGGCAGGTCAGGGATTTTAGTGTGCCTGTCGTTGTGGTCGAAGAGGATCTGTTCATGTTAGATGAATTGTAAGGAGTTTTATTATGGATCAGGTAAAGAACAAGATCATCGGGATGCGCAAGGCCTCGATCGCGGCGATGGCGATAGGAGCTCTTAGCGTTAACTCCGATACGATGAAATTGGAGAACGCTGTGATCATAGGGATCGTAGCGATCGTCGGTATTTTAGCGCACGCATATCCAAGGAAAAAGAACAATGCCGTTCAGCAAACCGAAAAGCCCGAACATACCGGAGATTAAGCCATCCGCTCCTCAGCCGAAACCGGCGTCGCCGGAGGTAAGGGCTGCTGCGGCCGATGCGCGAGAGCGCCAAAGGCTCAGGGTCGGCCGGTCAAGGTCGATACGGACGTCGCCGGGTGTGCTTAGTCCACTGACAATATCGAACGCATCGCTTAAGGATACGTTAGGTTAAAATGAAAAAAAGACTAAAAATTTTATTATGTGATGTTGTGCTCATATCGTTATTTGCAACGGGGGCTTGGCTTATACGGTTGGGTTGGGTTGACCCCGCGAATACAGATGCGTTTTATGGTGGTGCGATTCTCTGCTGCTGTGTGTTTGTTTTATGGTTGTCGAGTGCTATATTATTGCATGATGGGTTGGTGCGTCTACCACTTGATGATCTGGCGCGATGGGTAGCGAGTTATAAACCAAAACGTGAGTTTAAGGATTGGCGTGAAGAACTTATGTAAGTGGATTTTAGAATGATAGATTTTACAGGTAAAAAAGATAGTGAGATCGCTAAGATGGTGACTATGCAGCGGGGTGCGCTTGCAAAGGAGCGGACCGATTACGAGCCGTTCTGGTCGGTGCTGCAGAAACTGTTCCTGCCTCGAAGATACGATCTGCTCAGGAGAACACTTCCCGATAAGACCCAAAAGGGCCAGCGGTTCGGGGCAAGGGTATACGATGGCCACTTAGCAAATGCGGCCAACAAACACGTACTCGGGCTGCTCGGTAATATGATCGGTAAGAATCTTAACTGGGTCGGGTTCGGACCCGGTAATCAGAAACTTAACGAAGATGATGGTGTGAAAAAGTATATGCAGGAAGCGGCTGAACAGACTCTGTGGGGATTGGGCCAGAGCAACTTCTACGGCGCCAGTGTATGGGCGGGTAAGGATGCGACGGTTATAGGAACATCGGTCCAGATCCCGGAAGAGAATCTCGTCAAAGGTGTTATGAGTTACCGGAACGCTCACCCGGGTACATCTTTCGTCGCTAACGATCAGTTAGGTAATCCCGGGGTTTATATCCGCGATATCGAGATGCAGGCGATCGAGATGCTTGAAAAGTTTGGAGAGAGTAAACTGCCGTTAGAGATCCTCAACGAAGCTAAAAGCGTCGGCAGCCGCTCACCGTTCACAAAACATAAACTCATCTACGCCAGGTACAAGAACCCGAGCCCGGTACCCGGAAGTGTTCGGGCCGATCAGAGGGCGTTCAAAGAATTTTATATCCTGCCGAAGCAAAGTAACGCTACCGGCGATGAGGCAAAGATGCTCAGGCATGCGGGCGTCGATCGCATGGCGACGATATGGCGGCCTGGTCGCGAGGATGGGTGTCCGTACGGGATATCGCTGGCTGCCGATGCTTTTACAGATGCGGCAAGGTCCAACGCTCTTAAAAAGATCCAGCTCCAGATAGCTCATAAAGAGGGTGATCCTCCGATGCTGGCTCATGAGGTTCATCAGAATAAACTTCATCTTAATGCCGGCGGGCGAACCTGGGCGGAAAGCGAGAAAGAGTTTGTTAAAAGGGCTTATGAAGGGACGCTTAACTGGCCCTTAACCGATGCTGAGACGAAAGAACTTCATTTAGAGATCGATGAGGTATTCAGTCTGCAGCTGTTCCAGATGCTTACCGGGATAGGACAGCAGGAAAGATTGTCGAATGTAACCGCATTTCAGATCAGGAATATGTTGGGTGAAAAAGTAACGCTGATGTCGACAGTGATCGATGTACTCGAAGAGGAGTATCTGGGCCCGAGTATTGAGGCCCAGTTTGAGTTCGAGCGGGCAGCTGGCAGGATGCCGGAACCGCCTCAGATCTTACTGGATCCGGCGTTCGGCGATGGGACGATAGATATACAGTATACCGGTCCGCTGGAGATGATCAGGAAGAACGTTCAGCAGGCCAGAGGTGTAGTCGACGGGTTAGAGATAATTAAAGCGGTCGGGGATATCTTCCCTACCGCACTGATCAAGGTGAATGAACTGGACCTGATAGAGAACGCTGGGATCGCCATGGGTATGGATCAGGACCTGTTCAAGAGCGATGCCGAAGTTGCCGAGATCATCGCCCGCGAGGAAGCAAAGGCCGCTCAGGAGGAACAGGCGCAGGCGATCAACGAAGGTATGAACGCGGTTTCGGGTATTACCGGACCGGTGGATAAAACGAGTATTGCGAGCCAGCTTGCGGAAGCTGCCGCTTAAAATCGATATTAACGTTAATTTAAGGATCGGAAAAATGACTGAAAATGCAATTTCACTTGAGGATATGGAAGTCGAGCTCGTAGCGGTTCGCAAAAAGACGATTAAGCAGAATGGTGATCCGCGAGCGGATGCCACTGATGTTAACCTCGCCAGGATAGCTGAGCTCGAGCAGTTGATCACCGCTGAAAAAGATTATATGGGGGGCACCGATGGCGATGACACAGAAAAGACCCCGATCGAAGATAAAAGAAGCGACGCTGAGAAGATCACTGATCTTACCGAAGAGCTGCGAAGGGAGAAAATCATCACCGCCGCTTACAAGGCCCCAAAGGGTGTAGCGATAACCAACAGGTTCAAACCTGATGGTGAGAAGCTTCGGATCGATGAGGCCATGCTGCCGGCATTAGCCGAAGCTGAACGGCTGCCGGTAAGTATTCCGGAGGCGCTTAAGGAAGGGATCATCGATGCCAAAAAATCTGTGGTTCTGACAAAGGCGGTCGAACGCAGGTTCCGGTGCTATGTAAAGAAAGCCGGGTTCCATGAAAATGATCATACGCATGCGATCACGGAGTGGAAGGGTGGACTCAGGAAGGGTCTCAGCGAAGAGAATATCGCAAAGGCCAACGCCTGGGCCGCCAAACTCGGTCGCGTCGACGGTGAAGGTAAACATGTCTATGAATGGGATACGACGATCGTTATCCCGAATATGTAATATTTAAAACCAAAGAAAAGCTATGGAAGCTCCGTGGTATGAAAATCCTGAATGCACAGTTAGCACCGAGGCCGGGCGCAGGGCGTATTTTAAAACGTTCTACGCCGACGCCTCGGGGCGCGAATGTTTGTGCCATATCGATGTTATAGTAATGGCACTTCCGGAAGATACACCTGCCGAGTGTAAGGCGAAGATGACGGCGATCGGATTGGTCAATACAATCAAACGCCTGGCGGGTGTCGATAATAAGTTAGCGGTAATAGAGGCTGAGGGGCGCGTAGCCAAGAAGCCAGCTGATAAGACCAGCGAAAATAAGGAACCGAAGGCAGATATTTATAAGGATTTGGAAAATGGCTGAAAACGAAGGCAATACAATGGTAAGTGAGTCTGGTGAGTTTACCCAGGTGTTTCGGGATCATGTTTCTACCGAGCATCCCGATAGTAAAGTGTTCGACGATATTAAGGATCTTAAGGGGTTGGCTAAAGCTTATAACGGCCAGAAAACCGCGTTTGGTGAGAAGAATACCGAGCTGACAACAGCAAACGAGGCTCTGACGGCGGCTAACATGAAGATGGAAACGGGACTGTTTCCTCTGGCCGACGATGCGGGCGATGATGCTAAGACGGCTTACGCGGCGAGGTTAGCTACTCTTAACGGGTTCGACGGTAAAGCCGAAAGCTATAACCTGCCGCGGATCGACGGGGTCGAGTATAACGATGCGGAGAAGGCGGTCGAAAAGGCGTATATCGATTCCTGTATAGCAAACGGGATCTCACCTGCTGCAGCTGCTCATAACGTCGAGTTCCATAACGCTCGGCAGTTAGCACTTATCGCTTTAGAGCATGAAGCGTTCAAGGCCGATGCGGCTAAGTTCGATACCGATTTCCCGGGTGACGCCAAGCAGGTAGCGCTCAGGGAAGTGTTTAAGGCGATGGAGCATTTCGCAAGTGACGATCTCAAAGCGAAGATGAAAGAAGCAAAGCTGTACGATTCGACGGATCTTGCGGTGTGGAACAAACTGATCCCGATCGATACGATCAGGTTTTTGAAGGTCGTACACGCTAAGACGATGGTCGGCGGTGAACTGTTGGGCGGATCCATCGTACCGAATATGGATGGTGTTCATCCTGACAGCGAATACGCGAAGACAGCACAGGCATACCCGCATAACCCCGAGTATCTTGTGGGTAGGAGTAAGGAAGCGCCGGTGAGTGCTTAGTTTTTAGTGTTTAGTCTTTAGTTGAGGTAATAATGGTTAAGATCGTTGGTGATAATTCGGGTTTGATAAGGGCTGCGGTCAGGCGGCTGTTTAGTAAGCTGCCTGGCTGGCTGCGGATGCCGTTGATCGGTAAGCCTCTACAGCGTGAGTCGACGGAGATCCCTGACCAGCTCTGTCAGCGGGATATTTATAAGGTGTTCTATCTGCTGCTCCGGCAGGCTGGCGGGAAAGTCGCTATGTTCCAGGAAACGATCGATAACGTCGACGATGATTTTGTTAAGGACTTTGTGTTCGTTAAGGAAAACTCCCTGAACGGGTTAGGACCGGGCTGGGTGATAGGATTGCAATCGTGCGAAACAGAGCGGGTTACGCGGATCCGTAAGAGGTCCAGGAAGCGGTCGGCTAAACGATTAGCGAACAGGAAGAATAATATCAAACTGAAAACCGGGTTACCGGAGACGGCCCCGACAAAAAGTGAATAAGTATGTCAGTTACTCACCCATAAGGTGGGCCTGATGCTTTGCGGGTAAAGCGCCCGCCGCCATTAAACACGGCGATCAAAGTGTCAGGAGGGCCTGCAGACGGCTGTAGTTACTCTCCGAATCGAAAATAGTTTTCTTTTTAGGGAGTAGTAAAATGGCAGCATTATCATTGGGTTCGAGCATGTCTTTACAGCAGCTCAAGGCCCGGGAAAATCCTGATGGCACGGTCGCCGTTATGATCGATGTAATCAGTACGGATAACGAGGGTTTCTTTAACGATGCAACATGGATCATCGCTAACAACGGGACGTTCCATGAAGCTACCCGAGTAGCAACCAAGCCAAGCGGCTCGGTAAGAAACTTTAACGAAGGTTACTCGATCGAAGCGGGGGTAGCCGAGAAGGTAACGGAGCCGACCGAAAAGCTCGGTTCGATCTCACAGATCGATGCAGGGTTAGCGGCAGAGGCTGACGATCCGGCTAAGTTCCGGATGGACGAAGAGACGCTGTTCCTCAGCGGGATAATGGAAACGCATATCTCGCATTTCTTCGACAGCGATCGGGGAACATCGCCGAAACAGATCAACGGTATCAACGCCCGCGCGGACTATAACACACTGTCCAGCGCCCAGGTGTTCGATAACGCTGACGGTGCGGCAAGCGCAACAGCTAATAAGACCAGTCTCTACGTTATCCAGTGGGGGCCGAAGATGGTCAATATGTTAGCTCCCCGCAGCGGTAAAAGCGGCGACGGCGGGTCCTTCCCGATCCATCGGGTTGCATATCCAGAGAAACTTATCGCCGATCCGCTGGACCCGACGAAAAAGTTTCCGGCGTTCGAGACGTTGTTCGAGATCAATTTCGGGATATTCATCCACGATCCAAGGATGATATTCTGTCAGTGTAATATCTCAACGACGAATATCGACGGCGTCGATGACTTCTCATGGGATGAGAAGTACCTTATCCGGATATTCAACCAGCTCCGTAACGGCGGTCGAGGCGCGGCCATCTATGTCAATCGTACTCTTGCCTCCCAGTTCATGGAGCGGGCGAACGATAAGGGTAACGCCAACTGGATAGCGAGGATGGAAGGTGACGGTCCTTTCGCTAAGCCTGTGACCAGGTTCTGGGGGATCCCGGTACGAGTGATAGACGCGATCGTTAATACCCAGGCTACTATTACCTGATCGGATGAACAGATGTATCCGGTGAAGCTTACCGGATGAAAATATTTAGAGATCCTTTTATATAAAGGAAAAAATCATGTTTGATAATAAGAATATTTTTACCATCCAGACGGATGGAACAATAACACAGGATATCACCGGCGATGAGGATAGTACGAGCTATATCGATTTCGACAAGGCCGATATCCAGATCACAAGCGGTAAGGCATGGCTGATCGTTAAAGTGATCGCCGCGTTCAATACACTTACGAGTCTGGAGGTCATACTCGAGACCGACACGGATGCAGCGTTCGCTACGGCTCTCAAGCAGATCCTGACGTTCCACTTTGCTCTTGGGAAACTTACGGCCGGGGCATTACTGATCAACATCCCACTGCCGGCTGGTATCTATGACCGGTATATGCAGATGCACTTCAATGTCGTCGGTTCGAGTCCGTCGACGGGAAGTATTCTGGCGGCTATCTCAGATGGTCCGGAACCGGCTGAGGCAAATCTCGACAACATTGCGTTGTAAGCGGTAACGAGTAAAGCAGTAAAAATGTAGAACTGTAACGGTCCGGGCATCGCGGATGCCCGGACCATCTTTGGGAACAATTTATTTTAAGGGTAAGATCATGAAAAAGCTGATAATTTTAATTATGATTGTGGTGATGGTGAATGGTATCACTTTAGGAGGCGCCAGCGGGTATAACCTCGGAGCGGTGAACAGCAGGATAACCAGCGACTGGTTTTCCGACGGCGGGATAAAGGATGTGGGAACCAATGCTCTGAGGAACATAGAGATCTTAGCGTCTTTCAGTTCCAATCCCGGTACCGGTAAGGTCTGGTACGTCGATTCGAACGTATCGAACGAAGGGGATGGGTCCAGCTGGCTCAACGCAAAGGATACTGTAAACGAAGTGGTTGTATTATCCGACGCCGACGGCGGTGACGATCGGGGCGATGTGTTTATGGTCGCTCAGGGACACGCCGAGAGCGGGATAGTTGCCGACCTGGTGGATATCACGGTCTCCGGCAGTACACTTGTGCATCTTGGCAACACGACTAACCAGGGGACCTATACGTTCTCCCATGCCGATACTACGTTTGCTATTGGAGCATCGGAGGTGCGGATCATAGGCGGTAATTATGTCGCGGGGATAACTTCGATCACTATGGGTATCAGTCTCGAAGCCGCTGCCGATAACTGTGTGTTCGACAGTATGGTTTTTCCTAAACCGACGACCAATAGCTGGGAGTTCGTCGATACGTTCGATGTAGCCGATGGCGCCAATAACGTTACGATCGTTAACTGTATCGGCTATAACGATGAAGCGGGCGCTGCTGCGGCCCATTTCATAGACGCCGGTAACGGGTCAGCTGGTCCCACTAATCTGTATGTGGTCAATAACATTATCAAAGGTGACTTTACGGTGTCGGCGATATGGTCGGATGAGCCGTGCGATGAGGCGTATATCGCCTACAACACGATCATAAACCATGAATCGGGTGCGCATTGTATCGAGTTTACCGATGCCGGTACCGGGGCCATCAAATGGAACGACTGTTTCGGCGATACGGAAGGGTCGATAATCGATCCGGGTTCAATGTCGGAGTTCGGAAATATCAAGAGCATAGCGGTCGATACGCCCGGATATCCGGGGTGGATACTCGAGAGCGCACTCGATCATTTTCTTAATCTCGACGGCGCTACTCAGGTCTATCCGGAGAACGCGGTCGATGACAGTATAATCGCCAAGATACTGACCAAAAGCGATCCAGCCAATATATCGGACTACAATAACGCAACCGATTCGCTGGAGGCCATTGGCGATAATGTTATTGCGGCCATAGCCGCTCAGTCAACTTTCGCAAGCGCCAACTATCTGGCTGTATCGACGGGAGTATTCGATACGACCGGGGTCTGGTCGACGGTTGCATCGCATGAGATAGCTACAGTAACGGGACTTGTGCGGATGCTGATCGTTCCGGAATGTACTGTGTCCGTCGGTTCGGTATCGGATACAGGGACCATAGAGCTGGAAGATGAGACGACTACTGAGAGCATTATAGCAGCGTCGACACTTGGGTCCGGAACGATGGTTGCAAATGAGCTATGGGTCGATGCGACACTTACCAGGACGATACTGACCAGGACGCAGCTTAACGCGATCGAGATAGTCGTCAGCGATCTGGATATCGGATACGAAGTAAAGACCAATGCTCTGGACGAAGGTACGATCGTATTTCATATCTTCTGGACTCCGCTGAGCTCGACAGGTCTGGTCGTTGCGGGTGCCGGCGGTACTCTTTAGGTTTAAAGGTTTTGGGTTCTTTTAAGGGTTAAGAGCATGAAAAAGTTAATGAGATATGGTAGTGCTTTATTGGTAATGATTTGCCTGGTGGTTTTGGTAGTTTTCGTAGCGGTTTTCTTTGCCACGACGTCCAAAGCCGCTCCGGTCGACAGTTATCACTCGAGTTGGCACCTGGTCCGTGAGACGGCTAATGAAGATGGGGCCTCGTTCGCGGCGGTCTACGCATTAGCAGGGATCGAGAGCAACTTTGCCAGTAAGGACAGTTCTTCGGTTCTTCTCGGCGGGCCGTTCCGGATCTCCTCGCGGAATGTAGCCGGACCGGATGAGGGCTGGTCAGCCGGCCAGACGTGGGAGTTTATGTTCTGCGGTGAGAACCGTAACGATGTAGACGATACGTTCAGTTTCAATGCGATCGGCTGGAACAAGCTCAACGGACCTTTGCAGAATATATGCGAGGGAAACTGTGTGTTAGGTACCCAGAGCGTAGTGATCTTTCCCGATGGTGGCGATGCACTTGGGCCGTTGATCTCAGCTACGGGCGTCACATACGATCATAGTGGCGGGGCGGAAGATACCTATTTTTCACAGACTGACGTTGGGGTCGGGGTAGTTGCGGGGATGCAGGCCTACGTTACCGGAACGAATATAACGACAGGATTCTATCAGGTGACGATCGTTACCGACGATGACAATATCAAGATCGCTGTAACGGCTACGGATGACAATACCGATTCGACGGTCCAGATCGGCCCGTCGATGTGGGCGGATTCGATCACTTTAGATGAGACGACGAAGTGGCCGAAGTTCCAGGGCGATCTTGCCGGTACGAATGTTTATAACTCCGCCGATAACGAGATAGCTATCCTGCAGATACAGAATCCACCCGAATGGATACAGTTCGTTATATACGATGCGGATGGCGCTACTGCCGAAGAGGCCGGGAACATTACTGTTTACGGCAGGCGCAAGTAAGCGAGGTGACCAATGGCGGTTAAGAGTAAGACTAAGATACTTAACGCGGCCCTGCTGATGATGGGCAGTAAGAAGATATTCGCGCCTAACGATAATACCAAAGCCGCGATCATCGCTAACAACCTGTATGATACGGTGACCGATGAGATCGCTAATATGGGTGAGGACTGGTATTTCTTTGAGGCGCAGGCCCAGCTCTCGGAACGTAGCGATTCTCCTCCGTTCGGACATCTGGAAAAGCATTATGACCTCCCGAACGGTTTTATCGAGATGGTAGCGGTATGTGACGAAACCGGTAAGGATATCGAGTATGAGTGGGAGCGCGGTCTTTTCATCGATGCAGATGCCAAACAGCATCCGGTACTCAGGACAAACCAAACGACGGTATTCCTGAAATATATCGCTGATGTAACTAATCCCCAGTTCTGGCCGAGCTGGTATATTCGGCTGATCATCCTTCGCCTGGTCCAGTATCTGGTCACATCGGTTAAAGGTGAGAGTAACTTTATTAACCTGACCGTCGGTAAGGCCTGGACCGATTCCTGGAACATTGCTAAGAAAGCCAACGCAAAGGGTAGACGGTCCAGGACGGGTTCGAATAACAAAAACGTGGAACTCGGGAACAACGATGTACTTAACGCGCCCGGGCTGGGTATATGTTGCGAGGAGGTCTTTTGTGCTCCACCGATCGCTACGGATTAAGATATGTTCTCTGCTGCTATTGGTTATGGTTTCGATAACCGTTGCGGCTACTCCACGGTATGTTTTTCTTCCCGATGGCCGGATCGTTAAGATCTCCAATAATCTGGCGTTCCCGGATCCTCCGGGCGCCGATCGGATCCTGTTCTATGACTTTTCAGCGGGTATCAATAACTGGCTGACGGTAGGGAGCGGTTTAACGCTTTCAGGAACTACACTGACAGCCAACGCAAACGATCATGACATACTCGACGCCGATGTCCATACCGATACTGTCGCCGATGCGGTTACGCGGGGATCACTTATATTTGGCAATTCAACGCCGAAATGGGATGAACTTGCAATTTCAACTACTATCGGAACAACACTTACAAAGGTATTGGGCACAGATGGAACGGATTCGGGTTTTCGGACGCTGGCTAACTTTGCTCTTGACATTGACAGTATACTCGATCACGGTAATTTGAATTCATCCAGCCTTGACGATGCGGATCACAACGCTTCGTATTACACTGAGACTGAGATAGGCGCAACATCAAACCCGACAGGTGCGTCGCTTGTCGGGATAACCGCAGGGGTGGGTTCGCCGACCGTTACCAGCGTACAGGCAAAATTCGACAATTCTGGTTCTGCAGGCTACTTCACTGGGGGGATATTGTCCGATGGAGGGGCTGGTACACTTGATGTCTCCGCTGGAGAGGGTTTCATCCGTGCGACTGCGGACGATAACGCTCCACTGTTATCTTTTAAGTGGAGTGCATCGGCAGGCATAGCAATACCAGACGACACTACTCAATATGTATTCGTCGATGATACCGGGACGATCAACCTAAATACTGACGAGTTTTTCGAGTCGGTAGACAATATAATGCTTGGCGTTGTCACTGACGAGGGAGGGGCGATTTCTCACGCTTTTAACTTGGGCGTCCGTCTCCAAGAGTCTATCGGACAGATGGGGAGATACATAAGGCATGTTGACGGTGTAACCAGAAATAGAGCAAAAGGTGGTCTTCTGTTTGGAGAATCAGAGGATGTCAATAGATTTGTAACTATATCAGCTGGTCAACTGGAATGGGGCCGAACGAGTTATGTTATCTCTGCTTTCAATACATCGGGTGCAGATACGTTTGATGCCTATTCGGCGGGCGGCCAGGAAGCAACAGGAGTATCGTCGTGGCCCAATACTCACTACGACAATGCCGGAACATTGACGGAGCTTGGAAACAAAAAATGGGCGGTGATATGGTGGTACATAGAGCCTGACGGACATGTTGTCATGCTCTATGGCAGGGCACAGCACAATACAGAAGGTCAGGCCGAAGATGAAGCTGAACCAGCGGATTCCATTCCGCCCAGATTAGCCGCTGCCAGTGTAATAGCATCTAAATTTATATTCCAAAAGGATGAGGATATAACCGCTAAGATAGAAACTGCTTTTGGCACACCTTTCACTGGTAGCGGGGTGACTGCACATAACAACCTTGCCACTCTCGGATGGACAATCGCAGGGCACACAGGAACGGTAAGTACAATAGCAGCTTTTGATGGTACAGGTGCAGCGGAACTATTAACAATAGGAACTGACTTGCAGGCATGGGACGCGGACCTTGACACACTCTCTACAATGCAAACAGGTTCGCCCGGTGCATTACAACTACTCACTCAGGCCGAACTTGAAATGCTTGACGGTGCTATCGCAGGTACAGCCGTAGCAAGCAAGGCCCTCGTAGTTGATGCAAGCCTTGATATTGGAACTATTCGTAATCTCAGTATCACAAGTACTTTCACAGACGGCACAATGTCACTTGTTGGTGGTAATATTACTTCGATGGGGAATATCTCAGGCTCAGACGTTGATATATCCGCCGGTACAGGTGATTATTTAAGTACAGGCGATATAACGCTTGACTCGGACACTTCTATTTTGGTTTTTGGGGATGGTCAGGACTGGGATATTGGTTACAATTCAGGCACAGGAGATTTAGATATTACAAGGAATACAGGCATTTCCACTGACTGTATTCTGACAAATTCCTGTATACGAGAGACAATAGACCACAATGCATCTGGCAACTTAAATGCTTTCAGGATAGATGTGACTACTACGGCTACTGGGGCAACTGCAACGGCTGCACGACTTATCAATATATTTGATAATCCTAATGCCAGTGCTGCGGTTGGTGGAATGGAAGGTGTCCTAAATCGACTTGACCTTAGAACCAATGTTACTGATGTTGACATTGCTTTGGTGGACTCTTTCAGGAGTCAGATTTTTATAGACACTGATTACAACGGAACAATAACAAACGCAGTGCATTTTCTCGCTGATAATCAGAACTTTGCACCTCCGGGGGCTGAAATTACTAACATGCACGGATTTTGGTGTGAGGCAATAGTCAACGCGGGAACAACAAATTACGGGCTTCGCATTGACAACATATCAGGGGCGAGTTCTAACTTTGCCATTAAAACAGGGACAGGAGATGTTGATTTTGGTGGTGATTTAGATGTTACAGGAGCAACTACACTTGATAGCACTGTAACAATGAATGCCCTGCCAACATCAGACCCAGAAAATGATGGCGAATTATGGAATAACCTCGGCGTTGTAACAATTTCAGAAGGTTCATAAGGAGAGCAAAATGAAACAGGTAATAATTTTAACCGTAGTAATCTTAATGGCAGGGATAGCCTTAGCGGGCGATCCGAACAGTATGCCGAATCCAACAGCACAGAATCGGGTAATAGTCTGTGTGGACCAAGTGCATCAAACGGTAACTATACGTATGAAAGTCACTGCCGATGGTGCGTTTGTAGCCAGGGCTGTCAACTTTGGGTTTGCTGAATTTTTTTGGGACAGGTTTTACAGGATATTCACGAAAAAAGTAAAAGAGATACACGCTACTTTTGCGGTTCAAGTGGCGAGAGATAAGAGCATTGAAACATTACAAGCAGAGGCGGACGAACTCGATAAATGAAGCGTAAGGGTATAATCCTGTTGTTTTTATGTGTCCTTTGCGCTACGGCTGCGGCTGTTACGACGACGATCAACGCGTTCAATGCAGGAGAACTCTCTCCGCTGTTAGAGGGCAGGACGGATATCGCCAAGTATTATTCGGGCTGCAGAACGCTTGAGAATTTTCTGGTCCTCAGTTACGGCGGGGTTACGAAACGGCCTGGCAGCGAATATATAGCATCGGCGAAGGCGGCGGATGAAGCTGTGCGTTTGATCCCGTTCGAGTTCTCGATCGCCCAGGCGTATATATTAGAGCTTGGCGATGAGTACATAAGATTTTACCGGAACGGCGGCCAGATACTGGATTCCGGATCCCCGTACGAGATCTCATCGCCTTACGATACCGATGCGGGTACGGATCTCTTCGATATCCAGTTCGTTCAGTCCGCCGATACGATGTACCTGGTGCATCCGGACTATGCGGTGCGCCAGCTTACGCGGACCGATCATACTGCCTGGACACTTACAGCGACGACTTTTAAGCGGGGTCCGTTCTTAGCCGAAAACGAGACGGCGGTAACGATCACACCGTCTGCGACGACGGGATCGATAACGCTTACCGCCTCTTCTGCGACGTTCAACGCTAACCATGTCGGCGCCCTGTGGCAGGTAACGCATACGGCTGCTGCTGTAAACGAATCGGGATCGTTTTCAAACGACGGGTCAGCCCAGAACTCATCGAACGTTACGGTCCAGCTTGGCAGGAAATTCGACTTTACCACCCACGGGACATGGGCGGGGGATCTGTCGCTGCAAAAGAGTTTCGATTCCGGCGTTACCTGGAAAGATGTAATACCTGTCCATTACGAATCGGACGGTAATATCCAGTTCTCAGATACGGAAACAGCGAACGACGCGATATACCGGGTCCACGCAGAGGCGGGCGCAGCCGGGATCGACAGCGGAACGGTTACATTTAACCTGACGGCGAGATCGTTCGACGTTAACGGTGTAGTTACGATCACGGCTTTTACCAATACCTCGCTCGTAACGGGTACGGTAACAAATACCTTAGGCGGTACAACGGCGACGGCGTTCTGGAACGAAGGGGCGTGGTCGGCGGATGAGGGGTATCCCAATACAGTATGTTTCTTCGAAGAGAGGTTGTGTTTCGGCGGGACCACTAACAGTCCCCAGACGATATGGCTCTCGAGGACCGATGACTGGCCGAACTTCTTAGCAGGGACGCTCGATACAAGCGCCCTTCAGTATTCGCTTAGCGCTAACCAGGTAAACGCTATTCGCTGGCTGGCGCCTCAGAACGCTATACTGATCGGGACCAGCGGAGGTGAATGGCGGTTCGGGGCAAGTAATAACGATCCTTTGAACTTCGAGAATCGTCAGGCCCATCGGCAAAGTACATACGGAAGCGCATTTATTCAGAGTGTAATGGTAAATAACGTTGTACTTTACGCACAACGCCAGGCGAAAAAGGTTCGGGAACTTGCCTTCTCATTCGAGTTGGATAACTGGGTGTCGCCGGATATGACGGTTCTTTCGGAACATATTACAGGCGACGGGATAGTTCAGTTCGCGTTTCAGAAGACCCCGGACCCTATCCTGTGGTGTGTTACAGTCGATGGTGAACTGGCGGCTCTGACCTATAACAGGGAGCAAGAGGTCGTTGCCTGGCATTTGCATACGACCGAAGGGGATTACGAATCGGTGGCGGTTATACCGGGCGATGGTGAAGATGAGGTTTGGGTATCGGTCGAAAGGACGATCGACTCAGCTACTGTCAGGTACGTCGAGCAGTTCCAGCCCAGGGACTTCGGGGACGATGTCGAGGATGCGTTCTTCGTCGATTCGGGATTATCGTTCGACGGCGGGGCGGCGATAACGGTAACCGATATAACAAAGGCGTCGCCGGCGGTGGTAACGACGGGGGGCCATAGCTTTACAGATGGTGAGCAGGTGAAATTCAGTTCCGTTGGCGGGATGACTGAGGTTAACGGCCGGGTGTATACGGTAAGCGATGAGGATGCGACGACGTTCAAGCTCAGGGACTCGACCGATGCCGTCGATATCGATTCGACCGGGTTCACGGCCTATACGACCGGTGGGTCGGTTTTGCAGGTGGAGAATAACTTTACGACGCTTACGCACTTAGAGGGCGAGGAGGTTCAGGTCCAGGTCGACGGCGGGTTCCTGGGGACCGAGACGGTAAGCAGCGCGACGATCACACTCGATAACTTCTATAATACCGTTCACGCCGGGCTAGCCTATAACTCGAGACTATTGCCCCAACGTCTCAACGTGCCGGGTACTAACCTGCAGGGACTGACTAAGCGGGTGGTTGAGCTTACGATAAGGTTCCACGATACTCAGGCGTGTAAGGTCGGTGATAGCTGGGACGATTTCGAGCCGATCGTGTTCAGGAGAACAGACGACCCGGCGGGTGCTGCGGTACCGCTAAGAGGGGTGGAAGATAAGAGGCATGAGTTCGACGCGGATTACGAGACGGACGGCAATATATACATTCAATCCGATTCGCCGCTGCCGATCACGGTATTGGCGATATTCCCTGAATTTGAGGGTGAAGGTTTTGCTTTGCTTGACACATTACGAAATAACAGAGCTACCGCGCCTATATCGTTTGCATCGATAGCAGGGATCTGCTTTCTGGTCTCGAAACGGAAAAGAAAGTCATGAGCAAGTTATTAAGACAATTTACAGGTACAGGTGCTATTTTTTTTCCAATAGGGTTACCTCCACGTGGAACCTGTGAGTTTTCAAGCAAAAGTTGCAGAAAACATTGTTATGTTAAAAAAAGCTCTCTGTTCGATTGGGAGTCAACATTGGATGATTCTGTTAGGCGGGAAACTTACAAGTTCGTTATAAATGAAAGTATTCAACGTGTATGTAGTAAAATCCGCGAAGATTTAAGCGGACTGCAGACAGACATATTATCTTGGTTTGGCTCTGGAGATTGCGAAACGAAAACCATTGATAAGATCTCAGGTGTAATTAAAGCAATACAGCACTCAGACAATATAATTCAAATGGGGTTTACACGAAATGAAGAACTATGGAAAAGGTTTCCTGATATATTTGCATTGTCGATTGAAAGCGTTGAGGAGGTCAATGGTAGGAAGGGCATGTTCTCTATATCCAATTATGAAGCTCAGGTGTCTGTGATGTATTCACCGGATCATCAAGTGAGAGGTGGACACTGCGGACCTGTCACCTGTGGGGATATGACTGATATGTCTTTGGAGCATCACTTGAATTGTCAGATATGCCACGAATTAAAATTGGGTTGTTTTGATAGGCGTTAATAAATGATCGAAGTAATACCATACAAACCGGAACATGCTATCGAGATCGTTGCTACTCATTCGTCGATCGCCGATAGCGGGATAAAGTTCGGTAGTGAGGTTCAGGTGGTTGCTGACTTCATGGTCACCAGCGCACGGTCGGCTACTTATAAGGTCGACGGTCGCGTCATCGGGTGCGGCGGGATATGTGTAGTCAAGCCTCAATTCGGCGAAGCTTGGGCGCTATACGTCGCTGATATTGCAACGGTTCATATAGATCCGGGGATCCCTAAATATAAGTTCCGGCAGTGGGTCGAGGAGCTCAAGCTTACGCGGGTCCAGGCACCTATTCGGGATGGGTTCGAAAAAGGTGAATCGTACTGCCGGTACCTGGGCTTTGATTTCGAGGAGGTTCGAAAAGATTATTACGGTGAAGGTCAGGATGCGAATATGTGGGTAATTAAGCGAAAGGTATAACTATGCCATTTTTAATACCAATACTGGTCGGGACGGCTGCCACAACGGGAGGCGCTGCAGCGACGGCGGGGCTCATAGGAACAGCCGGTGCGGTTACGGCCGCTGGTCTTATAGGAGCTGCCGGTGTGACTGCAACAATAGGCGCTGGGATAACAGCTGCTAATGCGGCAACATTTTCCGGAGAGTTACAGAGTAAGCTTGCCGAGCGTGAAGCGAAGCTCCAGGAACAAAAGGCCGAACAGCGGCGCAAAGCCGGCAGGGCGGCGGTCGATATCGAAAAGGATCAGCTCAAACGCAATATCGAAACTTTGCGGGCAAGGAGGGCTAAGGCCGGTGTTACAGAAGCGGGTACGCCGCTGCTGCTCGAGCTGGAAGCGGTGAAGGTCGGGACGCTCGATGCTATTCAGACAGGGTTCAATATTGAGGTAGGCGCCCAACAAGCTGAATCCGCGGCGGAACTTGCGAGGATCAAGGGTAAGGCGGCGAAAGCCGAAGGTAAGCTCCGGGCAGGGACATCATTGTTCAGGACCGCCGGGTCGGTAGGGACGTTTGCAGCTAACAGGTTACTTGCAGCTTAGAGGTTTTTATGGGAATTAAACTAATTCAAACGAATATACCATCGGGCCAGACGCCGAGCGTATCTGCGGAGCTGTCTTTAGGTAGCGGTGTCGCTGAGGCTACGGCTGAGTTCGGTAATGTGATCGGTCAGATTGGCGGTCAGGCTACCGATCTATCGCTGAGGATGCAGTCACTCCAGGCGGTGGAAGAGATAACAGACGGGGACCTGGCACTATCGGCGGGGTTCGATAGTTTCCGGGGTGATCTTCAACAGGGCGAATTACAGGAAGATGGCAGCAGAGCGCCCGTCGATACGGATTACGCCGGTCACGTCGCTAAGTTCGACGCCTGGCATAAAGAGTCATCCGAATCGATATTAGGAGAGTTCAGGAACAACCGCGCCCGCGAGTCGGCGTCGGCATCTTTCAAGAAACAGGGTCAACGCTGGCGCAGGGAGATAGAATTAGGTGCGTTCGATTCGCTTCGGCGCCAGAGTCAAGCGAAGATATCGCCTAAGATCGATGCGTATAACGAAAGGATCCTCGCGACAGCGGGGTTAGAGGAGCGGCAGGATGTGATCGATGAGCGTGAAGCTTATCTGCTGAACCTGCAGGCTACGGGGATGATCAACGGCGCCGAGTTCGCTAAATGGAACGAAGAGGCTGGCGATCGGCTGGAAAAACTTATAGAAGAAAAGACAGCGGAGGCGGTACTTGCGGCCGCTAACCAGGTAAAGGATGAGTCGGGTGCGATCGATTTCGACGGTGGACGCGAGCTGATCAACGCAACCGACCTGCCGGAAGATAAAAAGGTCGAACTTATAAGGGACCTGAGGGCCCAGGCGGTGTGGGATAGTGAACAGCGTGAGATCCGGCAGGATAATATTGAAGCCGAGAGCGAAGCTACTCTGTGGAACACTTGGATCGATCCGGACCAGCCTTTGACCGAGAGCCAGGTTCGCGATAAGTTCAATGCCGGTCTTATCAATACAACCGTCCGGGATAAGTATATCAATCGGATCAGAACGAAGCATCCGATCGTCACAGGTAGAGGACTCCGCTGGCAGATAAACGAGATGATCCTGGACGTTCAGACGGGCCAGCGTAACTCAGCCGATGTTAAGAGCTTTATCGAAAAGAACTTCAATAATATAGGGGATTCGGACCTTAACGGTTTTCAGGATGATCTTAACACAGCGGTTCGCAAGCTTGCGGAGGGTAATCTGGACCTGACGGCGAAGTCGACGGAGGACTGGGGAGCAAAACAAGTAAAAGCGGCGTTCGCGGACGATGAGTTCGGGCCGGAAGAAGATCTCGAATCGAGTATAGTTCACGATCGGCGCCAGCAGCAGTGGAAGGATTTCTGGAAAACATCTCCTGGAGCAGCGGAAGATGAGGCTCAGGCGTTCCTGGGGTTGCTGACGAAGGCGACAAATGAAACTAAATTGTGGAGAAGGATACTTGGTGGGACCACAGCATTTCTTATAGGGGCGGTTACGAATCAACCGTTCGACCCGAGAGATATGTTCACAGGCAAAACGCGATCGGAGGCAGCTCTTACGATCGAAGAGCGGATCACGGCCCAATTAGGCGCCCTGCAGGTTCGCGGTACAGTCGGCAGGTTCTTATTAGACGCTGCCGATGCGCCCGATGCTACCGCTGACCCGTTTGAGATAGGTGAGAAACGAATGATCAACGGGGTTCAATACGAATATATTGGTAATGATAACTGGGAGTTTTAACGATGCTTACGATCACCACAGAAAAGTTAATGAAATTAACCCCCGATAAACAGCGCCAGACGGTGACTACCGAGGAGCTGTTAGGCGGGCGGGATGAAGTGTTCGGGTTATCAACCAGCGCCAAACAGTCGCTGACAGCGAAACTTCGACCGGTCCTCGAGGGGACGAAACAGATCGAGGATCTCATGCCTGAGCATCAGCGTGAGTCGCTGCGCCAGATGATAGATCTCCAACCGAACCCGGCTGTCTATCGCGAGCGGATGGTAGCCGAAATGCTGTTAGCCGATAAGCTTAACCAGTCTAAAGATGTGGTTCAGCGCCAGTACGATATGATCGTTAAGAATCTGATCGGGCCAAAGGCGGTCGGTAACCCGGCGATGGTAGTCGATGCGCTCAGTCCGTATAAGAGATTGCCGGTACTGCGAGCCGGTAAGGAACCGAACTACTTCGTAAAACTGTGGGAGTCGGCTAAGGGTAAGATCGGGATCGAGCCGGATATAGGGTTCTTCGAATCGGGTGGTCGTTTCAGTCGCGAGCGGACACGTGGACCTTTGGCGGTTGCGGCGGTCGGGACGGAAAAACTTAAAGGAAAAGAAGAGTTCGAGCGTAAAGGGTTCGGTGAAGCGGTCTCAGCCGGTTTCAGTCAGGCGGGGGTCCGGTTGGCTAAGAGCGTTGCCGGTATCGCCCAGGCGTTTGGTGAATTCTCCGATAAGATCCCGAAGATATACGACCTCGGGACCGATGAAGCGATCGCGGAGTGGGGAAGGATGATGGCGGAGGGCGCGGATCAGTATTTTCTCGAACATCCCGCTGAGGCCCAGCAGCTCCAGCCGGGTACCGGGATACTCGGTACGGTGTGGCAGTTCATCTCCCGGCCGGAACTTATCGTTCAGGGTGTGGTCGAGACGATCCCGATGCTTGCTGAGGCGTATCTGGGCCATGTGACGGGTACCAAAGCGGCTCAGTTGATAGGGACAGGTGCTAAGGCCCTGCCGGTTGCGGGTAGGATCACGGCGATGGCGACGGATATCTTCGGTGTGACGTACTCGGAGGCTCGTCAGGAGGGTAAAACACCTGAACAGGCACTCGGTCAGGCTCTGCTTACTTCGGTGGGTGAAGGGGCGCTCGAGGAATGGTCGCTGCAAAAGAAAATTGGGATATTTAGGGGGGTAGCCGGCTCAACGGCCCGTCACCAGATGGCTAAGGCGGGTGCGAAGATCGTATTAGGAACGCGGGATAGTTTTCAGCGTGGGTCCATCGAAGAGGGTAGTCAGGCGATAAACGCTAATTTCTGGGATATGGTATTTTCCGATACCTCGCTTACAGAAGATTTCTTTAGCAGGATCACCGAGGGGGTCACGGAAGAGGCGGCGGCGGGCGGTGTGCTGGAGACGGCCTTAGGCGGGTTGTTCAGCTTATCGGGGTCAGGTACCCGGTTCGTTACCGATCGCTCAGCCAGCGAGCGTATAGAGCAACTGCGAGCGATCGTGAATAAGACGACAGGGATGAGCGCAGAGCAGAAAACCGAGGCCAATACAGAGCTCGATCGGCAGAGGAGCGATATCTTAGCTGGTAAGTTCAGTAGGCGCGGGTCAGGCGAAGCAACGGCTGCATTTCGAGAGTCGGCGAAAAAGGCGTTCAATATCGACGATAAACAGGCTGCCGCGGCAATGGCACTGGTCCAGGCGAAGGCCGATGCTGAGAATAAGACTACCGATCAGTGGCTGACCGAGAATATCGAATCGGTTCGGGCAGCGAGGTTCGATCAAGGTAAGATACTTTTTCAGGAGGAACGGGACCTGCTGTTCCAGGAGGATCTGCCGACCGGCAAGATACCGGGTACCGGGATCGAGTTCGATTCGGTGCGCAGTTTTGTTGACTTCAAAGGTAAGGCTCACGTTGTCTTTGAAAAGGAAGGCGAACATGCCCATACCTTTGTGGTCCGTAACGCAGAGGTAGCTCAAAAACAGGTCGACGATTTTAATACTCTTCTCGGTAAAGTGGTAGAGGAAAAGTTCGACCCGAAAAAAATAGCTCTCGAAGAAACAGGTATCTCGGATAAGGACCGTCGGCGCAGGATCCGGCAGGTTCAGCAGCAGATAAGGGAACATGAGGTATTCCAGACGTTTCAGGCCGGGCAGGATGAGCGGCTCAAAGTCGTTTCCCGGCATGACCGGTTCTTCGTATCGCCGGAGCTTAAGGGCGATGTCGAGCAGGTAACCGGTAAGCCCGGAAGTAAGGGATTTAAGAAGGCTCTGCATAACCGGTTCACGTTTGATCGCGAGGCTGGCGCAACGGATTATACGTCTGTGGTCCAGGAACTGCTCACAGTCGAGGACCCTGTAACCGGAATTGCCGATACGGGCGCTGATATCGGGATCCATGAATTTGTTGGTTTGGTCGAAGAGCAGATCGCGGCGGAAAAGAAAACCGCCGGCATAAATCAGCAGGTACTCGAAAAGGCACTGCAGAGCGGCGATCGTGAGTTGCAGCTGCTCGCAGATATCCTGTTCGGACTCGAAGGCGGGGAGTCGATAAGCGATATAAATAACAAGATAATAGAGGTTGGTAAAGCAGAGGGTATATCCGAAGAGGATTTGGAAAGTTTACTTATACCTGAACTGACGGCCGAAGCGATCGCCGGCAGGGTGTCCGGTAAGAAAGCGGCGGCCCAGTTCGCTGAGGATGGCAAGGCTACTCTTATCGCATTTGAAAAGGCGGACCTGTCCAGTTTGTTACATGAATTGGGTCATGTTTTTCGTCGCACCTTAGACGGCCGGGATCTGGCGGCTGTCGAAAAATGGGTCGGGGTGGAAGGTGGTAACTGGACCCAAAAACATGAAGAGAAATTCGCCCGCGGGTTCGAAAAGTATCTCTTAGATGGTAAGGCGCCTAATCATCGCTTGCGCAGTACGTTCGCAAGGTTGCGCCAGTGGCTCAGGGCGATATACGATAACCTCCGCAATTCACCGCTGGATATTAAGATCAGCCCGGAAGTTCGCAAGGCGTTCGATAATATGTTCGTGGTAAGGGAGATCCATCCGGGTGAGATGACGTTCGATGAATTTATCGATAAGCTGGGCGTCGAACTTATGGATAAGAACTCGCTCTGGGTCGAGCGGTTCGGATTAGCGGTTCGCGAAACGCCGTTCCAGATGCATCAGCGTCTCCAGAAGGAATGGAAGGCTCAGCAGGCGGAGATAACAATCGGATTCACCGAAGAGGCGTTAGAGAGTCCCTTAACCAACGATCAGAAGCTGCAGATCAATATCATCGAGGCGTCGGTCCTTAAGCCGACGGCGAAGGGTATTGCCGATCAGAAGGGTTTGACGGTCGAGGAGCTGCTGGACCAGAACGAAGGTGACCGGATAGTATTATCGGAAGTTAAACGCCAGCTCAGGGCAGCGTTCCGGGCAGGTGATCAGGCGGGTATCGCTAAAGCTACTAAAAGGTTCAAGGATATAGCGACGCGGGCCCGGGCGCGTAAAGAACTGCGCGAGCATATTAAAGATCTTGCCCGTAAGATCGCAAAGCGGGCGCCCGCGACGGTCGATCTGCTGCAGCGTGAAGCGATCGCTGCTCTGCAGGCCGGGATCGATCCGTCTTTTCGGGCGTCTCGTACGCTTACTCAGCGGCAAAGGGTAAGGGATTTTCTTGCCAATAACCCGGAAGCCGGGATCCCGAAAAAACTGGCGGTCATAATCAGTAGAAAAGCTCTTAACGAATATACGATCGCCGACCTCGAGGCTCTGGCAGCTGAACGCGAGAGGCTTGAAACTATCGGAAAAACTAAGAAGCGGCTGCGTCTCGAGCAGGAAGAAAGGCGAAGGGATGAACTTGCCGGCCAGATCATCGATAATATCAGGGCCGATACCGATAAGTCTACCACCTGGATAACACCGGATAAGGTTAACGATGCCGATATTGAGCTCACTGAGATCAAAGTCGAAGCCGATGGCGTCCGGTACGATGTTCGGTACAAAGGTATAAGTGTTGTCGACGGTCCGCAGTTAGTCGAGCACGATAACGACAGTCCCGAACGGCTCAAGCAGCGGGTTAAGCGATGGCTGCAGGCTCCTCAGGAAGCTCCGATCAACGCCGCGACGACGAAACAGAATCCGGCACTCAAGTTCTGGCGGACGTTCCGGGCCGTTACTCTTACGCCGACCCGGATATTCGATCTGTTCGACGGCGGTAAAGGTACTTTCGACGGGCCGATGCACTCGGTATTCGCCGATGCTGTTAACCAGGCTACTGACGCCAAGCTTATAGTCCAGGACCGGCGGGCCGATGCCGGTCAGGCGAAACTCGATGAGCTCGGTATTACGCTCAGGGATCTGGCGGGTAAACGAATAGTTAACGGGATAGAATACTCGGTTCAGGAGCTGCTCGGTATCTATGGTTTCAATAAGAATTACAAGAGCAGATTAGCATTGTTGTTCGGTAATCGTATCGGCGCTAAGACCATCGCCGATATTGTTCATCATGTAGAGACCGAGGACCCGAGATTAGCTGAGCTTAGCGACTGGATGATCGAGGAGTTCGAGGAAAATTTCGACCGGCTGGAAGAGGCGTTCGTCGAGGTCGAGGAAAAGAGACTTGAAAAAGAAGATAACTATCTCCCGATGCGGAGGCGGGAACTGGACTATACTCCCGATCGGCGCCAGATCCTTAATGAACTGCTCGAGCGCAGTACATTAAAGAAAGCTTACGCAGCTAAAGGTTTTACGATCAGCCGGCAGGATATCCCGCCGGAGTTCCAGAAGCCGGTAAGGCTGGACCTGTGGAGTCTGTGGCAGGAACAGGTGACCCGTCAGGAGCATTTCATACATTTAGGCAAGCTAACCGCCGACCTGCATAAGATAACATCCGGACAGGGGTTCAGGGACGCTGTCAGGGAAAAGTACGGCGATGAGTATCTTAAGATCATCAGGGACTATAACTCGAGGGTAGCGAACCCCCAGACCTATAAGGCATACGGATATTTCGAAAAGAAGTCCCGGATGCTACGCAAACACGCGGCGATATCTTATCTTGGTTATAATGTGGTAACCCAGCTTAAACAGTTGCCATCTGTATTATTCTATATGCCTGATGCAGGGATACAGCATTTGATGTCATCCGCTGCCGAGTTCGCATCGAATCCGAAGGGTCTTATCGATAAGGTCCGACGTCTGGATCCGCAGGTCGCTCATCCAGCGCTCGAGCGGGTACTGGAAGAGCTTAAGATCTCCGATCGAAGTGTATACGAGCAGTGGATCAGCCGGATAGGCAAGAACGGGATGAGAGGTCTATATATGATGGACTCGATCGCACGGACCATCGGCTGGAACGCGGTCTACAGAAACGCACTGGACCCTACTACCGGCGATGGGGCTACGAGCGAGGCGGAAGCTATTCGGCAGGCCCAGGCTGTGACTCTCAGGACCCAGCCGGCGGCAAACGCAAAGGATATTTCGGCGATCTATACCAATTCGGAGACGATGAACTGGTTCCTTATGTTCAGTAACCAGCTCTCGAAGATATATAATATTGCCAGTTACGATATGCCGCGGCAATTAGGTAACGGTCAGGTCCAGAAGGCTATGCTGCAGTTAGGCGGTTTGAGTGTTTCGGCTCTTGTGATGTGGTCGATAACCAATCGCAGGCTGCCGGAAGAGCCTGAGGATTTCGCCGAGGCTATAAGCGACCAGGCCATTAATATAATACCGTTGCTTGGCTCTGCGATAATGGCGACGAAACGAGGGTTTGGGGATGGTGGGATCGGCGTGATCTCTGAGCTTGCCAATATCTATGCCAGGCTCGAAGAGATAGCAAAAGGTAAGGGCGATGCGAAGGACCTTGCCGCAGTCCTGACATCTCTGGCGGTTTTGTTTGGTATCGTAACGGTCCAGCCGAAGAGAATAATAAAAGCAATTAAGGAAAAGGATCCAGCCGAGTTGATCGGCGGGGGTCCGAGAAAAAGGAGATGATCATGAGAAAAATTAAGATGATAGTTGTGGCGTCGATGATGTGTGTATTGTTTCAGGGATATCCGTTCGGGACGGCAGCGTTCGGGCTGGTGACGCCAACCACTTACAGGCCCGACAGTGCTGCAGGTGACGATAACGATACGACATTTACATTCGACTTCGAGATCATAAACACCTCGGACCTGAGGGTATGGGAGCGAACCGATTCGACAGGGGTTCAGACACTCAAAACAGAAACTACCGATTACTCGGTAACGGCGACGAATCTGGACTTTACCAGCGGCGGTACCGTAACGATGGTAACAGCGCCCGCAACCGGTGTTACTCTGGTGATCGGCAGGGTGATACCATACGATCAGCAGGCCAACTTCATCGATGCTGGCGTGATCAGTCTGTCAAGCGTTACGGACGCCCTGGACGCCGTTACACTTAAGGTCCAGCAGTTAGAAGAGATGCTCAACCGTGCAGGACTCAACCCCGAAACGGACGATACAACACTCGATATGACTTTGCCTAACTCCGTCGACCGGGCAAGTCAGTTCTATGGCTTTAACGGAAGCGGTGAGCCGACGGTGATATCCAGCGGGATAACAGCCGGCGATGCTACGGTTACAGCTTATGCAGAGACTTATCTCGACGATGCAAGCGAGGCGGCGTTCAAACAGACTACGAATCTCGAGGCCGGGACCGATTTTCACGCTTACACCGCTAACGGAAATACGATATTGACCGATGCTGGTGTACTTGCCTTGGCCGGAGATACCTCCGCTCTTGTTTCGATCGAATCGCTGGCAAACGCTGCCGATAAGTTCCTGTACCTGACCGGTACCGATACATTTGCTAACGCTGATATAACGGCTGCCGGGCGGGCACTGGTCGACGATGCGACGGCCGCGGCTCAGCTTACAACCTTAGGCGGGTCGGCCCGTGACGGGTCCGTGGCGTACACCGGGACGGGTGTAGGCTTTACCGACGATGATTCTATGGCAACGGTGACCGCTACCGCTCCGGCCAGTGGTGAGAGCGTTAAGGCGTATGTGGACGCTCAGGTGAGTCCTGCGCCTGAAGGCGATGATCCGGTAACCGTCGATTCTGACGCTCAAACAATGGTAAAGGCTCACGCTTATCTAGCCCAAACGTTAGGATATGTAACTGCATGGTCTAATACAGCCTCGACAAGTGCAATAAAAGGATATGTAGGAACAACGAATAATCCGGCAGGCGCAGGTACTCAAGTAGGTGAAAACGGCAGTCAGACTTCGATCAAATCGTTTGTATCGTTTTTAGTCGGTAACGGTAACTATTTTGAATTAACCCACGCTGCTGCCGTTGTTAATATAACATGGACTCCGATAGTATCTGGCGGGGCAAATCCGATAGACCAGGATTAATATTTATTAAGGAAAACTGACAATGGCTGAGACTACAACAGATGTTCGCCTTGCTCATCACGACGGTGAGATCAGGGAATTAAAACGTCACGATGAAAAACAATGGATCGAGATCGGTAAGCTCCGGCAGGCGCTTACCAGGCTTGTTCCGGTGTGGGTTACGGTTGTTGTGTCGACGATGTCGTTTCTGACAGGATCGGCGCTTACGATAGCTGTACTCGCTGTTAAGTATTCGGGTAAGTGATTTTGCGGGCTGGCTGGGTAACCGATGCCTTCGTGCCTGGTCAGCTCTGCTTTTGATACTTTTTCGCGAGCTGGTCGGCCCGCCTCACCGGTGGGTTGGTTAGCTTATTTTCAGTCTTTCAGTGAAAGGGTGAAAAAGTCTTTGCGCATCATATCCACTGGTCAACGGGCAGCTGGTTGACCTTCCATCTGAGGACGAACTGGCGGTCCGTATAGAATTGGCTGGTAGTTCGACCCGAGGAGTGCTGAAGGAGTTCCCGGGCCGAATCGATCGAGCCGATGGTCTGCATTAGAGTCGAAAAAGTTTTCCGGAGATCCTGGCGGGTGATACCTTGCTTGAACGAATCCCAGGCCTTTCGGATATTGCGGTCGGCGAAGAGGTTCTCCTGTTCTTTTGGCAGAGATTCAATATAGGAGGTTATCGGCTGCGACAGTTTGTCGGGTAGTGGCGCTGTTATAGGCTTGCCGGTCTTAAACGCAACCGATCGGATGGTGAGGCTTGTCATATCGAGTTCGTCGATCCTGAGCGAATCTGTGTCGTTTTTGCGCAGGCCGGTAGTCAATGAGATAAGGATGCGGATCTTCCATGCCTCAGAGGGCGCTCGGTCGATGAGGTCACGGATCTGCTCATTTGTAAGGACCTTAACGATGATCGGCGGAGTTTTGACTTTCTGGAGTGTGATCTGGGTGGTGATGTAGCGTCGCTGCGGATGACTGGCCCAGTTCAGGAACGCTGTAAGGCGTCCGATTGTTTTATTGACCGTCCAGGGACCGACTTGCTCTGAATGCCCCTGCAGGAAAGCGTCGAAGTGGGCCTGTGTGAGTTTGGCGGTTGGTATGTCACCGATTGTTGAGATGAGACGAGTGAGGGCAAGTGAGGCCTCGTAACGGCTGGCGTCTGCGAGATTGAGGAGTTCGTATCTTTTAAGATATTCGTCGCGGGCACAGGTAAGAGCAACGCTGATAGAGCCGATATATACTTCGCTGTTGATCTGCTGCATAAGGATAGATCTTCTCAGGTCGGCAAGTTTACGGGTTGGGAATTTTTCTTTGCGCGATCTCTTAGTTATAGGGTCTGTGTACCGCAGCCACCAGCCTTGGCGATCTTTTCTTTTGAATGGCTGTCCGAGTATTCTCATTGTTACCTCATAGTATAACACTGTACCCCAATCATACCCGTTAAAATGTAAGGTGTTTAATATCATGTACTTACACCTCAGCTTTTCACCTTACGAAAGCTGCGCTCTTCCATTGAGCTACATCGGCGGTAATCATTGTTTTTCGTTAAGTATCGATGGTTTAATAGGTTGCAGGGTTATTCTGTTTTTCCTTATCTTTTGTATATGGTGTATTTAGTGTATCTTGTGGACGCATACTTGCACCCAATATGTACCCGGGGAAACGTCGGTTACGACCAATATCTAAGATTACTCAGGCCTGCGGTTATTGCGGTCACGAGCGCCAATGCTTTAACTAAAATAATAACCGTTCTCCTGATAAACAGATTAGATGAACTGAACAGCCATGCCTCGAATCGTTTGGCGTATGGCATACCAACATAAGCCAGCAGTAAAAACAAAGCGATAAGGAACACAACGATGTTCAAGAATTCATATTTAAGGTCGACTTGAAAAACCAGCACATACAGCACCGCTCCCATTACGACCTGCACAGAGATCCCATCAGGTTTTGCGTTATCTACTTCTTTCCAGTACATCTTCGCCTCGCTTATCGGTGTATTATTATTACTATTGCTGATTCTTCGCCCAAACTATAGCTATACCACCTAATGAAGGAAAAATTTTAAAGATGATCCGCTCAAATGATCTTAGCCATAGCAGTCTTTCTGCAAATATCGATTCACCTATTTTCTTTTTAGGTTCAAACCCATAGATTTTCAAAAGTTCAATTAGAGCTTTGTATGTACATAGATTAATGTGATCGTTAGGAGGCCATCGCACAAAACCGGGTGGAAATCCCAGGCTATGTTTGACACTTGTAATAGTATCTATCGGTTGGTATCCAAACAGCAGTAATAGTCGAGAGAGCCAACTTGATAAATTCGGTGTTGCGAGAATCAAGTCCCCATTGGGTTTTAAAACCCGCCGGATCTCTTCTATGAAATGATCTTTATTGTAAACATGCTCTATGACTCCAACTGAAACAACGCAATCAAAAAAATTATCCCTATATGGTATTGGTTCAGATTCCATATCAACAACGTGAGCATTAATACTTTTTTCTATGGCTATAGAAATAGCTGCTTGCTCTATATCAATGCCGTGAGCTTCCGCCCCTGTACTGCCTCTGATTATCTCGGTAAACTGTCCATCCCGGCAACCAATATCTAAGAAATTATTAATTTTGAGCAGCTTAGCAAGATGTAATGTTCCTTGATAGATTCCTGCATCTCTGTTTATTTCCCCAAAGTGTGTGCCTGAGTTATACTTTTGCCCTTCTTTACTGGTCATCATTATTTGATCCCTTCATTTTTCCACCTTTCGCAATTTCTTACAGTAATATCAGGATTTGGAACTTATAAAATCAGGGTTTTACCTATACTGAAATACATACACTTCCTATAAGATTACAAGGATGAAAACACAAAGACAAGCAAAAAACCTCATTCTCCCGAAAGATGTTCAGCTACTTCTTTTGTTAGCGCTTGAAGATAAGCAACCTGATCGTGATCGAGCTTACCCAAAAGACGAATGCGCTCAAGATCGCATATCTTGTCTGTGATCAGTTTGCCAGCGTCAATGACGGTCATATCCGGGGCGTTGAGAGCGACCTGAACATCGGCTGGAAGGGACATGTAGGCCCTCAGGGCGCCCGAAATAGCCTGCCATTTGGTAAACCCGGTTTTTATCCGGAACTCCTCGAATTCATCCGATAGATCTTCCCAGATGTCAACGGTAAACGGTTTTCTTGCATTTTTTTCACCCATCACAACTCCTTATCTAACCTATGGTTACAAACATAACAACACTTGATTTCAAGTTTTTTCAAGATTTCTCAAGTCTATACACTTGACATAGCGTGTATCTGGTGTATATTGTATGTGGTTGGTTTTGGTTAGACCTTAACCAGGACCTTTGAGATGCGAAAAAGGAAAAGCTGGGTTTGGCGCCTCCGTCGCCGCGATTGTAATTATTCATCGCAAATGACAATTATATCAGGTTAGGCGGGAAAGTCAAGGAGAAAAGGAAAAAGTTTTATGAGCAAAGCTGCTATAAAATTTGATGAGGTCGATACCAACGGGCTTGTTACCGTTAAGCAGGTTGCTAAGAAGCTCGGGTTCTCTACGAGTAAGGTTTATAAACTTATCGAATCGAAGTTACTCCGCGCCCATACGGTTACGGATTCCCGGCGTCAAACCAAGCGGATCGAGCCTCGCGATGTGATCGAATATGTGCGGGTTAATTTTTCAGAGAATTTTAGCAGGGGGAGATGATAATTATATTGAAGGTACTGCTTACCGGCCAGGATGGCAAAAGGCAGCAGTGACCGTTCCCTGCTGGCACAGGGCTGATATGGCGGGAAGCCGTAAAGACGGTATGGCCCGGCGGGGTTAACTTCGGTTAACCTCCTTTCCCGCCGGGCCATGAATTGAAATTTGAACCACGAAGGACATGAAGATATGCAACAACCAACAAAAGAAACGTTCCTTAGTAACGTGAAAAACCATGTCCTTGAGGTCAGAAAAGACGAGGGGGTTTACCGTCATCTCGTTATGGGTATTCCTGGAAGCGGTAACATGAGATACGAGATCGTTACATACCCCGGATGTCTTTGTTATAGCGGGGATATGGGTGGCTACACATTCAGCCGCATAGAGGACATGTTTCGATTTTTCC
>SDBT01001149.1_pt1 | contig 45647 bp, 34 predicted proteins | sample 2277101 | NCBI WGS metagenome assembly SDBT01 (sample SAMN10404973, study PRJNA504765) | marine sediment metagenome | isolation source: marine sediment core GS10_PC15, 103 cmbsf | place: Arctic Ocean: Southern Knipovich Ridge | collected 2010
CACATAGACTGGTCACATGCGTTCCATCAATGCATCGGAATTCAAGGCAAAGTGTCTGGCCATACTGGACCAGGTGGCCCGTACAGGAGAAGCGATCACCATCCTGAAACGCGGCAGCCCTGTAGCCCAGGTTCTCCCCTTCGTCCCCAGGCAGGCCGGGTATCCACAGGACACCTTGCGCGGCACGGTCGAGATTCACGGGGACATCATCGAGCCGGTCCTTCCCGTCGGTGAATGGGAGGCAGAGGGCAAAGAGGAGTGAGGGCCCTTCTCGACACGCACGTGCTGCTCTGGTGGTTCCAGGAAGGCGGCAGGCTGCCCGAAAGCCACCGGCGGATCATCTCGGAGGCCGGTCCGACCCTCCCCCTGCTCGTGTCGGAAATCAGTCTCTGGGAGATCGCCACGCTGCACGAATTGGGTCGCATCAGCATCCCTCTGCCGCTTCGCGAATGGCTGGAGCGCGCCACGGCGCCGCCCCTGGTGGAGCGATGTGGAATCTCTCCAGCGGTGGCCGCCGAGGTCGCATCCTTGCCGCCGACGTTCCATCGCGATCCCGCCGACCGGATCATCGTTGCAACGGCCCGCGTCTTCGGCGCCACCCTGCTCACCCGCGACAGACGTATCATCGAGTCCGAAATCGTGTCCACGCTGTGATCCGTGATGTCGAGGGTTCTCGATACTGTCGACCAACGTACGGCCGGATCACTGCACTGGCTGGCCGTGCTTCCAGCGGCCCTTGACCTTGCACTTCCCCGCGCGCGCCGGGACGGCGAGGAGGAGGACCAGGCCGAGGCCGATCAGCCAGCCGATGACGAGCGGGCGCGCCAATCCAACTACTCGGGTCTGATCTTCATCTTGATGTCGATCTTGGTCTTCATTGTCTGCTGCTGGCCCTGCGCCCGGATGTCGACCGTCATGGTGGTCGAGATCTGCACATCGGCCCTGGGGACCAGTTGCTCGAGGTCGACTTGGCTGGTCCCCGAGCCGGAAGACTCGAGCGAAGTCAGCCGGGCGGTGGCGGCGGGCATCCCGGAGCCGATGTCCTGCGACTGCGCGGTCTGCTTCAGGGAGATATCCATTGTCGCCACGCCGTCCTTGAACTCCTTCAGGGTGTAGATCGCCACCTGGTTGAGTTCGAGCATCTCGTTCGAGATCGGCTGGGTCACCTCCCAGCGCGCTCCGATGCCGACCGGTTCTTCGGGCAACGGCGCCGACATCTGTTCGATCTGCGACTTCATCTTGCCGACCAGGTCCCTGAGCTGGGGGGTGGCACCGGGCGGTATGTTGACGTCGGCCTTCTTCGTGAAGCCGCGCGCGCTCACCTCGGCCCACCCCGACAGGCCCTTCGTCTTCGCAAGCTCGGCCTCCATGACCTTGGCCACTTCCGGGTCGGCCGAGCCGGCGTCGATGACCGCCGCATCGGTCAGCTCGAACTCGTACCGAAGGTCGCCCGTCCCGGAGACCTTCTTCGGCGTAACCTGTATCTCCATCCGGATCGGAGGGATCTTCGGCGACTGGTGGACGGGACCGATCTCCACGTCCATGGCCATATCCATGATCATCTCGACCTTCTGTTTTTTCACCTTGGAAAAATCGTATCGCAAGGCCTGGCGGGGCTCCGCGCCGGGCTCGAGCAGCTTGACGGTAATCCCGCTCGCCGTCGCTTCCCTGGCCGGATCCACCCCGACTACCGTCTCCGGCTTCGCGACCTGGTCCTTTTTCTCGCATCCCGTTACTGCCAGAAACGCGCCCAGCACGAGAAAGGTCTTCGCGATTCGCATTCGGACACCTCCGCAATGGCAACAGATTTTCACCGACCGTATCGAAGACCGGTCCGACCGTCAATGCCCCCGGTCCGGGATCGGGACGGCTGGACGGCTCGATGAGATTGACTATTGGGTCGTGTCGGACATAGGCTTGCTTGATCGAATCGATCGTCGCCGGAGGAGCCAGCCATGGACGAGTTTCAACAGCAGGAGATCCAGGAACCGCAGATCGATCTGCGGGAGTACTGGAAGATCATCATCAAGCGTCGCTGGACGGTGCTGGCCTTTTTCGTGATCGCGGTCACCCTGGTGACCATATACACCCTCAGGCAGCAGAAGATCTACGAGGCCCAGGCGTCCTTGATCATCGAGATCGACGCGCCGCACGTGCTCGGCAACGTCCGCGAGGTCTACAACCTGGGCGCCGGGTCCTACTGGAGCAACAAGGAGTACTACGAGACCCAGTACCAGGTGATCACCAGCCGGACGGTGGCCCAGAAGGTGGTCCAGCTCCTGCGCCTGGAGGGCAACAAGGAGTTCCTCGGGATCGACAGGCTGTCCCCCGAGGAGCAGGAGCGCTTCCTGCAGGAACCGATCGATTACGTCGAATGGGTGCAAGACTCCCTGGTGGTCGAAGCGGTCAAGGACAGCCGCCTGGTTCACGTCAAGGCCAGCCACACGGCCCCCAAGTGGGCCAAGCGCCTGTCCAACGCGACGGTCAACGCATACATCAGGCACAACCTGCAGACCCGCCGGAAGATCACCGAGGACGCCGCCGGCTGGCTGGCCGACCAGTCCCGGGATCTCAAGCAGCGCATGGAGGAGAGCGAGAACCGCCTGCACGCGTTCAAGGCCGACCAGAAGATGCTGAGCGTCTCGCTCGAGGATCGCCAGAACATCACCTCGCAGCGTCTGCAGGACATCAACCAGACCCTGAACAAGATCCAGGCCGACCTGGACGCCATGGGGGCCAAGCGCAATCAGATCCTGGACATCAAGGAATCCAAGCTGCCGCTCGACAGCATCGACAAGGTGATCGACAACAGGTTGATCCAGCAACTCAAGGAGAGCTACTTCAGGCTCAAGGAGCAGCAGGCCGAGCTGGCCGCGCGCTACCTGCCCGAACACCCCAAGTACAAGGCCATCGGCGGCAAGATCAAGGTGGTCCGGCAGAGCATCGACCGGGAGATCGACAACGTGCTGGCCAGCACGGAAACCGGCTACCAGGCCAAGCTCCAGGAGGAACAGAAGGCCAAGCGAAGGCTGGCCAAGGTCAAGGCCGAGGCGCTGGAGATCAACAAGAAGGCCCTGCAATACAACCGGCTCAAGCGGGTGACCGACAACGCCACCACGATGTACCAGCTGGTGCTCACGCGGCAGAAGGAGGCCACCCTGTCCTCGCTGCAGGAGACCAACAACGTCTACAAGCTGGACGCGGCCATCCTGCCCGGGGAACCGGTCCACCCCCGCTTCAAGCTCAACATCCTGCTGGCGGCCGTCGTGGGCCTGCTCGGCGGCATCGGCCTGGCGTTCTTCCTGGAGTATCTGGATAACACCTTCAAGGGCCAGGAAGACATCGAACGGCTGCTGAAGATCCCGTTTCTGGGCATCATCCCGAGCATCAAGCTGGAGTCCGGCCTTGAAGACCAGAGCGGCCTCTCTCTGCGCGACAACTACCTGATCAGCCATCCCAAGAGCACGGTGGCCGAATCCTGCCGGACGGTGCGGACCAACATCCTGTTCATGTCGCCCGAGAACCCGGCCCGCCGGCTGCTGATTACCTCGGCCAGCCCCCAGGAAGGCAAGTCCACGGTGTGCATCAACCTGGGCATCACCATGGCCCAGAGCGGCTCCAGGGTCGTCATGATGGACACCGACATGCGGCGGCCGCGGCTTCACAAGACCTTCGGCCTGAGCGGAAGCCTGGGCCTGACGACCGCCATCCTGGGCGAGGCAGAGATAGCGCAGGTGATCCACTCATCCGATGTCCCGAACCTGGACGTGGTTCCCTGCGGGCCGATCCCGCCCAACCCCACCGAGCTGTTCCACACCGAACGGTTCCGCCGGATGATCGACGAGCTCTCGGAGCGCTATGACCGGATTATCTTCGACAGTCCGCCGGTGCTGGTGGTCGCCGATCCGCTGATCCTGTCGAACATGATGGACGGGGTGGTCCTGGTGGTCAAGAGCGCCAGCACGTCGAGCGACCTGGCCCGGCGGGCGGTGCGCCAGCTCAAGGACGTCAACGCCAGGATCCTGGGCGCGGTGATCAACGACCTGGACCTGGAGCACCGGGACTATGGGTACTACTACTATCACCAGTACAGCTACTACTACGGGGAAAAGGAACACGATGCCACCGGCGCCTGAGTGCCAGCCCGTCCCGTTGTTCGATCTGGAGCCCCAGCACCGACCCATCCGAGACGAGTTGCTGGCCGCCGTGGCCGCGGTGGCCGACTGCCTGGCATTCGTCGACGGAGAGGCGGTCGCCCGATTCGAGGCCGTGTTCGCCGGGCTCCACGGGGTGGCTCACGCCATCGGTATGTCGTCGGGCACCGACGCCTTGCTGGCGGCGTTGATGGCGCTGGACGTCGGTCCCGGCGACGAGGTGATCACAACGCCGTTCACCTTCATCTCCACCGCCGAGGCGATCCTGCGCCTGGGCGCCAGGCCGGTGTTCGCCGACATCGATCCGGAGACGTTCCTGATCAGTCCGAGTACTGTCGCCGAACGGATCTCCGACCGCACCCGGGCCGTCATCCCCGTGCACCTGTTCGGCCGGGCCTGCCCCATGGACGAGCTGACCGCCCTGGCCGAGCGTGCCGGCATCGCATCGATCGAGGACTGCGCCCAGGCCATGGGCGCGCGTTGGGCCGGCCGGCCGGTCGGCAGCTTCGGCAGCTTCGGGGCGTTCAGCTTCTTCCCCACCAAGAACCTCGGCGGCTGGGGAGACGGCGGCATGCTGCTGTGCGACGACGACGAACTGGCCGAAAAGGCGCGCGCGTTGCGCGACCACGGCGCCTATTCCCGGGGAGACCACGAGTTGGTCGGCGGCAATTTCCGGCTCGACACCATCCAGGCTGCCGTGCTCGAACACAAGCTCGTGCACGTCGACCGCTGGCGGGCGTCGCGGATCCAGGCCGCCCGGGCTTACCACGATCTGTTCGAGGCGACCGGCCTTGTCGGCCAGCGGCGCTCCCCGGTGGTCCTGCCCGGCATCGGTAGCGACGGGGAGCACAGCTTCGGCCTGTTCGTCATCCGGGCCAAGCTACGCGACGAGCTTCGCGATCATCTTCACGACCGCGGAATCGGCTCCGGGGTCTACTATCCCAGGCCGCTGCACATGCAGGCCTGCCTTGCCGGACAGGGCTTCGCAGAAGGCGACTTTCCGGCCACCGAGCGCGCGGCCCGCGAGGTGCTGGCGCTGCCCTGCTTCCCCGGAATCACGGCCGGGCAGCAGAGCCGCGTGGTACAGTCCGTCGCCGATTTCTACCGGCGCTAGGGAACGGCGCCGTGTCCGGCGGATCGAACAACAACCGCGAGGATCCACAGGGCGCGCGCTGGTACGCCGTCCACACCCGCTCGCGCCACGAGCGCAAGGTAAAGATCGAGCTCACCCGGCTGGACTTCGAGGTGTTCCTGCCCGAGTACCGGACCTGGTCGCGACGCAGAGACCGCCGCAAGCTGATCGAGAAATCGCTCTTTCCGGGATACCTGTTCGTGCGCACCGATCTCGATCCGGAAAGCAGGCTCGATATCATCTCGGCCCCGTCCGTGGTCCGCATCGTCGGCATCCGGTACCAACCCGTGCCGATCCCCGACGACGAGGTGGAGTCGGTCCGCCTGTTGCTGGGCGCGGCGCCCGATATAAGCCCGCAGGACAGGCTGCCCAAGGGCCAGAAGGTCCAAATCATGGAGGGCCCCTTGCGGGGCGTGATCGGGCGGGTGGAAGACACCGCCCGAGGCAAGCGGATCGTAGTCTCGGTGGAACTGCTCGGCCGGTCGGTCTCTGCCTCGCTCGAGACCGAGGCACTGGCGCCGCACCTGGATTGATTATTCCTGCTCGACGATGACGAACTCGACCCGGCGGTTCTGCTCGCGGCCCTTGCGCGACCTGTTGTTGGCGATCGGCTTGGACTCGCCGTAGCCCTTGGCATCGAGGCGTTCGGGGGCGACGCCTCTCTTGATCAGGAACCTGCGGACCGCCTCGGCCCGGCGCTGGCTCAGCCGCAGGTTGGCGCGCTCCGGCCCCTGGGAGTCCGTGTGTCCCTCGATCCGGATGTTTGCGATCTCGTCGTGGGCCTGTAATGTCTGGGCCACCTGGTTGAGCAGGCTGTAGGACCTTCGCTTGATGATCGCCCTGCCGGAGGCGAAGTAGACCTTCTGCAGGATCTCGATCTTTTCCTTCCTGACGATCACCAGCACCTTGCCCCTGTCCGGGCAGCCGTCCTCGTCCTTGTAGCCGTTGATGGTCTCGGGCTCGTTGGGGCACTTGTCCTTGTCGTCGGGCACGCCGTCGCGGTCGTTGTCCGGATCGGGGCATCCGTCGTCGTCCTCGAAGCCGTCGGGATCCTCGGCCTTCTCGGGACACTTGTCCACGTTGTCCTTGATTCCGTCCTCGTCGGCGTCGCCCCACGGACAGCCCTTGTTCTGAACCGGGCCGGCCAGTTCGGGACAGGCGTCGTCCTCGTCCTTGACGCCGTCCGAGTCGACGTCGGAGACGGGACATCCGTCGTTGTCGGCCGGGCCGACCTCGGCCGGGCACTTGTCCTTGTCGTCGGTCAGGCCGTCTCCGTCGGCATCGCCCCACGGACATCCGTCGTTGTCGGCCGGGCCGGCCTTGGCCGGGCACTTGTCCATGTTATCCTTCAACCCGTCCTCGTCGGCGTCGCCCCACGGACAGCCCTTGTTCTCCACCGGGCCGGACTTTCCGGGACATCGATCGCGGTCGTCGGTCAGACCGTCCGAATCCGAGTCCTGCCAGGGGCAGCCGTCGTTTTCTCCCGGACCGGCCTCGTCCGGGCAGCGGTCCTCTTTGTCGACAACACCGTCCTCGTCGCGGTCGCGGGTGCGCGGGGACCAGCTAAAACCGAAAAAGGCGCGGAAATTGGGCGTTCCCCAGCCGGGCAGGGTGCCCATGGCGCCTCCCAGGGTGAGATGCAGGTCCCAGGGAGTGTGGCACTGCACGGCCAGCAGCCACTCCAGGGACGTCTCGTTGGGCTTGTTCTCGCCCATGGTCTCGAGCCGCGCCCCGCCGAAACCCTCGCCCATGATCGACAGGTATTCGCCGATGTTCAACCTGACGCCGGCCCGGTAGAAGAGCTCGTTACTTGCGGCCAGATCGTGCAACGCGACGTCCTTCTGGATCCTGACTCCGACGTTCAGGGCCAGCAGCAGCATGTCGTCGATCAGGCCGCGCGACAGGGCCAGGAAAGGCATGGCGGTGAGCGACTCGCTTCCCAAGAAGGCGCCCTCGTCCCCGGACGGCAAGGTGACCGGGACCTGAAGGGCCAGGGAGAGGCCGTGATCGGCCTGGCGCAGTGCGGTGAGCTTGGCCGACACGCGGATGTCGCCCAGACCGGCGCCGGCCAGCCCCTGATCGACACCGGTCGAGTCCGGGTACTCGCCCTCCTGCCAGAACACCGCCGGCACCTCCACGCCCACCGTCAACCAGTCGAACATACCCATCGAAAGATAGAAGCTGGCGGCCAGCCGGTCGTCGACCAGGCTGCGCAGGTGTTCGCCCGCAGCGTTCGTGATCACCAGCGGTCTGTACGAATAGTGCAAGAAAAACCCGAGGTTCAGATCGCCGGCTTTCTCCCCCTGGCCGGCCTCGGTCAGGATCATGCCCTGGCTGTCGAGCGATGGCTTGAAGCGCTCGATGTCCAGGCCATCCGTCTGAGCGATGGCCGCCCCGGCCTGTCCCAGTACCAGCGTCACCCCCATCGTCAACATCAGGCACCTGTTCATCATCGAGCCTCCCCTCGAATGGGACGGGACGGGGGGCAGGATAGCGGATTCAAACATGCTCGTCAAACTCGCAAGACCGCATCGAGATCTTTCCGGCCGATCGGCCACGCTTGTCAGAAAACGTGCCCTGTGATAACAAACAGACCATGAAATCAGCAATATTCACCCTCTGGCGACCGGCTTCGCCTGTCCCTCTGTTCTGTCTGGCCGCTGTCTGGCTCGCCGGCACACCGATCGCCCGGGCTGGCAACCCACACATGGACAAGGCCGTCTCGGCCTACGAGGACTTCGAGTACGAGAACGCTCTGCGCCTGCTGCGCAAGGCGGCCGGGCACCCGGGATCCAGCGAGGAGGAACAGGCCCGGATCCTTCTCTACCAGGGACTGGTCCACTTCACCCTGGGCGACCAGAAGCTTGCCGAGCGGGAGTTTGGCCAGGCGCTGAAGAAGGATTTTTCGGTTTACCCGCCCCAGGACACATCGCCCAAGATCATCTCGGTCTTCGAGGCTATCAAGAAGACCATCCCGCCGCCCATGCCGCCCGAACCACCACCGGACCGGGCCGAGCCCCCGCCACCGGTGACTTTCCCCGCTCCCACGCCTCCCCCGCCCGGCAAGAAGGGACGGGTCTGGACCTGGGTCGCGGCCGGCATCGGCGGAGCCGCCCTGATCGGCGGCGGCGTTTTCGGCGGTCTGGCCGCGCAGGCCAAGGGCGAATTCGACGATGAGGAGTGGGCCGGTCCAGCGGCGGACCTGGGCGACACGGTCGATTCACGCGCCATGACGGCCAACATCCTGTTCGGCGTGGGCGGAGCCGCACTGGTCGCCGCCGTGGTGCTGTTCTTCGTCGAGGACAGCGGCTCCGCGCCGGCCGCCGAACCTCGATCCAGCCTGAAAGTCGAACCCGGGTTGCTCGGCGTGCGAGCGACCATCCGCTTCTAGGAGTCCCGATGGCGCATGGGCCAACACCAGCGGCGGTCCTGGCTTTCGCGTGCCTGACGGCCGGGTGCTCCTACGACCTGAGCATGGCGGGCAAGCGCTGCGACGCAGACAACTCCTGTCCACAGGGCTACTTCTGCGTCCCCGAAGGCGACATCTTCATGTGCGCCCGGCAGGACGTCGACGGCGGGGTCCCCGACGCCGACGGGACCGACGGCGGCGACCAGGACCTGTGCCAACAAGACGAGATGCGTTGCAGCGAGGACCAGACCGCCCTCCAGACCTGCACCGGCGGCGCCTGGCAGGATGAGGATTGCGGCCAGGACCAGTACTGCCTTGACGCCGGACAGGGCGATCCTTCCTGCTCCCCCTACTGCATCGACTCGGCCGCCTGCCCGGACGGCTTCTACTGCAACCCGGACCCCGCCCACTGCGAGCCCAAGGGCAACTGCGAAGACCCGGGCGTCGTGCGCTGCAACTCGTCGGCTGACGCGGTCATCGCCTGCAGCGCCGAGACCGGCTTCGACGAGACCGTCCATGAATGCACCCTGGAGCAGTACTGCGACCTGTTCGACCCCGCCTGCAAGACCTACTGCGACGACGACCGGGGCTGCGCGGACTGGTCCGGCACCACCTGCGAGCCTAAGAGCCGCAAGTGCATCCAGTTGGACTTGTGCAAGGCCGACGCCGACTGCCCGGCCGGCCAGGAGTGCGTCGAGCAGGCCGGCGCCTGCGTGGCCGTCCCTGCCGAGCAAGGCGTGCTGCCGGCCGGCGGCCAGCCGGCCCTGGACTGCTATTTCGGCGAGCCGCAATCACCTCCGGATGATCCACCCACCTGCTTGCTTCAAGGCCGGGTGGTAAACTACAACGGCCAACCGCTGCAAGAGACCATCGGACTAGTCGTCCGGATCCACCTTCGTGACGACGTGCTTCTCGGCATCCTGGACAGCCCGCTCGACACCACGGAGGCCTTCGACGACAGCGGCCTGGGCCAGTACGAGCTGACCGGCGTGCCGACCAACACCCACTTGGTGCTGGAGGTCCAGGGTCGTACCGAGGACGCCCCCGCGTCGTGGTTCGCCAGCATGTTCACCTTTGGCATCTTCCTGCGGGCAGACGACTGCACGGTCGCGGGCGGCACCATCTCGCTGGCAGCGCCCGCCATCTTCCAGGCTAACTACGAAGCCTACTCCAATGCGCTCGGCGTGGCGGCCGACGCGGACAAGGGCTTGCTGTTCGGCCGGCTGCGCGACTGCGACGGTGAGAGGATCGTACACGGCACCGGCGGTCTGTCCATGGAGCACGAGTTGCTCTACTACCTGTCTTCCAGCATACCCGCCCCGGACGCCACCGGGACCGATTCGTCGGGCTTCTTCGTGGCCGCGAACGTCAGCCCGATCCGGGGAGTCGCGTCGGCCCTGGTGCTTTCCGACGCGGTATCGGTCTCCCTGTGGCACAAGCCGGTCCGGGTGTTCATGGGCGCGGCCAGCCTGGTGCTGTTCGAGCAACCCCAGGCCCCGAGGCAGTGACCACAATGGGATCGTCCAGACCCACGGGAACGGCGCGACTGTGTTCGCCTGCGACCCTGCTGTGCCTGCTCGCCTGCACCTACGGCGACCTTGGCCTGCAAGGCAAGCTCTGCGACGCGGACAATCCCTGTCCCGGCGACCTGCTCTGCGTTGAGGTGCCCGACAGCGCGGGCACCCGGATCGGCCAATGCTACACCAAGACCGACGCGCCGGCCTGCGCGCCCGGGGAGCGCTCGTGCAGCGACACGGCCGAGTGGGTGGAGATCTGCGATGCGGACGGCCATTCGCGAAGCGTCCACGAGGTCTGCACGGACGATCGCGAATGCAACCCCGACACCCTCTCCTGCGCGCACGCCTGTGCTGAGGATTCCGACTGCGACCAGGGCGAGACCTGCGACCTGGGCACCCTGTTATGCCGGCCGTATTCGGAATGCCGGCCGCAGGAGTGCCAAGGGCTGTGCGTGGGTGATGCCTGCGTGCCCCGGGCCGCGGCCGACGCCAGCAGTCCGATCGGGACGCCCGAGATGGACTGCTTCCTGACGCCCCCAGACCAGCCGCCCGACATTCCGGACCAGTGCGAGGTGACCGGGCGAGTCAACCTGTTCCCGTCCAAGGACAACTCGCACCTGGCCGTCGGCCTGCAGATCCTTCTGCTGGACGCTTCTTTTCCGTACACCGTCCTGCAGACCACCGAGATCTACGCGGGGGCCGACGACGCCGGCTACTACACCTTCCCCGACGTGGAGACCAACCGTGCCTACCTGGTGGAGATCCCCGCCGGGGTGAGCGACGCCGGCGAACAGGTGGTCACCACGCTGAACGGAGGCCTGCACCTGCGCGCCGACCTGTGCGTCGGCGGGGTCGCCACCCGCGGTCTTTCGGCCATGAGCGCGAGCAACTACGAGACCTTCACCTCGGAGACCATCGATGGTCTGGACGAGAAGCGCGGGTTGCTGATCGGCCGGGCCCTGGACTGCAACGCCGATTCCCGGAGGCCTCTCGGCAATGTCACCGTGGGCCTGGCCATCGACCCGGCTCCCCCGGGACGGGTCTACTACTTCGCGGACGAGAGCTACCTGTTTCCGGACCTCTCCCTCACCGCCACCACCAACAAGGGCTACTACGCCGCCGCGGGCCTTCCGGCCTGTCGCAACCAGGTCGGCTTCGCCGCCCGCCAGGGCGCCTCGGACCTCATGCTGGGATCTGTCGGCTTCTTCCTGCGGCCCGGCACGGTGGTGATCGCCGATCTGCCGCTGCCGGACGAGCAGTTGACGGAATAGTTCGGGCCTTTTTCTTTCTAGCCGAAGAGCTCCTCGAGGGTGTACAGTTTTGCCCTCTTCTTCTTCAAAGCACCGAGTCCTTGCCGGATCTCCTTCATGAGATCGGAGTCGGAACTTACCGCTATGGTTTCTCTCCAGCTTTCGAACTCATCAGGACTGACCAGAACTGCAGCCGGGCAGCCGTTTTTCGTGATCACCACCTCCTCGTCGGTCGCGTTCACCGCATCCACTATCGCACTCAGCTTGATCTTCACCTCCGAGAGAGACAACGTCTTCATGAATGGACCTCCATTCTAGTCAACCAATATTCAGACCAATCATAGCAGTTGCCACCAGAGCGATCAAGGCCGCCATCAGCCGATCAGCCGGCTTGATCAACGAAGATCGAAGATCAGCTTGACGGTCTTTCCGGCCCTGATACGGACCTTCTTGGTCTCTTTCTTGCCGGTCCGGCTGCAGATTACCTTGACGGTGTGCTTGCCCTCGTACAGTTTGACCGGTCCGCCGAGCGGGGTGATTCCCTTGCTGATGCCGTTGACGAACACCTCGCCGAACGGCTTGACGAACACGTTGAGCAAACCCCGGCCGAACTTCTCAACAACCCGCTGGGTCTTGCCTGGCGCGATGTGAACGGACCTTGTGATCCGGATGCCCTTGGCCTTGTTGGTCATTTCGATCCGGTGCTCACCGGGCTTCAACTCCACCGGCCCCACAGGCGTGGTGCCGTATGACGTCCCGTCGATGGCCACGTTGGTCCATGGGCGGGTGTTGACCACCAGCTTTCCGGGTTTCTGCACCTTGGCCACCTGAACACCGGCGTCTGGCTTTTCCGTCCTGGCGGGTTGCGGCGCCGGCTTCTTGTCGATCCGCCGCCGGCGCCTTTTCTTCTTCTTCTTAGGCCTGGGAGCTGGCGCGGCGACCTCGGGGTCGCCTTCCCGCACGACCGGAACCGCGCGGGCGGGCCCGTCAGTCGTCTCGGCCACGCCAGCGTCCGGCGCGGGAGCCTTCACCGACTCGACACCCGCGTCCGGCCCGGGGGCCGACACGGGGCCGGCCAGGTCCACGCCGGCGTCGCGCCCGTGACCGGAGTCTCTTGTATCGCCATTTCCGAACAGGAAATACGCAGCCGAGGCCCCGATCGCGCCGACCAGCACCAGCACCAGCAAACCCAGAAAGATCCGGCGGCCCGCGCCGACCCGGTGCGGTTCGTCAACGACGAGCGGCCGCAAGGTGCCCGACGGGGTCACCTGGGTGGGTGCGTCGTCCTCCGGGGAGCGGGGCGAAGGCGGCTGGCGTCGGCCCGTGGGGGTGCGCGCCGGTGACAGGGGCGTGGTCAGCGCCGGGGACCCGGCATCGGCAAGCGCGGGACGCGACGGGGTGGGCACGGCGTAACCGACGCCCGTGTCCGAGGGCGGGATCAACTCCCGGGCGAACCCGCCCAGGGTGTACTTGTCCACCAGCAGCCGGCGGTTGATCAGGAACTCCTCCAGATCCTGGCGCAGCTCCCGGCACGACTGGTAGCGCCGGTCGCGATCCTTTTGAAGCGCCCGGTCGAGTATCCGGACCATGTCCTCCGGGACGGTCTCGTCGAACTGCCGCGGATCGGGCGCCTTCTTCTGGACGATGGACATCATCAGCTCGAGCTCGGCGTCGCCGGAGAATGGACGCCGGCCGGTTGCGAACTCGAACAGGACGATGCCCAGCGAGAAGATGTCGGAGCGGTAGTCGAGTCCGATCTTCTGCGATATCTGCTCGGGCGACATGTAGGCCGCCTTGCCCTTGAGCGACGATGTCCGGGTCTGGTAGATGTTGCCGGCCGCCTTGGCGATACCGAAGTCGAGCACCTTGACCACGCCGTCGTAGCTGAGCATCAGGTTCTGTGGGCTTACGTCACGGTGAATCAGGTTCAGCGGCGTGCCGTCACCGTCGGTGAAGCAGTGAGCGTACTCCAGGCCCTCGCACGCGAAGCTTATGATCTTGGCGCCGTACTCCAGCGGCAACGGCGTGCCCTGTTTGTGACTGACCTTGAGCAGCCTGGACATGCTGACGCCGTGGACGAACTCCATGGCCAGGAAGTAGCGGCCGTCCTCCTCGCCCAGTTCGTAGATCTGCACGATATTGGGGTGGTTGAAACGAGCCACCAGCCGGGCTTCGTCGAGGAACATGGTGATGAAGTCTTCGTCCTCGACCAGGTGCGGCAGGATCCGCTTGATGGCGACGTGCTTGGTGAAGCCCTCGGGCCCCTGCTGGGTGGCCAGGAAGATCTCCGCCATGCCGCCCACGGCCAGCTTGCGATCGAGCCGGTATTTTCCAAACTTCTCGGTCACTCGAACCGCCAGTTCCTATGAACCATCCGACGGGCAACACCCGCACGTGGATCCTCTCTCATCTTGTATACCGGCAGTTTGCCACTAGAGCAAGATTCTGGGCCGGGCCGCGGAGCACATTGGGCGGTTTGACAGGCTAGCGGGCGCGCCATAGGATGGCACCATGGATCCTCGACCCTCGCCGCTCGATCCGGAGCTGCTGGCCCGGCTCAAGGGGCTCAAGGTACAGGTGCAGCGGGTGGTCGAAGGGGTGTTGACCGGGCTGCACCGCTCACCCCGCCACGGGGTCAGCATCGAGTTCGCCGAGCACAAGGAGTACAGCCCGGGCGACGATCCGCGGCACCTGGACTGGCGGGTGCTGGGTCGCCTGGACCGCTACGTGGTCAAGAAGTTCGAGGACGAGACCAACCTGCAAGCCACCGTGGCGCTGGATTTCTCGGGATCCATGGGCTACGCCTCGGGCCCCTTTTCCAAGGCGGCCTACGGCGGGTTGCTGGCGGCCACGCTGGCGGCGCTGCTCCTGCGCCAGGGAGACGCTGCGGGACTGATCTTGCTGTCCGGCACCCGGCCCGCCCAGCTGCCGCCGCAAGGCCGGGCCGAGCAACTGACCGACATAGTCCGGGCCATCGAAGCCGCCGATCCTGCCGGACCCACCAACCTGCGCGAGGCGGCCACGCGGTTCATCGAGCACACCCGCCGCCGGGGAATGCTGGTGCTCTTTTCGGATCTGTTCGACCCCGACGAGGGCGTGCTTGCCAGCCTCAAGATGCTGGCGGCCCGGGGCCACCAGGTCATCGTGTTCCACGTGCTGGACCGGGACGAGGTGGAGTTTCCGTTCCAGGATCCGAGCCTGTTCGAGTCCATGGAGGACGATCGGCGCATGTTGGCCTTTCCACGCGAGGTCAGAAACGCCTACCTCGAGGAGATGGACCGTTTCCTGGCCCAGAACCGCAGAGCGCTGGCCGAGGCCGGACTGGCCTACGAGCTGGCGCGGACGGACGAGCCGCCCCACCAGCCCCTGCTCCGACACCTCGCCGGCCGCAAGGGCCGGCCGGGAGTCTGAAGGTCGACGGGTTGTATGCGCGAGTTGATCTTCACCCGGCCGGCGATTCTCTGGGGCCTTTTCGCCGCGGCCCTGCCGGTGATCATCCACCTGATCAACCGCCACCGTGCCAGGCGCCGGCCGTTCGCCGCGATCGACTTCCTGTTCAGGGTTCGGCGCCGCTCGGCCCGGCGCATCCTGCTGAAACAGCTGCTCCTGCTCGCCATCAGGACCTTGCTGATCGTGACGCTGGTGCTGGCGGCGGCCGGGCCGCTGCTGCGACCCTCCGGCCGGCAGCACGCACCGGGCCCCACCAGCACCGCCCTGGTGATAGACGCCTCGTTCAGCATGCGCGCACGCGCGAACGGGACGACCCGGTTCGAAGAGGCCCTGGATCGGGCAGGCGAGCTGGTGCGCGGCATGGGCCCGGGCGACGCGGCCTGCCTGATCTGCGCCGGATCCGCGACCCGCGTGATGGTCGAACCTTGCACCGACTCTCCCTCGGTCCTGCTCGACGCCATCGCGGATCTGCGCGTCGAGTGGGGCACGAGCGACCTGAGCGCGGCGATGGAGACGGCCGCCGGGCTCCTGGCCAGGGCCCCCGGACCCAACCGCCGGATCGTGCTCCTGACCGACGCGGCCGCCCATGCGCTCACAGGCTCGCCCGTCTGGCCGGCGGACTTCCCGGCCCCCCAGGTCCTGCTCCACGACCTGGGGCGGGATCGGTCGCGGGACAACCACGCGGTCCTGGAGGTGGAGCAGTCGAATGCCGGCCCCTACCTGGAGGTGTCAACCCGCCTGGTCCAGCACGGCCTCGAGCGGCTGAAAGACCTGCCGGTGGAGATCGAGCTGGCCGGCGAGACCGCGGCCCGGGGATTCGTGGATCTGACCCCCGGCAAGCCGGTCCGCAAGCTATTCACCGTTCGCCCGCCCGACCAACGGCACACCCTGGGCGGCGTCCGCCTCCGGCCCGATCAACTCCCCGAGGACGACCAGCGACCGTTTCTCGCCTCCGGGCGCAACCAGCTCCAGGCCCTGCTCGTCAACGGGGACATGCGGCCGGTGCTGCACCGCGACGAGGTGTTCTACCTGGAGCACGCCCTGGCCCCGTCCGGAGCGGGAGCCTCGGGAATCCGGTTCACCACGGTCACTCCGGACCGGCTCCACGAGGGGCTGCTCGAGTCGGTCCAGGTCGTGTTCCTGGCAAACGTGCGCGAACTGGGCCCTGCGGTCCTGGCCGCCCTCTCGGATTTCGTGGCGGCCGGCGGCGGCCTGTTCGTCTCGGTCGGCGACCAGGTGGACGTGGATCACTCGAACCAGATGCTGGCGGGTCTTCTGCCCTTCGACCTGCGCGACGTCGTGGCCCTGGGTCCCGCCGATCCGGACGGGGTCCACCGGCAGGGCATGGCTTTCGGAGAGTTCGACGACACCCATCCGGCCCTGGCCATCTTCGGCGGCGAGCGCGCGCAGGCGCTGGCCGCGGTCCGCACCCGCAGGGCGGTGGTGCTCGAGCCCGGCCGGACGGCCGCCCGCGGCCGGGTGCTGATCCGCTACGCCAACGGCGCGCCCGCCCTGGTGGAAGGCCGTCACAGGGCGGGCCGGGTCATCCTGTTCACCTCCAGCCTGGACCGGGACTGGACCAACTGGCCCGCCCGGGCCAGCTTCCTGCCCTTCCTGCAGCACACGGCCGCCTACCTGGCCGGCAGCCTGGACGAGCTTCCGCCGCCGGAGGTCCCGGTTGACGGAACCGTTCGCATCCCGCTGCTGCCCGAGGCGGACGGGGTCCGTATACGGCTACCCGACGATGGCCAGAAGGACCTGCAGGCCGGTGATCTTATCGAGGGCCGGGCCGTCTTTTCGGACACCCGCCTTCCCGGCTGGTACGAGATCGCCCAGACCACAGGCGGCCGGAAGCTTCCGGGCCGCACCATCCCGGGATTCTTCGTACGCCTGCCCCCCCCGGAGTCCGACCTGACGCCCGTGACCGCAGAACAGCTCCAGGCCCTGCTGGGCCATAGCGCCCGGCTGACCGTGGCCGGCTCCGGCGATCCGGCCACCCGCTCCCGGGCGGGCCTGCTGCTGCTGCTGGCCCTGGGACTGGTGTTCTGCGAGGCTCTGCTGATCCGCCGCTGAAGGCGTAACCATCGAGGCGATCACTCAGTTCATCCAGACTTGCCCAGAGCTATTGAGAAGTTGTCATCATCAACCGAGCTTCGAGTTGATTAGCATGTTGATAGAGACACCCTTCTCCTGGGCCTCCATGGCAAGCTTCCGGTGAACCTCCGGAAGCATCCTGAGCACCAGCTTCCCGCTGAAATCCTTTAGGGCCAGAGACATCGGAATCGGTTCGCCGTTCGAATCCATGTCCTTCACGATATCCTTGATAACCTTCTTGATTCCTTTGAGTGCCTCCTCGTGGGATCCTGCCAGCCAGCTGCAGCTCGGGAACTCGGTGCAAAGACCCACGTACTCCCCGTCTTCCTCCGACCATATTACCCGATATGCGTACTTCGCAACGAACTCTTCCAGTGTATTTGATTTACCCATTTACACAGTACCTCATAATATAGCGTCTACTCCGTCTTTAGCTTCACAATGGCTTTCAATACCTGTGCTACTTGGTACTTTTTTGCTGCCATTCAATCCTCCACTTCATCGACAACCCTAGTACCACATATAGTACTACTTGTCAACAGGAATCGACACAGGCGGGCCTGCTGCTGCTGCTGGCCCTGGGACTGGTGTTCTGCGAGGCTCTGCTTATTCGCCGTTGAGTGACTGCCGGGGACGGACTTTCCGTTGCATCTCGAGGCAATAGCCTCTATTTTGGATCAAGTCGAAGAGTCGTCAAGAGAGGCTCGATGAAACTCGGATTCGGGATACCGCTGATGTTGGCTGCCCTTGCCTGGTTGCTGCAGGCATGCTGCGGTTGTTCCGGGGATGGCGGGCCCGACGAGGGAGAGTTCCTGGCGATGACCTACAATGTGGCTGGCCTTCCCGAGGGCCTTTCCGGCTCTCATCCCGAGGTGAACATTCCCCGGATCAGCCCGTTGCTCAACGCGTACGACTTGGTACTGGTGCAGGAGGATTTTTGGTATCACGAACAGCTCGTCGCTGAGACGAGTCATCCGTACCGCTCGGATCCGATGTGGGAGGAGCCGGAGTACACAGAAATGGGCGACGGACTGAATCGCTTCTCTGTTTTCCCTTTCGGCGAGCTCTCCCGGTTCACCTGGGAGATATGCCACGGTGGACTCGATCACGGAAGCGACTGTCTGACCACAAAGGGCTTCTCGGTAGCCCGACACGAACTGGCTCGTGGCGTACATATCGACGTGTACAACCTCCACATGGACGCCTCGAGTTCCGAGGAGGACAAGCAGGCCCGGGCGGCCCAGACCGAACAGCTACTCGAGGAAATCGCGGCCAGTTCAGGAAACCGCGCAGTGATCGTGGCCGGCGACACCAACATGAATCCCGACGGCACCCAAGACGGCATTACACTCGAACGCCTGCTTTCCGGAGCAGACCTTCAAGACACCTGCCGGGCCCTGGACTGCGGACAGGAACGGATCGATCGGATCATGTTTAGAAGCTCCGACGCGGTCTCCCTGATCCCGCTCTCGTGGTCCGTGCCAGATGAATTCGTGGACCAGGAGGGAGAAGGCCTCTCCGACCACGATCCCAGCGCCGCCCGCTTTTCCTGGGAGCGTATCGGGCAATAGGGAAGAAATGCGGAATCACTTGTTTGCCAGGCGGACTTCGGTCTGGTAGAAAAACACGACCGATCCGGTAGGAGTAAGGAGACCGCCATGAAGGTAGTCGACAGCGTACTGGACTGCATCGGCAACACGCCGATGATCAACCTGAGCGTGTTCGGCACTCCGAACATCTACGCCAAGGCCGAACACCTGAATCCCGGCGGCAGCATCAAGGACCGCGTGGCCCGCTACCTGATCGAGCAGGCCGAGAAGAAGGGCGAGCTCAAGCCCGGGATGACCATCGTCGAGGCCTCGAGCGGCAACACCGGCATCGGCTTGTCCATGGTCGGCGTGATGAAGGGCTACCGGGTGGTCATCGTCATGCCCGAGAACATGAGCGAGGAGCGGCGCAAGATCATCCGGGCCTTCGGCGGCGAGCTGGTATTCACCTCGGCCGAGGGAAGCCTGCCCGAGACCATGGACAAGGTCCGCGAGATGCAGGCCGGCGATCCGAACATCTGGGTTCCGCAGCAGTTCGAGAACCCGGACAACCCCGAGATCCACTACAAGGAAACCGCGGCCGAGATATGGGAACAGATGGACGGCAGGATCGACGCCTTCGTGGCCGGGGTGGGCAGCGGCGGGACCCTGGCGGGCGTCGGCAAGTTCCTCAAGGAGAAAAATCCGGCCGCGCGCATCGTGGCGGTCGAGCCCAAGAACTCGGCAGCGTTGCTCGGCAAGGAGCCCGGACTGCACCAGATCCAGGGCATCGGCGACGGATTCATCCCGCCGGTGCTGGACGTGGATCTGATCGACGACGTGGAGGTGGTGACCGACGAGGACGCCATCAGCACGGCCCGGGATCTGGCCCGCCGGGCCGGCCTGCTGGTGGGCACTTCGGCCGGCGCCAATGTCTGGGCCGCGACCCGCGTGTCGGCCAAGCCGGGCGGCGAACGCCGGGTGGTCACCGTCCTGCCCGACCGGGCGGAGCGCTACTTCTCCACGGCGTTGATCTGAGAGTAGGTAGCATCTTCACGTAGGCGTAGACGTCGACGTAGGCGTAGGCGGAATTTCAAAGGAGCGCAAGGGGGCTCCACTTGGCGTATGGAAAGGCCGCCGACGTCTACGTCTACGCCGACGCCGACGAGAGAAGATGCGAGGGAGCCCGCTACCCTCCCAGCACGTCCCCGGCCGCAACTTGCCGACCTGGCAGAAACGCCCGGGCGTCCATGCGTTTTTTACCCTCGGCCTGGACTTCGAGCAGGCGCAGCACTCCGTCGCCCGTCTGGACCAGCAACCGGTCGCCCTCGGCCTCGATCACCTGGCCCGGCCCGGCTCCGGCCGGGGCCAATGCGTCGGTCACCGCGGCCAGGTGGATCTTGAAAGCTCTCCCGCGCAGGCTGGTCACGGCGCCCGGCCAGGGCTGGACCCCGCGGATGCGGTCGTGGATGGATCGTGCCGGCCGGTTCCAGTCGATTCGGCCGTCGGCCTTGGTCAGGGCCGGCGCCCAAACCACCTGGCTCTCGTCCTGGACAGCTCCTTCGACCGGTCCGGTCTCGAGGCACTGAATCACCTGAACCGCCAGCTCGCCGCCCAGCTCGCCCAGCCGGTCCTGCAGACGGGCTGCGGTCTCGTCCGGATCCACATCCACTATTCTTTGAGCCAGCACGTCCCCGTCGTCCAGGCGAGGGGTGACCTCGAGGATCGTCACCCCGGTCTTCTCGTCTCCGTTGATCAGCGTCCACTGGATGGGGGCAGCTCCGCGATAGCGGGGCACGAGAGAGGGGTGCACGTTGATGAATCCCAGCCTGGGGACGTCCAGAACCCTCTTGGGCAGTATCTGCCCGAAGGCGGCCACCAGACACAGGTCGGGCGCGAGATCCCCGAGACGTTCCAGGTAGCGCGGATCCTTCTGCTTTTCGGGCTGGAGCACCTCGATGGAGCGCTCCCGGGCCCAGACCTTCACCGGCGGGGACTTGCGCTTGCGGCCGCGCCCGGACGGCCGGTCGGGCTGGCAGACCACGGCCAGGGGCAGCCGGCCGGCGCGTTCGATCTCGTCCAGAACGGGCCGGGCGAACTCCGGAGTGCCGAAGAAAACGTAGGAAATCCGCATGCGCCACTCAATCGGCCGCCCAGCGGGCGTGCTTCTTCATCCGGCGTTCGACAAGCGAACGCTTGAGTCGGGACAGGTGATCGATGAACAAGGTTCCGTCCAGGTGATCGATCTCGTGCTGTATCGCGCGACCGAGCAGTCCTTCCGCGGTGATCTCGAAGGGCTGGCCGTGACGGTCCAGCGCCTTCACCGTGGCCCGTGCAGGGCGCACCACCATCTCGGACTCTTCGGGGAAGGACAGGCATCCCTCCTCGTTCTCGTCCTTCTCGTCGGAGACGTCGATCACCTCCGGATTGACCAGCTCGATCAGCCGGGGGGCTCCGTCGCGCTGATCCACGTCCACGACCGCCGCCCGCACACAGACCCCGATCTGCTGAGCGGCCAGCCCGACCCCCATGTGGAAGTACATGCTCTCGGAGAGATCGTCCAGCAACCGGGCGAGCTCCTGGTCGAACTCGGTCACGGGTTCCGCACGCTGTCTCAGAATGGGATCCGGATGGAATACCAGGTCCTTGACGCCCATGACGCCTCATTCCTTGAGAGCAGCCCGGTAGCCCTCCCGCAGCAGCTCATCGGACAGGACGTCCCGGGCCTCGGCCAGAGTGCGCTGGACGATCTCCAGCTTCCCGGCCAGGTCCTTCAATCCCTGGAGGGAGAAGTTCACTGGGTGGAATTCCCGTATCAGCCTGTCGTAGGCAGCCTGGATCTCGTACCGGGTGGCCTGTTCGGACACGCCCAGGATCTCGAAGTAGCTGCCGCGGTTGATCTTCTCGAACTTGGACTCCAACCGTCGACGGCTGATCTCCATGGCGCGTTTCCGGGTCTCGGTGGGATCGTCGGGGCCGGAGCTCAGACCGCGCACCGCCACGGCCACCAGCCCGGTTACGACTGCGGCCAGCAACACCCGGTAGACGGTGCTCACGCCCTGTCCCGACAGGAACACGATCTCCTCTATCGGCCGCATCCCGTCGACCAGCCGCAGAACCTCCCGCTCGGCGTTTGTCAGGCCCATCTCGCCCGGCTTGGGCGCGAACGGCGAACGGTCCTCGGGGGGGATGGTAGCCAGCAGGCTGGACGGACCGCCCAGCTCGCTCATCATGCGGGGCTGCAGGAACTTTCGCCGGATACCCTCGACCAGCAGGCCGGCCATCGGCCGGGCCAGTCGCACCTTCTCCGCGTCGGGCGCATGGCGCGGCTCGTAGCGGGTGCTGCCTTCTCGCCATTCGAACAGACCCAGCAGGCAGAACTCCAGGTGTCTCCTGACCAGCGGGAAGAGCTCCTCCGGCCTGAGCATACCCCGCTCGACCAGGTGGGCCGCCAGCGCGCGGGGCTGGGAGATGCCCTTGACGCGGGCCTCGGCATAGGCTTCCCGGTCGATCAGCCCTTCGCGGAACAGCATCTCCTCGAGCCGATCGGCGGTCTGGCTGGAGCGGACTCCGATCGGCACTCCGCGCTCGAGGAACACCTCCTTGGAGTCAGCACCGGACTGGAAGACGACCATCCCCGTTACCTGCTGGCAGTATAGGCGCCAGAGCACGGCCGGGACCATCTCCTCGGACAGGTCCCAGGATTCGGTCTCCGGCGGGTGAGCCTCCGGGGGCTCGGCCGGTTCGAAGAAATCCCGGCGATCGGATCCGGCGGCAGGTTCGGTGTCCACCCCCTCGTGCTCCTCGGGTTCGTCGGCCGGCCGCCGAGGTGCGGAACTTGTCCGGGCCGTCCGTCCGGCGGGCTTGACCATACGCAAACCAGGGCGGTTTCTTTCCTCGCTGGGGGCCGGAATCCGCAACTGTTCGGTATCCACCCGATCGATATCAACGTCTTCTTCAAACTCGTCGGATACGGCGGCGGTGCTATCGCGCGCCAGGTTGGCTTCCTGCTGTAGCAAGCGGACCAGATCGTCCTCGACCTGCATCGTCTCGGACACGGATCGGACCGGCTCTTGGTCGTAGAGCGTTTCCGTCAAGTCGGCCGCTTTCCGGGCATCCTCCAGATCCTTCTCGTCGAGCGCCTCCTCCCACAGGGCTTCCGCCTCTATCCGCCCCCCGTCGTCCATCTCCTCCTGCTCGGCCTCTTCCCCGCCGGCCCGCTGACGCTCTTCTTCCTCCAGCTCACGCAGATGCTCCTCCTCCTTGCGCTTGCGCTTTTCCTCTTCCTTGCGCTTGCGCTTTTCCTCTTCCTTGCGCTTGCGCTTTTCCTCTTCCTTGCGCTTGCGCTCCTCCTCTTCCTTGCGCTTGCGCTCCTTCTCCTGGCGTGTTTTTTCTTCCATCCTGCGAAGATCGTCCTCGGCTTCCGGAGCCTCCTCCTCTTTGGCTTCCTTCATCAGCTGTTCTTTAGATGCGCGAAGTGCTTGGCCACCTTCCAGGGTCCCTTCGGGCTGGACCAGGCTACCGGGCGCCTTCAGGAAGGATTTGCCCGGTTCGACATCGTCCGGCTGGTCCAACCCGAACGAGAGTCGCTTGGGGACATCGTGTTCGTTATCCGTGTCCGGCTCATCGCCTTCCGGCGGCGCCAGCAGACCATCCTTGAACGTCTCGCCCAGGTCCATCATCTGTTCGACCCGCTCGGCCAGACCCCCTTCGTCACTCTTGGCGACCACTGCCGCCGCGGGCGCATCACGGTCCACGCCCACATATGTGCGGATCTTGGAAATCACCTTGCTTGGCTCGACGGGCTTGGAGAAGTAGTAGTCCCCCCCTTCGGACAGGGCGTCGCCAAACGAGGCGACGCCTTCCTCGCCAGTGCCCAGCATCAGTATGGGCAGTAACTCCCCCCCCTCGGAATCGCGGATCTCGTGGCACAGCTTGACGCCCTGGTCATCGTCGATGGCCAGATCCAGGATGATCAACGCCGGCGGGTCGACCGTCAGCAGATCGACCACCCCGCTCGAGCCCTCCTGGACGATGGTTCTCATGCCTGCCTGCTCTATGGCCTCGGACAGCGCTGCAGCCAGCTGTTCGTCCGGCTCGAGAATCAGGATCGTAGCCATCAAACCCGTCCGTGTACCGTCCTGGAAACGAGAAGGAAATCATAGCATGTCGACTGGATCGACATCAAAAACAATCTTTGCCCCGCCGGGAACTCGCAGCCTTTGTAAAACGGCCCGTGCCGCCCGGTGCAGGTCCTCGATGCGCGCGCACTTGACCAGCATCTGGAACCGGTAGCGGCCGCGCAACCTGGCCAGGGGCGAGGGCACCGGTCCCAGCAACTGCAGGCGCCCGGCCCCCACCGCACGCATCAAGCCCGCGGCGCCCGCGGCCAGATCGGCCGCAACGACCTGCTGCTGGTGGCTCGTCCGGACCATCAGCAACCGGAGAGCGGGCGGGTAGCCCAGCGACTTGCGACGCGCGATCTCGCGCTCGAAGAAATCCTGGTAGCGGTGTTCGCGAGCGAGGACGATGCTCTCGTGCCCGGGCATGAAGCTCTGGATGAGCACCCGGCCGGGCCGTTCGCCCCGGCCCGCCCGGCCGGCCACCTGCATCAGCAACTGGAACGTACGCTCCGCCGCCCGGAAATCCGGCAGGTTGAGCCCCAGATCGGCCAGCACCACCCCCACAAGCGTCACGCCCGGGATGTCGTGTCCCTTGGTCACCATCTGTGTGCCAACCAGCACGTCGGCTTCCCCCCGGGCGAACCGGGCCATGACCTGTTGCAGCTTTCCGCGCCCGGCCACGCTATCCGAATCGAGCCGGATCACCCGGGCGCCGGGGAATCGCCGGCGGACCTCCTCCTCGCACTTCTCCGTACCCAGCCCGAAGAGTTGCACCCGGCCCTTGCAGCATCCCGGACACTTGACTGGAAGGCGCACGGTCAGGCCGCAGTAATGACAGCGTAGCTCCCGTCCGGCCAGGTGATGAACCAGGGCCACGCTGCAGTTGGTGCAGCGTACAGTCTCCCCGCAGTCCCGGCACAGGCCGAAAGACGAGTACCCGCGCCGATTCAGAAACAGGATGGCCTGTTCTCCTGCGTCGAGCGTCTCGGCCAGGGCGTCGGCCAGGGCCGGGCTCAGAGTGTGGGCCCGTTCCAGGGGGTCGAGCACGGTGCGAAGATCGATCGTCTCGACCCTGGGCATGGGCCTGGCGCGCACCCGCTCGGTCAGCTGGAGCAGCTTCGAGCGACCGGAGATTGCGTGGGCGTATGACTCCACCGACGGCGTGGCGGAGCCCATCACCACCACGGCCCCCTCCTTGCGGGCCCGGACCATTGCCAGATCGCGACCGCTGTAAGGCAGGCGCTCGGATTGCTTGTAGGACGGGTCGTGCTCCTCATCCACCACGATGATGCCCGCCCGCCCGAGCGGAGCGAACACCGCAGAACGCGCGCCCAGGGCCAGCCGGGCCTGGCCGGACTGCAGCCGCCGCCACTCGTCCAGTCGCTCCCCCGGGCTCAGGCCGGAGTGCAAGACCGCCACGAGATCGCCGAAGCGATCGGCCACCCGGTTCATCAACTGCGGCGTCAGCGAAATCTCGGGCACCAGAAGGACGGCGCACAGGCCGGCGCGCAAGGCGTGCTCGATCGCGCGCAAGTACACCTCGGTCTTACCGCTGCCGGTCACGCCGTGCAGCAGGAAGGCTGTGTACCGGCCGCTGTCCAGCCCGGCACATATGGCGTCGAGCGCCCGTCGTTGCTCGCCGGTCAGGCGCTGGACCCGATCCGGCGGCGGCAGGTCGGGAGGAGGCGGCCTGCGGGCGTGAATCCGGCGAGTCAACGCGACCAGGCCCTTGTCTTGAAGGGCGCACAGGGCCTTCCTGGCTCCGGGGAATCGCTTCTCGAAGTCCTTTACGTCGACCGACCCCGCGCGCAGCATCTGTTCGAGCAGATCGGCCTGGCGCGGGGCCCGACGTCGCAAGCCCTCGACGGACTCCGGCCCCGCAGCGTCGGTGACCGCGGCCACCAGCACCTGCTTGGGCCGGGCAGCCTTGCCGGCCTTGCGCAACAGGGGCGGCAGGGCGGTGAAGAACATCTCGCCCGGCGGCGCCAGGTAGTAGTCTGCAGCCCAGGACAGCGTCCGCAACATGGCCGGGCCCAGGACCGGCTCCTCCTCCACGACCGCCCCGATGGGCTTGACCTCCACGTCGTCGGGAGGCTCGTGTCCGATCTCGACCACCACCCCGCGCCTGGCGCCCCTGCCGAAGGGCACTTCCACCAGGTGACCGGGCTGCAGGACCCCCTGCAGGCGGTCGGGAATGCTGTACGAAAACAGGCTCCGCACGGGAGCCGCAACGGCTACCAGGGCATGGTTCATCCCGGGACCCCACGGGCGATCGTATGCTTCACCAGGCAGGCTGTCAATCACGGCACCTTGGAGTCTTGACGGTTTTTTGACATGCGGCAAAGGTACTAGTAGCATTTTGAAGACCGCAATGGACGGCAATGGGATGAATCGCCGGAGGAATTCATGCGCACATCGAGTCGCTTTCTGTGTACCGCGGTGCTGACCTTAGCATTCGCGCTGCTGTCCGCCCCTACCCTGGCCCAGTGGTACGACGATGAAGAAGCCCCTGCAGGCGAAGGAGAAATGCTCGCTCCGTTCACCTTCAAGGACTTCAACCTCAACTCGGGCGTCCAGTTGTCCAGTTGGTACGCTCACGGCGAGGACATCCAAGGCGCGACCTGCCTGCTGCGCGGCGGCTACGCCTTCGACTCCGCACCGATGTACCTGGGGCTGGAGGTCCCCATGAGCTGGGCTCAAGTGGAATCCGCGGGAACATATGACAGCGAGTTCGTACTGGGCTCCATCGGCATCAACCTCAAATACCGCGTGGATCCTGTCGCGCAATGGATCAGCATCTTCACCGGATGGTCGGTGGATCTCTACATCCCGACCTTCATGGGCGACGTGACCAGCCAAACCAGGTACACCAGCATGGGCCACCAAGCCGGACTGGCCAACACCTTGCTGCCGGCCATCCACATAAATCCCGAGGCCATCAGCCTGGTGGGCTCCTTCGACCTGATCATTCCCGGACATGTGCTCTTCGTCCAGTTCGAGCTGAGCGTGGCGGCCTTCTTCCCGGTCACAGATATCGACCAGCGCAATATCGAGGGCGGTCTGGCTTGGGGCGTCGTAGCCGGCGTGAACATCGCCGATCCGATCGCCTTCCTGCTCGAGCTCAAGTCCTACGTGCCCCTTGGCGCCGAGGACACGGAGGGCAACCCCCTGCCCGCCTTCTTTGCAATCAACCCGGGATTCCGCATGGATTTCGGCTCTTTCAAGCCGGCCATCTGGGTGAGCCTCCCGCTCGACAAGGACTACCGCAGGGCCTGGCCCGACGTGATATTCGGCCTCGACCTGGCCGCCTGGTTCTAGATCAGAAGATCAGAAATACATGAAGCTCAAGCACTCGAGAATCCGCAGCAAGCTTCGGGTCAAGCCCAGACAGCTGCGCAGGCGCATTCAGCCCCACACCCTGCCCTCGTCCAGGGCCTACTCGCGACACCGGACGCACATCATCGGTCAGGACCGGGCCATCGAGGCCATGGAGCTTGGTCTGAGGGTCGAGAGTCCGGGGTACAACGTGTTCGTGTCGGGCCCGTCCGGCACCGGGCGAACCACCACGGCCCGCCACATCCTGCAGGGATTCAAGCAGCCGCGAAGCCCGTTGAAGGACTTCGTGTTCGTCAACAACTTCCAGGAGCCGGACCGGCCGCGCCTGTTGACGCTCAAGCCCGGTATGGGCCTGAAACTCAAGAAGGCCGTGGACGAGTTGGTCAAGGCCATCAGGCGGGACCTGCCCCGAGCCATCGCCACCGAGCACTGCCAGAAGGAGCGTGAACGGATAATCTCCAACTACCAGCGCCAGGAACACGAGCTGGTGTCGGCCTACCAGGACGAGGTGCGCCAGGCCAAGTTCATGGTGGTCGAGGTGCAGAGCGGTCCGGTCGTGGACCATGACGTGCTGCCGATAATGGACGACGAGCCCCAGTCCATGGCGGTGCTCGAGGAGAAAGTCGCCAACGGCAAGATCTCGCGCAAACGGTTCAGGCAGCTGGAGAAGAAGCACAGCCTGCTGCGCGCGAAGCTGGAAAAAGTCCAGCGTCGCACCCGGGCATTGGCCCGAGAGATGACCGCGCAGCTCGAAGCGATCGATCGCAGGACCGGAGCGGCCGTCATCGACGCCCTGATCGGAGACATCTACGACCAGTTCGCAGAAGAGGTGGTCCAGGACTTCTTCGACGACGCTCGCGAGGCCCTGCTCGAGCGCATTCCGGCCCTTGTGCAGCGGGGCGATGAGGACGAGCGCGACGAAGCGACGGCCGTGCAGCAGGTCCAGGGTGAATTGCAATTCGATCCGCTGACTTCGTTCCAGGTCAACGTGGTGCAGAACAATGCCCGGCACAAGGGCTGCCCGGTGGTGTTCGAGCAGACCCCCTCCATGACGCGCCTGTTCGGTACCATCGAACGCTCGATGGACGAAAGCGGCCGGGTGGAGGCCGACTTCATGAACATCCGCGGCGGGGCCCTGGTGCGGGCCAGCGGCGGCTTCCTGGTGGTCAACGCCGAGGACCTGCTGACCGAGCCCGGGGCGTGGAAGATGCTCAAGCGCACCCTGTCGACCGGCAGGCTCGAGATCCGCATGCCCGAGGGCCCCATGTCCATGGTCACCTCTGCCCTGAAGCCAGAGGCCATCCCGCTTGACGTCAAGATCATCATGCTGGGTGACGAGGAGATCTATCGCACCATGTACCTGGGGGAGGACGACTTCAAGAAGACCTTCAAGGTCAAGGCCGAGTTCGACGTGGAGATGGACTTCTCCCGGTCCAACCTGGAGAAGTTCATGGCCTTCGTGCACCGGGTGGTCAAGGAAGAGGACCTGCTCCCGCCGGTCAAGCCGGCCATCGCGCTGCTGGCCGAGGAGGCCGTGCGAGACGTCGAGGATCAGCAGAAGCTGTCCACTCGCTTCAGGGTGATCGCCGACCTGCTGCGCGAATCGACCTACTGGGCCCGCAAGGCCGGCCGGCGCACGGTCACCCCTGCCGAGGTGAAGCAGGCGCTGACCCGGCGCCGGCGCCGGTTCAACCTGGTCGAGGAGAAGTACCGCGAGAGTATCGAACGCGACGTGGTCATGGTGGACACCCACGGCGAGCGGGTCGGGCAGATCAACGGGCTGGCCGTGTTCGACCTGGGCGACTACTGCTTCGGCAAGCCCTGCCGGATCACCGCCGCGGTGGGGGTCGGCCACAACGGGGTGGTCAACATCGAGCGGGAGTCCGGCCTGTCGGGCGAGCTCCACGACAAGGGTGTCTACATCCTGACAGGCCTGCTGCGCTCGCGCTTCGGCCAGAAGCACCCCCTGGCGCTCGAGGCCAGCGTGTGCTTCGAGCAGAGCTACGGCGAGGTGGACGGCGACAGCGCCTCGTCGACAGAGGTGTACGTCATCCTGAGCGCCCTTTCAGGGCTGCCGCTGGACCAGGGCGTGGCCGTGACCGGCTCGATCAACCAGCAGGGCGACATCCAGCCCATCGGCGGGATCAACCACAAGGTCGAGGGATTCTTCGAGGTCTGCAAGGCCCGCGGGCTCGACGGCAAGCAGGGGGTGCTCATCCCGTACGCCAACCTGTCGAACCTGATGCTCGACCGGGAGGTTATCGAGGCCGTCCGCGCGGGCAGGTTCAACGTCTGGGCCATCAGGAGCGTGGACGAGGGCATGGAGATCCTCACCGGCGTCCAGGCCGGCAAGCCCGGCACCGGCGGGCAGTACCCGCCCGGGACCGTCAACCGCCTGGTGGCCGACCGCCTGGCCGAGATGGCCCGCACGCTGCGCGACTACACATGAACGAGCACCCACAGTCGGTTCACGTCCCCTTCTCGATGGGCTGCCGGCTGGCCGTCCTGCTGGCCATGGCCGCGGGATGCGGGCGGTCCGGCGAGCAGGCGGTCGAGCCCTTGCTGGCCGGCGCGGCCCGGGCGATCGTCACGCCGGAGGTGGAGCCGATCGAGGATCTCGACGACGACTGCGTGCAAGACAGGGACGAGTGGTTTTCCGATCTCGACGGCGATGGCGAGTGGGACCCGGTCTGGCTGGCCGGCTTCGGCGCCAACCGCTGCGCCCTGGGCGTGCACGACGACCTGTTCGCAAGGGTGCTGGTACTGGGACGGGGCGAGCTGCGCGTCTGCATCGTCAGCGTTGACTGGGTCGGGCTGCTATACGACCACGCCCTGGAGCTCAGACAGGCCGTCGAGCGGGCCGGCGTCCGACTGGATCACCTGGTGATCAGCTCCACCCACAACCACGAGGGGCCCGACACCGTGGGCATCTGGGGGCGCATCGGCAGCACGGGCCTGGACGAGGCCTACCTCTCCTGGGCTGTGGATCGGATCGTCGAAGCCGTGGCCGAGGCGGTTTCCTCCCTGGCTCCGGTCCGGATCCGCGCCGGGGTGGATCAAACCGAGGGGCTGACCGACGACAGTCGGTTGCCGGAAGTGCTGCACGAGCAGGTCACGGCCCTGCGCTTCGACCGCGCGGACGGTTCCGGGACGGTGGCCACGGTTGTCCACTGGTCCAACCATCCCGAGGTGCTAGGCGGCTCGAACCGGCTGGTGACCGCCGACTTCCCCGGCTCTCTGGTGGACGAGCTGGAGCTGGCCGCGTCCGGCTCGGTGGGCGTCTACTGGCAGGGCATGCTCGGAGGGCTGCTCACCCCCATGGAGGTCGAGGTGCGCGACGAGCAGGGCGAGATCCTGCCCGACTACTCGTTCGAAAAGGCCGACCGGCTCGGCCGGCTGGTGGCCCGGGTCGCCCTGGAAGCGCTCGAGGCGGGCGAGGACATCACCTCGGAGAGCAGGCTGGCATTCCGGCGCCGCGAGCTGCTGGTGCCCTTCGACAACGACGAGATCCTGCTGGCCATCATGGCCGGCTTTATCAAACGCACTCTCTACGACGCAGAAGGCCGGGTGATGAGCCCCGGCGATTTTTTCTTCGAGCAGGCCTACGCGCGCACCGAGGTGACCGTGCTTGACGTAGGGCAGGCGCAGATCGCCACCGTGCCGGGCGAGCTCTACCCCGAGCTGGCGCTCGAAGGGCCCAACGGCGAGACCTTCTACGAGGACCCCCAGGATCCCGGGGCCGACTTCCAGGGAGTCGAGTGCGCACAGCCCATCTACCGGTTCATGCGCGACACCCCCTACCGCATCATCCTTGGCCTGGCCAACGACGAGGCTGGCTACATCATCCCCAAGTGCCAGTTCGACATCGAGCCCCCCTTCGCCTACGACCGCGACAGTCCCCAGTACGGCGAGCGCGTCTCGCCCGGCCCCGATGCCGCTCCCGTGCTGAACCAGGCACTGGCCGAGGAGCTTGTCGCCCTTGACGCCCAGGCGAATAGCTCAATCGACTAGATTCTGCCCCGTGCAGGTCTTCGGCGCGGTGCGCTGGCAGAGGCGGCTCGCATTCTGCGGCTCGCCGGACAGCCGAGCGTGCGTCGCATGGAAATCCTCGTCCCCTCAGTCCAGATGCACCAGGACGTATGCATCCGCCGAGGCCTGGCTGGAGTACATCTCGTACAGCAGGACGCCGTGACGGCCGCGTACGCAGTACCGGATGGTGTACTCCTCGCCGTCCATGTCTATAGCCACTACCAGCCCATCCTCGAGCCGGTAGGTGAACTCTCCGACCCAGGACTCGATCATGTCCTGGATCGAGTCGCACTTGCAGAGGTCGTCCTCCTCTGTGCAGGTGGCCGTGACGTCCGGCTCGGCGTCGAGCTGTTCCTCGACGTAGGCGCAGTTGAGGCCGATGCCCTCCAGGCACCGCATGGGGATCTCGATGTGCAGGAACAGGTCCTGCCGGGTGAAAAGCGGCAGGAACAGGGTCGGATCGACGACGATCCGGCCCGCCGAGCCCAGTTCAGCCGACAGGGTGACACTCGGGCAGACGGTGAACAGGATGTGGTGGGGCCTGATCTCGCCGACGCAGGCCTGATCCACGATCCAGGTGCCCATGATCTCGCCCCCACAGGCCTCGAACCCGGGCACCAGCTCCGAGCAGTCGCCGAAGGGGTTGGTGTCTTCGCTGCAGCCGACGAACTGCAAAAACACGATTGCCAACGCCGGTCTGACCAGGAGCATCTCTCCCTTCCTATCTTCTCCCAGACACTATCATTTTCCCATTCCATCGATAAGTGCAAAAGTAGAGACCGTCCCCGTTTCCCGTCTACAGCAAGAAGATGTTGGCCTCGGCACACGTCCGTTCCATCTCCCGGGGCCAGACGCCCACCGCCACCTCGCCGATGTGCACGGCGCGCAGGAAGAACATGCAAAGCCGCGACTGGCCGATGCCTCCGCCCATGGTCTGGGGCAGCTCGCCGGCCAGCAGCTTGCGGTGGAAGAGCAGCCCGGCCCGGTCCTGGTTGCCGCACAGGGCCAGCTGTCGGCGCAGGCCCTCGGCGTCCACCCGGATGCCCATGGAGGAGATCTCGAAGGCCCGCTGAAGGACCGGGTGCCACAGCAGGATGTCGCCGTTGAGCCCCTTGCCGCCGCCGGGCCGCACGCTGCTCCAGTCGTCGTAGTCCGGCGCTCGGCTGTCGTGGGGCCGTCCGTCGGCGAGCTCGGCGCCGATGCCGATCAGGAACACCGCCCCGTGCTCGGCGCAGATGCGTTCCTCTCGATCCGCAGGCTCCAGATCGGGGTAGCGCTCGACCAGCTCCTCGGTGGTGCAGAAGGTGATCTCCTCCGGCAGCACCGGGCGGATGTCCGGATAGCGGGAGGCGATCTGAAGCTCGGTCCGGCAGATGACGTCGTAGATGGCCCGGACGGCCGCCTCGAGGGTGTCGAGGTTGCGTTCATCGGGCGCGAGGATTTTCTCCCAGTCCCACTGATCCACGTAGATGGAGTGGAGGTTGTCGAGGGTCTCGTCGGGACGCACTGCGTTCATGTCGGTGTACAAGCCATCCCCCGGTCCGAAGCCGTAACGGGCCAGAGCCAGCCGCTTCCACTTGGCGAGCGACTGGATCAGCTCCACCTCCGCGTCCCCGGCCCCCGGCACCCGGAACCGCACCGGGCGCTCCACCCCGTTGAGGTCGTCGTTGATGCCGGTGCCGGCACGGACGAACAGCGGCGCCGTCACCCGGGTCAGGTTCAGCGCCCGGGCCAGCCCGGCCTGGAAGAAGTCCTTGATGTCCTTGATGGCCGCCTCAACCTGGCGCACCTGAAGAAGGGGCCGGTAGCCGGCGGGCAGGATCAGATCGGCATGCATGAGGCTCCTCCGTGTTCGGACATACTAACCACTCCGCCAGGGTAGCATCCCCGGGCGGGTTTCCAAAAGCCTCGATGCAATTGCGCTGTCGCAACTTCCCCCTCCATGATTGAAGAAAGTTCCGCGCCGTCGTACCTACCAATTGAGGATCTCCTCGACTTCCTCCTGGTCGATCTCCGTGAGATAGCGAATTCCGCTGATCTCGGCCGCCTCGCGTGTGAGGGCCGCGAGATCGTCGCGCGAGACGTGCTCCAGTGCGAACTTCCGGCTGCCGCAGAGGAGCTGCCGCAGGCCCTGGGCGAGCCGCTCGTAGTAGGTGTAGAGACCGATCGCGCCGGCCGGGAGGCGCTCGAACTCCTCGTCTCCCAGTTCCTTGCGGATCTGGCCCGAGGTGACGAAGATCTCGTCTTTCGAGGAGCCGAAGCGCTCCACGTAGACGGGTATCTGGTGCGCATCGATGGCGCGGCCTATTGTCTTGCCCACCATCGCCGCGGCGATCGGGGACCTGGCCATGCCGATCATCTTCACGAACGGCGCACCCAGGGCGAGCCCCTTGAAGATATGATCCTCGAATGTGAATCCTCCGGCCAGCACCAGCGCCGGCACGTACTTGCCGGCGTCTGCCAGGCGTCTGGCGTACTTGTACAACAAGGAGTGCAGCTCCACCGGGGGCATGCCCCACTCGTTCATCATGCGCCACGGGCTCATTCCGGTCCCCCCCCCGGCGCCGTCGACGGTGAGGTAGTCCAGCTCGTACTTGGAGGCGTAGGCGATCGCCCGCGCCAGGTCGCTGGGCCGATACGCGCCCGTCTTCAGGCTGATGTACTTCGCGCCCGCGGCGCGAAGCTCCTCGATGCGCCCGGCGAAGGACTCCTCGCTGACCATTCCGATCCGGGAGTGTCGCTCGAACTCCTTGAAGGAGCCCCTGGCGTGCGCCTCGATCACCTTGGGATCCGTCGGGTCCGGCAGCACGACATAGCCGCGGTCGTGGAGCATCCGGGCCCGCTCGGGATCGCGGATCTTGACCTCTCCGCCGATGTTCTTGGCGCCCTGACCCCATTTCAGCTCGACCACCTCGACGCCCAGCTCCTCGATGGCATACTCCTGGACCCCCAGGCGCGTGTCCTCGACATTGGCCTGGACGATGATGGCGCCGTAGCCGTCGCGCTGGTGATCCTGGTAGAGCTTCACGCGTCGCTTGAGGTCCGCGGTGTCGACCACCCGCCCGCCTTCGAACACCGCCTCGGGGTCCATACCGGCCACGTTTTCGCCGATGGTCAGGCCCGTGCCGGAAAGCGCCGAGCCGATGGCCAGCCCTTCCCAGTTGTTCTTGGCGATATTCGTGGAGCCGATTCCGGGGATGATCCAGGGATAGCGAAAGCGCAGGCCCCGGTCGCGGCCGAGCCGGACCTCGAGGTCGACCGCCGGGAAGATCGCCTTGTCGCTGTCGGCTTCGATTCCGTGGGCCCCGAAAGTGGTGCCCATTATGTTGAAGTGCGAGTAGTCGACCGGATAGCTCTTCTCGGCGGCCGTGGTGATGACTCCGAACGGCTGCGGATAGATCACCTCGTGACCGCGATACGCCGACTTGCCGATCTCGCACATGCCGATGCAGCCGTCGACGCAGGTCACGCACATGCCCGAGCCGGGGGTCACCGATCCCTCGGTCCGGTTCTTTGTCAGGGTTGCCGCCGAAGAGTTCACTCTCGATAGTGACATCAGGAATTCCTCCTAACTTGGTCGGTCATTCGCTTGGTATCTCGCAGGCGACGCAAGGGTCCATATAGCACATCATGTCATCGAGGCCTTGCCTCTCCAGGCATGGGGGAGAGAGGTTCGCGCAGCCGCCGCAGATCGCCTTGTCCGGATCGTCGAAGGTGCACCTGAGCTGGCAGGCGGGGCAGACGTAGATGCAGCCGCCGCATTGCCGGCAGGTGTCGGACTTCTTGTCGAAAGGCGTACCGATGGCGCGACGCTCACCGCGGCCGCGGAATCCGATCGCCCCGGCCATCATCTGCTCGTCGCACATCCGGACGCAGAGACCGCAGAGGATGCAGTCGTCGTGCTCCTGTTTGAACCGCTGCCTCCGAACATCGTGCGCCGAGGCGAGGTCCTGGATCGTCTTGGACTGCGGGCACGAGGCCAGCAGCAACTCCAGGAGCATCTTTCTCGCCCTGACGACGCGCGCGGATGCCGTTCGCACCGAGAGACCCTCCTGGGCGGGATAGGTGCACGACGACACCAGTGTCGTCCTGGGCTCTTCCCCGATCTCGACCACGCACAGCCGACAAGCTCCGTATGGCGAGAGCCCCTCCATGTGGCAGATGGTCGGGATCGGAAAGCCGAGAAACCGCGCCGCCTCCAGAAGCGTCGAGCCCTCCTCGACCGAAACGTCGAGGCTGTTGATCTTCAGGGTAATCATGGCAATTCGCCTCCGGCGGTCCGGATGTCCTCCTCGCGCTCCTGTGGCTGCGTGAACTCCAGGTCGCACCTGAGGCAACGCGCTGCCTCGCGTGTCGCCTCAGACTCCAAAAGCGACTCCTCCACCTCCATGAAGCCGGTCACGCGGGATTCGACGGGTAGTGCCTTCGGTCTTGCCCGGTCTGCCTGCTGGGCGTCGGCGGCGCCACCGTCCGCCGGTTCGATGTAGATCTCGGGCAGCCGGACGCTCGGCGGCACCTCGAGGTCCAGCCCCCGCAGATACCGATCGATGCTCCGAGCCGCCCTCTTTCCCGCGGCGATGGCGTCGACAACCGTGTTCGGTCCGGTAACCACGTCTCCGCCCGCGAACACTCCCGGCCGGGTGGTCGCCAATGTCTCCGAGCTGGCACAGACCGTCGCGTCTCCGTCGACTTCAAGCCCCATCGCGGCGGCGACACCGGTATCGGGCTCCTCGCCGATGGCCACCAGGAGGGTGTCCGCGTCGATCATGTGCTCCGTGCCGGGCTGAGGGACGGGCCTCCTTCTTCCGGATGAATCGCTTTTACCCAGCACGTTGGTGATGCACTCGACGGCGGACAGCCGGCCGCGCTCGGCCAGGATCCTCACCGGCGAGACCAGGGTCTTCAGCTCGATACCTTCTTCGAGCGCGGCCTCGATGTCTTCTCGGAACGCCGGCATCTCGTCCTGCGTGCGGCGATACAGGATGGTTACTTCGTTCACTTCAGCTTGTCGCAAGGCGACTCGCGCGGCGTCCACGGCGGAGTTACCTCCGCCGATCACGGCCACGCGGCCCCTCGCGAGTTCCTCGCCGCGCAGATTGAACGCCTTCAGGAACTCGAGGGCGGCGTGTACGCCGACCGCATCCCCGCCATCGAGGTTCAGCTCGCGGCTCTTGTGGGCGCCGATTGCCAGGAAGACGGCATCGAAGGAATCGGAGAACAGATCATCGATCGTGAAATCACGTCCAAGTGCCAGGCCGCACTCGAGCGTCACGTTTTCATCGATGAGCGCGGCGATCTCCCTGTTCAATACATCTCGCGGCAGACGATAGGCCGGAATGCCGCTCACCAGCATTCCTCCGGGTTGTTCCTCGGCCTCGAAGATCGTCACCCGGTAGCCGTGCAGCGACAGGAAATGCGCTGCACTGAGGCCTGCGGGGCCGGAGCCGACCACGGCGACTCTCTTGAGTTCCTCGATGTCCTGCACGAGCCTCGGCCGCTGGTAGGCCGCGGGATCGGCGCGGTCGGTGATGAATCGCTTCAGGGCGCGGATCGCGATGGGCTCTCCTCCGCTCGCACCGGCCCGGCATCGCGCTTCGCACGGATGGTTGCAGACACGAGCGCAGATGGAAGGCAGGGGATTGGGCTCACGGATGACTCGATATGCCTCGTCGTACTCCCCGCGCAGGATGTGCGCGATATAGCGCCATGGCTCGGTGCCCAGCGGGCATGCATACTGACACGGAGCTCCGACCAGCTCCTTGCACACCCCCGCCGGGCATCGCTTGTTCTTCACGTGCTCGACGTACTCCTCGCGGAAATACCGCAGCGTGGAGAGCACCGGGTTCGACGCCGTCTGTCCCAGACCGCACATGGACGTGTCCTTGACGACCGGCGCCAGCTCCTCGAGGAGGTCGATGTGCTCCAATGTCGCCGTTCCCCGCGAGATGTCGTCCAGGATCTCGTACATGCGCTGGGTGCCCTTGCGACAGGAAAAGCACTTGCCGCAGGACTCGTCCTTCAAGAAGCTCATGAAGTACCTGGCGAGGTCGATCATGCACGTGTCTTCGTCCAAGACGATCATCCCGCCGGAGCCCATGATCGAGCCGGCTTCAGCCAGGCGCTCGTAGTCGATCGGCAGATCGAACATCTCAGACGGAATGCAGCCGCCGGAAGGACCGCCGGTCTGTACGGCCTTGATCCTGGCGTTGCCGGCCGCGCCTCCCCCGATCTCGTTCACGATCTTGTCGATCGAGGTGCCCATCGGCACCTCGACCAGTCCGGTGTTCTTGATCTTGCCGACCAGGGAGAAGATCTTCGTGCCCGAGTTCCCCGGCACGCCGACCTTCGAGTACTCGCCCGCGCCCATGTTGATGATCACCGGCACGTTGGCCAGCGTCTCCACGTTGTTGATGCAGGTGGGATGGCCGTCTATGCCCCTCTCGATCGGATATGGCGGGCGCTGGCGCGGCTCGCCCGATCTGCCCTCGAGCGACCGAATGAGGGCCGTCTCCTCTCCACACACGAAGGCGCCGGCGCCCCGGACGATGTCGATATCGAAATCGATGCCGGTACCGAGGATGTTGCGCCCGAGGACCCCGAGATCTCTGGCCTGTCTCAGCGCGATCAATGCGTGCTTGATGGCAAGGGGATACTCGCTCCGGACATAGATGACGCCCCGGGCCGCGCCGATGGCGATGCCCGCGATGATCATTCCCTCGACGATCGCGTGGGGATTGCCCTCCATCAGGCTGCGATCCATGTACGCGCCCGGATCGCCCTCGTCGGCGTTGCAGACGATGAACTTCCGGGACGAGGAGTCGGATGCTCGCCGCGCCAGCTCCCACTTCATGCCCGTGGGGAATCCCGCACCGCCGCGTCCCCTGAGCCCCGATCGCTTGATCTCTTCGACAACCCAGTGCGGGTTCCCGTTTTCCAGCACCTTCTCGAGGGCGCTGTATCCCCCAACCCTGATGTAGTCCAGAATCCTGATCGGATCCAGTCGCTGGTTGTTGCCGAGTATCGTGCGCGTCTGTCCGCTGAAGAAGGGGATCTCGTCCTGGGTACGGTAATGCTGCGATGGGCCGGGACCCCGGTAGAGCAGCTCCTCTACGACGTCTCCCTCGATGACGGCCTCGACAATCCCGGGCACATCCTCTGTTTTCAGCTTGGGGTAGAGGTTGTGTCCCGGCTCGGTGAGGATGAACGGGTCCATCTCGCAGAAGCCCAGGCAGCCCGTAATCCTCAGGGAGACCTTTTCCTGCAGGTTTCGTTCCAGAATCACGCGCTTGATCGCACGCATGATTTCGTTCGAGCCGCTGGCTTGTCCTCCCGTTCCCGCGCAGATCACGAGGCGGGGCCGACCGTCCTGCGATTCGCCGGTGACTATCTGCCGAAAATCCGAGAACTCCTCAACCGAGGTCATCCGCGGCATCTTGCCTCTCCTCGATGCGGCTCGATCCGGCGATTGTGCGGCCTGCGAGGGCCCGCCTATCCGAGATCCAGAACATGGCCCTTGCAGCCTCGGCGCGGACAGATCTGGACTATGCCGCCACCGCGTACGATCATTGGAACCATCCGCGCTCCGCACTCGGGGCAACTCAACGTGCTGATCAACTCGGAGTGGCAATGCGGACAGAAGAAGTTGAGCATCGAATCGACGGGGATATCATGCTTGGATTCGGTGTGGTAACTTCCATACAAGCTGGAGATCCTGAGCCATCCGTGCCTTCGGCCGAACGAGACGGTCACCCGGATGGACGGGTAGCCGTCTATCTCGTGCGTGGGATCCATCAGGCTGTGGTTGCAGCGCGGGCAGCCCACGCCGACGGGAATTGTATTCGCATCCCCTGGGAGCGATACCTTGTCGAGACCTTCGCGAGCCCTTGCGATGATCGACTCGACGCTCGATCTCTGGACCTTGGTGAAGTAGTGGCCGTCCACGACCACGACCGGACCCAGGGCGCAGGCTCCCAGGCAGTTGACGGTCTCCAGCGTGAAACATCGATCCGCGGTCGTCTCACCCGCCTCGATCTCCAGTTGGCGCTCGAACTCCGCCACCACGAGCTTGGCGTCGCGGACATGACAGGCGGTTCCCTTACAGGCCATAACCAGGTGTTTGCCCCTGGGCGCAAGGCTGAATGACTTGTAAAACGTCGCGACGCCGTAAAGGTCGACGAGATCCCGGTTCATCTCCCGGGCGACGATCTCCAGGGCCGATTCCGGCAGATAGCTGAACTTCTCCTGGATGTCCTCGAGAACGGAGATCACCTCTCCGGGGTTGCCCTTGTGCTGCGCAATTATCTTCCCCACCAGCTCCGGCCTCACATCGGTGAATTCCGATTCCCCTGGTACAGCAGGACCCAAAGCGCTTTTTCGCGGTGATTGTTCCATGATAGACCTACTGATACTCCTCGCAGTGCCAGACGCCATACTCCGGCTTCGGATACATACAGGTATGACGGTTGTCGCAATTGCTGCACAGCCCCTTGAGCTTTCCGGAACTCACCTCTGGAGGGCGTTCGTCTCGGGCATCCGGTCTCGCCGCCGGCCTGCTCGACTCCGCGGGGACGGAACAGCGCTCTTCGAATCCCGTGTATTCATTGCAGTGCCAGACTCCACACTCGGAGGATCTCAGATAAATACAGGTGTGTCGGTTCTCGCAGTCGCAGCACAATCCCTTGAGGCTGGAGTCAGAATTCGCACACATGATTCCCTCCTTTTCACCTGCAAGTTGCCGGCAGCAGGAGCTACGTCCGAGCAACATATGTGCCAAGGAGGATTCAGCCTGGTTGGCTTGACGACACTCGACGGCGATCGGCTATCGTGGTGAAATGGAGAGCATTAATTCGTGGGCGATCACACGCGCGCTGCTATGGAGTCTGTCCGAAGGAGTCGAGGCAAGTGAGCGTGGCGGGTAATTTCGTACCACTGGATAGAAACTTCCCAACGAACGCCAGGGCCCGATATGGGCTCACTCGGGTGACTTGAGCTTCTCGCGAAGCGTCTTTCTGCTGATGCCGAGGATCCTTGCTGCCCTGGTCTTGTTGCCCTCGACGCTGGCCAGGACGTTGCGGATGTGATCGAGCTCCACCTCTGCCAGCGTGCGATCCAGCCCCTTTCCCCGCGCCGCCGAGAACCGCATCGGTTGCGGCAAGTCGGCCACATCGACCACCTCCCCGTCGGTCATCACCAGGATCCGCTGAACGATGTTCTCCAGCTCGCGCACGTTTCCCGGCCAGGAGTATCTCCCCAGGGCCTGCAGCGCGTCGTCGGTGAAGGTCGGCGCCGGTCGCTTCAGATCCCCCGCGAACTTGGAGGCGAAGTGGTGGACCAGGAGCGGGATGTCGTCCTCGCGCTCACGCAGGGGCGGAATCGCGACGTTGATGACATCCAGTCTGAAGTACAGGTCCTCGCGAAATGCGTCTTTTTCCACCAGCGCGATCAGGTCCTTGTTGGTCGCCGCGATGATCCGAACATCCACCTTCCTCGTCTTTCTCGCTCCGACCATGCAGACCTCCTTCTCCTGGAGCACCCGCAGCAGCTTGACCTGCATGGACAGGCTGGTCTCGCTGATCTCGTCGAGGAAGATGGTGCCCCCGTCCGCGGTCTGGAAGAAGCCCGCCCGCGATTCGGTCGCACCGGTGAATGCGCCCTTGACGTGGCCGAAGAGCTCGCTTTCGAACAGCCCTTCCGGAATGCCTCCGCAGTTGACCGGCACGAACGGCGCCGGGGCCCGCTGGCTGCTGTAGTGAATGGCTCTGGCCACGCACTCTTTCCCCGTTCCGCTCTCGCCCCAGACGAGCACCGTTGCCGTGGTCGAGGCGGCCCGGGCGATCTGCTCGAAAACCTTCCGCATGGGCTTCGACTTGCCGATCAGACCTTCGAGCGACAGGTCCGAGATGTCCGGCTTGACCTGCGACTTCTTTCGTATCCGAAGCTTCTCCAGCGCCCGCCCCACGGCGGTAAAGAGCTCCTCGTCGGTGAACGGCTTTGGCAGATACTCCTCGGCGCCGGCCTTGACCGCGGTGACGGCTCCCCCCAACGTCGCGAAGCCGGTAATCATCATGACCTCTGTGTCTCGACAATTCTCCCGAACATGCCGCACGAGGTCGAGACCGCTCGTCCTGGGCATCTTCCAGTCCGTAATGACCAGGTCGACCGCGGTGGAGTCGAGGATCTCGATCGCCTCGGCGACACCGGGCGCGGAAAGGACCTGGTATCCCTCCGCATCGAGGCTCCTCGTGAGCACCTCGATGGTGTTGGGCGAATCGTCGACGACCAGGATGCGCTCCTTCTCAGACGTCGAGGCCATCAGGGGTATTGCCTTCCTCGAGCTCGGGAGGCCGAAGCGGCAGTCGAATCTCGAACCGCGCGCCCGCGCCAACCTCGCTCGTGACGTCGATGGAGCCGCCGTGCGAAGTCACTATTCCGTGAACGACCGCCAGGCCGAGCCCGGTGCCCGCATCCACATCCTTGGTGGTGAAGAACGGATCGAAGATCCGCTTGGCGACGTCCTCGCTCATGCCGATGCCGGTATCCTCGACGATGAGCACAGCGTGATCCTCGTCGGACCGGGTGCGTATCGTCAGCACTCCGCCCCGGGGCATGGCCTGGATCGCGTTGACCACGAGGTTGACCAGCACCTGGTTCAGCTGACTGGGATCCGCAACCAGTTCGGGAATATCCGGGCCGATCTCCCGCCTGAGCTCGATCCCCTCCTTATTGCATCGAGATTCGAGGAGGGACAGCCCCTGCTCGACTACCTCGCTCAGATTGGTCCGCAATTTCGGGGTTGATGACTGCCGGGCGAATATCAGAAGCTTCCTGATGACATCGCGGGCGAACAGCGCCGCATCGACGATCTTGCCGAGGTCCTGCGCCGCCTGGCCGGGCAGCCCCGAGCACTTCTTCGCCAGCTGGGCAAAGCCCAGGATATTCCCCAACGGTTCGTTCAACTCGTGCGCCACACCGGCGGCGAGTTGGCCTATGGTCACCAGACGATCGGCATGGCGAAGCTGCTCCTGGATCTTGGCTCTTTCTTCCACGACCTGCCTGCTCTCGGCAATCAGCGCAACCTCCCTGGCAACGGCGTCGATCAGGTTGCGTTCCCATTTCAGGAAGGGTCCCTCCTCGCAAGCCGGTAATTCCTCCAGGTAGGTGACTTCTACAGATCCTCGAATTGCCCCCTTGACGAGGATCTCCGCCACCTGCTTCTGCGTTCCTTCCCGGAAGTTCGGTGTGACGTAGTCGCGGCTGTCGAGTCGAATTCGTGCGGACGCGATCTTGGGATGCTGCCAGGCGGAAGGAAGCAAATCGACTATGGCCTGGAGGATCTCGGCCAGCGAGAGATCACGCCTCTCGGCGACCCGGGCGATGCCGTACAGACAGGTCAGCTCCTTGACCCGTTCTCTCAGCGCCGCCAACGATTGTTGACTCATCGCAGCCCCTCCAGGGGATCTGTTTCGTCTATATCCACTCGTTCGCCAAATGTAAACCAGTCCAAGCCTCACGAGTCGCTTGAGCGGCCTCCGACCCTGTGCTATGACCCCAGAATACGGGACGGGAGCCCGACGCTTGGAACCCCACATCGACTATGCCGAGATCGGGCTGGTGGCCGGACTGGAAGTCCACCAGCAGTTGCTGACCGAGCGCAAGATGTTCTGCAACTGCCCGGCCGGGATCTACACGACCACCCACGACGGCGTGATGTTGCGCCACATGCGGCCGACCCTGTCCGAGCTGGGGGAGTACGACGGCACCGCGTTGATGGAGTTCAAGACCAGGAAGAACATCATCTACCTGCTGCACAAGAGCAACGTGTGCACCTACGAGATGGACGACACCCCCCCCTTCCTGGTCAACCAGCAGTCGCTGGACGTCGCCATCGAGCAGTGCCTGATGCTGGGCTGCGACATCATCGACGAGGTGCACATCGCCCGGAAACAGTATCTGGACGGCTCGATCCCCACCGGGTTCCAGCGCACAGCCATCGTCGGGGTCAACGGCGGGGTGCCCTTCCGGGGGCGAACCCTGACCATCTCCCACGTGAGCGTCGAGGAGGACAGCTGCCGCGAGGTGTCCGACAAGGGCCACCTCATCGTCTGGCGCACCGACCGGCTGGGCATGCCGCTGATCGAGACCGTGACCGGCCCGGACCTGCGCACCCCGGACGAGGTGGAAGAGGCCATCCGGCTCATCGGGCTGGTCTGCCGCAGCACCGGCCACGTCCGGGTGGGGATCGGCGCGAGCCGCCAGGACGTGAACGTCTCTGTCCGGGGGGGGCGCCGGGTGGAGATCAAGGGAGTCCCGCAGGCGGGCTGGGCGCCGCGGCTGGTGCACGTGGAGGCCGTCCGGCAACTGAACCTGCTGCGCCTGAGGGACGAGCTGCACCGGCGCGGGCTCACGCGGCCGGACGACGTAGTCATCGAGCACGGGAACGCAACCAACCTGTTCGAGACGTCGGCGCTGCGCTTCCTGCGCCGTGATGGCTGGGACGAGTTCGTGCGGGAAGATGGACGGCGGCCCGACTTCGAGCTCGGCGCGGGGCCGTTCTGCGTGCGGGCCGTCAAGCTCAAGGGCCTGACCGGCCTGTTGAACTGGCCCACCCAGCCGGAACACACCTTCGCCCACGAGCTGGCCGGCCGGATCCGCGTCATCGCGGGCCTGGACCAGCAGCCCATCCTGCTGCACGGCGAGAAGTGGCCGGACTACGTCGACTCGCCCAGACAGCTGCGCAGACTCAAGAAGCGGCTCGGCTGTGGACCGCAGGACGCGGTGATCGTGGTGTGGGGTGCCGAGCGGGACACCCTCACCGCGGTGGAAGAGATCCGCCTGCGGTTCGTCGACGCCATCGACGGCGTGCCCAACGAGACGCGCCAGCCTTTCCCGGACGGCAGCTCCGACTTCGAGCGGATCCTGCCAGGGCCCGACCGGATGTACCCCGACACCGACAGCCCGCCGACCCGGATGACGAGCGAACGGATTCAGCGGCTGCGCAATTCCCTTCCACCTCCCCCGTGGGTCCGCGAGGAGCGCTACAGCGCAGCCGGGGTCCCGCGCCCGACGATCCACTACCTCATCCGGCGGGGCGGCGCCGCCCTGGTGGATCGGGTGGTGGACGAGGCGGGAGCGGACCTGCGGCGGGCCTGCTTCCTGTTCGGCGAGGGGCTCAAGGGGCTGAAGCGGCGCGGTGTGCCGGTGGACGCCATCGGACCGGAGCGCTGGATCGAGTTCTTCGAAGCGCTGCGCGACCGACCCACGTGGTGGGAGGACTGGCAGCGCCTTGTCACCCGCATGTCTGCCGCCCCCGACAGGCGGATCGAGGAGCACGCCCGGGAGCTTCAGTGGACCGCGGAGCCCACGGGCTGGCGAGAGACGGTCCGCGAGGCGGTCGAGCGCCACAGCCCGGAACACGACCTCACGCCCGAGGGGCGCTTCCGGTTCTACACGGGGCAGATCATGGTCGCGTTGCGCGGCCGGGTTCCCGCGAGGCAGGTGGCGGCCGAGCTGCGTGCCGCGCTGGATTCGAACGGCCCTGACGGGAAGGAAGCCCGATGAGCGGATCCGGCGACGAGCTGATGGGATACAAGGGACTGGCCCGGAGCAGGCTCCAGGAGTGGGGCGTGCGCGTCTGGAGCGACGTGCGGGTGGTCAACGACAGGGGGAGCGCGTTCGAGGGGGTGATCCTGCCCCGGAGCGAGACCTACGACGACCTGCACGTGGTCATCAAGATGAAAAACGGCTACAACGTGGGCCTGCACGTGGACCGCATCCGGCAGGTCGAGGAGCTGGGGTACAAGGAGGCGGTCTACCACATCCCGGAGAAGGAGTTTCCCCGCCGCCCCGAGCTGCCGTCGGTCACCCTGCTCGGCACCGGAGGGACCATCGCCTCCCGGCTCGACTACCGCTCCGGCGCGGTGATCCCCGCCTTCACGCCGGGTGAGCTATACGGGGCCGTGCCCGAGCTGGCCGACATCTGCAACCTGACCACCAAGAAGCTCTTCGAGGTCTTCTCGGAGAACATGGCCAAGGAACAGTACGTCGTGCTGGCCCGTACCATCGGCGAGGAGATCGAGCGCGGGGTGGACGGCGTCGTCATCGGCCACGGCACGGATACGATGGGTCACACGGCCTCGATCCTCAGCTTCATGGTCCAGGACAGCCCGGTGCCGATCGTCCTGGTGGGCAGCCAGCGCAGCTCGGACAGGCCGAGCAGCGACGCCGCCCTGAACCTGATCCACGCCGTTCGCACGGCCGCCTTCGGGGACATCGCCGAGGTCCAGATCTGCATGTTCGGCCCGACCTCGGACAGCTACGGCCTGCTGCACCGGGGTACGCGGTGCCGCAAGATGCACAGCTCCTACCGCAGCGCCTTCCGCACAATCGGGGACATCCCCCTGTGCATGGTCAGCCGCGGGAAGTTCGAGTACCTGACAGACGACTACCTGCCCCGGGACCCGACGCGCAGGGTGAAGATCGACGCCGTCTACGAGGACCGCGTCGCCATCCTCTACTACTATCCCGGGATGGATCCCGACCTGGTCGAGGCCGTGGCGGAAAAGGGCTACCGCGGCATCGTCATCGCGGGCACCGGGCTGGGGCACGTCAACAAGCCCCTCTACCCGGCC
>SDBT01001150.1_pt1 | contig 45617 bp, 61 predicted proteins | sample 2277101 | NCBI WGS metagenome assembly SDBT01 (sample SAMN10404973, study PRJNA504765) | marine sediment metagenome | isolation source: marine sediment core GS10_PC15, 103 cmbsf | place: Arctic Ocean: Southern Knipovich Ridge | collected 2010
CACAAAAATCTAGAGTGAGTGTTGTATGTGCTAGTAAATAGACTTTCATAGCAATAACTCCCCCTCTAGTCTGCCCACTATTCCATTTATTGTGGTAGTATTAAACATTTGTTTAGATATAAACAGAGGAGTAATACCCGGCATTTCAAACATTAAAAATTTATTACCTATTGTTACTATAAAATTCATACCATGTAGTTTCTTTATTGTAGCTTTTACTTGCTCAACCTTTACTAAGTTTACAGTTTTTATTTTCATTCTACTACCACTTTGTGGCTTATGTCTAAAGCAAGTAGGTTTATTTTCATAATATGCTTATCAATCTGCTTAGCAACTTCTTTAGTTACCTTTTGCACATCGCTGGCCAGCAATGATACTTCTGCTAGTAACATTGTTTCTACTAGTTTATGGCGTTCTAAAGTCATAAGACGCATAGCTTCGTAGATGCTATTCTTTCTATATTTATTTGTTCTAGTTGTTCTCATATCAATACGCCTCTGACCATGACCGTGACCGTGACCGTGACCATGACCGTGACCATGACCGTGACCATGACCGTGACCGTGACCGTGACCATGACCGTGACCGTGACCATGACCATGACCGTGACCATGTCCGTAACCGTGACCATGACCATGACCGTAACCGTGACCGTGTCTTACTTTTTAAAATTAGTTTCATTGTGTTTCTGTTGGTAATTCAAAATTCCATTGCCAAGCATCAATAATAGAATCAATAGCTACACAGATTTCTAAATCTTTAGGAGCTACTTCATACTCTGATAATATACCTTTTGAAAATGTTTCATTTAAACGTCCAGTATTAGCTATCCAACTTGCATGTGTAAGCACAAGAAAATTACCATAAATTCTCTTTAGTTTACCCAACCAATACTTATTAACAGTACAGATTAGATAAGCTTGTTCCAATCTAAAAGGTAGTTGTATATACTGTGCAGGCGGTCTAAGTAATAGTGCTATCTCTTCGAGTTCACGGATTGTCATATCTTTGATATTCATAGTTTACATCCTTTTCCAGTGAGTTTCTACTTCTAATTTAAACCTAGTTTTGTTCTGTTTAATTCTTGATTCATCTAAATCTAGACTTATACATGGTCTCCCTATATTGTAACATACAAAGGGCATTGTACCTCCCTGTGAGAATAGATCAACGACTAAGTCAGAGAGTCGTGTGTACGCTTTAACTATTCGGGTACAGAGTTCTTCTGGCTGGCAAGATCGTCCTGTAGTTCTTTGTAAATGGCATCTATCGATACTATTTCCAGGGGTTCTTGGAAAGGTCCAGACCGTCCCAGGTGTGCGGCCTCGTAAATCACCTCGGGGATCACCGTCTCGAAGTCTTTGGGATTGAATTGCGACGGGTTGCCAATAGAACGAAGGGAAACCTTGACGGTAAACAAGTATGTTTTCATGGGCGGGGACGAATCTTTTTCTTGTGTAATTTCCGAATTCATAAGTCCAAATTAGCTCCTGTACAAAGTGTAAATTACTGTGTCCTCTAATTATTCTATCAACCTCAAATCGGCATTTGGGGTGTGTGCATAAAATAAGCCAAGCATTCCAACTCATTAGTCGTAATGCTTGGCTTAACCAACCGGATGTAAAGCCTATATCCGTTTGGCTATGGTGATCTGGATTTGCGTACACCAACGCAGCTATATTTGATTCTAAACAAGATGGCTCACCACAAACCAACAAGAATCTACTCCGTACATTGTAGCGTTTATTAAGGCCGCAGGTAGGAATCGAACCTACGCAGAGGTATCCCTCGCACCACCCTCTTGGTCCGCAACTTATTGCTACAAGTTAGAAGGCGGAGTTAGTCTTTTTAAAAGTTAGATTGGAGTTATTCACTAGTAAGCGAATACATTTAAACCCTCTAACCTGTAGCGTTTATTGCTCTCCGTAGGAATCGAACCTACACTAGTAACGCCGTTGCGACAGTTAGTTATTAGTTCACCTTCCCAGGCGAGAGAGCACAGAGTATGGGGAGTCTAAGCTCTGTCTATACTCTTGGGATTGGGCTTAGTTAGTTTAGATTGTTTGCCAATCTTCTTCTAACATATCCGTTTGTGAAGGTATCCAAGGAACAAATCCACGTCGTCCTATTTTAATATATAGATATGGTAAGGCCATAAAATCACTAGTAACTTCGCGTAAAGTTATTTGCTGTACGATAAACAGAACCACCTTCCTTTAGAATTTTAAGAGCTTCTCCAAAATTCATCGTTCCATTTCACCCGTATCTGCTTCCTCTACAACACCTTCGGTGCTGACGGCCGAATAGAAAAGCTCTAGCGTTTTGTCGATCTTAGCTACATCTACTGCTATTGTACCTGCTTCAGGTTGCACAAGAGGAGTCACCCTTGGAATCCAGGCTTTGAAGTCTGGAGACCATTCTTTCCAAAATGAATAGAGTTCAAAGTACCTTGTATACAGTCTCTCTTTGCAGAGCTTTGTATCAGGCCGTTCCGTAGGGGGTATCATGCAATCCAAGATTTCATTTGCTGTATCTTGGTGCGAACGCTTCCCAAAGTGGAAACAGGTAAATAACTCGTGCTCAGGTATATACAGACAGAAGTCATGACCTGATAGGGGAGAAACTCCCTTGGCACGTCTAGTATTTTTAATATCTTTGTAAATTGGAGAGTTAATATCAAACGATTCCTTTTCCTTAACATTTTTAACGAAAAGTATAGCATGTGATCTACGCCCCAAAACGATAATTTTAATCTTTGTACCTAGATTTCTAGTATCTTGTTTGTAATAAAAATCTCCTGCACTGTTGTTCCCTTCGTTAGCTTCGCTACTTAAACCTTGTAACAATTTGATCGGAGGTACAAATGTTACAGTACTAGCAGCGGCTGCTTGCCGTTCCTGTTGAGAGGGTACAATCGGAGGATAGGTACCTTGTTTTTCTATCTCAGACACCAGCTACCTCCTCTACATCCGCTGAAGCGGTTGTGCTGGACTTGTTTGCCTTATACTCTGCAAGAGCCTTATCAGCTAGCTCTGTCTTTTTAATTAGACGAGTCTCTTCGGAAGCCTTCTTACGGGCAGCTTTCTCTTGTTCCTTTAGAGCAAGAGAGTCGGGGTCAATAGACAAGGTCCATTGAAGAGCATCGATAACTCCGCCAAGAGTATTGTATCCAGTGTCGTCTGGATGCATACCATCTAATTGCTTAAGTTCGTAAGTTAGACGAGTTTGGAGCTCTTCTTTCTTACGACAAACCATTACAATGACCGGACCCTCTCGCTCTTTACCTTCCTTCGCTGCGGCTTGGCAGGCTTTTCTTACAGCTATACAATATTGGACAAATTTATCTGCAGGCATAGTCATTGCATTATGCAGATTTTCATCCTTTTCTTGCTCTTCTTTGGGGAGGGTTGCTAGTGAGTAGGCGTGAGTTGGCTTGATCTTGCCCTTATTTACAAGACTAAGGGCCTTGGGAGTTAGGTGGGCAATCTTTAGTTTCTTTGTTAGAGTTTGAACATCCATGCAGAACAAGTCTGCGACTTCTTGGTGAGTCATATCTTCATGAGTAAAGACGAAACCTTTAAGGTGTTCTAGCTCGTCTTTAGATGAAGTTTTGATTCGATGGGTATTGCAGATTTGCTGAATAACCATCATCTCTTCGTCAGACATATCCTTAATTTTAATAGTTAACTTTGTAATACCGTTACGAATAGCTGCCTCTTTACGGTGGTTTCCATCAGCTATTTCGTACTTACCGTCTGTGATGCGGGAAGGTCGGCAAAGGATGTCTTGCTCCACACCCTTTACACCTACAGACCGAACCAGAGCCTCGAAGTCCTTGTCTTTGTCATAGATTTCTCTGATTTTCCTTTCAGAAATTTCAAGATCAGATACAAGAACTTCTTTATACTCTACTGCTGCTACCATCATTGTTTCCTTTAATTGATGGATTATTAAATATAAACCTTAACGTTTAAGGTTTAACGGTACGTTCTCATTTTAATAATTAGGGTGTATCGGTTACAGCACACCTTTTGGGCGTAGTGTGTGCGTTGCCCTATACTAAAGTATACCACATTATTAGTGGTTTGTCAAGTGGTTTGGGAAAAGAATTTATTAAGTATCGTTTCGTACCCTTTCAATTATGGCTACACAGGTTTGACAGAGGTTGTTTGGGTTTACAGTAATTTTAAGATCTAGACATCCCTTGCATTTTTTGTCTCTAGCTGGTAAATCTTTAATTAGTTCATTGTAGCGTTTATTTCTAGCTTCAAGTACTTCGCTTCTATTTGAGCCTGTAAAAATGAATATGTCGTCGTGTTTCTCACATTTGAGGGGGATAGAATCTGCTGTTAGGTGCGAAAATACTCCAAGTTTCGCCCATCTATCATGTCTTTTTATTATTCTTGCTCTATAAACATAGGTAGCAAGATTTTCTGTTACCCCCATTTCCTCTACTTCGTGGGGGCCGTAAGAGTCTGCGGCTTCTCTAGTCGTACAGACTGCTAGAATTGTTGTACCGTCATTGTCGTGGTCGTATGCTACATAGACTTTCATTCCGGGTACTTCTCCATTAAAATGAGTTCCTCGATTTTACCTAAGGTGCATTATATTCATAGTAGTATTCTCGCTAAAATAAGTTCTTGACCTCTTTCTCTTGCCGCTAGATGTCGATGGTTACCATCGACAATTTTAAATCGTCTGTTGACTATTTCAACATATATAGGTATATAAAATTCTTTTTGTGTCTTAAGTAACTTTATATTTTCTTTGTCTGGATTCGGTTCAGTATTCTCTAGGGTTGAGACTGCTAGGTATATTTCAGAGGTACAATTATGTGCTTCGTAGCCTTTAATAAAAGCTTGTGCAGCTTCCTCAGAAGTTGCTTCAAAGAGTTGACGAGCATCTTTCCAAACTTGCCAGCGATGGTATTGTGTGGTAATTGTTAGTTTTGTCATTCTGGATACTTCTCCATTAAAATGAGTTCCTCGATTTTACCTAAGGTACGCTTAGCTTTTGTATAATCCCCATTGCCGAGAGCTGATATTAAAGAATCTTCAATTAAAGCTCTAACTTCGTCAGAGTCCGTTTGTAGTGCTAGTCCGTAGATGTTTAGGATAATGAGTCTCAGGTTTCGCCATTTTTGGAAGTTTTTATAGATATGGTCTCTAGCTTGAGTGAATCCTTGTGGTGGGTTGTCTGATAAATTCATAGGGTGTACCTTTCCTTAAAAGTGGTGTCATCTAGAATTGATGGGGGGTCGTTGTCAAAAATTAGCCAGTCGCTTTTGAGTACATTTATTGGAGTTCTATAATAACTAAGGATATAAAAATATCCATGCCCTTTGAGTATGGGTGTGAATATCTCACCTGTAAACTGTCTAGCCTTGACTGTTGCTTTTAGTCTGTAGCTTTTCACTAGTACCCTTTCTAATTTTGTTAAATCCTCCAGTATCTCCTACGATTGTTAGACCTAGTTTGTTTGCTCTAGCTATTCACATGGCACCTTTCTCTAAAATCTTTGTCACTCATAACTACTGGAAGTTCATCATCAAAAGTTACCCAATCGCCTAGTTCTACATCGTTGATTTGCTCTAGGCCCGACCATTCATTAAAAATAGTGTATCTTCCATCGGCTCCTAATTCTATTGGTGGGAAGATTTCGCCTGTAAATTGTCTAGCTTGGATTGTTCTGTTTCGTAATAGATAGCTTTTTAGATCGGTACGATCCATTGTCTATGTTCTCCTAATTTTAAATGATGCTAAAAACGGTACGCAGCTTGTTTACCAACAAGCTGAAAAAGGATGAAACAGGTGAAAAGGATAGAATTTCTGGAGAAAAGGACGAAAATACAGGATAGAAATTGTACCCAAATTGCCAAAAAATAGTAGTGTAGCTGTTATTAACCTAAAAATGGGGAATAAAGGATAGGAAGGATAGAATAGGGTCATTCTATAAGTCAGCTATATAGAGAAATTGAGAAAATTGGTATAAGTCCTAGTAACATGGGAATTCTCGTTCTATCGTCCTTTGTGTCCCTTAAACCGCTCTGGCGTAGCCTAGGTAGCGAAAAGGCGTAGAATGGCCCTCTCGTTGATCCTTTGTTTGATCCTTTTCTTATCCTTTTGTTAGGTTTCGTCCTTTAATAGTAGGGTAAAATTCACGTTCGTACCGTTTTAATTCGTAAACGAGTTGAATTTTGTAATTGTTCTACAGGAGCTAATCCTATAGAAGAGGTTGTAGGTTCCACTGTTAGAGGCCACACTGAACTATTAGATACAATGCATCGTCTGCGAAGTTTGTTGTAAATGTGGGATGGCCCCTTGAACCTGAAACGTTCAGCAAACCCTCCGGGTTTGCTGAACGATACAAACTCACCGTACTGGCAAGGTTCTAGACACAACGCTTCGCGGTGTGTTCTGTTTTCTGGTAAGATGTTTGTTTTCATTTTAACCCCTTATTTTAATAATAATTCCATCTTTTATTTCAACGTGAGCATACCAACTGTGAGGGTTTGGAAAGTGTGGTCCTTCGATAATTACTATTCCGTCCAGTTTAGTTGGGAACAGCCCACAAGGTTGGCGTATTTTTATTATGTCGCCGCGTTTGAAAGCTTCTTTAAGAAGCTTCTTTGTTTTGTAGTTTACGTCAGTATACATTAGAGGAACATCCAACAAAAGAGAAAAATACCTCCGTATGCTACAATGCACACGGCTAAGGTTATAGCAGAATATAGAACGCTAGAGTTAGTTGTTTTCTTAAAGGCTATACATTCTTGACATTCAGTGTAAACGTTAGAGCTTAGTTCGTAGAATGTCTTACCACAAGATCGGCATTTCACTCTGGTTTCTCCTTTTTAAGAGTACAGAATAAATAGCACCTTGTCCTTTGTTTAGAGCAAAAGTGTTAGTGCGTTTATGGTTGCTTGTCTTACACATTTTGCGAAATTATCATTCTTCGATGAAAATCCTCCGTGTGGAAATCGGCATTTATTGCAAATGTTTACCACACAGAGAGATTCATTGAAAATTTCGACAACTTGACTAACAATAGGTGTATTTATTGCTAGTTTAGAACAAGAATCGCATTTTTTCGTGCCCATAGTTCACCAATCCTTTCAAGTAGTGGTGCTATTTATTCTACACTCTACAAAATAGGATAGGGCGGTTGACAAGACTGACTAGACTTGAGAAAAGGTTTAGTCGCGACAAAGTCGTTCGGTGATATGAGCAGTGGACATGCCCTTTGTCTTTTCAACAAAGGATTTGGCAATATCCTTACTGCCCATGCGGCAAAGGATATGATCCAGAGCATAATCAACGCGAGACAGGTATTTGGGAATACCTAATCGCTCTAGTTCGTCTCCGTTGATATCGAATCGTGTTGTGGATTGTTCCAGAGCGAGCATCATTGTTTGCCCGTACTGGTTAATCTCTGACACTAGGGCTTTGACGGCATCGACCGTGTTAATGCCTTTCTTGAATGCTGCATTGACACAGTCTCGGACAAAACGTCCGTTCTGTGTCACTTGCATACGACCAGCAAGAACGATCGCTTCAATAGCTTTCGCTTTTTCGGTCGATGCGTCAAAAACTTCAGTCTCGATTGGTTCGGTTGATACATTGGACATAATTAGACTCCAAGAGAGCAGTCTAATCAGCCTAGTCAACCGCCCCACCCTACATGGAATGTAGAATGTTAGACGCCGAAACGCCTAAGTTTGCTCACACGCACTGACTGTAAAGCTTTTCAGCCGCCAATGTCTCTATCGGTTGCTATCCCAATATACCGGAGTCTACCTGTTAGGGTGACTCGCACGGTGAGTCTAATTTATCAGTTGTCGTCTACGTCGTGCTCGCTTTAGCGAGCGACGTCGCTTAGGCGACGTGTCAATTCGTTTTTCTTGACGTACAATTGTATTCCAGTATTGACATCCGCTATTTATTGCAGGCATTTGGTCGGCTGGAATCTTAGGCTCCCGCCCGTGCAATTTAAGCATCTAATTTTCTCCGGATGCTCGGTGTTCACGGGCCTTGAATGCCTGTTTAGCGAACCGATCGCGTACGATCGTCGTCGGTAGTCGGAGACAATGTGAAAGCCCGTGAACACCGAGCATCTATTTATTTCGTTGACCCCTAAAGGCCAATATACATCTAGCAAAGGGTGTGCCAAGGTGCTCGCCGATAATATCGTTGATATGGTGATGCTAAAGCCAATCTTATCGGACCTAGTCGATATTGTGCCTATTGTGAATGTGATACGACTCAGTAAATTATTTAGTGGCAGTGTAAACTGTTGTAAGTTGTTATCCTGCAAGCATTTACGTATGCGTGATAAGACGCACAAGAAGTGTGTGATATGTCTCATACCTAACAGCAACCTAATAGATGCTCGGTACGAATTGATACTTTATATTTTAATAGTTCTATCACTTGACAAGTACTATTCTATGGTGTATACTGCATCATATAGTAGACATTAAACGCAATATCCTACTTCACGCCATAAGTCTATTTCGATTGGATACAAAAGCGCAATTTGGCCGTCTAAAAGTAGCTTGTCCCATTAACAGCTACATTTTAATAGTGACAGCCTAGCCGTTACACTGTAGCGTTAGTTCGTGGCCCTGACGGTGAGAGTTGTTAGATTGTGCAGTGTAGCTGTTACACCGTCACTTGAAAAGGTCGATGGTCCGCTGTGGGACTCCGGGGTCATTTTGGGTATATATACCCGTATCTAGGAAACATCAGGAGAAAAATATTAATGAACAGGCTATTAAAAAGAATTAAACGTTACATAGTAAATTATAGAAATAGAAAGTACATGAGCCCTTGGGCTCAAGAAGTTTTTGAAGAGTTTGTAAAACAATATAGGAGCAAAGAATGAAAACACTACTAGCTAGTCTGTTACTATTGTGTACAGGATGTTCAGAGTTAATAGATACAATGTCTCAGATACCCACCACCGCCCTCCCCGTAGGGGAGGGAGGATTCGACACGGTAGGAACGATTATCGACGCTATTACTATGTCAGCAGGTTTCGACGCTGGAGCAGTAGCTCTTATAGCCATACTTGTAGCTAAGTTGCTTAAAGGGCGAAGCATGACTAATCCTCTTAAGAAAAAAGATGAAATACTGTAGACTCTCTATAACAGATAAACATGGTTCAACATTTAATATAGAATCATTATTATGATAGTCTCTGGTTGCCAAAGAAGCGGCACTAAGTCTGTCGCTAAAATGTTTGGGTTAGATTATGAAAAGATTTTTAATCCAACCATTACATTATCAACCATTCCCAAAGGCGTAGCCTTTGAGGAAGTATCTTGGTTTGCTGCACCCTTTATAAAATATTTTCAAAATCAAAAGATTCCCATAATTCGACTCGTTAGACATCCGCAAGCTGTAGTAAATAGTTTACTTGGTATAAATTTTTGGCACGACAGTAAACAAAAACCTTATAGAAACTTCATACTGAAGTTTCTGCCACAGATAGATAATTTTAAAAGTCCAATGAAAAAGTCTGTATACTATTGGACACATTGGAATAGGTTACTTGGAACTATTCCAACAATAAAAATAGAGAGTATCACTGACGCTCTAGTTTTAAACCATAGAAATAGGGCAGATGCACCATTACATGAGTTAAAAGGTACAAGCCTATGGCGGGACTTAGAGGAGACAATGAATGCCTACTGCTATAATTTCTAAAGGCAACATATCTCCGCATGGAGGTTTTGAGACAGAGGCTGATTTTAATTTAATACATCAACTTTTAAAAAACCCTAGATACGTAATACCTGAACGACTTCGAGAGAAAGCTATTAGATGTATAGAGTCATGTATAGATGGAGAAGAAGTAGCTGATCAAACTAAATTAGCAGCTATACGTACTGCTCTAGATATGGATAAAATTAACCTTGAGATGATTAAAATAGCTATGCCGAAAAAGGTAGAGACTAGAGATATAACTAAAGCTACTGATGAAGAATTAACAGATTTAGTTAGAGAGGTTTTAAAAAGATGCCCGACAACCTTAGAGACGCCCTCGCTAACGCAAAAGGACTAAAAAACCATATTGTCTTTACGAGAAAAGACTACGTCAACTTGTTGACGGCAATAAAAGAAGCAGGAAACATTCCTGAGTTTATTACAACGGAAGAATTATTTTTAGAACTATCAAAAAGGATGAAAAGTTTTATCTGTATATACGAGGAGGAAGGGGAAAAAGAAGGGTATATTGCTAATAACTATCAGTATAGTGGTTCTATTTCAGAAGTACTAGGATTACTACAGTGGTTTAAAATAACATTTACAAAGTCTCTTAATGATCTCTAATGATATAGAAATTCTACAAGAATCTTTGCGTCGCCAAGAGCACGCAATTAATGTTTATAAACCTTCTATTCTGGAGCATCATAATCAAACAAGTTACCATAAAAGCAACGCTAGATACCGTCTCCTCTTTGGTGGAAATCAGTCGGGGAAGAGTCATGCAGCAGCATTTGACTGTGCAATTAATGCCAGAGGAAGGAATGAGTATCTACCGGAGTCTAACATTACTGGACGTGATGTTGAAATTTGGGTTATCAGTGCTGAATATTCCACAATTAAAACTGGAATATATAGACACTTAAAAAACATAATCCCAAGTTGGGACATTATAGCTTACGGTCCTAGAATACCTGGACATGCACTACCATCCTTCCTGCGGGTTAGGAGAAAAGATGGCCACAGTACTATTATCACATTTCTTTCCTCGAAAGGTGGAGAAGATGCGAGAGGAAAATTTCAAGCTGCGGCAATTGACTGGTTTTACATCGATGAAGAAATTACTGGAGATATCTGGGAAGAGCTTGAAGCTCGTACACTTGCCACAGGGGGTCATTTTAGTATCTCGGCGACGCTCGTAGAGTCTTATCAGTGGATAGTCGATTTAGAAAAACGAGCAGAAAGAGGTGATCCATATGTGTTTCTTACAAGACTTAATACAGAACTTAACCCCTACTTGCATAAAGAGACAGTTGAGCTATTAAAGAAAACCTTTTCAAAAGAAACGTTAGAGTATAGATACTACGGCAGAAGCCGAGCAGCTACAGGACTTATTTACAGTTCTTTTAGTAGAGATAAACATGTTGTTAAGCCATTTAAAATACCCTATAATTGGCCTCGCTATTGTGCAATTGATCCTGGTATTCGCACTTGTGCGGTGCTTTGGATCGCCGTTGGCCCTAATAATCGTGCTTATGGGTACCGGCATATATATGCTCATGGGGAGCCTTTATGGGGTGTTGCTAAAGAAATTAAAATAGCTGAACGGTGGGAGTTTAATGAGCCTCTAAGTTTTCAATTTAGTCACTACGTTTGGGAGGCTACAGATGAATCAGAACACATGCTTGTTAGACTTATCGACCCAAAAAGTCGAGCGAGATCGGAGGCAGGTGAAGATAGTATTATCAACCAACTGTATGAAAGATACGGCCTATCTTGTATTCCTGCCGATAACGCGGTTCGCCCCGGCCTTGAAGATTGTAGATATTGGCTCGAACCGCTAGAAGATGGGGAGCCTGGGTTTGTTGTATTTGATACACTCACAGATTTCATAGATGAAATTCTAGTATATCGCAATAGACCAGCAGGTAGAAAGAAAAATCAAAATGATCCAATCGAAGACCCAATACGTAAAGCAAACCACTTAATGGATTGCTGGCGTTATATAGCTAGAGAGAAACCAATTTGGAAAGATCATATTAGAGTTGTAAATTTTCAACCTAAGGGTTTACAAAAACGAGATATCGAAGAAGACTTTGATGAAGGAATCACAAGTGAAGTACTTGGATGCGGATGGTAAGAAACATAATTTAGAAGGTGTTAAAATTATAGCGGGACTCTGTACGCTTGATGGGTTCCCTAAAGCTTTTGTAGATTATTTACTTAAAACTGCTCTTTGTAATGTTTTTGAAAGTGTTTGCACTATTGAATCTGCACTTTTGCCTATGGCTAGAAATCAAGTTATATCTCTAGTTTATGCTAATAATCCCGATTTTTCACACATACTATTTATAGATTCAGACATGACTGAGTTCTGTGCTGAACATTTAGTTAAACTTGTTTTAGCAGATAAGCCTATTATTTCCGGAGCTTGTACGCTACGCAATCCTCCATACACACTAGTCAATCCATTTTTAGGTGATGTTGATGACGCAACAGTTATGGAGTACATGAGAGCTGGTGAAATACGAGAGTGTGCAGTATTAGGTATGGCTTTTACTTTAATTAAAAAAGAAGTTTTTGATGCTGTCCAGGAAGAAACTGCTCAAGGTCCAATCTGGTTTAATATGGACCGACAGGAACGAGCAGGATTTGATGCAGAGATCGAAGAGTTTCTAGACGAAGTTAATGAAAAAACAGAAAAAGAATACCATATGGGTGGTTGTGGTCCTGAGTATATGGACCCTCTTATTAGGAAGGCGATCGCTATGGGGCAGCTAAGCCATATAGGCTCTCCAATATTAGGTGAAGATATAACATTTACACGGCAGGCTCGTAAACTTGGGTTTAAATGCTTTACTCACTGCGATGTAATCATTGGACATCTTGGTACTCAAGCGTACAATTTTGCACATACTTTGGCTCATAACAATCAGATAGTATCAGCATGAACGAAATATTACTACTAATAGCTTGTGGCATTTTATTGTGCGGTGTTGGGTTTATATTAGGATCAGTTAGACCTAGAGAAGATATTAAGGTTCTCAGTCTCCTAGAAAAGGAACTGGAAAACAAACAAGACCTCATTAATAAATTTGCAGGATTGTCTGCACAATTGTTTAATGCTACATATCAGCCACGTGAACCTGTAATTATGGAACCTACTCTTGCTCTGCAAGAGGAAGTATCAGAAGAGGAATTAATAAAAGAATACTCAGATTTGACAGGCGGAATAAATGGCTAATCTATACGAAGTAAAGAAGGGTACAAAGGGTTCTGTGTCTAAATTTATATTGGATCGATTTGAAGATCATCGGACTGATATGATGGAAACGCATAGAATCTGGATGTTGAATCTAGCTTGGGTGCGTGGTCAACAGAATAGAGACTATGATAAGAAGAATCGAAGATGGACTGAACATAATAAAAATCAACCCTGGCGTGCCCGACTTATTGCTAATTTAATGTTACCAGTTATTCGTCGCAATGTAGCACAACTGATACAAAATACCCCACCTTGGGATGTTATTCCAGCTACAACAGATGAAAAAGATATTCAAATCTCCCATGTAGCTAATAAAACTATCATCTCTTATTGGCAAAAATTAGAGATGATTAAGAAATTAATACAGGTTGCTTTCTGGCAATCGACTTGCAGTTCAGCATTTCTTAAAGTTGGTTGGGACCCAAAATTAGGCGATGAAATAGAGACTGAATCTAAGTTAGTAGAAAATGATATACTTAGACAGTTTATGGAAGTAGCTGGTTTGAATGTTGTTCCTGAAACTATATCCGGTAACGAAGGTGATTTATTTATTCATACAGCTCCACCTTTTAATCTTATGTTTGATAATGTTCCACTTATAGACGATTCATTATTTTCCATTGAGAGTCAAATTAGAACAAAGGATTGGGTTGTTGATAAGTATGGGAGTAAATTTAAGAATTTAAATGAGAATGTTGAGGCTGAAATGTTCTTGTCTCCACTATTATTTAATAATAATAAAGTTACTAAGCATGGTATTGTAACTCATGAATTATATACTAAATCTTTTGGTAGAAATAAAAAGGGTTTACATTCTCTTATTACTGGTGCTGGTGAAGTTATAATTACCCCGCAAGAAAATCCTTATGAACATCGACAATTACCGTATGCACACTTTCTTGAAATTTATGACCCTGGTTCATTATATGGTACTAGTACTGCTGAACAAATTAGACCACAGCAAGCGAAGTATAATCGTATACAATCGGTTATTCTTGAAAATCTTGGACAGATGGCGAATGTGCAGTGGTTGAATCCATCAGGATCGGGAGTTAAAAGTTTTACTAATTTACCTGGACGAGTTATCAATCATACTGCTGGTAGAGCACCTAGTCAATTACAACCTAAGCCTATTCCATCTTTTGTTCAAGCAGAATTAGATAGAACTAAATTAGATATTCAAGATACTGCTAGTAATCACGATGTATCAGAGGGTAAAGCTGAGCCTGGACTACGATCAGGCAAGGCTGTAACTGCTTTGCAGGATGCTGATGATTCTATTAAGGGTCCAGTACTTGCTTGGTGGGATTTAGCTCTTGCACGAACTGGTAGATTAGCGTTACAAACATTAGCTCAATTTATAAAAGAAGATCGTCTACTTGAAATTACTGGTGATTATAGTGCTATTGAAACATTACAAGTTTCTGGAGAAAGTCTTAAAGGTAAATCAAAGGGTGACTATTTTAAAGTTAGAGTTAAGGGCTATGGTCGACAACCTATGTCTAGGTCGGCTAGAGAAGGGTTTGTCCGTGTTCTAGTCGAGATGGGACTATTACACCCTCAAACAGATAAAGAATTATTACTTAATATTATAGGTGCAAGTGATTTACTTCAAGTTTTTGACCGTTCAGCTATGGATAGAGTTAGGCAGGGGAAAGAGATTGAATTAATTAAACAGGGTCAAGGGGAGAAGATTAGAATATGGTTTGGTCAAAATCATGAAGCACATATAAATAGTATAAAGAAATTTATGTCTGGGAGTAATTGGGATGAATTAGATGATAAAACAAAGACAGATATTAGTAGTCATTTACGTCAACATATAGAACAAAAAACGATTGAACAGGTGTATCCACAAATCTTTTTAAGGGGCTTATTTAATGGACCCGGAACCGAAGAAGGATCAAGAGAAGGAGCCGGTCAAGGAGCAGAAGCAGGAGCCGGTCAAGGAACCGGAGAAGGAATCTGAACCCAAAGGTGATTCAGATGTAGCTAAAGAAACTATTAAAGATAATAGACTTACAACTTATGCTATGAAAACATCTGATGGCGAAACACACGAACTTAATGCCCAACAAATTAGTGATTTAGCTTCATTACAATTAGAAGAGATGATGGTTCCGAAAGAAAAAGAAGAAGGCTCTTCGAGCAAACCCACTGAACCGTCTACAGAAGAAACTGTTAAACAATTACACCAACGCATTGCTAGAATGGAACAAACTCAAGCTAATGAAAAGGAAGTTGGTAAGGTTAATAAAATAATTAGTTCTCAATTAGATAAATATGGTCTTACTAAAAAAGAAGGTTTTTGGAGAGAAAATGTTAGAACATTGGCTTATGCAGCAGCCGCTATAAATTCTAAAATTAATCTTGAGACTATTATAGCTAAACAAGTAGAAAGAGCAATGACTGAGAAAGAACGCGAAGCTGAACTAACTAAACAGAGAGATGTAGCTACTACTCGTGTAGCTTCTGGTTTGTTTGGTTTGACTAGCGATGGTAGTGGTATGCCTGTGATAAGTTCAGAAAAGGAATTTAAAGCAGACGATTTACAGTCGGGAGCTTGTCAATCAGCTCTTGAAGATTATCTTAGGGGTGCAACTAGTTAAGGAGAAAACATGGCTTTAAGTACAGGTGAAGCAACAGCAGGATCAAATTTTGCTGATGCTATGAAAACATTTTATCTTCCCGCCTTGAACGATCAAGTGAACAGAGCAACTGTTATGCTTGATCGTCTAAAGAAAAGTAGTAAAGAAGTTTCAGGTAATTTTGCTTATCTTGCTTTAATAGCAACGCGTAATCCAGCAGTAGGCTCACGTGCTGATTCTGTTGGAGCAGGTCCGCTTCTCCCTGCAATTGGTACTCAAACGTATAAAAGTGCTACATTTTTAATGGCTCATCATTATGGTCGCGGTGCGGTAACTGGACCTGTTATGAGAGCTAGTAAGAGTGATGCTGGTGCTTTTGCTAGGGCTCTTAATACTGAAATGGAAGGTCTAAGTCTTTCTCTTCCGGAAGAATTAAACAGACAACTTTGGTCTTATGGGCATGGTCGTGCAGCAACACTAGATGTAGACCAAGCAACTAGTACTCTTCTTACAATTAGTAATCGTGCAATCTTCAGTGCAAGAATTGGTGCTCGTGTTCACGCTGCGGATATTGCTGCTGGTACTGGGATTGTACCTGCTGCGGGTACAACTGTTGTTGCTATTACTAGAGATAATACAGTAACAACTCATCAACTTGAATTAGCGGCTGCTGCTGGAACCTCTCTAACAGCGGCTGATGATGCTATTTATTTTGGTGCTCAATCTAGTTTAACTGCTGAGGGTAGTTCTCGTGCTCAAGATATGTTTGGTATTCCAGCAGCTATTGATGATGGTGCTATTGGTGCCGATGAAGGTCTTGGTGGGGTAGCTGTTGCTGCAGAAGCTGATGAAATTCTTGGTGGTAGTCTTGCTTATGGTGGGATTGATCGCACTGCATCTGCTGGTACTTTTTATAGGTCTACAGTTATGCAGAATCCTGATTCTGCTGGACTTCTCAGACCGATAACTGTGCCTTTGTTTGAACAGGCTTTTCTCAATGCGACTGTAGTAGGTGGAGCTAAAGCAGGCGATCTTGAACTTTTTAGTGATGCTGGTTCATGGGCTACTTTTGGTCTTTTACATATTGGCGATAGAATTTTTAATGATTTTAAAGAAACGTTAGAGGGTGGTTGGATTGCTCTTAAATTTAATGATAGACCGTATTTCTTCGATCGTGATGCTCCTCGACATGCTGTTTGGTTCCTTGATATGGCCACGCTTCTTTTGATGGAACAAGGTGGATTTGAATTCATGGATAAGGATGGCGGTGTTCTTGAACGCGTTGCTAATCGTGATGCTTATGAATTTACACTTTATAGTGATAAGCAGTTAGGTTGTAAGAAACCGAATTCTTCTGTTAAACTTATGGACCTCAGTCCTTCATTCTATGTGGAGGCTGATGTCTAATGGGTATAAGAGATAATAATATAGATTGGCTTCGTAAAACTTTATTTATACCCCATATTGAATTTGGGTTACACCATGATGGTTCTACACCTTTTAATTTAGAAGGACCGTTAGCTGCTGGTACATTTCTTAAAGAATTAGGGTCTTTGGGTTATGTAGGTTTATTGATGGATGCTAATGGAGAAAATGTTCGAGTATTGCGTCCACTTCCTAAGGATATTGATCCTATATCTCCTATTGGTTTTAGAGTTCATTGGACAGCTTTGCATGATGGTGCTGGTGATGCGGCAGCAACATGGACTATTTTAACTAGAGTTTGTAAACGAGGTATAGCTATTGCGGCTGCTGCAACAGCTTTAGATACTGTTGTTACAATAGATCAGTATACAAATGATTCTAATGCTCAAGCAGTTACGGATTATCTATATCAAAGGTCTCCAAGAGGAATTATGAATAGTCTTGGAATTACTAGGACTGACATTGAATCTGGAGCCTTATTGTTAGTGGATGTTGATCTTACGACTATGGATGCGGATTTTACTGAATGTTATCTAATTGGTCTTGAAATAGATTATGTGCCTTGGAAAACAGAAGGTCAAGGTAGTAACTACAATAGGCCAGAATTGCATACAGGAGTAAGGTAATGGTTAAAACAGAGGCTAAAAGGGCTATTGTAAAAAATAATATTCGATTGCCTTCTGATGTTCGGAAGGCTCTAGATGATTACAATAAGAGGGCTCATTTACCTCTTGATCTAATTTATAATTTAGATGATAATCGTTGGGAATTTTATAGTATTAAGCAACATGGAGTGGTGCCCGATGAGGATTTGCTTCACTGGCAAATGTCTGTACCAGCTAAAGGAACGGGCATCACTCCTGGGGCTATAAGATGGTTACTTAAATATGATACTTCTAATGGCGGTATGAAAGATCAAGATGAAATTAGAAAAGAATGGTTGGCTCAATTTAAAGTTAGAAGATTTCTAATGGAAGAGCAAAATGAGAAAAAAAGAAAGGATGATTATCATTCTAGAGTATCACCGATAATTAAAGATTTAACATTAAAGCATAGAACAATTAAATTTAAAACACAATTAGTTGTACCTAAAGCCGTGGGAATATATAAAGGTGAACCCATTTATGCTGTGCCAAAAGGTACTGCTAAAGAAATGAAAAGGACACTAGATAATGGCACAAAATAGACATGCATTAGAACCTCCGGTATTTCCCTCTGGAGACTTATCTTTAATTAAGATTAGAGCTGCATTAGTACCTACAACAAGTCCAGTTGTAGCTAAAACACATGATTCAGTAAATGCAGGGTGGTTTAATGTTAAAGGTTGTGATTTTATAAATATATATGTCAAGTTTGTAGATGGTTCTGGTAATGTAACTGATATTATATTGTTTGCAGATTTTACAGATGAATCTAAAAGTACAATATATAATTCAGTCGTACATGATTTTGCTACTGGAGTTGGATTAGGACAACTTATAAAAGCACAATATCAATTTTTAACAGCGGGTAATTATGTTTTTTCAATTCCTAATCCTGGTGCAGCTTGGTCAAGAATTAGTATAGAAGCAAATGGGACTATGACTAATGGTCTAGTGACTATTGATATTATGAGAAGTTTTGGTTCCGTACTTCAACCAAGTATACCAGTATAAATGGCTATTCACACTCTAATCGATTGTAACGGTTTCCGTTCTGGCAATAATTATGGTGTGGAAGATAATGGTGGAGCAGGGGGATTCGCTGTAAATACTGCTGCAGGATTTAGTATTACCAATGAATTTCCACTTTCTAAGCAAGGAGCCGATCCTTATATTGGCAAGATTGTTAATGGGGTTGCTGATCTCTACTCGAAATCAAAGAGGGTTACTAGTCCTACTGACTGGTGTATTTTTGAATTATATGTTTATTTTGAGCAATTACCTATAGGAAGTTCAAATGATAAAGCATTTTTTGCATGCGGGGGGACTGATGATAGTTCCTCGGAATGGCATTGGTCAATTCGATATGATAAAGATGGTAATTTATCTTTATATGATGCAAACCAATCTCTTATAGCAACTGCAACTGGAGTGATTGCTGCTCAGAATTGGTATCGTGTAGTTGCTATGTTTAAATGGAGTGATTCATCTATATTTAAATTATGGTGGGGTGTTCAAGGACCGAATAATCACACGCTCACGTTCGATGAGGCGGCGATGGATACTAAGAATGCCGCGACTAATGATGTCGGTATGGTGTTTGTGAATCAGTCGTCAGGTTTGGAGTCTAATGAATCTTGCTACGTCAACTATGTCTTTATGACTAGTGATCAGACGAATTGGAATGATAACGATTTAACAGGAACAATATCAAATCCGTTGTTTATGGGTAATCCAGATAATGATGTAACGTGTGGTGACTGGACTGTGCTTGGGCCTTATCGGTCGGGCATTGCAAATGCTACTCCCGATGCTGGAGATAATCTTGCGACTGGAAATTGGGATGATGCAGAAGAAATTCCAGGGACAGATGGTTCTTTTATTAAATATGTGATTTCTACTACTGGTCCTGATCTATCTGGTGTTATTTATTCTGATGATGGATCAATTGGTGGTCCGTCTGGTGATTCAGATGTTGATAATCAAATAGTTGGAGCAGTATGGATAGGTCGAGGTAAACGAGATATTAATGGGGCTCGTAAACCAACTTGGCGATTTATTTATGGTAAGTGGGATGGATCAAGTTTAACCACAACAGATTCAGGGAGTAAAACAGATGGGAGTTTTACGAACTATTCATTTGTTGAAGGTGGAGCTAGTGATGTTCGTGTGCCGGCAGATGATGAATTCATTGCTATGGGGCTATATGGGGATCATCAACTTGCAGGGGTAGGTGGAGCGGCTTATATAGCTGATATGTATGGATGTATCTTACATGCGGAGACGCCTCCGGCTGCTGCAAGTATAGCAGTTTTTAGGCGAAGGATAGAAGGTTATTGATGGTATATCTTCGTAAGTATGGCGAATCTGCTATTATTGACTTTGAATTATTTGAAGTTGATGGTGTTGATTTCAGAGTAGATGCTATCCATGCTTCGGGTGATACTAAAATAATGAAGGATGAGGGTGCGGAAGGTAATACGAATAGTGGATTCGTAGATGAAGGACAAGGTTATTCATTAGCTTTCACATCTGGAGAAATGACTGCTGCTCGTATAGTAGTTTATATAAAGGATCAGACTGCTACAAAGGTTTGGTTAGATAGAACTATTAAAATTGAAACTTATGGGCATGCTTCTGCTCAACATCCAGAATTTCCAGCAGATGTGACTAAAGTATCTGGAGATTCTGATGCTGCTGATAAACTTGAATTACAATATGATGGTACAGGATTAACTGGTGATACTTTTCCAGCTAATCAGAGACAGTTAGAAGCTGTAGCTGCTGTTGGATCAGCAGTAAATGTTACAACTGGAGGTTATCTTTTAACTACAGGTACGCAATCTAGTGGTGAGATATCTAAAACTATTGCTTTAGATGGTGTGAATCATGAGCATACTGACGATGGTGGAGCATTGGATTTATATTATAATTTTCTTATTGGTGGAGATGGTGTACCAACTAGTGTAACTATGACTGGTTATCTTAATGGTAACAATGATGATTTAGAGGTTTATGCATATAATTGGGGGGGTTCCTCCTGGACTAGAATAGGAACTTTAAGTGGTAAAGCTACTGCTTCAAACGAAGTACATATATTTAATTTGTTTACTGCTCATGTAGGTACAGGAGCTAGTTTAGGAGCAGTAAGAATTAGATTTACAGATGGAGCATTTACTTTATCTTCTGCTACGTTAGCGATTGACCAGATTTTTGTTAGTTATGCTGTGGTTGCTCGATCTGTTGGTTATGCTGATGGTGCAATTTGGATAAATACAAATGTTTCTAATACTAATACTGAATCATCTGTAGATGGTACTGCTGATAATCCTGTCAGTACTTGGGCTGCTGCTTTAACTTTAAGTGGTAATCTTAATATGACTAGATTCCACATTGTTAATGGTTCTACAATTACTCTTACAGGTAATTCAGATCATTATACATTGATTGGAAATAATTGGATATTAAATTTAAATAGTCAATCTATTGTTGGAATATATATTAATGGTGCATTTGTAAATGGCATAGGTACGGGTACAGGTGATGCTCAAGAATTTGAAAGTTGTTTTATAGAGACAAGTACTCATATAAAAAAAACTCATTTTATTACTTGTGCTATAGATGGAACTGTTACTGTAAGTGAAGCAGGAGATTATTTTTGGGATAGATGTCATAGTGGTATAGCTGGAACAGGTACACCAATATTTGAATTTGGCGATGCAATAGGTAGTACTAATTTTAATTGTAGAAATTATAGTGGTGGCATACAATTAGAATCTATGGGTGATACGGGTACGGATACAGCATCTATAGAGGGACGAGGTCAAATTGTAGAAGGAACCTGTACTGGAGGTACTGTTGCTGTACGTGGATTCTTTTCTACTTCCGGAATAACAAATTTAACATTAGTAGAATTAGCTAGATTTAAAGACGAGGGAGTACAGAAAAATAAAGCACTAAGTAATTTTACATTTAAAATGATTGCTGTTTTGGATGAGAAACCCTTATCAGGACTTACAGTTACAGGTAAAAAACGTTTGGATAATGGCTCTTTTATATCTGTAGCTGGAGCTATTACTGAGGTAAGTGGTGGCTACTATAATTTCAATGCTGTAGCATCTGATACTAATGGCGACATAGTAGCATGGGTATTTGACGGTGGTGTATTAGCACATGAAACAGAAATCATATTCCAAACTGTTACATGATGCAGGGTTTAATGAATTTCATCCTAGATATTCTAAGCGATTTGTACCGCAGATTCGTCCAACTTGGCATAATGTAAGAGGGAAATATCCGTTTATGTTTGGGCAACATCCAGTACCAGGAGATGTGATAGCAACACAGTCGTACGCTGATGGTACGAACGTAACTTTTGCAGAGAATCTAATATTCTTTCAGCCATTATTTATTCCGTATCCTATACATATAAATGCTTTAGGTGTGCGTGTAGCTGTAGGGGATGCTGGAGCAAGTGCAATAATAGGATTATATCCTTCTCGTAGAGGTATTATAGGAACTTTAATAGATAGTGTAACTGTCGATATAAGTTCTGTTGGTTTAGCAGAAACAGCTACAGCAATATATATTTCAGAAGGTTTGTTTTGGGTAGCTATAGGTATAAATAATACAACTGTAGAATTAAATGATACTCAATTTAATTATATATCTGCTGTACCTCAACGTGATCCTGAATTAGTTTTAGCTCCTGAGTACTATACTGTAGCTTTCACGTTTGGTGATGGATTACCATCAAAACCTAGTGGATATATTCCTGCTAATGGAAGAGTGCCGTTCATATACGCGAGGATAGGAACATGACATTAGATGAACTAACGGCTCAAATTCGTTTAAACATAGACGATAGACGTGGTACTAAATATAGTAATACGGAGCTTCGTTTAACTATAAATAATTCGTATAGGCAAATATATCAAAAATTAGTATCACTTGGTAAGTATACAGCAAGAACAACAGTTACAACTACTATTGCAGCAGGTACACAAGAGAAAGTTGTTAATGCTCTTATGCTCAGACCTATATTAGTTGTAAATAGTTCAGGTATACGCATACCAATTCAATCTCAAACTATGTCTGTTCAATCAGATATTCCTTCTGTATATTTTATACAATCTTCATCTTCTACTCTTTTCAATGTAGGATATTTTAATAAAGTAGGTAGTGATCTAGTTTTAACTATTGTTTATGCTTCTAGATTTCAACCTTATACTAGTTTATCAGATGGATCAAGAGTTTTATATTTTATACCAGAAGATTATCATAATATCATAGCAACACATGCTAGTATAGTTTTATCAGGTTCTGATGATGATAAATCATTAACAAATTTTTGGGAGAATCAGTATCGAGTAGCATTAGCTGAGTTGATTGAGAGTGTGGATCAATTTAATCCAGATGACCAAGAAACTGTAGATGTGGTGGATGATTATGCCTAAAATACCTGTAATGGGATTAAAGGGATTTACATCACAAGCTGATGCTTTAGTTGATCCTAAGTTTGCTAGTGACTGTAGAAATGTTGTATTCCATAAAGGAGATTTATGCAATATACCTTACCCTAAATTTAACCTAACAACTAATCCTTTTAATACAAATATAATTTCTCATATTTTAGGTGCTCTTATGCTTAGCTTAGGGACAAATCAGAGATTTATAGTTCTTCATAAATCTTATAGAATTTTTGAAACAGGTGCATCATCTTATACTTTTTTAATTCAGGCAGCTAATGATGTTTTGTTTAGTGTACATTTGTCAGCACTAGCAGATTATGAATCTATTTTTGATCCTCAACATAGTAGTAAAATTATAAATCCAGGAGAAGTAGAAAGAGTAAAATCCGGACCTAGAAGTAATTTTGTACAAGTTGGTGAATGGGTTTTACATTTGGGATTTTTTCAAGATTATGAGAATATTTTAATAGACGATGTATTATATAAAAAAATACCAAGAATGGCTAGATTTAGGCAACCAGCTATAGGAGCTATTACTCCTAGATTAATAGGTATTAAATCTCCTAGAAAAGCAGAATTTAAGAATGCTGTAAATGGAAGTGTTACAGTAACTAATGTAAGATATGGGTTTAGTTTTGTTTCAATAATGAAATTAAATGCAGATAATAACGATCCAGTAGATACTCAAGAAATACAATTTGGAGATATTGAATCTAATGTTACGGCAGCAGAAGCTGATAGTACAGTAACAAATAAAGCACTTAATTTTCTTTTACATTTACCTCCTAAACAAGATAATTTTGAACCTTCTTTTGATGATAGGATTATTGTAGGTATCTATATTAGACCTGAAAATTTAACAGATTTTCGATTTGTAGAATATGTTTATGGTCATCATAGAGTTTTAGACGAAAATGATGTTTTTTTTGAAACGGGACCAATTGTTGAAGCTCGTGTAGTAACTGATGGGGAAGGGGATGCTACAAAAGTAGGAGCACAGACTGGTGCAATTCCAATTGTAGGTGCTAGGGATGTACCTAGACCAGCATGGCATGGTATCTTTTTTGAAGGTAGAATGTATTATGCTTCTATTCGAGAAGATGTTTTTAATGTTATGCAATTTAGTCAGTTAGCTGCTGACAATGATCCGGACCAAGGTGAGTATTCTCAATATATTGAGGGTGAAATTCAGGTAGGGTCTGATGGAGAAGCTATAACTGGATTTTTAGCTTATAGAAATGATCTTGTTATTTTTAAAGAAACTGAAACTTATGTTCTTAGTGGTGATCCTCAATTATCGAATATTAGATATTTGTTTACTAAGGTAGGTTGTGTAGGTATAGATGGTGGGCATGCTTATCTTGCAGAAGGGGATGTAATTTATTGGGTAGGAGAAGAAGGTGTTTATAAGTTTAGCGGAATTCATACTTTTTCTGGAGCAGTTGATCCAATATTAATATCAGATCCTATCTCTGAGGAATTAAGAAAAATAGATAGAGGTAGATATTCAGTTTGTAGATTAAGTATTGATCCTAGATATGGACACATCTATCTAACATTTCCAAAGGGTTCTTTAGGGAATCAAGATATTGAAATTCCAACATATGTTTATCATATAAAAGAAGAAGGTAATGTCTGGACTAAAATTGATCCAGTAGATCAAATACTTTCTTATAAATCAGATAAAATTTATGATAATATTACAGCTATATTATCGAAAAAATCGTTAGATGTTCTAAAGGATATTGATGAGAATGCTAATGAAAACTTTACAAGATCATGGTTTTATAATACAGTCAATATTGTAGCAGGTAATTTTGATGATACAAAACATTGGAAGTTTTTTAATGTGTATAGTTTAAAAGATTTACTTTTAGATTTTAGTGTTTTTAGTGAGAGTGGTTTGCTGTTTACTTTAAAACGAATAATTAAAAGAATAAGGTTGGGGATACGGAGTCAGTTCGTGAATGTGAAATTTGGTTCTGATGCTTCTGGTGAAGCGTTTAGAATAAAAGGATATGAGATTGACGTGCATGTAACGAGGAAACGCTAATGGCTAGAACTGCAACACTAACTGGACGGGTGGCAATATCTCCTGTGTCGGGGTTAAGACCGCTAATAAGTAAACCGATTGCATCTGAAACTCCTACGATAGATAAACAAATAGAGTCTGAAACTATTATTGCTGCTAGTGCAACAGTAACTTTAAATCTTGGGGGAATAACTAAAGCTACACTAGTGGATGTATCTTTTACTGATGCTTCTACAGGTGCTCCTAAACAAACAACAGTATTGGTGACAGAAGCTCCAAGTGGTAGTGAAGTGTCATTGCCTAAGAGTACTCGTTTTACTCTTATTGGATTTGATGCTGCTGCGGGTCTTAAATTACTTAGAGTAACTGCTGGTTCTGGTAATAATACAATTGCAAAATTAGTAGCTGCTGGTACTTAAGGAGATACGATGACTAGAACTGCGACATTAACAGGTAATCTCAGAGTAGCAGATTCTACTGGATTAGCCTTGATAGATACACCAATAAGTTCTGAATCTGCAGAAGTAAATCAACAACTTGAAGTTGAAACTATTGTTGCTGCAAGTGCAACAGATGAAGTTATTGGCATGGGTGGCATATCAAATGCTACAATGATTGATTTGTCTTTCACTGATGAATCTACAGGTCTTGTTACAGAAGCGACTCCTAAAATTAATGGTGTTGCTTTCATAGCTTGCACAAGATTATTAGTTTTTGGCAACGATATAAGTGCAGGAATTACAGCTATTCTGTTGAGTACTCCTGCTGGTAATAATGTTGTTGTTAAGTTGATTATAGCTGGACAATGAACATTGTTACTTATAAGTTTGATTCTAGTCTTTTTAATAGCAGAGTTACAATCTTTACTTTACCTAGATTCTCTATAGTTTGGCCGATTGTAACTATTAATATGATAACACCCTTTGATGTTAATACTCAACTTAAGTTGGGGACTGTAGAAACTGATGATAGGTTTGCGAATATAGATTTGACTAGTCTGGATATTTCTAAGTCTGTATTTGCTACAGGTGGTAATCCAGCATTCATAACAAAAAGAGAGCTAGTTATTATGAAAATACTAGGAGCAACTACACCAACACGAGGTAGTGGTTGGCTTATTACTTCGTGGATAAATTTAGAAGGGAAGTAATAATGGCTAAACGTCTTAGACCAAGACCAACAGAATTTTTCCCGTTTGCAGATGATCCTAACTCGGGGGTAAATAGAACAGTACCCCGTGGAAGAGGCGGAGGTCAAACCTTTTCTACACAAATAGAAGCTGACCCTCTAGATTTTTCTACGTTTGATAACCCTGCATTAGAGGGGGCAGGAGCTAGTCTTTTTGGAAGTATAGATGAAACTCTAGAAGAGACCTTGGCTTCAATTTTTGAGAATAGAGATACTGGACTTGCTGGTTTTCAAACTAGACGATCAGGTATTGAAGAAGAGAATCCTTTAAATCCTTTTAGTGACGAGGAAAGATTAGCTGAACGAACTACACAATTTAATACTATTAGTCAAGAAACTCAAGCTGATTTAAATAGAAGTTTAGTTAATTTCTCTAGTCGTGGGTTAGGTCGTAGTTCATTAGCCTTTGAAGCTGGTGGTGATTTACGTGAACGAGGTATAGCATCTAGAGCACAAACTGAAAGTGATTTACTTTCTCGTCAACGCTTAGAAAATACAAGTGCAAATGCTGCACGATCTAGTTTGTTAGGAAATTTAACTGCTCAGCAAACTGATTTCTTGACTAGGATATTAGGACTTGAAACTGGAGCAAGAACCGAAGCAGCGGGTAGGAAGCAAGATATTTTTAGTGATCTCTTTACTACAGATTTTACACAAGATGAAGCTGAACGTTTGAGACTTAGAACTGAAAGTGAAGATGATCTTGAAAACTTTAGTTCTAGTAATATAGATGCTATAGCTGGATTAGCTAGTATTCCTGGTAGAGAACCTCTTAATAATGCTGCAACTGATCTTATTGAAAGTTGGTTTCAGCAATTTGAGGGTGCAATGTTTGAAAAACAACAGAATGTTACACCCGCAGAGTGGGCATCCTTTAAAGGGGATTTAGCTAAACTTGCTAGAGATGCTGTATTGTCAGGTAGGAAACTAGAAGGGGACGATCTATCAGCGGAGTTCCAAAGATTGTTGGGGAGTTTATAAATGGCATTAGATAGATTAGCTGGAATAGCTGAAAGACTAGGTTCTTTAGGCGTAGAAATACCTGCTCAACGTAGTGAACGTAGACGTGGTCTACAATTTAATAGGCGTGAGGCCGCTCTTGATAGAATCTTAACATTGAGACTATTAAAAGAACAAGATAAACAGGAGAAATCAGCACGTAAGCGACAGGTTTTAACAACTATAGCGGCCATTTTAACTGGTTCTCTTTTAGGTCCAGGGGAGGCTGTTGCTACCGGACTTTCTGATCCTATAGGAGCGGCTGCAACTGCTGGTGGACAGAAGGCTGGATTAACAGCTTTAGATTCTATGATATCTGGAGCAATTTCACCTACTGTTACAGCTACTGCGGCGGGTGGAGGTCTTGGAGCTTTCTTTAATAAGCTTGTGGGTGGTGTGAAAGATATTGCTCAAGTAGGAGTAGAACAGATAACTGCTCTTCCTAATCTAGTTGGTTCGTTGTTTGGTGGCCAGCAGGCTGGTCAGCCTGCTGGACAGCAGCCTGCTGTCGCTCCTAACTTCGGTAGACGTAATCCTGCGATATTAAATGAATTTGATAATAATTTAAGCGGTGCTCCCTTAGAAATATTTGATCGTAATGCTGGTATAGGTGTTGGTAGAGATCGTTTTGGGGCTAGACCAGATACTCTACAGCTTGATGAAATTCTTAGACAGCTTGAATCTCAGAATACTCCAAGACTTGCAACTCCCAGTATTTTTAAGAATCAAACACTTTCTAAAGAAGATGCAGAACTATTGCAGCGATACTTGGAGAGTTTGTAATGCCAGAAGATACAGTATTAGAACGATTGATACAGGCTATACCTTCAGCTTTAGCTGCTGTGGGGTTGCCTGGAACAACAGAGGCACTCCAAGGTATTCGACCTGATCTTAATCCTGTGTTGCAGCAACGTATGCGACAGGCTAGGGCACAAGCTGCTGTGCGACAGCGAGATTTTCAACGTCGTAAATTTGTTGCAGATAGATCTAATAAATTAGCTGAAAGAAAGTTTAAAGAAAATCAGCTACAATTTGATATTAAAAATGAGGCTAATCCTAGAGATTTAAAAGCTGTATTGAACCAGGTTAAAAAAGAAGAAAGGTTTTTAACTCAAACATCTAGAATAGATGCTGATCCTGATTTGGCTAAACAAAGAGCTTTAGCAACAGCTATGCTTAGGGCAGATATTAATCGCGATCCTAAACTTGGTAAATTTGCTGAGGCTGCAAAAGAAGCTGCAGAAGATATAAAAGATACAGAAGCTGGTGCTTTTGATAAGGAAGGTTTTCTTATACAGGACGATATGGTTAAACTTTTTCTTAGTAAAATAAGAGAATCTGTTGGTTCTAAAGAACTTATGAGTTTAAGTAAACAAGGTATTTTACCTGAAGGTTTACAACAAAATATATTTGATACTATTCGTAAAGATAGTATTGATCCTAATGATTTACTTTCATTATTGTTTGGGTTTGATGAAACAGCTAGACACCCACAACCGGGTGCTCGATTTGCACCAAGAGGGCGTTTAAAAGTATTTGGACCTACTCGCTTATTCCCAGAGGGAGGTAGTTAAATGGGGTTAGGTGCCTTAGAACGTGCAGAATTTGGGAGAGAGTTAGAGGAGAATCCCTCTCTACTCACACGTGTAACTAGTCCACTTGTAGCTCTTGATGCTGCTGCGAATCTTGTTCGTAGTGGTATAGGATTTGCACGAACACGTGATCCTTTATTTTCTAAAGCATTTTTAGGAACTCTTAATCCTTTTAAGAAGGGTAGACGTATATCTGGTAATCAAGCACTTGGTACAAATTTTGGTTTAGTTGGTGAATTGGGTATCGAGATTTTACTTGATCCTTTACTTCCTATAGCTGGATTGTTTGGAGCAACTAGAGCAGGTAGAGCTATAGCTAAAACTATTTCGCTACAACGCGAATTAGCGGCTGTTCGCGGTATTCAGAAAACTATAGCGAGAACACTTGTACCCGCACTTAAAGAAGCTGATTTAGCCCTAGTCGCTGCTCGTAAGAGTGGAAAGAAATTGGGACAGCAAGTAGCTGAGGCCAAGCAGGGTAAAATTATAGCTTTTAAACAAGCTCCTATACTTAATAAACTAGCAGAATTTGATCACCCTAATGAAAAGATAATAGTTGCAGAAACAATTTTTATGAGTTTAACTACTAAACTTCTTAAGAATTTTAAAATTTTACCTTCTGAGTTTACTAATTTTATAAGAAAAAGTATTATAGTTTCTCGGAATGAAGTTATGCCTGGTTCTCCTGCGGGAATAGCTCGAATGATAGGTCCAGAACGTTTTAGGGATAAAATTGAAATTTTTCATAAAATTGAATCTTTAACTCCTAGAATGAAAGCTATTTTTGCTGATAATTTACTTGAAAATATTGATGAAATTACTAATCCACATACTAAAAGAGTTTTATTAGAGTTTTTAAATCCTATGACTAAAGGAACAATATTAAAAAGACGTATTAAGGATACGGAAAAATTAAATAAATTATTGACTTCTATATCTTCGTCTAAGATTGTAGAAGCACGACAAGCAAGAGTAGCTATCTTTGAAGATAGATTACTTGCTGATAATACTCTAGCAGTTACTAAAGCTCTTGTACGCGATTCCATCAAGGAAATACCGACGACAGGGATAAAGCGTTCAATCGTAAAACTAGGTGTACCTTTTACTAACAAGGGTGTGGAGTTTGGCGATTTTGCGTCAGTTAAAAAAGTACTTGATCGCTTTAAAGTATTTCCAGATATTCGTGTAATACCACTCGTACGTCAAATTGATAGACTCAAAGCGAGTATTTTTGCAGTCGGAACATCTGGTAAAGCTCTCCAAACTACTAGACTCAGTAATCTTAAATTAAAATTAGTCAATCTTGAAAGGGATTTAGCTGTACTAGATCGTGGATACATGCCTATTGAAGTATCTGCAAGTGTACAAAAAAGACGAGAGAAACTCCGTTCTTTCTTTAGAAGTCGTGCTCGTGATAAGGTTCAAGCAGTAGGAAAAGATTTAGAAGCTAATAGGATAGCTAGAGAATTATTGAATTCTGAAAGAAATAGAGTTGTATTAGCTTCTAGACGTAATCGACTTCTTGAACTAGGATTTACTGATGATGATATTGTAAGAGGGGCTGAGTACAGACATCTTTCAGCTACACCAGACCTATCACCACGTACACATGAACTACTTGTTGAGGATATTAAGAAATTAAATAAGAAGTGGGTGCAAAGGTTCAAGGAGGTAGCTATAGCTAATAAATTTAAGGGTCGAGTAGCTGTTGCTAAGAGTGAAGAGAAACTTACTGCTCTTGAGAAAAGTATAAAGACACGTCGAGGACGAAGTATTGAAACACTTGAACAAAAAACTGTACTCGATGAATTCGAGACTGATCTTTTTGAGATCAAAGCACGAGCAGAGAAGCATAGACAGATAGAATTGGTAGGTAGTAAAGCAATTAAAGAAGCTGATTTTGAGGGTATGATTGCTATCAATGCTGCGATCAATGGTCTAGAAAATATCATTAGTGTTGGCAAACCATTAGGTGTACCTATAGAAAAATTAACCAGTAGTAATGGTTTTCTAGCTTTCGTGCCAAGACTCACTAGTAAGTCTGCTCTAGCTTTCAGTAAGAAAAATCCAGAACAATTTAGACAACTTGATAATGCGGCTAATACTACTTTAGGAGCTAGTAATAGACGTAGAATATATCCTGAGATGGATATACCAGAAATAAATAAAACATTACGTGAGGACTTCGGAATTGATTTTGATTTCTTTGAAAATAATATAGTAGAGATTATTACAAAAAGAAGGAATGAACAAATACGTGTACTTAATAGAGCTAAGACTGCTAATGTTTTAATTGATAGTTTTGGTACAACTAATAAAACTTCTAGCTCTGTTGCGGCTAGTAAGTTTTTTAAGAGTATTGGTCTCGACCCTAAGAAGGCTCCTGAGAAATTCTTACCACTGAATATCGTTGATGACGCTAGAGGAGCAGATGATTTCTGGAGGAAACAATTTAGAGAAAAAGATATGGGCCTTCTAGGTTGGTTTGCTGATCTTATGACCACAGTTAATAAACCTTTTCAAGCTTTCTTAACTGGGCCCTTTCCAGCTTTCCATACTCGTAATGCTATAAATAATATGTTTGTTAATTTTATTGCTGGTATTAGAAATCCAATACATTATCGTAAGATTAGACGCATACAAGTATTAGCAACTAAGGGTAAATTAACTGGTAAAGATTTAGAATTATTTAATGAACTTGTAGAGTTTAGAATCTTTAGACATGGTCAATTTGAAGAGTTTAGAAATTTGTTTGGTACTGGGAAGGTAGGAACATTTTTAGAGAGGGTTCAGGATCGACCATTCACAGCTTTGTTTAGTAAAGAATTTAGACAAAGTTTTGAAGCCGGGAAGGTGCCACAAAAAGGGTCTGATATAGGATTTGGTAGGGCTTGGGGTAGGTTCTTAGAGGATAACGCTCGGGGTGCTCACTATATTGCGAAACGCAAAGCAGGACTGACTAAACTACAGGCTCAACAGTCTGTTAATAAATATCTGTTTGATCCTACTAAGTTAGGTGCGGCAGAAGAACGGCTGTTGAAACCTACAATTTTATTCTATACTTGGACTAGAAACAATATACCTCTAATGGTTAAATCAATGATTACGGATCCTAGAGATTTCTCTGTTCTAGCTAAACTTATTGGTCGCGATGAAGATGCTTCTCCTAATTGGATGAGGGGTGGTTTCGCTATTAAAACACCACTAGGTACAATAGCTAGTCTCGGATTAGGTATTGAAGATTTGTATAGGTTTAATGTAGCATCTGCTGACCCTAGTGCTAATCCTATAGCATCAGTAGATGAATTCAGAAGATTATTTGAAAAGCAAGTGGCTACGCTATCGCCACTATTGAAGGTTCCATTCGAGTTTGTGACAGGTAAAACTTCTTTTAATAGGCGAAGGTTTGAGGATCAAGGGACTCTTGATCTTATATTGCAAACATTACCAATATCTCGTGGAGTAACTACAGCCGAAAGTCTAATTAAACCTTTTACAGATGACGATGCACATTGGTATATTGCTGCTTCTAATGCTTTAATTGGTGTTCGTACTTATGCAGATATATCAACTAAGCAAGCTAGGGTTAATAAAGCACGTAGAGAACTTTTAGCTTCGGGTCAAGGTAGACGTGCTAGTCAAGTTAGAGCTAAAAGAAACGCAGATATTCTAGGTAAAAAACTAGAAAAAAGATTGAATAAGGCTAAGAGGAGATAGTATGGAAAATATATTACAGTCTTTAGGTGTTGGCGGTATTCTTGCGATCATAATTCTTAAAGAGTTCTTAAATTATATTAGTCAAAAAAAGCCAGAGCATTTTAATAAGAAGTTAGATAAGATTTGTGAAGATGTGAAGATACTTAAGAGAGAATCTAGGGACTTGCATCAATGGCATGATAAAGAGGATAGTGAAGGTGTGAAGATTTGGTATACTCGTAATAAATCTTTAGAGGATATTTTAAAAAGAATTGTTGATAATATGGAAGTACAAACTAAGATTCTACAAAAATTACTCGCTCAACGCAATTAATCTCTTAATTTTTGGGCGTAAAAGTGAGGCTGTAAACTACAAGTAACAATAAATAATCCTAAATTAATATTATCTGAAAAATAACCTTATCTTCAAAGATAATTGATTTGGAACAAATGTTGGTTGTTGGTGCATAATATAATGTCTACCCGCGTCTGTAGCAATATAGTTTGCTTCACTAGGTAGATATATACTTTCAATAGTATATTTTTTACGATCTATTATGTAGGTATAATTTTGCATTTAAAATTCTCCTTATTAGATACTTCTAACTAGTCGTCCGTTCTCGCGTTTAAAGAGAGCAGAGGGTGGGGAGGCAGTATCAAAACTAACATTTCCCACGTAGATGTCTCCTCGCCCTCCATATTTTCCACGGGGGTACGGTATTTTACTAGCTACTTTTCTGTTTGTCCACATCTCTCGATCATTCGGGTCCATCCATTCATGGAACTTAGAATGAAATTCTTTAAATAATATCTTCGATCCTGGCACAGCATGGCACTCTGTTTCCATAAAGCGTTCTAACTGGCTTTTATTGAAATCCATAATGTCTAATTTTTCTTCTGTGTTAATAACCGGTATGCGTAATCTTCCCTCCTGACTTGGGAGTTCAAAGTTAAGCAAAGTATAAGTAAATGCCGCAGCCTCTTGCTGACAACGTTGAATAAGGAGAGGCTTAGAGATGTCTGAATCTGGTAACCTGACAGTGATAAGAGTAATACGGGTATCACCAGGAAAAATAGGACAATATTCATTATCATTAGCACACTGTACCCAATGGGTATGATTAGATATTTCATAAGGTGTTTTTCCTTTATTATGAATAAGAATAGTTTGACCAGTTACCCAATCTTTAATTCTATCTGAGGCAAACCCTCTCTTTGAAAGGTTGGTTTCTTCGATAATACATAATACACTTGTTCCAAGTTCCCCGTTAAATCCTGACTGATTGGTAAGAGCTTGATCTGCTCTACAATATCCTTTGGTGAACAATTCAGACAAAACTTCGTGGAAGATAGACTTACCACAGTTTTGCGGACCGCAGAAAAATAAGTAGGGGGAGGGGCTGTTTGGATATTGAAGCATTGCTCCACACCATGCTTGCAAGTAAAGTTGACCTGTAAGGATTCCACTGTCATGTGCCCATCTGTTTTGTTTAAGACTGTCATCGAGTCCGGCTCCGCAGTGTTGAAAAATTAAATCCCATGTTGGATGATCTCCGTCTTCTGGTCTATATTTAAGTTGAGGAGCGTTTTTATTCCATCGTCTATTGCCTGGATACTCTGCTTGAAATGGTAGAGCTACTTGTTTCCAATTCCAAAGAACACATTGACCCATCAGCTGATCAACTTCTGGTTTCTTGTGTCCCAAGCTAACAAGTGCTGTGTAGATGTTGGCACGATTTTCGCCTATCCATAAATTATTAGTATGTAAAAACCAGCCTTGCTCTACATCATTTACTGTAACATGTCGAAGTAGATTGTCGGGAAGTTCTGTCTCGTCTGCGATCTTAGGACGAAAAAACAAGCGATCCCATGTCTTTTTATTTTTAGACACGGACCACTCTGGAACCTCCTCTTTTTCATTTAACTTATCGAAACTAATTTTAATACGACTGTCTCTTAATTCCTGTATATATGCTCTGCGTTTAGTGTAGCCTTTGAGGCATATACGTTCTATGGTTATACCCATAGAAAGCATAGTTCTTAGGGCAATATCGAGAGAATCAAATTGGTGATCTTTTTCCCCTTCGACTCCTCCCATGAGTTTACTAGCTGTTCTAAGATTCGGTAATTGATTATAATAAGTTGTCGTCCATCCGCTTCTGTCAACATGCCAACTGATGTGTTCCAAAACGCCTCTGGTATGTCTACGAATAATCCATCCGCCCCTGCGAATTGGGAAACAGAAACAATTTTGGTCGTGTCCACGGTCTTTTCCTGTAGCTAGAGTGTTAAAAAAACCTACTAAACTTAAATCAGTATGTGCTCTTCTTAAATCTGATGTATGGCAAACTAACATCTGCTTCACATCATCCCACCACCATAATCCTCCTTTACGCTCGAACCATTCGAGTAATCTAAGATGATCCTCTTCTAAATTTAATTTACTTTTAGCTGCAATTATATCATCTAGTTTTTGATTCTTATCTGTACGAACTACAGTACCCTTACTAACTTGATGCATATAATCTTGCCAGTTAGCAGGTATCTCATTTAAAACCGTCCCAGTTTTAATGCATTTAAAGCTTATAGGATATACTGCACGTCTATGCCATACCCACATATTACCACCCATACAGTCTACTTTAGCTTCTAGTTCTATTCCTGTGGCTGCACTGATCTTATTTAAGAGTGAGCGAGCCACCGCAGCGTGATGAGTATGGGTTGGTATATTAATAGATAAATCAAGGTGTATATAAATATGTAGGCCAAGACCACTCGTGGAAGTGTAACAGTTGGCATAATCCAATTGCAGAAGCTTGTCTTTAATCTCTCTAAGTTCATCATCGGTTAATCCTTCCTTATGTCCAACTAAAGAATCAAAATCAAATCCTACCCATCGTGAACGTAGAGCCGACCAGTCCCAACCAGTCATACCTATCGCTTCGGCATGTTGCGATATATCAAATTTAATTTCGCGATCGGCATAGCTGGGAATACTATTTGCGTTCCAGGGAATCCGAAAAGATTTCCAGAGTTGCATCCCGTCTTGAAAACCATGCCACCGTTTGCCTGCATATATCCCATGCACCGGCTCACCTTCATCACGGGCAACGTTGACTTGAATTTCCATTTCTGGAGTGTATAGTTTACACAAATCGTACGGTTGCGAGTGGAGAAATTTTTGTAGTGCTTGTCTTTTGAACACAAGTTAATGGTCCTTCACTATATATACAAATATAGTTCCACACGAACATATATTAAAATTTATTATATTTCGTTTAAGAGAAATATAGTATTTTAATTTTACAACTTCTGTTTGGTATGGTCGTTCGTTAATTTTTGGTAGTGGGATTGGTGTAGGACCAAATAGCCCAGCGATACCAACTGTACCAGATCGTGCTAGTAGGTGAGGGTGTTCTACCTTAGAAGGATCATCCACTAGTGTTATCTCTGTAAAATCTTCAAACTTTTCTAAAAATGTAGGCTGTTCACCATAACTATAACATGCAGAATAGATAGCTTGTTTTAATATTTCAATTATGTTTGTCATCGTCGTGCATCTCACTTAGGCATAGAGCGTAGCCACAAACATCTACAAGGTTATCTCTCTTATGTTTATTAGCTTCACGTACAAGTTTAAGACCGGTCATCATTAAGGCTACAAGTCCTTTACTAATTAAATTGGAATCACAATTGGTTCTAGCAGTTAATATTGCTGACCAAACATCTGCAATATTCTGAAAACTTTCATCCATGTCTCCATAGTCGTCACGACGCTCACCATGAATAAGTTTCTCAGCTTCCATTGTAATGCTAGGTTCATTTGGTTGATTTACACATTTGAAACAGTACGGTCCAGCACCTTGATTGGTTAAAAATAAGTTAGGTAATTTACTTTCGTTACTAAGATCAAGAGGTTGTCGTAAACGTATCCCACAAGACAAACATATTACTATATCTTCACTCGCAATGCTCATCAGCACAATCTCCGCATAAATGATCTTCACCACACTCATCACAAGTAAATTCTTCTGTAATTTCTTCGCCACACATGCAGCAGTAATCTATTGGTTCAGTCATGTCGAATCTAGCCATCGTCAGAAGTCTACTCATAGTCTCCTCGCCGATCCTCTCTTCCTAAAGTGTTCTCGTAATATTTGCATAAATGAGCAGCTTTGCAAATGAATCCAAACTTTTCACACGTCCATTTAGATGGTGATGGTTCTTCTATCTCTGCATAATACATTTGACCTGTAATGTTATCCCACATGACAACTAACTTCTCACTTATACTAGTTTCAAATTCTTCACTTATACTTCCTTCATGTCTAGCAAAAGAAATAATATCATTATGGTGACATATTTCTTCAAGTACATAGTGTTTTTGTTTTCGGCCAAGACACCAGTTATAAAATAGCATTTGGATTGCCCAAATTGGATTGACTTTTTCCAAATGATACTTATCAGGTTTGGGATTCTCGTCTCTATTTTTTAAACTACCAGTCTCTAGGTCCCAATCCCAACGTTTAACCCATCCCTTTTTGGGGTATGCTGAACTCTTTGAAAATCCCCTAGTTTTCCAGTCCAAGGGGAGGTCATCTAAAGCTAGGTCAAGGATACCAAAGATTGGTACACCTAGATGTATTGTTCGTAGCTCTACATCTACATGCACATCGCCTCTAAATTTAAGAATAGGCTCTAGCAGGCCACAAGCTATGTATGCTTTAGCTATTTTACGTCCTGTCTTTTCTGCAACTTCTCTATGTTCTTCATCTATTCTAGTCTTTAGCATATATGCTAAGTTTAATTCAGGATTACGAGGTAAAGATAACTCTCTTTCAATCTTATCCTTAATAAATAGATCGAAGGCTGTACCTATAGCAGCAGCTATTCCTTGTTTATCTTGCAGGAACTCCTTATAACCTGCTAATCTAGCTAAGTATGTGAGGAACTCACAACTTTGATGTGAATTAAAAGATGATGGCGACACGTAGTGCATCTGTTTAAACACTGGCAATTTCATTTGGGCCTCCTTCAATTGTTAAAGGAACTAACTCATCTTCATTAACTAGCATATACATTGCATTTCCTATACGGTAACCACTAAAAGGTTCTAATCTTGGACATTTAGCCTCCGAAGTATAATACTTTTTAAATTCTTTAGTCGATAATATATCTCCTTGACTTATAAGTTCTTTATTTACAAAAGAAATTCTATCAAGTCTTATACAATCTATTACTGCTAAATGTATAGGTTCACCTAATGACATAGTCTGTTGGTGTTCCATTAAACCGTAGATAGTAATTTTATAAACTTCACCCAGCTTCATATCCGTGCATACTCCAACCAGTTGCCTCGTTTTTCAAATATACGATTGTATTGTCTATAGTTTTCTACTACATAAACTTCACATCCATGTGCTCGCATTTCTCCGAAGGTAGTTATTTGTGAGGGTCTAAGTTTACCCTTTTTCACTTTATTTTCTATCCATTTAGTACCATGCACAGAGTGTATACATAGAAGATCTGGTAGCCCAGATTGATAGGTACTACCATGTATTTTTTTTATCCACCACCCTCTAGCCTCCATGTAGTTACGGAGAGTTTGTGAGTCTTTTTTTTCAGGTTGCTCCCGTACCCTAGGCTTTATATATTGCATATTCATTCTCATTATAGGGTCTTCTAGTTTCTACTATTTCATAATCCAAGGATAGTTCTAATCCTTGTCTGTATAAATCTTTAGCAGGTGTAGAAGAGTTTGGTATTATTACAGGTTTAAAAATAGAATGAACTATTTTAAAATAATATTGATTGCTTGGAACAAATAGCCAGCCTTTTAACCCTCGTTGCCAACCTTCTTTAAAATAATTTAAATGTCCTTGACTCGGAAAAGAAAGAATTAATGTTTCATTACCTCTTAGTTGACGTAGTTTCAGGACTATCATTAGAACCCCTTTTGTTTCAACCAAGCAATGACAGCTTTATCTAATTCGATTTCTATATTGTCGACTAAAGATTTAAATACTTCTAACAAGAAATCGTTTAGATCATCCAGATTATTGTCGATAACTTTTTGATGTTTCTTTGCTTGAGCTAACGTTACAACTTCACCATACATATTCCAAGTATTTACAGCCTTGAGATTAATTGTAGCCTTCAACTGTTTAGAATAATTTTCATCCTGAGTATCCTTAACTAAATCATTTACTTCTAGTTTTATTAAATGCATTCTAGCTGCTACCTTTCTTTCTCATCTTAGGTCTCGCTACCCATACAGTTCTTAAATCTTTAGCTTGATCTGCTAGTAATCGAACTAGTGTACTATTTCTAGAAAATAGTTTTAATGAAGCCCATGCACTATAAGGTTTATAAAGTCTAAGAGTACTTCGTATGGCTATAGCTGGAGGCATTAGCTTTTGCATGTACCTATTAACTCTACGAAGATCATTATACATTTGAAACCTGTTCAGCCATTTACAGAAAGCCAGTCTGTTGACTTTAATTTCCCTAAAAGACTTCTCAAAGGTATCAAAGATTTGTAATATTTCTCGTTCCATTTCATCCTTTGTAGCCATCAACATACCTCCTTAAATCCTTAAACGATTTATTCATTTCTAATTCATGGTCAAGATTAGCTCTAAAATTTATATTATCAGCTTGCTCCATAAGAGCTATAAGTAACTCTCTAACTGTTAGCAACTCATTAGCCAAAATACGTACATTTTTATGGAAACCCTCTAACATATTTTCTAGTTGGGCTTGCGGAATGCTCATCAAAGATTCTCCCTTAAACGTGTAAAGGCTCGTCTCATAATCTTAACATTATCAATTAACATTCTCAATTCTTTAAGCTCAATACAATGTACTAAGCCCTCCTCCCAAGCTAGTACAGCTTCTTCTAAAAATGTAGCCACTTCTATTAGCTGTTCTTCTTTAGTTTTCTCGGCCATAACCAATATACCTTTCTGTTAAAACTTTAAGAAGTTCTATCTCATCATTAGTAAAATCAAACTCTAAACCTCTTTTTAAATTAAGTTGAGCTATAAAAGCTGCGTCACCATAAGTCATATCTAAATCATCTAAACTTAGTGCGTACATCATTTGTCGGCCCAACTCTTTAGTCCAGTTTTCCATTCCATTTTTAATAGTGGCACCACCTTTCTATATTTTTCTATGACACTATCTACCACGGGTGTTAAGTCTATATGTGGTAAATGCACACACATAACTTCATCGTGCATATTAAGAGGCTGCACACACCATTGGTGTATTCCAACAGGTTGAACATGCCATATAGCTAATTGTAACGCTTTAGTTATTGCTGCTCCAGTACCTTGAATAACATGGTTAGCTGCGGAACGCATATTAGCTGCTTGTATTTGAAACGCACAAGCATAGAGAGCAGACATCATCGCCCCTCTTGGGCGTTGTTCTCTTTTACTTCTTCTTACCATCCCTGTAGCTGTCAATTCTTTGGGTGGATTCTGAGCTAGTTCAAAGATGGATCGTACGACTTTATTTTCCAAAGTATAGTAACGCCTAAATCCGAGTAAGGTCTCGATGAAGTCTGGAGGGTCTCGCCATTCAATAGCCGTGCCGATCCCTCCGGGTTGCCGCATAGAACAAAATAATTCAAACACATGTGCTCGACTTTTACCGAGTTCAGGGTACTTTTCAGTAAGTGTTTTATACGCTGATTCAGCGGTGGCATCTCCAATACCAAGCCGCTTTGCAAGTCCTTTTGCTGTTTGGCCGTAAAATAAACCGAAGGTTCCAGTTTTAGAAGGTGCATAATAATCATGCTCTCCTCCCTTAGAGGATAAGATATCTTCATAAGAAACATCGAAGAGTTCTTGTCCAAATGTAGCATGAAAGCTTTTGCCTGATTCCAAATCATGTCTAAGAGTTGGATCGTTATATACTGCATCAGCTATAGTTACCTCGAAGCTATCGAAGTCTCCACCTGAGAGAGTGTCTCTCTCACTTGCGAGACTAAAGATATTGCGGATTGTATCGATTTTGTGAATTCCTTGTGGGTTAATAGACCCCCTTTTTCCGCCGCCACCAGACATCCTACCAGATCGAGCACCGATGATCTTAAATTCTGGGCAGAATCTTTTAGCTGTATATATTCTAAACAACAGATCATATCTTTTCTTAGCGGTTCGAGCATCAATAATCTCCCTCGCTCGTGTACCCACGAGCGAGTTAGGCCATTCACTAACTAATTTTAACAACTTCTTTTCAGTACAATTTATTGCTATCTTTTCTGTTGGTGTGCATACTTCATGTAAATATCTAAGAGCCTCCCTGGGTGAATTAAATCTACTGTTTATCTTCTCCTTTAGACTAATTAATTCGTCTTGAATTCTACCGCTATCAATCGCAAAGCCCCGCCATCTAACAGCTCCAATACACACGGCCAGCTCAGAGTCGGTGTCACCCGAAGGTGGTTCTCCAAAATGATGATATAATCTTTGCAAGAGGATAACATCTTGTTCAGCATACCCTTTGGCGACTCTGTTTGTGTGCCAATAATTGACATGGTCAGCGAGCCTAGCTTGCCAGGGTATTGTATCGTAAGGGTCAGACACTTCTTCATCAGGGTACATCTCCTTTGGTAAAGGTAAATCAATAAATTGAGTCTGGAAAATCTCAGAGCTAAGATTCTTTAACGATCCACTAGGTTTAAAACGGAGGGCTAGATTGCAGAACCCAGGCCCGATTCGGTCATCCGAATCGGCATGTTCTATTTTCCAATCATAACCCTCTGTACCTCTAGCAAAATATATCCAAGGTAGTTGTAGTCTTTTATGTAGAGCGGCTTTTAAGCCAGTCACTATAGTTGTCGGAACCTTACGGATAATTATATCCTTACGATCCATCAAGCTTTGCCATGGGCCTTTTCTTGCGTGGAGAAATAAGTCGAGTGCATTCTTGGGTCTAAGACAATATCTTGTGATTTCTCCATGTGGTTTGCTATGAGCATCAATAAAGTCCTTGTATAAAGGACATGTATTCTTATTAGTAATATTTTGTAGAACATTATACAATTTAACAATATGGAACCAATCATGAGTAAGATTAAAAGCACATACATCTGAGTCACAAAGCCTTTCAATTAGCTCCAGTGTCTTTGACACTGGAGTTTTAAATACATGATGGAGGACAACTTCGTTGTCGTCCTCTGCGTATTGTATCAATACGCATGGACCAACAAACCCTATAGATTCTGTGTCAAAGAAGATCATTTTATTCTGTACATCTTAGTTCATACCTTGGATGTGTTACAGTATCCTCACCAACTTGTATGTACTTGCAATTAGATGGGTCACTAAATGTAGCTCGTAGTTCATACTGTTTAAAATATCATACTCGCCGGTTATCTTCTACTATTGAACCTTGCTCTTGAGTAATACCTTGCTTTGCTAACCATTTAAGCATTGGTACTACCTCGCTTGTATGGTCAAGTAAAACATTTATATATATTTTTTTGGACTACCCACTCTAAATCCATAGAAATATACTGTTTAAATTCTTTTTCAAACTCTTCAACTAAGGGAATGAGGGGTTCTAATTTTAATAGTTGTTTTATCCAGTTTTGATAGCAACTAATGTCACTTTTTAACTATTTATGCATAATCAGCCTCTATAGGGCTAGCTCCTGCTAATTTATCTAATTCAAAAAAGATAGTTTTCGCCTCTTCAAACATATTAAATACACGATCTGGTGTAATTCCATTGTTCATACGATTACTCAAACAGTCATCACGGAATTTAATACATCTATCTTTGAGAATTTTAGGTGCTTTTTCTGGATCAAATTCATACAGATGATCTGCTGCGGCATACAGAACTAGACTAGCTCCAGCGTTTTTTCCAAATAATCCTGGACGAGATTCAGCTAGTTTTTTATAATCAGATATTACTCGTCTTAATTCTGATGTGTGAGCTATAAATAAAGCTAGTGGGTACATAAATCCAGAACCAAATTCACTTGTTAGTTTTTCAGGCATGATTGAATTTCTTTCAGGGTAATACTTTGTAACCTCTGACTCTCAGCTAGTTTATCCAATATAAGTATATCTGTTTTTAAATTAATAATATCTACAATTCGTGTTCCTTTCTCTGTGTTCATTCCCGGTCGATCTCGCCTTTCTAAGCTTTGGATTCTGGCATCGACGGAGAATGAATTTGAATAGTATACGAGACATTCTGTTTCTTGGAAACTGAGCCCGTGCACACACTGGGAATTCGCAATGATTGCATAGTTTTTAAAATTCTCTGTACTGTCAAATCTGTCAAGACAACTGTCGTTACTCCAACCACGTCCGTCAATCTTATCACACACCCAGTCGGTTTCATTGATTATCTCCATTAATTTATCAATTGATCCGTGGAAAGCGGCATATATAAGTAGCCGTCCACATCCACCATTATCTGTATGGTAGAAGTCGAGCAGTTCTCGCACAACATCGAGTTTAGGGGAGCCCAGCCAAGTACATTCTTTAGGACCAAGACTGTCAACAATATTGTCATCGACATCACCGTTATCGCATCTAATATTCTCTCGCGTATATTGGAACCCATCGCTTAACTCTCTGAGCTTTTCAAGAGCTTGGATTCCAGAAGTTGCAGTCTCGCAGAAAAGCTCCGCAACTCTAAGTGTGTTTTCAGTAGGTTTGCATATAATTCGCTCAAATATCTTTGTTGGGAGATCAAGGCATTCTTGTTTGCTGCGTCTAAGCACGATGGGTGCAAGCCTTGTTCCCAATTTCTTAATTTCGTCGTCTCTCCATCCAACGACTTTGTTGAAGGCTCCATATTCTCCATACTGTTTTTCAATGATGGCATATCGCTCTCTAAATTTAAATAAATCTCCCTCTCTAAGCCACCCTGGAAAGATAGTTTCAATTTGATTCCACCAGTCACCTGGCTCCTTGGGAGCGGGGGCTCCGGAAAGAAGTATAATATAAGATTTAGTAGACTTCTTTCTAACAAGACGTGTAAGTTCAGAGGCAATCTGACTCCGTTGGGCATTAGGATTTTTAATCTTAATAGATTCATCAAAAATTACTCCATCAGGCGGCTCTGTCGCCTGATCCATACATTTATGCAATGATTCGTACGTCGTGGTAACACACGGTCTAACTTGTGCGTCCCATTTATCTAGCTCACGTTTCCATGCTTGTTGTGCTCCAAAGGGTGCCACTAACCACCAAGTATCAAGATCAGACCATTCCATAATTTCTATACATACTAAAGTCTTACCTAAACCCATATCGTAAGCAAGCAAACACTGTCTGCGTTTAAATATAAAATCTATCGCCTCTTTTTGGTGAACCATTAAAGGTCTTGAAGATACTAAACAATCATCTTTATACTCTTCTTTGTACCTTTTAGGTATTACATCCATACCTCGCAGAAATTGTATAGCTATGCTGTTGCGTTCAGTGATAGGGAATTCCCAGCGTTTTATATCTGGATTCCACCGACCACCGGCCATAGCTTTCAGTTCTTTTATAAGCGGAGGGTTGTAGGGAGATTGTATGTAGAACTTATCTGCATCGTTCGTAACTGTGCAGTCTATATGTCTGACGTATTTACCGTCCCTGATCTTGAATATCAAGAACTTCTCCTAGTAAAAAGAGAATCTTGATTCATAAGTTTAGTTAGCATAGGTGAATAGGCTTTTTTCATTGCGGCAGCTAGCTTTTCTTCAATAATTTTCTGACATTTAATACAATAAGACCAATCAGGAACTGTAATTTGAAGTTCTTTACATTTAGGACAAGTCCAAAATCCTTTCTTAATAAACTCTTTAAAGAATCTTTTAATTCCTATTAACTCGGCTTTTAAATCTTTGATACAAAATTCTTGTGATTTATATCCTGCTGAAAAAGCTTCTAAAATCTTAGGGTCTGGTATTTTATTAAACTCATTAGGTGATTCCCACCAATCATAAAAGGCTTCTTCTACTTTACTCACAGAAATCATTTCCTCTTTTTATAAATTGCATTTGCCCGCTCCCACATATCATTAGCTATTTTACCTTGAAACGGTGTATCTTTTAAACTAGGATGCACTTCATTTCTCTTTTTTAATGCACATAAAGGACACATTAAGATAGAACTTTCCTCCGCAATCATAGGTGCAATTAAATCACTTGGAAATTGTCTCTGGCATTGTGGGCATATTTGAAAAACTGGTTTAGGCATTACTTGTAAGTTCTCCTTGAGCATTCATGCTCAAGTCCTGAACCAATAGCGGCCACTTTTCAACTACGGTATTCCACACCTTTTTAAATACTTCACGTATTTCAGCTTCCGCATGTATACTTGTACGTTGGATCATTATGTGCCTCAGAGCACGCATATTAAAAGTACAGACTATTCCCGTTTTTAAGCCCATAGGAGCTATACGCCGGAAAGCTGACGTTATTTTCTTGCGTTCTGGCATAGGTAAAGAATCTATATCCATAGCATCGCCCATATTAGCTAAAGCTGATTGTATAGCCTCTACAGTATAGTCAAAAATTCTTCTAGCATCTTTGTTTAAACACTCTGGTACGGCTATTTCAAAGTCTTCAATTCGACAATAGCGTAATGACTCTTGACTATAAGCACAGCCCACTCTATGTCTAACTAACTCGTGTGTGAATACACGCGATACACCCTCGAAGGCCCAGGTTGTATTATGATGCTCTAGAATGGATGTGTGTCCAGACTCTATAGCATTTTTAAGAGTACCCTTATCTCTGACCTTTGTTAGATTTTTATTGCCACTCGCATCGAATGATCGGTAGCAGCGTTTAGCTGCTGCTTCACATAACTCTTCTCCACAAGAATCTCCTTCACCATGCCAATATGTTTTAAAATTATCTACCCAAGCACAAAAATCTAGAGTGAGTGTTGTATGTGCTAGTAAATAGACTTTCATAGCAATAACTCCCCCTCTAGTCTGCCCACTATTCCATTTATTGTGGTAGTATTAAACATTTGTTTAGATATAAA
>SDBT01001151.1_pt1 | contig 45615 bp, 89 predicted proteins | sample 2277101 | NCBI WGS metagenome assembly SDBT01 (sample SAMN10404973, study PRJNA504765) | marine sediment metagenome | isolation source: marine sediment core GS10_PC15, 103 cmbsf | place: Arctic Ocean: Southern Knipovich Ridge | collected 2010
CCGGAATCGAGCGCTTGGACAATGCCCAAAGGTTTGCAGCGAAGTATGAACCCATCGCCCTTTACCAATAAACGGTTTTTCTCTGGTGTCTCTCAGTGATTCTCCATTGTGATTGCCTTTGCGCCAACCCATCAGTTTAATCCGACAGGTAGCGGCGGCAGCTCGACATGCGACAGTAGGCAGGACCGCTTCTAATCGCAGCCCTACGGTATCAGCAAAGTTAAAATGACGACTTGATCTGACAGGGTTTTGCATGGTTTACCTCGTTTTCATACAAGATCATATCACATCCACACCCGGATGTCAACCCTTAATTCATCCTTGAATCAAAATCGCCCACTATTCCGCGGAGTTTCTTTGGTTCCTTTTGTCCTTTGCAATCAGGACAGTCACAAGGCGGCAAGTCGATCTTGGTGGTTTTCATAATATGGCTGCCTTGGTCAGATTGTACGCCACCGTAGCAATCGCAAGTATCTACGACCATTCCGCAGTTACCGCATTTGAACGATCTGGCATCACAGTTGTCACATTCACCGGCAATCAGCGGACCATTACAGACGCATTTGACATGAAGCGCAATCTTGATCTTCATTCTAAAACCCCTTCAATATGGCGCGCTTCTGCGCCTTCTGGTGTCAAGGTTGATCCACTAAGAGAATAGCCAGCCATCGTCCACCGATACCATTGGACGATATTTGCATGATTGTAAACGCCGATAAGACCGTTTCCGTCATCGAAATAGACCAATGCTCGATGCGACTTACAAAGGGCTGCGATTGAGTCTAGTTGTCGTTTGGTCGTTGTCATTGATTCACACCTCTTTTCACTCACTGAATCCTACCACAACCGGCGACTGTTTTCAAGCGTTTTTTCTGCGGTTTTACACTTATGTTGGGTCAATCGCAATTCGGTGTTAGTATTCGGTGTTGGCAATTTAGTGTTGGTAATAAGATATTCAGTGGCAGGATCAGACGAATATATGCTCGATGGCCGACCACTTGAAAAAGATGCAGCGCCGTCCTTGGTATCGTCCCTTGTGATAAGATACGTGCCAGTCTGCCGCCATCGTCAAGCCTTGTTTGTGGTGGGCGACGTATCCTAATCCTAGTTCTGTTTCACGCATAGAATCTCGATCAACATGCTTGAGGAATGTCCGTCTGGTGATGTCTCGGCTTGAATCGAGCATCTCATTGATTGCCTCACCAGTCGAATTGACGCAATTTGTTAGGTATGTCATCTTCATTTTCTAGCAAAGACTAAAGTGATCGAAAAGGTTTGTAGGATTGTCAATGTCGAATCCCGTTTCCTTAATCTCTCTCAGTGACCAATAGGAGAATTCGTAACCCATAACGCAGGCCCAAGCCTCTGTTGGGTATTCATCGGTAGGTGGCGAAGCCAAGTCACGCGATAGCCATCGGTACTCGATTTCGTAGCTAACCCGGAGGCCATCTGATCTCTTGTATGGGTTCCTAAGTTTTCTCATAATGAGCATATTTTTGCCTCTGCCGTGGGCGCAGATCACGCGTGAAAAATGCTCGAAATGCTCTGATAGGTCCGTCATCTCTGTTGCTTCAGTCAACATTGGTTGCTCTCCAAGGTAGCCTTGTCTTTGGTTACTCTCCAAGGTACGAACTTGCCTTCTGGATACTCATCTTGTGAATATCCATTCTCTTTCATCCAAGGGAATAGCTGCCACAATCCGTCGAAAATTGGACTGATAGCGATACGATCTCCGTTATGGATGAAAGTACCAACAGTGTTGGTTTTCGCTTCAGTGCATCTAACTGCGATCTTCATTGTGTGCCACCTTTCATACTCTGATACTAGCATAAATGGGATGGTGGATCAAGGGGTTTCTGAAATTCTTTACACTTATGTTGGGTCATTCATATTATTTGCGCGAAAAAAGGGTGACTAGAACCGATGTCCTAATCACCCAAGATTCGATATTTGGTACTCAACAGTGGTTTAGAGCGTCACGATACACCTCCCGCCGTCGTGGCTTTGGCCATGTTATCCTCTGCCTCTGTCAGTTGCTTTCGGGTCGTCTCCCCTTGATCCGTTAGCATCTGAATTTCGCCTTGAAGATTGCTAACTTGTTCAATCAAATCCTCAAGATTGCTTTCCTTGCCTTGCTTGTCACGCTCGATAGATACCAGCTCGCTGGCCAGCATCTTATCAGGGCGCTTCTCTGCGAATGAGGCGGCGACCTGGCGCGTGACCTTCTCAACCAATTCTCTAGCTGCCCAAGATATATCCTTCTTGGGATAACTAGCGCCGAACCGATCAAGATAGGTATATTGACTGTCCACTTTCCATTGTCCATCGTCATGCAATCTGACTGTGACAGATGCGCGGACGGAAACGCCGTTGACTGTGATTGCCATATCCTCTTGGCGCACGTTGTCGTACTCTCTAGCTCCACAATGGCTAGATATTCGTATGATGCCTCTGCCTTGAGGCATGACCCACAACCTACCAACAAGACGGGAGTTAGTCGATTCAACATGAAATTCATCATACATATCTCACTCCCTACGCCATAGCGGCGGCAATCATCGGATCATTGATCTCGGAGAATTTCTGCGACCGGAATCCTCGATCTCTCTCGACTGGCAAATTGAATGGAGGAAATTGGACAGCGGCGATCTCACGGAGATTCGAGTAACCCCATGAGCCATTAGTCCATCCAAACATATCGCCCGTCTCAGGATCGTACTCGGCGCAGTAATAGGTGAATGACGATCCACCGAAGAGTTTAAGGTGAATCACCTTATCCTCTACGGGTACGCTCTCAGTTTCTCCGAGACCCGGGAGCTTTTTGAGAATTGCCTTTGTGAGTAGTACCATAGTCCACCTCGCTTTCTGCCCTAACTCTACCACAGACCGAATCACTTGTCAACCTTTTTTTCGGTGTTATATATTCGGTGTTGGATATTCGGTGTTAGTCCTCTACCTTAATCGCTTTCCATTCGATGTCAGTCCGCGGAGATGATATAAATTCTCCACCCTTGCTAGTGACCAGCCCTTTATTTCTAAGAGCGTACAAGGTTGCCAGCGAGCATTGCAAATCGTAGGCACTTAGCCAAATGACTGGCCCTCCAAAACTTCCTCCGCCCTTCATCCTCAGATCGTTTAGTACCTTATTTTGCGCGGGTGATAGTTTCATGTTATCCCTCATAAGAACAAACCGCAGCGATACAATGCCCTTGACCATCCAAGGGCGAGCCACAGCGCGGGCATATGAATGGTTGATCTTTGCTTGCCTCGATCACCGCAGTCAAGTCGTCTCTTGCTCGACAGAGCGCTCGCACTACCTCTTCCCTCTCGCCATCCATATCGGCGACTTCGCGCAGAATGAATAGAAACAGCGTATCGCCGAACAAACCCTGATCTATCGTTTTCAGAAATTGCTTTGCGGACATTCCACGTACTGGCGGCACAATGTCAATCAAGTCGCTATGCGGATATGCCGAGTAAACATCGAGCGCGCTAACGGTTGTCGTCATGGTCATTACCTCCGAATGGTGGTTGATCTTCTTGTCTGTCTCGCTCAGCAAGGTCTGCCTCTAGTCCTTGCTGCCGCACCTCTTCTTCGCTATTGCCCGGTCCTGGCTCTGATACATTCCTGATTAGGAATTCCATACCGACTGGCGCGATATGCGCTTGCTGATATGCTGCCCAAGTCGTTGCCTTCTCTGGCGTATCGAATGGGCCGACAACATCAACAATCTCGCCTTGATCTTCCAACAATACAACAACAGGTTGTTTCGCTTCTAGGAACTTGAAACCTGCGGCGGTTAGATACCAACCTGCCGGATGCTCTGCACGAAATTGCCCGCCAATCCATTCCTCGGGCTTGTCGGTGGTATGAGCTACAAGTCCAAGCTCTTTTAGACTCATTGCCGCGTCGTACTCTGGTCCACCCTCATACGTGCGCGGATACCCTTTTGGAGATTTAGCCCCAGTCTTGATCTCGCCAAGAACCCTTTTCTGTATGTCTGTCAATATCACGGTTTTCTCCTATCAATTGTCCTAACTCTACCACAGATCGAGAACAGGATCAAGCTAATTCGCAGATTTCTTACACTTATGTTGGGTCACTGATTTTGATACAGAAGATGCCGGATTTTACAATCCAGCATCTCCCGGAGGTGTAGGCGCTACACAGCGCCTGAAGTATCCTAATCTTTTGTTCGCAAGTACGCTTCCAATTCTCGCAAATCCTCTTCCGGCTCATCGTCTATGTCAACGATCACCGTCCGATTCACAAAATCATCCCCCAAGGCTGCCGCCTCGGACTCGGGGTTATACTCGCAAGATGGCAGGGCGTTAATTGCCACCTTGACCGCCCGATTCAGGCCCGAACTCACATGCTTTTCGTCTACTGCATCGACTCGACTTGGCATTGTCATACTCCCAACAACGATTGACCATTAACCTCTATTAAGAGTATAGCCCATCCGTTCTAAGTTGTCAAGAACAAAACTCAGTTTCTTCCTGCATACGAATCTAAAAACTCAGCAACAAATTCAGGGACATTGATAAGACCCTCGCACCAGTCGTCAACCTGAATGTTGTTGTCAATCGTGGGGGAGAATTGAGCTTGGTTCAACAAGCGCCCTGCGCGACCCAAATTGACCGTACCATCTTTGCGGATCAAGGCGCGCATGGCCATGATCCACCTATCGGTTTGGGTGAAGTACAGAAACATGCACCACGTTGCCGAGTTGCTCCAGTTTTGATGCGGCTCGATCCCTTTGTTTCGCCTCTTGAATCTCTCAGGATCAATACAAAAGAGCGATGCCTTGCGATCTTCAATCTCTGGTATTTTGACGCTCATTCTGTCACCTCCACCACTCCAAATTCAGCGCCGAAAATACGCAAGCGCCAACAAGTCAGCAAGCAGATGAATCCCCAATGGTTGCCAGTACCGTCGTCGCCACCTGCGCCCTCAGTTGTATAAACGTGATACAGTTTCTTCTCGACCGGATCAAAGCGAAGTCTGCCGCCCGGCGTCGGCGTCCAATCCTTTGTTGGTTTGAGATTCGGTTTATTTTTGCAAATAAGATGGCGTGGAAATCCTGCCGGTCGGACAGTACCATCCTTATTCTTGCGAGCGTTCCTAGTCAGAAAATCCGCGGAGAAGAAATACTGTGGACAATTCGTAAGAGCATCCAACAGCGTCCGCAGATGTTTGCGAGCGACGACATACGCTCCGTCACGTTTCGTAATAAATCCCAATCTCTCAATTCGCTCTGTCGTTGTCATAAACCACCTCGCTTTCTGCCCTAATACTACCATAGGTGTGCATGGTTGTCAATGACAAAAGAACAAAATTATCTAGCGCGGTAGTTGGCATCAGAAACCGACTTGTCTAAAATCACGTCAAGGTGAAAGTCTAACAATGCCGGAACCAAGAATCCATTAGCGTGGATTGCCGTACTCTCATACCAATGGACTTCACCTCTCCAAGTATCCATGCCATCAGTCCAATACTTATCATCTATCCGAACAGTTATGAAACCATCCGAGACAAACGATACCTCACCATGCGATCCAGTTGCCGCAACGAAGTCAGGGAATCGGTCTACATCCTGCCTTAATTCCACCCTCTGTCCGACAATAGGAATTGGCAGACGAATGATCTCTGACTTGATTTCAACCCGCTGTGTTGTTGTCATAGTTGCCCGCCTCGTAACAAAACCACTCATCGCAGTCTAACGTATAGTCGTAATGCGATGTCGAAATCTCTGTACCTTCGCCATCCTCGATCTTCTTTCTCGCGGACTCAAAACCATCCGCCTCAATCTCCATCTCTTGAATGTGGATCTCTGTTACCTTCACTCGTATCAACATCGCTCACCTCACTTTGGATAGACAATCCATCCTAAACCAAGATTGTCCCATTGACAATCTACCAATGTCGCCCTAATCACAGTTTGGATGTCCTTACAAGATACGGCAGGACCATCGTAGAAGTTACGACCACGATAGGCAGTCACTTCCAACCCTGCTGCTTCACAATCACTCTTGAATTGCTCATAACGCTCTGTCATTGTCATAGTCCACCTCGCTTTCATCCTAATACTACCATAGAACATTTATGTTGTCAAGTAGTTTTCGGTGTTAGCCACACTTATGTTGGGTCATTCAATTCAGTGTTGGTGTTGACAAATAAAATAAGGCAGCAACAAGCTGCCTTATCGTGCAGCGACTGTTGAGTCACGACCGCTGCGTGGAGTCCGATCAGATGGTATCAGAGATATGGTACTGGGTCAAGGTCTGTTTCACATTCAGCCATGTCCGTGGCCTTGGCATAAGCAAAGTCATCCGTCTGTGGTTGTCTACTCCCATAATCCTCAATACATGGAGGACAGAGCGGCCCGACAATCCATCCATCATCGGGTGACCAATACTGCATGGTTTTGGTATCATCCTCTGTTCCACATATACTACAAGATCCGTGGGATTCGGTACTGCCACATTGGTCATCAATCATCGTCTTGGCTTCCTCTCTCCTAAGACAATGATGCAGCGGTTATTCAGTGTTACATCTCCGACTTCCACATCTCCCACCTCTACGGTCCAAGTCTCAATAGTGGTAGGACCGGCATGTACGTGATCCACGTGCCATCCCTTAGTGTTGTGAATTTCGTTCAACGGACCACATAGCATCTCAAATTGAGATTTGGTTAGCACCAGGCTTTTGCGATCATAGCGCTCTCGATCATACGCGCTCGACTTGGAGATGTCGTCACCAAAGTCGATCTCTCGCATCTCTGCCACTTCGATATGTTGCTCTGTCGTCATCCTGTCACCTCACTTTCACTCCAAGCATACCACATTAGAACGAAGTTGTCAAGCGAAGATTTCGTCAATGACACCCTTTGGCGCATCTATTGGCATTCTAATGGGAATTTCATATCCCTTAGACGCCCAATTGGGATGTCCACTTTCACAGCAATTAACGGAGATGTCTGTTCCCTTCTTTTTCACGTTCAGATGATTTGCGCCGACTGTCCATGCCTCACCATTCTTGGCCATTAGGATCATTGATGTTAGGCCAAAGGAATTGGTATTCTCACTCACGCTGGCCACTCGAAACGTCTTGGTCATTTGATTGCCTTTCTGTACCTCATATTAGGTTGGTCACTAAGGTTAGTCAGTGACCAACCTATACTGTGACCAACCTAGATCGAGAAGTCCATATCGTCGATTTCACGACATCCGGCCAGAAATAACTGCAACAAGCGTTTCAGTCTCGGGTTACTCTCAAGACTCTTGCCATAGATGGACCCCTCATTCAGCGCCGCTTCAGCGCTATGCCCACTCAAGACTTGCATGGGTGAACTACGACCACGATAGTCAGTCACTTCCAATCCATGCGCCTTACCCATAAGTTCCAATAACTCAAGGTGGTACTTCCCTTCCATGAAGTCATAAGAATCAGGTGTAGCAATGTTGGTAATCCACGATTCTCCCTTGCCCTCTGCCCATTCAGCTGCCTCATCAAAGTCATCGAATGGACCTATGATTTGGAACCCATCTGAGAGATTACCAATAACTGCTGCTGCCTTAGTCACGGTTCACCTCGCTTTCTCTATGTAATATACTCGATGAATCGCATGTTGTCAAGTTCTTTCACACTTATGTTGGGTCACTGGGCCGGTTCTTATTTCCGCGCAAAAAATGGACCCACCGCTTGACCGATGAGTCCATTGGAAAATGAGCCTGGGCTTGAAAGCGAGAATAAACGCAATACCATGTCGCCCAACAGGAAAGTGGATTCAGATCAAATCATCATTATCCTCATTCTTCGAACATGTCCCTTGCGGGACGGGGTAATGTCGGGCATTTGGAAAGAGTCAAACTCACCCAGGCTCATTTTCTGCTCCTCTCTCAAACAGTTCATCCGGCAAACTCTGTAGGTCAATAGGTATACCACTCGCCATCGCCTCCCCTCGCCAGATTAACTCTCGCATAAAGCGTGTTGGGCGCAACTGGTCGAGATGGTCAATGTAATGCAAAATGAAGTATTCCGCAACCTCTACCCTTGTGGGTATTTTCACAAACGGCTCGCCAGAATTCAGACAATTATTCCCAGTCTTGACAGAATACAAGTCGTAGAACATGTACTCGCCAGCAGGCGTCTCATCATCCATGACCCCTCTGACCGTCACCTCAATCATTGCCAAGTCATCCGGTGAAGGAACTTGGTATGTGGCAACAATGTCAGAGAACAACGGCTCTGGCTCTACTTTGCTTCTGTCAACTTGCTCCATATCTTTTTCTCCGCTCTCAATGCCGTCTCAAAAGCACTTTGGCGCTTGCAGGGACCACAGTTCTTGCATTGGCATTGATCTTGAAAAGCCTCCAACGCATACTGCAACTCCACTCGTAACATACGGAGAATCGACACCGCATCCTTAGACAACTGCTGGTACTTCTCAATGACATCAACAGCACCAGTACAAATATAGCCAAGAGGATCAGTGGAGTCGTCACCATCTGCCAAGCCATTCAAGTTATCAATCGCTGACTGCGCCTCATTCACCAACATGGATTCTGGTTCAGGCAAGATTCACCTCGCTTTCATGCACATTATACAACATTCAATGCCGATTGTCAACCAACAACCAAACCACTCTCCACCATCCCCTCAGCAATATCACCCATCATCCGTGGCTCACATACCAAACCGCCACCCATCCATTGCCAAGGCTCTGTCTCACCGACATTCTTATCAATCCACTCTCGGCCCGCAACGGTCAAAGGTTGGATGATACCAATCGTACCGTGATTCTCAAAGCTTACATCCATTAGACGCGATCCTGCAATATTTCGATCACCAACTCCAAGGTATACTGGTTCTTGTACGGCATGATGGATTTAATCTTAGGCGCTTCAGCATTGATCCGAGTAGTGATCTCGTCTGCCAGTTTCGAGGCCAATTCCATAAACTCAGGATGGCTCATTGTATATGCACAAGCAGGATCAGTACAAAACCACCGGCCATCCTGGCGCAATAACATTTCCGAATTGCATTTCCAACACTTGACATCATGTTGCGTCACCATGCTTGCCTGGCCTGCTTGATGTCCCTGCTCATAGTCGGTCAGATTATCGCTGCTCATGGTCTACCTCGCTTTCAACCTAAGCATACCGCGCCGAAGACCTGTTGTCAAATGATCTCACACTTATGTTGGGTCACTAGAGAAGAGCCTTACGGCTCAAGAGCAATGTCGTACAAATCCGCAATCACAGTATTACAACTGTGACATTCCACCGTCACACTCACCGGCTTCGCCAACGGCATTGGCTTGATCCCTGGTCGATCATCAGTAGGTCGAGTACCATAATTAGCCAAGGTCAACTCGCCATGATGCTTGGCGCACTCGCCAATCTGATCGCAACCACGCATGTTCAACTCGATCACATGCTCATTACATTTCGCGCAGAATAATGTTATTCGCGGGAATAAGAAGCTTCCACCAGCCCGCAAATGAAGTGACTGCCAATGATCTCGATGAGCGCCGATCTGATTGCCTAAGTACCCGAGGACTGACATGCTTCCACCTCAAAATCGACAAACAGATGGTCATCAAAATTCCAATGGTCTACACCAGCTTCACATTCGTCAATGTCAAGATTGTAGACGCCAAGACTAGCCAGATAGTTTTTCAGCTTCGCATCGCCCATGTCGCCCACCACACCCGCCAGATCGCCTACATTGAAATGCCCTGATGATCTCTTGTAAGCATCTGCGCCCTCTGTAGTTTTGCACATCCAAAAGGTGACAGCCTTGATGATCGCCGCTTGCAACTCCGTTGTCTTAGTGATTCTCTCTGTAATGTCAGCCAGAATGACAGCAACGGTAGTATAACCCGGACGACTCACAACCAACATGATCTTACGACTGTTGCTCATCTGTTGCCCTCTTACTTAGACGATTGTAAAGGTCCATCTTAGCATCGACTCGCTCTTTCAGATCCTCGATCAGCGCAATCTTTGTCAACTCTGCATCCAAGCCAGCCGTATCCGACGCATCCTCTGATTGACCTCGATAGTCGGCCAGCAGATTTTCGATCTCTTCCTCGATGTACGTCAAGCTTGCTGGCAGTACCTCAGCGCATAACTCGATGGTATAGTAGCGACCATTTTTTGCGCGGAATAAAGGAGTGCCCAAGACATCATAGGTACGTTCCTTGTCCATCAACCGGGAGCATTGGTCAAGAGCATCCGATACATCAACTACGCTCTTCTCAGGGTCAATGTCCAACTCGCCATCACGAATGACAGATTCGATCTCAACCGGCATCGGCTGGATCATGTCATACGGTTGATACTTCTCAGCATCAACATCAACCTCAACAAGATTGCATTCGGCATCCTCACGAGTAACTTCATCACCACAGATGAAATCCTGATTCACGCACTCGCCATCAACAAAATTCTGGACGACGAATCCAATCGTTGTCTTATCATAAGTCTTGGTCATGTTAAATCCTCGAAAACAACTTCTCACTCAATGCCAATGCCACATCATACGAATCCTGATTGCGTTGATCCACCCCACGAAGGTCTGCATTGGGATGGCCCACATCTTGCGCTTGCTTAACCCAAATGTCGCACATCATACAGAATGTCCGCATAATGCTCTGCTCAAGCGTATTATGCTCTGCAATGAACCTCTTTGCCATCGCCGCAGCCAAATCTTTCTCATTGCCCCAATTGACCACATCGCCCCACAGAGCCATAATCAATTGACCAATGACGATCTCTGATTCATTGTAGTTCTCACGACCATAACAACCAATGGCGCTCTGCAACGTCTCAATCACAGTCCGCTCATCATGGCTGGCCATGAATGACTTGATAGCCTCGTGAATTTCATTTTTGGTCATGTCGTTGCCTCGCTTTCTGCCTTAACTCTACCACATTAGAACAATGTTGTCAATGGCTAAAATGACCACGTTCCAAAACTAAATTCACTATGGCCTCTGCCGCCAACTTCCGAGCATATTCCACAAAAGCAAATTCCAACGCATCATCGAGACTTAGAAACTTCGACCCGTCCGAATAAGTATCGGCAGGATGCGAATCAGGATCCAGAAGTTTGGTAACAATGAACCCTTCAAGACCTTTTCTCTCAATGGGAAGCCCAAACGGATTGGGAAGAAACTTATGGGTATTGATGAGGAACTGCCCATCATGCCCTATTCGCAAACCAGTGTTGGAAGCCAGTGTTACAGGTATGTCCTCATCGAACAGATTGAACATACGAATCGCAGCTTCAAGATGATCGCCAGCAAAAACATTGCTTTTCATTTTGATTCCTCTGGCGGCTTCACCGCTACACAACGACCAACCTTTGTTTTGGACAGAACTCGTGACATTTCTTGTTCGCCGTACAGCATCGCAACCACATCGGCCCGACGCAACCCACGAATATGAGCCACTGGAATCTCCCACGCATCGCAGTAAGGAACGTGCTGCAATGTCAATGGAGTATCCTTGATGACCCGATACGTCGCATAGCTGTCGGCATACGGAAAACGAATCAACGCCCCAACCAAACTGATGAGCTTATTTGTACGAGCGCCACGAGCATCAATCTTGTTGGATGCCTCTTGCAAAGGACGAATCACCTCATCCATATTCTCCATATCTTCCCAATTGCCCGGACATGATTTCTTTGCTAATGTTGCCATAGTGTGTATCCTATCACAAAAGAACTAAGTTGTCAACCCTGATTGTTACAACAATTACAATCAAGAACAAAATTCATGTCCGCTTCCAACTCGGCCTGCGCCTCCGCCATTCTATCATAATGCTGGGACTCTGCGCTAACAGATAAATGCGCCAGCAATGCCTCTTCCCAAATCTTCAATGCCGTGATAGCCGTGATATGATGATCCAAACAATCATGCTTGATTCGATGCAGTAAGTGAATGGTTTGCATGGCCTACCTCGCTTTCACCCAAAGCATACCACATTGGAACAATGTTGTCAAGTGAAAAGAGCCGATAACTCCGCAGGGGCCGGGCCGGTGCGCTCCGGCCAGCGAACGAGATTCGAACTCGCTACCGCTTTCACAAGCAAGCGGTGCCAATCACTGATGGACCTGCATCACATTCCGTGATTGCCCGTGTCGATCCACGGTGTCGCTTCGACCCCTGGGTTATCGGCTAATCACCAGACCAGGCCGCCCGACTTGCGAGCGACCCGCCTGGGAGGGAGAGAGTCTAGTTGAAGTCGGCAGCGGCCTCTTGAGCTTCGGCTTCTGCCTGCGCTCGCTGTTCGACATCAATGCCGTCTGTATCATCATCGTCACTCAGGTCGTCTACGTCAACCCCACCATCCACATCATTGCTCAAATCCGTGGTGGCAGCAGCCTCCGTTTCAGTTGAAGTGATCGGTGGTGATTCTCCTAAAGTCGTGGCACCCTTGTCCTTCTTCTTGGTGGTCTTCTTCTTGGTGGTCTTCTTCTTGGTGGTCTTCTTCTTGGTGGTCTTCTTCTTGGCAGTAGTTTTGGTCTTCTCTGCCTTCTCTGTGACCTTCTTCTCTACCTTCTTCTTTGCAGGCTTTGTGGCCGGAGCGAGTCGTTTCTTCAGCTCGCCCATCGTCTCGGACAAACCAAAGGTCAACCTTGCGCCAATCGCAATGTTGTAAAGCAACACGGCGCTGGCCACATCCTTGATCGAAGGGGCAAAGTGAGAATAAAGAGAGAGGCCACATTGAGCGCCACGCCATCCAAAACAGTGAGCCACATTCGGATCATTACGAGTCGCTGTCTGCATGTTGCCCATGCCCAACCCACGACAAGTTTTGTTCTGCTTCTTTCGCTTGTTGTCATCAGCGACCTTCTTTTCCCAACGCTCCATCGCAGTCTTGCCGCCCGTATCAGGCTTGCCGCCCTTACCCTTGACAACCTTGTCCTTGGTCGATGCCCGAGACATCAAGGACTTAACAGTAGACCACCATGACGCTTCATTCATCGGCTTGCCGATGATCGGTTTCTTCAGCGCTACGAATTTCAATCCGTTGCCATCATTCTTGCGAAGCTGATCGTGGGTCTGTTTCTTGCCACCCTTTTCCAAAAATCCCCATGCCACTCGCGTATTGGGCAGCCAAGACATGGTAGCGCCTTTGCTCTCATGCTTTTGCGGCTCCAATACCTCTTCCACCACATCCCTGTTGATCTGACCAACAAGGAATTTGCCATTGGGAACATCCTTGTGGCAGTTGAATTTGGTAGAACCATGATTGGCTTCACCATTGCCACTGCGCGCAGGATTGATGCAGTTGATTCCCAAAACGTACTGCGTTTTCCCAACAGTGATGATGTTCTGCTCGGGATTCTCCACTGCCAACCGGACATCCTTGAGATAGTTGCAACGGAACCGATCAAAGTCAATGCCGGGCCGATGTGGACCGTAAACACGATCACTCCAACCCTTCGGAGCTTTCTCTTGCTTGTTGGGATGACCCCTGACAACAAAATTCAACCCCTGTTCCGATGCAATTCTGTGAATCGCGGGAATAGAAAGGTACGGCAATGATGCCGGTTTCTTGCTGGCAACCCCAGTTGCTAGGTAGTCGGCCTTACCCGCCTTGTACTCAGCAACCATCCGCTCCCACTCAGTCACAGAGTAAACGCCGTCGTTGACATTTACCCTGTCGCCAGCCACATAATCTCGAAGCATCTTGGCAACAACTTGAGGATCTCGACCACGAGTCAAAATGCAAGCAGCGCCATTCGGATTTGGATCTGAACTTGTGGATTTCTTCTTTGCAACCTTTGCCCTCACCTTAGAACCCTTACTAGGATTCTGCCTCGCCTTGCCCTTGCCCTTAGTCCGGGGTTTAGACTTGCCTTTGCTCTTGCTCTTCGTGCTCTTCTTACTCTTCGTCTTGGATGCCATTCTGTTGTCTCCTTGCTTCCTATGAAAAAAGTTCGTTCTTCAGTATGCTTATACCTCACAGATTCAATGTCGTCAACAAGAACTTCCACACATTAGCCAAAGAAGTTACAAGCAGCCAGAACATAGAATCAACAACATCATAAACCCATGAAAGACATGACGATACATCATTTCACCTCACTACTAGACAAATAGTTAGAACCAAGATCAGTCAAAATCCTGCCGTTTGAAGTCATACTGATAAACCTCATCTGTAGCAAAACTGGCTCGATCATACCGCATACTACGTCTTCATGCTCTTCAATACTCGCCGCCAACCCTCCCAGACCCCTTGGCTTGCCACTGGCGAGACTTAATTCGATCAGATACCTCATATGTACCATCTCCAATCCAAGTCTGTCTATGCCTGCCAGATTGAAGCATCGAAGAGCGTCTTCAGTGCTAATCTTCCTGCGACCCTCAGACAATGCTCGATCTCGTACCAACTGTACCAACTTCGTAGCCCTACGAGGAATGCCAAGACATCTCTGAGCAATCTCATGGATCGCCTGAGGACCACTATCCATACCTTCCTGAAGCAACAACCTATGAACAATGATGAGCATGTCCGTCATCGGATAACGCTGAATATGCCAATGCTTGTCAAATCGACCGTAGAACGAATTGTCTAACTTGTCCCTACGAGTCGTTGCCGCAAACAAACAGAACTCAGGAAGCGCCAACTCATTGATACGAAACTCGATCATCGGATCATAAAATGCTTCTTGAGCCTCTCTCACCAAACGATGACACTCATCAACGAAAAGCAGAGCATGTAATCCAGCAGCGCTGGCCCTCTTCGTATGCTTGACAAGCCATTCAATTACCTCATCTCGACGCTTGAAGTTGGCAGCTTCTATCCGCCTGAAATAATAGCCCAACTCCTTACCAACTGCCCTGCCCAACGCCGTCTTACCTGTCCCACCAATACCAAACAATAAGGTATGGGGGAAGACCGCACTTCTAATCTTACAAGAGGCCACAGCAATGCGGGCTTCTTCTTTCATAGCAGAAAGACCAATCAAACTGTCGAAGCCGCCCTTCATCCACTCCCCTTAGCTTTTGTGTCGATGCTAAATGGATCGCTTTTTTTGCTGCGCTTGAAGATTAGCTGATACCGCTGAGAAGGTTTCTGCTTCATCTTACAACTAGGATCAGGAAAAGCAGATACCAACTCCCAACCATCCTCACCTTGCTTGTTCATCACCAAGCTCATGTTGTCGCGCCGAACTTCAATCTCTCGATATTCCCAAAAATCATTCATCATCAATCCTTCTTACCGGCAACTACACCGGGCAAAATTACGAGACGCTTCGCTTCAATGTTGTCTCTTCTACGACGACGACCATAAATGCGCCACTGCTCCCACGCCTCTGCCTCCGTATCCCCAATGTACATGCCCTCTTCCCAAGTCACCAACTCACCCTTATGGATGTCGTTATCCTTGTCGCGCTTCTTGTAAACCAGCGCCCAAAAATGTTTGCCAACAATCAACATGAAGCCCCCAAATCCAACGCAAATGGATTATGACATGACAACCACTTGTTCATCTCCTTGCGAACCGCTTTGACAGTATCAAAAATAGCCGTTACTTCCCAACATCCATCTTCCTCATCATCGGCTAGCTTACGAAACAAAACCTTGGGATACTCACTGCCACCAAACTGCGTAGCAGTCACATCAATGATGTGACCACGATAAAGAACAAAAGCATGATGACAACTCATAGCCACTCGACAACGAATCCCTGCCCGACGAGCCCGCTTGAATATCTCATAAGCGCAAATGCCGCACATGCCGCCAAGACTTGTACTCCAGAGGGAAGGTCTGTCATGTTGGAGCTTCTCAGCCCACTTACGAACCCGACGAGCAATTGTTTTGATGCGCTGCATATTAGTCATTCAGCACCCATCAATCTCCAAGAAAGGATGCCCCTCATCCAAGACATCATCGCAAGCAGAAACCTCCACGCCAGTCACAGGAAAGTATTCATCCTGATTACTGTCGTGAACAGTCATGTCACTGCCCTTCTGATCGTCTGTCCAAGTACCAACCAAAACTGCAAACTCTTTGTACGTCATGTTACTTCACCTTAGGCTTAGAATGTTGAAAAATGACATCGGCAACCATGACCGACTCAGTTGTATCATCATCGTAATTGAAGCCATTGCCCTCAACCAAGCGAAGAGCATTTTCCACAGCTGAAACCGAAGCAACCCGAGCCGCTTTCTGACTGTCGCTCTCCACATTCAACCGAACTTTCAACGTGATCTCAAACTGCATTGCATATCTCCTCTCACGTGTTCAACATACCACAAAAGAACTTGATTGTCAATCCTCTAATCTTTTGTAGCCATTCATCTCAACGAATGTGGCAATTATGTCATTACCACGCTCAATAAGCAAGTCCTGAAGCTCACGCGCCCGCTCAGCCAGAAATGCTCTCTTGTCATCCTCGGGAATGTCGTACTCATCCAAATCTGCCACCGTCCAAGAAACCGTGGCAAACCTTCCACGCATGTCCTTCAAGACCGCGTTCAACAAATCTTGCAGGTTCCCGGCTCCAAACAGAGGGAAGTCACGATCCATCTTCGCGTACTCTTCAGCATCAGTCAGAATCTTCTTAATTTCGCGGACAATATCTTTCATTTAATCCACCCATTTCCTTTCATCGACTCTATACTTGCCATGACCAATACGAACCAAGAAACCCATCTTATGAAGACGGTGCAATACCGGACCTACGTTGTGACGAGAATGGCCATCAGAAATGTACGCCCTAATCTCTCTGGTATTAATCTCCGCTTTGCCTATGCAAAAATCACGGACCTTACGAATAACGCCATGTGGAGAATGCTTGATCCGAGATGGTGGAATACCAATCCCTAGAGCCTGCTCCACATCACGCAACTCATCCAGAAGCAGCTTGCGGCGCTGCTCTAAGGCAATTCGTTTAGATATAAAGTTCTTCAAGTCCATGACAGAACGATACCACGCAGAACCCCTGTTGTCAAGGGATCTTCACACTTATCTTGGGTCACTATTTGGGTAGTTTTATTTTCCGCGGAGAAATGTTCTACAGAAGTTTTATTCCAAATAGCCATTCAATTAGGCAGAACAGCGTTGCCCCTAGAAAAGCGAGTCCTACCAATGTAATGTTGAATTGTTGGTCGTTCGCCATGGGCATCATGTTGTATCCTTGTTAGAATATGGGGTGACCCGTGGGGGATTCGAACACCCCCGCCAACCCTTGAACCTGCTACGTATCAGCACATCAGGAGCCAGCGTACCGCATCGGACGTTCCTTGCAGAGTACGTTTCTCTGTTCGGGCCTTTCCCATTATCCGCAATTTACAGACAATTGAGATTCTTAGGCTTCACAATCCTTCACGGGCCATTGTGAGAGAGACAGTGGGAAGAGAAAATCATATAGGGGTAAGAAAAACTACGGGTATCGCACGACCTTACTGAGCCAAACCCATCAAGCGTTATTCAATCCCTATATCTTATCTCCCTCTTCCCACTGTCACATACATCTTAACCCATCATCAACCTGTTGTCAAGTCCTCATCAGTAAACATGCCTATGGTCGGCCCGGTATCTTTGATACAGAGCCAACACAGCGCATCGTATATAGTCACTGTTTTATTCACTTCCACAGCCTTTGGCAACATCTCTGCATGGGTAGCATACGGCCCTTCAATGCCATTTTCAGGGTCACTGTGCGGATATATAGGTATGACATAGTATCCATTGCTGCCAGTGATCTCACCCTTCAACTCAAGCTCGCCCTCACCACAATACGAGCAATAACAAGGCGATGCCTCTTCAGGTGATGCTTTCTTGTACGCCGGACATTGCGCCCCACATGCACCACATTCATACAAATCCATGATTCAACTCCTTAATGTCGAATTCTTATGCTCTGGGAAAGCAAATGCGTCAACCGATCAATGGCAGCGCCCTGCTCCAATAACGCCTTAGCAACCATGTCAGCCGCAAGCAACTGAGCCAACAACGCCCTATGGTCAGCCAATTCGCCTGGGGCGAGTTTTACGCGCCCAGTCTCGGAGGCGATGATACCAATACCAATCTCTAAACCCAACTTTTTCACACGTTCTGTCATCTTGTCACTCCTAATTTCCAAACTTCATCGTTCGCATAAACGTCACGGTCGCCACCAAAACCATCACGACCAGTACAGACCAAAAACGTGATGCCGCCGCCAGCCAAATCAGAATGGTCACGAATCTCCTCAATGACACCTGCGCCATTGATTGTCTCAACTGTATCGCCAACCTGCATGTCAACTCCCATATACTACTCAGACTCTAGTAGCAATTTCTCTAGGACTTCCAACGATTGCTCAGGCGCTTGAGTTTGTATGATCTCATCTTGCATGGCAGTTGGCACAATTGACTTGTAAGCATCCAAGGCTACTCGCAATTCCTTGATGGCAGCATCGAAGCCAGACTGATCATCCATTATCCCACAAAAGCTCGCTGATGTTGTTGCAACCATCAATGCTCCATATGCACCAGCAATTTCGATCACTTCTTCACATTTCATTGTTTTCGTCTCCACATAATCCTCAGCCGTGACTACAAGTCCATGTCAGAATACTACCACAACACAGAACTGTTGTCAAGGCCCCACGCACTTATCTTGGGTCAGGACACAGACGTTGGCTCAGGACACACTTATGTTGGGTCATCTGTAAACACATATGTTGGTTGGACACAGGACTTGTGGAGACACACTTATGTTGGGTTGTTACCCCCGAATCAAACCGTGATCTCGCCACAAGACACAGGACTCTAGGGGGGAAGTGAGACCAGATGAAAAAGAAAGCACCGGATATGCCGAAGCAATCCCCGGTGCTTTCCGGAGGGGAAAGAAGCCGTAAGAACCAAGTCAGGAATTTACTCCCAACTCGATGGGCATACTCTAATCGAAGTCTCTAGGGCTGTCAACCATCTTCCAACAATTTTAACCGCATGTCCACCATCAACTTATGCGAAACAGCCTCGAATAGCTTGTATAATCTCTATGACCATAGGGCGAATCTATCATCTCTCCCATGTTCTAAATAAATGTGTGTTCTAATAAGGAAAAATTTTAACACTCGATTTGCAAACGGGTGTGCTTCTGTGTTTTTAGAACATAAAGAAAAAGTTCTAACCGTAGCCTCTATCGAACACTCGTCGCCTGACCTGGATCGATGAAATTATTTTCTGCTGTACCTGTCTATAAACACCGATATACATCTTAATAAACTTTCCCATTTAATTATCTGGGCGCATTTGCACTTTCATATCCCTGGAAATGGAGCAAAGTGGAACGAAATGGATCTACATGGAAATGTTCTTATTAATAACTGTGTCCTGCCGACCTGAAGTATCGACCATGCGCTACAAGCATTTGGACACAGAGGTTTAGATCATAAGTACTGCGACAACTGATATGATTGTGAGGGCTGCGACTCCGTACATCATTATGGCCAATTCAGGGGCAAATCGATGCAGTCGTTTGAATGTGGCCCATAGTCTGGCTGCTCGCCATGCTGTCCAACTCAACTTGTACATGATCCAATCCATCGTATCTCCTAGCAGAATCGATCACAGAAGGCAGCAAGCTCTTTGATTTTGTCTATTCTTATTTTGTCATTGAGCCATTCATTTTGAAGAGGATTATCATAATCGCAGTTATTCTCCATGCCTGTGAATGTGACATCTACATGAGGTTCGAAATCATCCTTGTTGCTCTTGGCTACCTTGTATCGTATAGACACAGAGGTTGGTCCTGTTGAGACTAGTTGTACGAATTCGACACAGAGGACATGATATACTACCTCTGTTTTTAGAGGTGGTATAAGTCGATCTTCATAGACGAAGACATACTGTCTCATTGGTCTTGGGGCATCTTCCCATTTATGTATGAATTGTAGTGGCTTTTCTCTTCCGTCTATTTTGATGGTTATTTCATCAGTACAGAAGTCAGAGACTTCGCCGCACAGTTGTCTGTTGACTCGTACGGGTCTCTCATGTTTTTTATCGTTTAGGTCTACGAGTAGTTTGGGGTCAAACTTTACTACCTCAAACCCTGGTATTTCAACTATTGGAGGCATTGGTGGTCCTTTCTCTGTTGGTTTGTAGTCGCCAATCATCGATCAGTACAGCTATTTTGTCTCTGTATTCATCATACAGTAGTTTTCTTTTTAGGATATAGTGGGTTCCTTTTTTGAGGCATCGGTTACAGATGAGGTGATGTTCTATTAGCAGTTGTGCTCCTCTGAGTTGATGTTCATTTGCATCTGTGAGGTTAAGTATATGTTTGATTCGCCAGGCGACTAGACCTTTTACCGTTGCCTCTTGGTTGTATGCCATGAGGTATTGTTTTGGATTGATGGCGCAGTCATTGCACACAAGTTCTTTACAGATATAGCATTGGTTTACTTCTGGCATTGGCCAATGTGCAGACGGTGGTTTTTTGGGATGTTTGCAGTCTTGGCATATTACTTGTTTTTCTTTGTTCTGCGGCAGTTTTTGCATGTGACTTTGTCCCAGTTTTGTTTGACGTATGGTCTACCTTCCTGGCTGAAGAGTAGTCCGCATTTGGATCTAGCTGTCCACATCATAGCATATGAGACGAAGTCGATTTTATGTATGACTGTTGTTTTCCCATGCGTCACTGTTGGTTTGCCTTTGATTGTCTCTGGTATTGAATTCGGTGCCATGTTATTTGGTGCTAAGTATTCTGGGTTATAGTAGATGGTGCTACCCTTCTTATTTGGTGCTAGGGTTATATTCTGGGCGTCTTATTGACCAATGCCTCTATCCCATTCGTGCTTATGACATTAGGCGGCTGGCTTGTTAAGTCAAATACGATGGTGCTACCTTCTGTGGTTTCTGTGGTGGTATTTTCAGTGCGCGAAAAACTGGGTTGTTTATTTTTGCGTTTTGAGAAGGCATGTGTTTGGTTCAGTCTTTCTTTTTGGCTGTTGGCTTCATCTGTGGTGATTTCTCCGTTATTTAGTGCTTGGTTTATTTGTTGTCGTATTTTCTTTTTGTCTTTTGACATTTCTGATCTTTTTGCATCACAGATGAGGCAGTAGGAGTATGGGTATAGTTTCCCTTTGTGGTATTTTGAGGTATAGAATCGTTGTTCTTCGATTGGAATCTTGAATTTACAGTGGGCGCAGGTCCGTGGGTATTTGAGTTGTTTAGCCATTTCTTTGCGTTGTTCAGTGGTTGCGCTCTTCATGGTTATCCTTTGATGATATGGTATACAGCTATTACACAGATCGTGATCATGCCTATGATTGCGAGGCATGCTATAGCATTTGGTGCCAGTTCGAGTCCTTTTTTGATATGTCGTATCATGTTTATCCTGGGTACATTGTTAGAAAGAGTATCACGGATACCGTAAGTACTAAAACAATTATGACTGCCAGTACGTTTCCTATTGGGTCATTTTCTTGTGTGATAAGTTGTAATGCTCTTTTGATTTGGGTGATCATGGTTATTCTTTGATGAGTTCGTATATGTCATGTATGATGACGATGATTCCACCCGCGAAAAATAGGGCAAGTAGGATGATGTGCAGTCGTTTGAGTCCTTCTTTGAGGTAGTTCATGTCAGCTTCTCTATCCATGCTGATAACAGCAGTACGATGTAGAACGTGAGCCATGCATAGAATAGGGTAACTGGTGGGTTGATCAGCAGTCCGATTCCTTTTTTGATGTGTAGGATCATCAGAATCCTGGCACTCCGTATATCCACATTATGATTGCAGCGAAGACCCAAATTATTCCAGCGATGCCGAAGCCTACTAATACGACAAGCCATGCGAGTCCTGGCAGGCATGTTATGCCGGTCAGAGTTGCGAGCAATCCTTTTTTGATGAATCTGATCATGTTCTAATCCAAAAGCATATCCATTCTGAATACCCAATAGAATGCGTATGTGAAAACTCCGAACGCAAAAACGAAAAATCCCCAGTTATAGAGCCATGTTGCGCCTTTTTTGATGAGGATCACTTATCTCCACCATCCTCTCTCAGTTTCCGATTTTATTAACAAACATAACCAGTATATTATCGCTCCACTCCCAAGAATTACAAGAATGATCAATGACCTATCATAGAGCCATGTTGCGCCTTTTTTGATGAGGATCATTGTGATACTATGCTCCACCAGGCATGTCCGAAAGCTGAGATCGTTAATATCATGCCTCCCGCTGCTAGCCCCACGATGATGATAGGTGGCAGCCAGATCATGCCTGTCATGGTTGCATGGAATCCTTTTTTGAGGTGGAGTATCATGTGAACAATCTACCGAATAGGCTTATCAGTCCAGTAGTTTCATCGGTTCCGAAGAGTATGAGCAGTATGATGGCGATGAATATTACGCCCGCGAAAAGAGTCGTGGTCCATTTAAGCAGCCAGCTTGTGCCTTTATTGATGTGGAGGATCATGCTGCCAGTACCAAGTTACAGAAGCCACATATCAAAACAAAGAAGTACCACATTGTCACTATAAGCACTAATCCCCAATTAGAGAGCCATGCTGCGCCTTTTTTGATGAGGATCATTGCTCACATCCGTCCGCTCACAAGCAAGATAATTACCAAATGCCAGAGCCATGCTGCGCCTTTTTTGATGAAGATCATACTGTTATCATCTTATAGACAGCAAATATGCAAGCAGAGGACCACGCCATTATTATGATCCACATAATTCCCCATTCCCAGAGCCATGCTGCGCCTTTTTTTATGAGTATCATACTGTTATTACCTTGTAGACACAGAAAGCGACAACTGCAAGAGCGAGTATTAAAGGCAGCTTTGACAATCCTTTTTTGATGAGTATCATAGCTCTGTCACCTCATCTTGCCAGTGGCTAGTCAGCAGGTATTCTTGTTCGTAGGCATTGGAATGTATGCCTGCTGCTGTGGCGGGTTTTTGTTTGAGCGGGTTTCTTGACCACGCCAAGCTTCCTGCCGGTACTGCATTGTTACTGAAGCAGAGGTAGTTCCATTGTGAGAGGTATGGATTTGCATAGATTCTGGCGCATTCCCTTCCTTTGAGTGATGAGAAGCCAAGTAGTTCCCATCCATTGTCTTGCGGGCATGATTCTTGTTCCGTGTCTGGCAGTTCGATGAAATCTAATTCTTTGAGATGTTCGAAGGTCTGTGGATGCATGGTAACGGTAGTGAGCAAGCTGGTGAGCAGACTGTCTCTGTATATCATTTTGACTGATTTGGTGAGATGATGGACGAAATACCGATGAAGGCCGAAATAGCTTTGTTTGTCTTTGCAATACAGGATGTCATTTGGCGGGGTGAATTGTGCGAGTAGTATATGTGGTTTATCTAGCCAAACGCATTCATGCTTCCCACAGATGGTATAGGATCTCACTGGGACGGTCTGTGGCTGTCGTGGCTGCTTTTTTGTCCGCGGAAAATGATCTAGGCCCAATAATGCTGCTGGAGCCACCAGAGGGATTGGTAGGGTTTTAAGGAAGTCTCTTCGTTTCATCATGGTCTATCATTGTATCATGTTTTTTGTCCGCGTAAATAGTACATTCACAACAAATTTCATCAGACCAATGGCTCAATCCTATTCCTCCACATGAGCATCCGGTTCCAAAGCAAAAAGGGCAATCTGGATCAGGTGGCATGATTATCATGGGTTTTCTCTTGTGAATTTGAGTTCTGCGCGGATTACTCCCAGTTCGCCTATCATTGCAAGTGCCATTGCGGACAATATGTTGTTTGTGATGTTATCAGCAGGGCTGAGGGCGGTTGTTTGTGATGCCTTGGTTAGAGTTTCTGCCACTAGGGCATTGGCTTTGTTTAAGACTTTGTGCAGTTCATTGAGTTGGTCTGTTGTTATCGATGACATCATTTACTCCTTTTTCTTGGTGAGATTTTTGATTTCAGTATTTGCATCGATGGTGGCTCCCATTGCCAATGCAAAGAAGAACATCATTCCAATCATTACGACAAGCATAATGAGGTTGACCCACCACGGTTCTGGTGAGGTTGTATCGGCTATATCTCCGATTTCAGCGATGATATTTGTTAGCAATACGGCCCCATTACTCGCGTCCGCCAAGCGTCAATGTCAACGGCTCGTACTGGTGATTTACCATTACAAACGATGGTCACAGCTTCATTATGATCATTGGGATCTATGGTGGTTCTGGAGATAATGTTGTCATTGACAAATAGGAGCATTTCTTGCTTGCCGTCTGCTTTGATGAAATGTTCGATACGTCCAAAGGTATCACCATCGTATGTGAGTGGTATTACTTTGATGACTGGTTCTTGGTTGCTCCACAGGTAGCCGAATGCTCTTTTGAGAGGAACGCATAGAGCGACAAGTGCTGCTATGAGGAATGATCTACGTTGCATGTTTGCTCACCCAAGATCTAAATACAGTTCTATCAACGCGGCCATCGATAATGCGATCAGGTAGTTCTACAGTACGGAGTCGGTATTGATCACCGCATTTGCCATAATAAGCGATGGTCACGGATTCATCATGGTTTTTGGGATCTACTACGCATTGAGAGATGAGCGTATCATCCACGAATACGCATACTTCTCGTTCGCCTGATGGTCGTTTGTAGTATTCTACTCTGACAGTATCATCATCTATTTGGTGCAGTGGCAATTGCGACCACTTGCTATTATCCCATGCAGCTGGATCCGGGTTTTCTTTGTGCGAAAAATAGGCCAGTAGTGGTTTGAGTGGAGCCAGCATAGCGATGAATCCTGCTGTGACGAATGATCTACGTTTCATTTTTTCCCTCTTTCCGTCCTTTTTCGTAAGCTGCTTGAATAACCTTGTCCGGGTAAATCGTATCGTATGGTTCTACTACATCTGTTCGTCGCACCTTGAATATTTGTACTGGCTTACATTGAGAGTTTGCCAATGTTTTTGCCTTAGTTTTCATAAGATCTTCCGATGAATGCATTTGTCCATTGTCAATTCGGTAGTATATTTCCATTTTATGTCGATTCTATCTTCTCTGTCTTGTACGTTCTGACTACTGTTTCATGTACCTCGAATTCTTTCTCGCAATGTTCATTCAGGCACTCCACCACTACGGGTCCACTTTCTTCTCCCCAATAGGATACGCATTGTGGATCATCAGAATCATCATATGGTGCGTGACAATATGGGCAGATGATTGTTAGCGACATTTGATCTCCATCACTGGTTTTGATCTCACTCCATCACTGGTTCTGACGACATCCACTTCCACTTTTGCGTAGAACCAATCGATCATGTATCTGGACTGGAAGAATTTGGATTTCTTATCCAACGTGAGTATTCTGAGTGGCTTGGTAAGGATCTCCAAATCATCCTTTCGTCCTTCTTGTTCCTTTCCACAAGCTTGACAATGACCAATCCAATAGCCGCAATTGAGTGGACAAATAGAGCAATGACTGATGAGGCAGAAATCCCCACAAGCATAACAGATGGCAGTACAATACTCGTTGACAGTCGGAACCGTAGGTGGTCTGCTTACAGAGACTCTTCCGAGTCCTTTGATAATTCCGCTTGTAAGGCCAGTAGTTAGCGACATTTGACCATCATTCCATCACTGGTTCTGATGACATCCATCATGTTGTAAAGAGGCTCTTCGCCACGATAGAGCTTGAGATGCCATGGCTCTTCAAACCGTTTTACCTTGCCATCAAAGTTCCTTTCAAGATGGTAATGGAATGTTTGATACAGGTCGAGGAATCGTCTTGGTTTGGTCATGGTTTCTAGTTGATCTCTTTGGCCTTCATGCTTGTGACCGCAGTTAATACATATTGCGATGCATTTACCACATATGCTTACCCATTTACCCTCAGACGACCACTCTCTTTCACAGTCTGGACAGTTTTCGATGATGCAGAAGTCTCCACAGGTTTGACAGATGGTGGTTGGATCTTTTTCGTGTATTTTTGATCGGCGGTGATACGACCATGGCGGTCTACTCTCGGTGACTACTCCTATACCTTTGATAACGCCGGTAAATCTAGGATCTAATACATCGGTGGTTGGCGTCTTTATTTTTGCCCGCGAAAAATAGGACAGTACAGATTTTGGGATGCATAGTGCTGCGAATGCTGTTGTGGCTGTGGCAATGAATGATCTACGTTTCACGTTTTGTAACCTCGAAGCAGGTTCCGTCTCTATCGCAAGTGATCTCATCAGTTTTGTGGATCAGCTTCCAAAATCGCATCAGTTCATAAGCGCACATCAAGGATGAAGTGGTCTCGCCACTTAGCTTATCGACTAGTTGGGCTCGTGAGTATTTCACCCACGGTATCCTCTCTTTTTTCTCAGGCAGTTTTTACAGGTCACGTTTTTCCATCCGCTTTCTGTTCGTTCGTGGCCTCTCTCTTTATATATGCAGAGAATCATTCCACATCTTGTTTTCCATCCAATTTTTGTGGATATTATGAATTCTTCTGCCTTGTGGATCTTGGTTTTCATCGCTTGCCTTTGCGTTTATTTCGAACTTGTAAACATCTTTTACAAGTTACTCCCTTCCATGTTCTCTTCATTGGTGGAGTAGTGGCATCTGCTTTCTTGCCGCATGCTGAAACCCATGTCACAATCCAAGAATAGCTGTCTGTTATATGATGTGCCTTATGGATCTTGGTTTTGCTTGGCTTATGTCTGAGGCAGTTTTTGCATGTTACTCCTCGCCAGGTCGTACGAAATCTGGATCCCACTTTCCAGTTGCTGTCTATCCATTCATACAAAGGCATACCGCATTTGGTCAATGTGGAGCCGACATCTTCTACCTTGTGGTCTTTTGCTGTTCTGAATCTCATGCTTCATTTCTTATTTTTCAGGCACTTCTTACAAGTTACTCCGTTCCATGTTCCTTTGACCAAGCCGCCAAGAATTCCGCATTCTGCATTGCCGTAAAGCCCAATCTGTTTATGGACTTTAGTTTTGACTGGCTTACGTCTGAGGCAGTTTTTGCAATTGACTCCTCGCCAAGTCTTTTTGTGCTGAAAGCCCATATCACTTTTGCTGCCGATCCAATCATTAACTATGCCACATTCAGTCCTTCCGACGTAGGCTACCTTATGTGTTTTTTTCGCAACTCGGTGGTTTATCGGCAATGTGACACCAAATATTTTCATAGTCTTAACATATTCCACGTTTGGTAATTGATCTGAATGGAGCTGGCACTTCGCCTGGCATATAGGACAGGTCTATGTATTTGTTATCGAAGGATTGCCAGCAATCCCATTTCGGATAACCTGGCTCAGCGTCCCAATGGTGATAATAGACTAAGCAATTGCCCCTAGATCCAGGTCTAACATAGTTGCGACGGTCCTCTTTTGATTCCCAAGGTATCTGCATGCCTCCTTTGACATCCATTTTGATTGGATACCATTTGAGTTTGATTCTATGATGCATCACAAATCTATGTGGGTCATTTGGCATGCTTCGGAATATCTTAACTAACTTCTCTTGAACTTCTGCTAGATCTTTGTTTGTTGCCGGTCGATCATCATCTCCTACATGCACTACTAAGTGACCACGATCAGGACCGATTTCGACAAATTCATGTTGGATTGGCATGTAGTTGAAAGGTTTGCCATCTAGCCATGGCCTACTTTCCATCCCAGGAGCCAGCCATGCTAAGCGCCTATTCAGTTGGCGGCCTTCAATCACCTTCGTAGCATACTCAATATCAGCACAAGTGGCAGGCTTCTCATTGCTGCCTACTTTCCAAACATGAAAGCCTATTGGCTCTGAAGGAACTACTCTAACCTTCAATGGTTTCTGAGCAGCATCTAACTTGAACGGCAACGCCGCAGTGATTGCCCCAGCACCGACTGCCTTGATGAATTCTCGTCTGATCATTCTATGTGCCTGCTCTTCCTACTCTTGTTAGAACATACTTTTGTTCTAGATCCTCCATCATCTCTTCTAGCCGTTTAATGCGTTCTCTGTCTGTCATGTTTCGCATGTGTTTGCCTGTACCTTTGCATCTGAAACATTTGTATGGCTTACCCATTGGAGAGCCATTGTGCGGATGTTCATCCTGTATTTCGCCTCTGCCGTGACAGCCGCTGCATTTGTCTTCAATTTCGGTTTCCATGTCATCCTTGTGGATCTATCTTGACCACTTCTACTTCAGAAACACATGTTTCGTACTGCCTGCGAAAATCCTTAGCATGTTTCTCGGCTTGCTTACGAGTCAGAAAAATAATAGGCGGTCCACCATAATCAATCCAAGAGTAGTTCCAAACTTCCTTGTCCCAAGACCCTCCTCGATACCTCACAACATACCACGGAGGATGTGCAATAACTGTACTGTTGAATCCGCAACCTTCTTTGCGGGCAAACTCCATCATCCCGCCGCGCCACGCAATCATCTCCGTCTTTTTGCCTTTTGGCATTGTGTCTTACTCTTCTCTCAGTTGTTCTAATTCTTCCTCTTGATTGTCGATGACATTTTGTAGTCTATAAACGGTCTTATGCAGATCGTTATTTTCTCTTCCCATTTGCGCGATTGTTTGTCGCAATATCATCTCTTCATCTTTCTGCATCATCAGTTGGCTAACGCTGGTCCCTGGTGATTGACAGCCAGCCAATGCGATCAAGAGTAAGAAGGTGAGTTTTTTTTTCATAGATTGCTCCATGTCAAGTAGCGAATTATACTTTGTTCGTCCATCAGTCTGACCTATTTACGCTTTCCAGAGCATGTGGTAGATCGAAGCTATATGGACAGACAGATTTTCCGTTGCCTTTGGCTGCTTTGCATCTTTCTCCGTGGCTGCCGGTATTGTGGGTACATGCGACCATGCTTGATATCATGTTGCTACCCTCATGCTGTTGGATCGTGATAGTTACTGGCACTGGCTTTGACAGGGCATCATTTCCTTGTGGGTCTCTGCCTTTGCATTCGACTGGGTAAGCCTGTTGTTTCATTTAGTTACTGCTCCGATTGACATTCTTGATTCGTGAAGACGCCGCCTAGTACCTTCGAGTTCAGGCCATTTTGTAACAGCCATAGTAACTGAGAAGTCTCCTTCTGCTCCGCAAGATCTGCACTTGAAGTATCCAAAATTCTGTCGTTTATTGAACCAGTTTACGACATTGTAGTAGCCGCAAATAGGACAGCAGCTGGTGGGCAGTGGTCGTCGTTGCAGTTCTTTTTGCGCGAGTTTTTCAAGCTGTGGATTGGATGGTTTTGTTTCTATGCCCAACAACTGTTTGAAGCTGATGAGTAGTGGCAGCGGTATGAGTTTTAGGAATGTTCGTCTAAGCATCAGAAGTACCTATTGATAAATCCCAATACATCATCTCGGAAGCTTGAGTCTGCTATGAACGCAAATGTAGAGAGCAGCATGCAGATGCATACAGTTCCTGCAAATATGAATCCGATTATTTCGATTGGTTCCAAGTTTTCCATCATGTTCACTAAATAGTCCCTGTTGACTTCGTAGTCAACTGCCTCATTTAGTCAATACTACTCCCCGGGTCCAAAGCCGCGCCCCAACTTCGGGTGGCCTGGTGGGCAAGTGCCCTTGTCCTCATTCTGTGGCCAGTGATCAGTACTTTTCTTCATTGTTATTCCTGTTGGAGCACGATAGCATAAGACGTAAGAGATCAGATAAGTGATGAATGAGATTACTGTATACGGAAGAGCAAGGAAGTATGCAACAGCGAGTCCAACTAGAGCGATAGCTGGCAGTTTGTCAGACTTCAGACACTTTACCCATACAGAGAATACCGTAGAGTATTTCTTCAGATATCCTTTATGAGCGCCATCTATAATCGAGACTCCTCCACCAATGAGGATGTAGGCCCAGGCAGCTGCCAGTATGGTTAGGCGACCAAAGAACATATAAATGCCGCCGCCGTGTGGAAAGCTTGTGATGTAGTCCCATACTGCTAGTAGTACCTCTGGTTGTTGCCAGATCAGGTATGCCCATCCTGCCGCGGCTGCCATTGAGCCATAGTTGTAAAGTCGTTGAGCTTGATTTGAGATGACTCGTACTTCTGGCATCTGATACTCCATTACGAGGACAGAAGGCGGAACGCGACGCCTGAAGATGCGCCAACTACTGTACGACTTCCACGCACAGGGTGCGGACGAACTTTCCACAGATCTAATGGCATTCCGCTCTCCTGCCTCTTCTCACCGATGAGTCACGTAATCATATCATGGGCTGTTATCGGATGCAACTTTTTATCCGCGAGAATTTTTACATTCAGCCCATCATTTCTTTTTCTTTTTCAAACAGTTCTTACAAGTGACGCCGTTGAAGGTTGATCGTTTGAATTTTGCTGGTACGAGTCGGCCACAAACCGTGAGTCCACTGTTTAACATTTGTTCCACAGTTGGGCTTTCTAGATAACCCTTATGGATCTTTTGGATTTCATGCTTGCGAGGTTTAGTATCGAACAGAGACATCACCAATAGATCCGCGCTATATATGCTAAAGTAGAAAAGAACATGAGGTAAGCAACAACCTCAGCATTATGATTGTCACCCTTCCAATAGACTTCTCCCTCTTGGCCACATTTTGCACAAAAATTAGCCTGTCTATTTTCTGAATGGTAACATCGCAGGCATTTCATATCAATCCAATACGAATTTCAGTCCTTGCGATTCTGCCTCTTCTTTGTACATGATGTATTCACATACAGCGCATACATACTTTTCTGTACCGAACAGATGAGTCTCGGGTAGGTCGGGGTAGGCTGGCGTATGCATATGCTTATGCTCAGTAGTTTTTTTGCATTTGGGACAGAACATTGATTGGCTCCACACCTACCGCTCCGGCCAAGAGACGCCTGGTCCCTCTGCCGCTTCTGAATCTACTACCTTCCATAATGCGCCTGGACCTGGCTCTGGATCCCCTGCTGGCGATACAGCTATGATGGCTCCCGCTGTTAGGTCTGATGAATAAACGCAGAACAAGTTGCCGTTTCTATGTCTTCGGCCCCAAACTAATCCATGTTTGATTGCCATCTGACATTGTTCATCAGGAACGTTGCAGCCAGAATTTTTTATACCAATATCGGTAAGATGGTAGTTTGGCATTTCAAATTCTTCGCCAAAAAGCGTTGTCAACATGAGTAGTTTAGGGCTATTAGTTGGATATGGATGTGAATTCACTCCCCAAATCAAAGACAAGTCCGCTATGGGGAATCTAGCAACAATAATCCCGTCTGTACAATATAGAAATCCTCCATGCGAAAAAATGTGTCGCGGAACATTTCCCTCACGATCAAATATCTCTCTAAGCAGTGGGGCTGGGTAATGATAAAGTGGATGATTCTTTTTTGTGCTGGCAGCCTGCTTCTTTGTCCATCTCTCCAACGGCTCTGGCAATCTCCAAAAGCTTGGGTTCCTATGGTGCAATTTCTTGGGAAGTGGCGGCCACGTACTCGGTTTATCCCATTGTGCCTTAGGCGTTCTTTGAAAGATCTTTTTTACCGAGGTAAAAGAAACCCTGGCGTTTAGCACTCCTATGATGGATATTGCTATTTTGTAATATAGGTCCATCGTTAGGAAGATTGGTGAGAACAAGAGCATCCATACTCTGAAGCCGTCGCATCTGCGTATCAAATCAGGTATGACATAAAAGTCCTTGGCAGTTCCTTTATACCCTTTTCCCTTTCGTTCTTCTAACTGGTCGCTGGTAATATGCATCATCCGAGCAAAACATGCGATCAGTATTGCCAACAAGTATCCTCTAAACACGGCAGTTACCACTCTTGGTTTCTTTGAAGATGGGCTCTCGATGGAGCAAGTGCCATCATCACAGAAAATACCAACATGGACATTGAGCCAATTGTTCCATACATTCGATGCGGAAGCTTCTATCTTTTCGGCGGCACGGCCAGCAGATCCATTGTAGACTAGATACCCGCCGTAGATCACTCCGAGCATGAAGGCTGCTTGCGCGTAATTTCTGAGTCGAGATTTCACAAATGATTTGTCAGTTCCCATGATTATTTCTTCTTATAGAACTTGAAACTCATGATTCGCCCAATGCCAAAAAACACCGTATAGTAGAGATCCATCGTTATAAAAATAGGAGAAATCGGAATCATCCAAGTTGTGATGCCAATTCTGCGTATCAAATCAGGAATGACAAAATAGTCGGTCCATTCGTTCTTATACCCGTGATCTCCGCGGGTATACGTGGACATATCGTAGATTACCAGCAATCTGACGAAACATGGGATCAACATAATGCCCCAAAAAGACCTGAAAATGATCGTAGTTACTTTGTGGGACGTTGGGACCGAATCATCATCGATTACTTTTGCATTGAGCCAGTTGCTCCACAAGCCGGATGCAGCGGTCTGTAGACCTTCTAAGTGAGTAAAGGCAAGACACCCACTCCAGAGGACGCCTACGACCACAACAGCTTGTAGGTAATGCGTGAATCGATTCTTGATTACGAATATTGAAGGCTTGTCAGTACTCATAGTAGGTTCACCATAATTCCGATCCCCAAATATTTTTGGCGGAAGAAAATATTTTGCGACATACGCTCGTTCACTCAACATTACATCACGACGCAGGCTGTTTAATTGGTCCAGACTCAGCCGACCAAACTGCTTGGTATTCTTCTGGCCAGTTTGGTGGCGATTTGTAATGCGGATTTGGAATCTCGGCACTACATCGATAGCAGGACAAATTGTCTAATCCGCAATTCTCGCATTTCATGACCTTATCTATGTTGTCCTCCCGCTTTTTGTAATGCGGATTGGGAACCGAGGTTCCACATCGATTACAGAACAAATATCCTTCATCGGCTCCAAGATCATCAATCATCGAGCTTACCGACAAAGCCGCAGCACTCGCATTTCGTTTCATAGTTGTCTGGGTCCTGGCCCATAACAACTGAGAATGGTTCAATGCGCTCTGCAACTTTCAGAATAGTCACTCTCACATTTTCTTTCTTGGAGAGTCGCATTGCCTCAGTTCGAGCGCTCTCAAAATTAGGATGTTCCTTCTTTGGACAGCTGTTGTGAGTCCCTAAAATTGCATGATGAACCAAGACCATGTATGGGCCGCCTGTCGTAGGTGCCGTTGCCTCTCTGATTACGCATTTGACCACTGATTCATATGTTCTTGTTTTGCCGCAATCACAGCGCTCGCTATTCAGACCATTCCATCTCTTACAGGTATTACTGGTACATTGCCACATCTCATATTGCTGTCTGCGAAGGCGACGAGATGTAGGTTTCGCATCTGGTTTTCTTCTGTTATGGCAAGCAGAGCATCTAATGTCTAATGGGTGATTTGGTGTCTCACATGAGCAATGCCATAGCTTGTCTAAATAGACTCCCGCAGAATCAGCGAATTCTGAGCTATCCTTCCTCTTACTTCCGCAATTGTCGCATTTATCCTCAATAGATCTGTTCCACTCATGGCATTGGCTGCAATTCCAGATGGTGCTTTCAGGCGTCCATTTGCGTACTTTCGTACATCCTATTCTATGACTTCTATTACATGAGATGCAATGGCTCATGCCCTCTTCATTCCATTTGCTACAGGTGCATTGCCATGCTGGCGGCGAAAAAGCCGTAGTCGTAGATGGACGCAAACCGAATTTACATGAGATGCAATGACTCATGCGATCATCATTCCATTGGCCACATGAGCAAGGCCACCCTGGCGGAACTACGGTACGAGTTGGTTTCTGTTCTTGCGTCTTAAATATCTCCCTGGCCTTGGCAGCACCCACCTCGAATGGCGTTGGCCCTTTATCTAACCTTTTACGAAACTCTACCATTTCGGCTTCAAGCTTCTCTCTCTTCTCCGGTGTGGGCACGTTACGGTACAATGCCCAATTGCCTTCTATGTCTGCTATACCAATGGCATCAGCCGTCATTAGGCATTTGCAGTATTCGCAATTCAATTCTTGATCCAACAGTGAAGAAATCTCAGTCATGAACGGCGTGCCTTCAGGCACGTAGATATACCAGTAGTTGCGACAATTAAGGCACTTGACTTTGCAAGAATACGTTTTCGGTTCAAGCGCAGCCTTTTCTTCTCTTTCTTTCATTTCGGCCTTATATAATGCTATGGTTAGTTTGGCCCGATTGACAGAATGTACGGCGATGGAAGCCAATAGAACTACAGCAAGTGGAGCCCAGGCGTAGTGCAATCCATATTCATTGATTATGAATGCGCCCGCCAACAGACTGCATCCGAAGCTGTAATCGAAAACCGTATTGAGGTTGAGCTTGTTCATACTACAAACCTTCCTTCGTTGCGAATGATGTTGCGGCAAATCGCCTTCATGCGATCTAGCGGTTTAGCATAGCGTTCACCAAATTTTACCGCGGCAAAAAATCGGCTTTTGATAAGGCTTTTCTCTAAGGATTCACTGTCGGTATCGATTTCATCGTACCATCCATTGCCCTTTTCAAAGGCTGCTTCCATGTAAGGATAGTCCGAGCCGAATATGTTTGCAAGCATTGCTCCGGGAGATTTTTTCGGATCATCGCTCTCATGCATGTCAAGATTTAGCGGTTCGTTGGTCGTAAAATCATTGAATAGTTGCACAGCAGAGAGCCAAGCAGCCCCCAACATACAAACGCAGCATTTTTTAGGTGGATTTTCGTTAAGATGTTTACTCAGTTCTTTTTTGCCTGACTGTATGAAATCATTCCAGCGGATTCCAATCTCATTGACAAATGACCCGTGAGATGGCACATATGCTTCTGCCTTTATCTGCTTCAGCACATCTTTTGCGACAGCCACAGCCTTTTTGCGATTAAGTCTGCCTGAGAGTATTAGCGGCATCTACTTCTCCTTTTTCTTGATACCTGTAGATATTGGGTACAAGACGACAGATCGTACAGCTTTCCAGACACAGAAAACAACAAACGAAAAGACAGTAAGCGGTATTGACAGGAAATACACAATGCCTAGCAAAAACATAGTGATCGCTGGCAGTTTTTCTTGTTTCACATCATCGGCTATTAGCGACCACGCCGATTCAAATCCATCTTTGACTGAAAAAGATGCTAACACCATAGAGAATACCACTGCGACAAATGCACAAATCCACAAAACGGCAGAAGCCAGCACACGAGTTATGCCTAGAATCGCACTGCTTTCCCGTATTTCGATACCCATAGGAGTAACGTAATCCCATACTACCGCTAAGATAGATGGGTCATAAATCATGTATCCCCATGCAACCCATGCCGCCATTGACAGGTAGTTGTAGACCCGTTGCGCTGTAGAAGAATGGACGACGAATTTGTCATTTATATCTGCCACTGATTTCTCCTCTTTTGGGAAGTTCAACGCCTCTTCTGGCCAAGTTGGCTTTGGGAAGTTCAACGCCTCTTCTGACCACGTTGGCGCGTCGATCCCTGAGTTGTAGATAACAGTATGCCGCTTGGCATTGCATTGTCCATGCCGATTGGCATTGCATCGTAAGCATATGTCCTTATCCCCACCGACCAATGAGGCAGAGAAGGTATTTTCGATCATCACAAAGTCACAGTCTTTGCAATGTGGTTGATTATTGCAACATTCTATACATAACCTTTGACCGGATTTAGAGACAGATTGATGACATTTGCACATTGTAAGGAATTCTACGCCGTATCCTTTTCTGCCAGGTTGCTCATGGCGGCTTATAGGCATTTTACAGGCTTGACAATTAGGCCATTTGCTGAATGGCTCTGCCTCTTTGGCGCATGTAGGGCATTGACCATTGTCATCCAATTTTTTGCTGGTTGTCGGCACATGGATATACTGAGTTCTAATGCCGCATGTTTTGCAGTTGAATGGGGTTACATAATTGAAGTCGAACGACTTTGCTTGGTCACATACTTTTAAGAAGTCTGACTTTGCTTCGTCTTTTGGTCGGTCACATACGTAGCACTTGTCTCTATCAGCATAGTTCCATCCTTCACAACTGCATTGCCAGGCGAGATGATCAATCTTGTCTTGTTGAACTTTCTTTATGCGTTTGCTTATGCAGCATCTTGTGCAATATGGCTCTTCTGATGCATGATCAAGATCAATACAGGGACATCTCAGCTTTAGACTCACCTTAGCTCCACTTTTCAGCATTAGATGAGTGATGAACTGGGCTGCACCTGAATCGATATCTTCGTCACCGGCATAAACGAAACTCTCGCCATCCTGCAAATCATACTTGGTGACTACCGGCGATTTACAAGATGCACAGAGGCCGGGATCATGAAAGATTTTGGGAGCTTCTTTCAGTTGTTTGTCTGCATCACAGCATTTTTGGCACTTTTTCTGACCGTAGTAGTGGCATTCGCACATTGTACGATATTCCGTACCATATCCTTCTACGCCTGGCAGAGGAATATCGCTTACAGGTATGGAGCATACTTGACACATAGGCCAAGATTTGAAAGATCCATTCAAGGCATCTTTCCTTTGAGCAGTAGAACATACTCTACATATATTACGCTTAGTTCCTACACAAGATGCATCGGCTTCGGCTAGCCAAGTTTTGCCTTTCTTGATAATGATGCCACATTCTCTGCAATGCCGATGAACTGAATCTTTACCCCCACAATCTTCGCATGGACCTCCGTGCTGCTTCCGGTTACATGAGCTGCACTTTCCTAGATGATCATCGTTCCATTTTTTACAGACGCATTGCCATTCGCTGTAGCTTTCGTTTTCTTTTCGCAACCGAGCGCGATGCCTTTGCTGTTCATCCAAAACATCCGAGAGTTTGTCTTCCTCACGTCTGCGAAGTTCATCTTGCAGTTGGTCACATTGTTTGATGAATTCCTCATGGGAAATTCCCTTGGTGATGCCATCGACTGCGAAGATCAACTTCATGTCGTCTAAGTCAGACAGGACAGCATTGCTGTAGCAGTCGGCATCTTTTTTTTGCTTCTCAACAGCTCGTTCTTCGCGCCATTTTTCTAAGTTTTCTATGATGAGATCAACAGCCTTTGTCACGGCAGGTACACCATAAATAACATCTTCATCGATCCAAGCGGTTGTAGGGCCATCTCCGGACGAGCTTAAGAAATCAATGTGAGCATCTCGCATCTTCTGTTCTAATGCAGCAGAAGCCGGGTCTCCAACTTCTACGAACAGCTTAACGCGGCAGATACCTTGTGGTATACGCTCCTTATGCCAAATCTCTCTTCGCGGAACCCGCCGAATGCAAGAGTATTCACAAGCATAGCACATGCATTGACGGCCTTTTTTTACATTGGCACAATTTTCACATATTGTAGGAGGTTCCGTATATCCAAGTTTATCTGTGATGTTGATGTGGCCGATGACGCGGTTGCATATTTCACAGCGGTTCTTTTTGCATTCACATGGATACTTGTGGCAGTAGTGACAGACGGTGACGCATTCACATGGAGACTCGTGACAATGATGGCATGCGAATATTTCCTTCCGACATTCGCATGGAGACTTGTTGCAGTAATGACAGAGGAATTTACAATGGGAGGTATTCGGAGGAGGATCTGAAGTCAGCCTACTCTGGCCTGTATTGATCTCTTTGGCGGCTAGGATGTTGCGAGATTCGATACAAGCTTGGCATGGGCACGGCGTATTGATCGGCATGGTCAAATCCAATTTTGCGCGAAATCAGACAAAGGCGAAAACTCGCCTATCCTTTGGGTATCCACGGCTTTGCCAGCACGTAGGCTACCCCATAAAATATCGAATAGAGAAGCAGATAAGGAGCTAAAAGAATGTACAAGACTCCAAGAATCACTCCAAGGAAGGTTGAGATCTTTTCTGCCTCAACTTCTCCCATAATTGCATCCCATTGGCTTTTTCTCTCGCCAGTAGTAGCATCAAGTGAATCTACTGCGAATATAAACGATGACAATACCCCTGCTATAGCACCTAGCCAAATAATTACTGCGAATGGTAATGGACCGCAACCACAACTAGATGAATGATCGTGCTCATTCGGCGTAATGTAATCCCAAATGGTTCCCCAATGATCACCAACATAAACATAGTAGATCCCATAGGCATAGGCTGCCCAAACAAGGATCTTGAGATTGCGATAGATGCCGCTGGCAGTGGACCGAACCATCGTGTTGGCTGTCATTAGTCAGTCACCTTTTGGGTATACATTTCTTCGACAGTACTTTGGCCATGCCATAGAAGATCCAAGCCGTTATCAAATGAGGAACTAACAGGACATACAACAGCCCGAGAACCATTCCGAGGAAGATCGACATTTTTTCTTCATAGACTTCATCCACGAGCCGATGCCATTGGTTCCTGAACTTGCCATCTTCAATTGACGAGACTGCCACAACTACCGATGTTATGGTTCCTAGTAGGCTAATAACCCAAACGGCTATTGTGATTAGGAATTGACCTTCAGAACACTTGTCCGTAGTGATGTAATCCCAATACGCTCCCCAATGCCCACCAGCAGAGATATGGTAGATGCCATAAGCGTACGCAGCCCAAACTGCAATCTTGAGTTTGGGATAGATCATGCTGGAAATTGTACCTTGGACAACCATATCGTTAGCAGTCATTCAATCACCCGGTATCCATTTCATTGACAGAGTTAGGAAGATGCCATAGAAGATTGTAGTAAGTAGCAAAAAAGGCACTAGAAGAACGTATAAGATTCCAAGGAGTATGCCGAGAAAGACTGAGATCTTTTTGCCTTTGCAATCTTCTGTCGATCCATCCCACTGAGTTTCAAATTCGCCATCTGAAACAGACTTACCAGCAAATACAAGCGATGATATTATTCCCGCGACACAACTTACCCAAATCAATGCTGAGAGTGGGTGGGGAGCAGGACGGTTAGAATTCTTGCACTCGCAAGACATAGTCATTATTCCCCAGACATCGCCCCAATGACCGCTAACAGAAAGCCAGTAGATGGCATAAGCATATGCAATCCAAATCAAGACCTTGAGCCAGTGATAGACATATCGAGAGGCTGGATGAGTTGGTTGAACTATATCATTGGCAGTCATTTATCACCCAAAGGAATAATTGGGATACAGGCTTTCGACACTAGCAATATGATCGGGCATAAAATACAAGAGAGGACAATATGAGGAATCAAAATCAGGTAACAAAAACCCAGACAGGCAGCACCAAAGACAGAGACTTTATTACCCTTGCTTCTGACAGACTTTGACAGCTCAGTCCAAGCGTTTTTTCCTTCCCCTTCGAGAAAAGATATGATGCCAAATGCTACCGACATGGCGGCTATTGTTAAAAACAATATCCAAATCGGTATTGCCAGTATGGAATAGTCGAGGTTTTGGCGAGCGAATTTGTTTGGAGCGATATAATTGTTCCAAACGGTCGTCCAATGATCATCGATGGAAAGATAGTAGATGCCATAGGCCCATACTGCCCAAGCTAAGATTTTGAGCCAGTGATAGACATATCGAGAGGCTGGATACATTGGTTGAACTATATCATTAGCAGTCATCAAGTCACCTATGAACCATTTACGTACGAACTCCTTGCGTTGGCTCTAAGGCTACTGCATTTGGCGATAATTGTCAATCATCAATTGGGGCAATTGTAATGGTCATATAGACATCTTCTGACCCATGTACGATATGTTCTTTGTCTTGTTCTGTTGGTGAAACATCGACCACAGAGTATTCTGTTCTGCCGACCATAATTCTCTCAGTCTGAGAAATTGGTTCGCTAAGATGTCTCATCTTGCATCGTATCACATTTGGTTCGATAAATGCATAAGCAGTGAGGACATTCAATCTTGGGCAGGCCAAGCTGTCTTCCAATAGACTCCATAAACGTCCATTCCAATTTTCATCTGGTCGAACATGCAATGATGCCATTCCCAAGCTTGCTGTTGCAAGTATGTCATTCTTGAATGAATCTCCTACATATACTGCTTCGTTGGCAGGGACATTAAGGAACGACAGTATCCGGTAGAAAGCCTCAGGGTTTGGCTTATGACATCCACCACTGCCAGCCGCAGTGATCTCTCCCAGCGCTGCGCCGGTACTCATAACGCATTCGACAAACTCAATCATGCCCTGAGTGGCCATCTCTCGCCTGAGCCACCTAGCATCACCATAGCGATCTGCATTGCTAAGTATGCCCAATCGATAGCCCTGGTTATAAAGTCGTCTGAATAGTGAAGGAACAAATGACTTGACGCCATGATGGGACAGTGTGTCTCCCCAATCAAATAGGACAGCAGTATATTTCATGCATTTATTATACTCCATTGTATAATGAAGTATGAAAACTACACTATGTTTACTTCGTCACGGTCAAAGCGAGTCCAATGTAGATCACTCTTTATGTGAGAAACATGAACAGTCGATAGGATTGACAGATCTTGGTATGAATCAGGCAGCAGAAGCCGCTATCAAGGTCACTAATGTCATCAAAGATAACAGGCCCATGTACAGTTCACGAGCACCAACGGTTCTTGTCTCGCCATACAGACGAGTCATAGAGACTGTTGACATCATTAAGAAGACAGGTCTTTTCAAGACATATCGCACTGAGCCGTTGCTTTCTGAATGGTATACCGGACAATCTAAGCCTTATCATCATGTAACGGACTACATTGAATCGATCACATATGTCAGTGGCTACCAGCATGACCGGCAATCAGAGAAATGGAACAGGCAAGGAAATACGCGACCTCATGCCCCATTATCTGAACCAGAACTACATGAAGTTATTTCTGAAACAGAGTATTGTCCACCTGGCGGTGAGAGCGAGTTAGAGGTTTATACTCGTGTAGGTTTATTGGTTGAGAAGTTTGATTGGTTTTCAGGCAACAACTATATCATCGTTTCTCATGGAACATGTTGTGATATGCTGCATTGGTATCTGACAGGTAAAGAGGTTCGGGGTTGGAAGAATTGTCAAGTGGCTGTCTATGGTGTCGCTGGCAGATTGGATGTTTCTTGTTATGAAATAGACTGCACTTAGCACGGTAGTTCTTTTTGCGTGACAATTCTACTGAACAGCCTGAATCCTAATATCTTGATCTTGTATGGCTTGCCTGGACCATTGACAAAATCAGTAGCGCGCCTCTTCATCCTCTCTATTTCTCCTTCGGTTGGAATTCGATCCATGAAAATACAAAAGCTGTTAATGTCTGCCTCGAAAATGCAAACTGGGTTATATCCATGTTCGCCTGGTAATTGAAGGATGTGATCGTTGTGCTCAAAATCCTCAGAAGTCATACCGAATGTTTCTCGGTAATCATCAGCTGATTCTTCTCCTACTTCGCTCTCTCCAACCACTCCTGTCATGTGGGCGCACATATCACGCTCGAAGTTGCCAGCATACTTATTAGTATCAACTACAAATAGATAAAGTTCGTCTGCCCCTAGATAGTCCATTGCTCACCTTCGGTTGGTAATAGATTTATTGCATACAAAGGACAGTACTTGACCAATAAACGTCTTCACCTCTTCTGGTTCCATGCAGTCAAACATCGCAACTACATTTGCATAAGCAGTAATGAGCCCATGATAGAATTCTTCGCTTTGTTCTCCATCCCATTTTTCTTCGCACCACGCTCTTATCTCTTTTGGTATGCCTTCATGCTGTGAAGCAAACTGATGTATGTTATCAACTGGATTTGGTTTATCTAATGAAAAACTAGGCATTGCACTCATCTCTTCACCGGGTTGTTGCAGAATAGTTCTTTTTTAGCAACTTTCACAAATCCAGAATAGGTTCGATGAAGATTGCCCTGATCATCAAGATGCCCATATGTATTGACTTCGAACATGTCATCTCGATGAACATATGTGATGCTGCCTTGCAGCCATTTGTTGTTCTGTTTTATCCAAACCGTTTGTCTCAATCCAAATTCCATTTATCTCATTCTCCCATTCTCCTGAAGGCACCGTACATGTAGATGGGCCAAAGCAACCAAGCTATAGTTCTGCCGATCACGACAATCCAGGTTTCTACATCTTCCGGTATTTTGACGTTCTTAGAATTCATGAAGGTAAACACCGCACCAAATGCGAGATAATAGATCAGCCACTCCATCATAACTCTCTAAGCGGCATCTCGCCGGTTACGATTTCATAATCCATGTTTTCCGTTTCGAACTCAGTACCTCCTACCCATGTTGGCAGAACGTATATTCGCCGCACTTTCTTTCTGTGAACCAGCTCAATTCGCTTTACTGGATCCTCTGGCAAATTGAATCTATCCAATCCTGCCTCTTTCCAAAGATGCCTTATATGGCCTCTGCGGAAATGAGGCTCTTGCTCTTGCTCCTTGGGTGGCTTCTGTCCTATGAATGACCTGTAAAGCCTGTCATAAGCGACTATAGACAGTATAGGCATGCCTGCTGTATGCCGTCTCATCGCTCCGGTTGTACCAAATCCTTTCTTGAAACTAGATTTGACCACATAATTACATGGAATGCAAATGTTGGAGAGACAAGCCAGCAGATCAGAAGCCAGACCAGTTTGAGGATGTGGAACTCCTTCCTGAAAGACCGTCCAGAACTCTTCGGCCCCGCTCAGGGCTCCCAAGACATGCTTGAAATACAGCCGCATCTTTTTGTCAACTTCATCGCGATCTTCTGAGAAGAATTCCTGCCAATTCGCTTTGTTGAATCCATCCCATATCTCTTGAATTCGTCTCTCCATAGACACTTCAATGGCATGTACTTGGATTCGTTTTTCAATATCATGAGATTTACTAGCGTATTTGGCCAGATATATTCTACTATCCAATATGGCCAACCGTCTGTCTGCACCTTCTATCACATTTACAACAAAAACGGGGTGGAAGTTTCTACAATCTACCCCACTAGTGATCGTGTTCCTATCCGGAAACCAATCGAATCCACTCTCATCTTTTTGGTCATGAACAAACGCAATCAGATGTTTTACTTCATTGAGAACTATCGAAGCAAAGGGGTATTCGCAAATGATGATGCAGTTATCAGCTGGCCAAGGGACTTTATCTATTTGATGTAACCCTCGTACAGTCAGACCTAGAGACTTCATATCTGAACAATCGCATGGCATGTAATAGACAGGGAAGTCCATCCATCGCTTGTTTTTGTTGTACAGATAGATCAAGCATTCCTTGATCAGTCTTTGTTCTCGTTTGCTGAACATCCTACCTTCTCTACCCCTTGCGAGTGAAAATGTATTTTGTGGTTTTCATATTTCACCCACCAACCATCATTAACACCTTTTAGCCATGCTATTCCAATACGATTATGGAACTCGCTATGCGGATTGGTGATGCGTATTTTATCTCCATGCTTAATCATCACTTATCCCACAGATGCCATGTTCCTTTTTTTGGCCTAGTTGGTAGCTCATAACACAGGCATCATACCAACTGAAACCATCATCGTTGCTTTTCGCTTTTCGCGCAACCTCTATCAACAGCGCTGCCGGATCGTCGTACCGGAACACAAACCTCTCGGCACCTTTCAGCAGCGTGATCTGTTTGGTCTCCATTCTAGATTAGGCTTTGATAGAGTTTTGTTAGTTTGTTCGATTGTCGCAATTGATCAGCCACGAAGCGGGCCAAGCGCAGCGTCCGGCTCGTTGGTCCGTAATCTGGCTTTTCGTGAGGGATACAGAAACTGTGGTACGGCAAGTAATTGTAATGGCCACATTGGCAGTAGAATCCGGCACCCATACCTACATTTACTTCAGCTCGACAGTTTCCGCAGGATGATGCAGTCCATCCTTGGAAGAACATCCAACTGTACATGTCTACAATAGTGCCGAAGCTAAAACGCAATGAATGAGTCATTTTCTTATCAGCTCCATCACACGAGAAGTTAGTTGTCATCTTGAAACTCATCCTCGATCAGTTCTTGCGTCATTTCTTCAAGATCTCGAAGCTCCCATTCTCTCTCCGTCCTCGCGGCATATGCGAAAAATTCTGCATCGAATGATTCGTACAGTATTGCAGATGTTTCTTCCCATTGCGTATCTTGTTTACCCATCTGTTGAAAGAGCCACACATTCCATAGAACGCCAGCAGTGAGGAGCAAAGTCACAAATGTTTTGATGATTGCGTTTACTATCATGGCTCTTTAATGAACCCCTTCCAGCTGAATTTCTGGCAACTACAACCGTCCACAGTACACGCTCCATGACCTTGATTCGGATCACCATCGGCAGGAAGACTGCCTAGTGATGGCGCTTCAGTAATGTGCTGAGAATCAGGACCATCCCCAGTATGACCACAAGCACAAATTGACTTCGGGCCTTTCATAGATCGTCCTTTCACGCCGCTATCACAATATCTTCATTTGGATGCATGCCTTGAATAACCCGTTTACCAATAGGCCAATCTTCACTGACCAAACCACGAGTCAAAGCAATCTTCATGAATCTGGCAGCCACCTCTGAGGTTTGAACATCAAAGTCGTGATGCGGATGCTGGCAGTACAGACTATGATCAAAGTGATCTTTTGCCTTTACTGCTTCTCCATCGTGAACATGGACAGTTGGAAAGAACAGTATATTAGCGTCTCGATTAGGAAAGGTGAATGCCATTGGATGAATGTCTTGCTGTCTACCTGGCTTGATCTGAAAGACTGCAAAGCTGAAGTCTTTATAACCCGGATAAGACACTGCGCCAGCGGGCAATCTAAATTTCGGGTCAAGGCGATCAAAATCCTCTACGGTTGGCACAAATGATGCGACGAATGCGCCAACTTGGTGGACTTGTAGAATGCCCTTGCTTCTGAAGCTGTCTCCTAAGCTATCGGTACTGCGGCTTCTCGGTTGCGGGAAACCACTTTCCATGTCCGCGAAAAAACTAGGGTACTTTTCAAGGCTGATGAATGTAAGAGCATCTTCCTTGACTTCTCCATCAACTCTCTCGACAGGGAGAGGCAGTATCATGGCAACTGGTTGGCCAGCGCTGAGAGTCATTTGATAGACGAGAACTTGCTGGATGGCCTCGGTTGACTTCGCATCAGGAGGTAGCATTCTGGCAAATATCTTGGTGGCGGAAACTGATTCTACTTCACCTGAGAAAATACACATGTCCTTACTCCTTGTTAAGACGCCGCAGACGGCACATTGAGAGATCTCCACATGGCAAAGCCGATGCACAAAGAAGCAATGGCAAACACAAACCACGACCATTTGCTCACAGATTCATCTTTGAGCCATCTTGTCACATGGCGACAAAAGAAGATACCAAGCATGAAGCCTGCCAACCATCCAGCTGGATTCCCAAAGATGACATATTGTATGAAGGTCCAGTTGCTCATCAGTAAGCCTCTGCCAGTATGGTGGTAGCGCTAAACAGAGCGAAGCCAATGACGAGTGCAGCCAATGCCCACGGCCTGCTATCACGTTCCTCCGAGACTCTCGCCAAATGGAGTATTGGGAGTATTGGAGTGGCAGATTGGTCCCTCACAGGTGTTTTGCGCCAAACCATCACAATATGGTAAAAAGAGAATCCAAACATGAATACTGCCAGCAATTCAATGAAATCCAAGTTGCTCATTACCTTCGATTCCTTCTCTTAACGAGAACAAGACTATCTTCGTTCCATGATACAAAGTTGGCCGTAGGTCTGTCAAGCCTTACGCCACCCGGTATCTCAGGGTACAGCAACCTTACAGTACGGATTGCTCCGGTACATTTGACTCGTACTGTATCGCCTGGTCTGATTTTTTT